>TARA_R110001599_G_scaffold64023_5_pt1 | contig 106094 bp, 98 predicted proteins | sample TARA_R110001599 | Tara Oceans TARA_R110001599 (sample SAMEA4398360) | marine metagenome | biome: Polar Biome; feature: [MES] marine water layer (ENVO:01000295) within the mesopelagic zone...; material: water (ENVO:00002006), including particulate matter (ENVO:01000060) such... | reverse complement strand
GCCGTTCGCAAGCCGTTTTCCGTTCAGCTTATAAATCAGATAGAAGTGAGAAAAACATTCGTCACTCCAATGTTGAACGCACCTTTTGGTGGCCGTAGCCACCAAAAGTATTACTACGCGTTCTTAACCAAACTTCATGTACAACACATAAATCGTCAAGAACACGAGTGAGACAGTTCCGATCCATGCCATCGCCATCAAGAATTTAGATGGCAACAGTTCACGCTCAAAGTCAGTTTTAAAATTGTCTTTAATCGCTTTAATCGTCAACCAATACAGAATCGGCGAGAATGCCAATGCCATTACCGATGCGATCTGCACCACAAAAATTGGTTTTGGCAATCCGTAAATAATACCGATACCAGCGATCAACCAAATCACTTGCATGCCGCGATAGATCAACTTACGTGGACCTGGTTTGTCCCATTTTTTGAACAAGCGGACTGTACATTCTTCTGTAACGCGTGCCTGACCATCAAAATACGTAAACACGGTTGAGAAAAGTGCAGCAACACCACCCGAAATAATGACTGGGAAAATCCAAGGACCAAAGGTGTCGGTATAAATACGTGCAATAGTTGCACCCATTTGACTACCTGCTGGTACCAAGCCAATTGGATTCAACACCGACGCACCGACGATCAGGAAAATCATACCGGTAACCATCGAGATGAAGTACGTGATGTTCATATCGCGTTTGAAAAGAATAAGACTATTTTTCATATAGTCCTTATCCATATCCACGGTATGGCCATCAGCGCGCAGCTCATTCACCTTAACCATGCCGACCTTTTTCTCTACCGCCCAGTTTGACTGCATCGGTGCGACTTCAAGTGTGGTTGGGAAATAACCAAACATCGAACCAAACAGCAACATCGCACCAATCGGTGGCAACGTAGGTACTAGACGCGACAGATATTCCATCGGCGGCGGTGCTTGCAATGCAAACGCAATAAAGCAAGACAAGGCAAAAATAATGATCAGGACTTTACAAATACCTTCAACGGCTTTGTAACTACCGAGCCACAGAATCGCAATCACAATCAGCAGAATTGCTGCCCCCCACATTTCCAATGGCATGAACGGGAAAGCCGCCCACAACATCGCCGCACAGCCCAGTGCACGGCCAGCGATACCAACCGTATTAGCAAACCCTTGAAAAATCATGAACCACAGCGGCCAGTTACCGTTGCGATGATACGCATTGATGATCGTTTCGCCTTTGACCATCGTATAACGATGTGCAAATTCAAATGCGCAGTATTTCAAAATATATGCAGCGAGAATAACCCACAAAAGGTCGTAGCCATATTTTGCACCGGCAGTAGGTGCATGCATGATGTGACTAGCACCAATACCGGTCATTGCTGCAGCAACGCCAGGGCCCATTGCGCGCCAGGTGTCCATAAAACCTGTGCCGGGCGCCTTCAGACGTATTGTTTCTTTCTTCTCGCCGCTAACCATGCCGGCGTCATTCGTTGTTGTAGCAGTCATTACTTTGAATCTCCATTTCAAAACTGTTCGCAGTAAGCATCGTTACTGGCAGCCTGTATCTTTGTGTCTGTAAGTCTGTGTGTTCACTTCTAAAAATAATTCTTTAGTTACGCCTCCGAATATTTCAAAAAATTATAAAAATTCTCATGAGTTTCCAAGGCAATAAATTGCCTTGGAAAAATTTTCATAATGAAAATTTTTATGCAAACTTCCGCATGCACAAACGTAAACCGGCCGACAAATACTTAGATAAGAGAGATGCGCGTCCGGAGCGTCAAAGCAGTGCTAGAGAGAAAGCTCTCCAAACGGACGAATGCATAAATGAGATAAGAAAAGCAGCTTAGAAAAATCTGCAGACGGCGTTAGACGCCCAAGGGACAAAAAATGGGTATACATGTGTTAATACTCCACGCGGCGGCCCGACCAGCGTATTAACCTGTTCGTAGCGGTCGCCACGAACACCCGGCAAAAATAATAACTGATATTTCCAAATCGTACAACTAGAAAAATGTATCTGCAATTTAGCACTGCAAAAAATTTTCTTAACACTTAGTACCGAGCTACGACCTAGCATAAGCACGTATTTCCTCTCAACAACGGAATCACGTTATCTAACTGCAACGTTAAATTCAAAGACTCCAAATGTTTGAATAAGCTCAGCTCGCAAGATAAATAAAACCAAGCTACGGTTTTATTTATCTTTTTTTATTTTTATCTTTTTTTATTTTCGCCATTATTTTTTATGTACTTTGCTTTGTAAATTTATTTCGTTACATGCATGAACTAAACTTCAACAAGAAAATTAACTGCAATTTTTTTGATTCCGTTTAGCGGAAAAAAGTGGGCGGAGAAAGATTTTTTAATACTATGTTCAATCTGATGCGGCCAATCAACCATGCATGGCGACTGCAGCTTTAGGTGGCCGAGTGATTTAGTTTATTCGTAGTACTCTGCTATACTCAGAACACTATCTTTTGTTTATGCGTCGCGCCAAGTTGAAAAATTTTCCTTTCATATTCCTGATTTCGAAAGGCTCTTTATTGAGTCAGGGATACTTGCGCCTGATCGCTTCGCTTACCGCATCTCTCTGCCGGTTGAGCACTTCCTACTTTGGTTTTTTGCCAAAGCTGCGTAGTGAGCAATTGTCTGAAAGAGGTACTGCCTGCCTCTCTTAAGCTCGGTCAACAATCACTTGGCGCATTAGCCAAAGCGGATTAAGACCGAGCTCTCCCTCAATACAGTCCACTTCGCACCTTTGCGGCGCGACGTGTTATGTCATTAAGGCCTGCGTAAGGCTGGGAGTTTTCAACATGAAAAACACTAAAAATTTCAGTGACTTGAAGTCCACATTGCCGTCGGCGTCATCTGTGGCGCACTTGAAAAATACGAATTTTCTATTTCGAGAAAGTCGCACTAGCAAGCGCATCTTTGCCTCGAACTTGGTCGTCAAACGACGTCGCTTGCGTCGTCATATCACGACGGTCGCAACCGTGGTTTTGGTCGCTTTGACAGTTGGCTCTCTGGTATTTGAATAAAAAAATAGTCATGCGTAACTATTCAATTCTTCGTCTCAGGTGGCTAATCCCTGCTCTGCTCAATGGCAGAGGTCTCGTCGCACATTTCTAGGCTCGGATAACGACGCTCGGGCCACGCGCCCGAAGATATCCGAGCAAACATCAAAGCGCCAATAAAAAGAGCGAACTTGCTCCCATTAGACCAACTACGTCTTTCCATAGGGAATAGACAAGGAGAGTAATCATGACTGCTATACGATATTTGAATCAAAAAGATGCGATTGTGTTGCAACGACTTGCAGAACATCAATCGAACCTAGGCGCTGCAGAACTCGCTGAAAAACTCGATGACATTTTGTCGAGTGCGGTATTGGTCCAAGGTGATGTGCGGAAAAAAAATTGTGTAGGCCTAAACTCGAAAGTCACTTTCAGTAAAACTGCCGACGGTGAAGTCTCGACCAACGCAATGACTATCGTCAGCCCGGAAGATGCTAGTGCCGCCGAATCGCGCATATCGATACTTGCGCCACTGGCGATGGCTTTGATAGGCAGAAAAGTAAACGGACTGGTAAAGGTTCAACTGCCGTATGGAGAAGCAACCCTAAAAATTCTAGAAGTCGAACATCTAGAAAACACAGAAGCTTAAATTTATTTTGCCGCCCGCACCGCCGCCAGCCGCGCATCATCGCGCGCTGGCTAGCTTTTGGTATTAACATTTATGCTCGCATCGAAACTGGCTTACTCAGTCCAAAAAGGAAAGTGATGATGGAAAACAAAGTGAATGCGAATGCCTTAATAGAACAATTAATCGCGTTGGAATACGCTATCCGCCAATCGATCGCGGTGCGCGAAGACCAAGAAGACGATGCCGATGCTAGCCACCTCGACACAGCAAAAAGCTACGGCATCACCGTGACGGATGATATGACGGGCGGTATCAGCAAAGGCGATTTACTCAATGCCGTACAAACCGAATTGCGTAAGTTACAAACGAACACTCGCGACGCTGCAAACCCTGCATCAGGCGATGCGTGATACGCCCCAAGCATCAAACACCTTCGTAAACTTTAAGACATTGCTTGTTTGAGTTTTTCTGCCAAACGTAGCGCATCTGACTCATCGACAACATTCGCAAAACCCAACAACAATCCTTGTCGCACCGGTGCATGCGTGTACCAACGCGATAACGGATGGAGCGCCAAACCCGCTGCGCTGGCATGTTCTGCCAAGACAACATCACTCTCGCTGTCGGCTAACTTGGCCAGCATATGCAAGCCTCCTGGACGCAGATCAATCTGTATGCGATCACCAATCACTTCTTGAAACACACGCTGCGTAATCGCGCGTCTTTGTGCGTACAACAAACGCATTTTTTTCAAATGGCGAAAGAAATGGCCTTCCGCCATAAAGTCGGCAACCGCTGCTTGATACAAGTACGGACAACCGGCATTCAAGTTATAAACGACTGCTTGAAAGCGCGCCACTGCACTGATCGGGGCGACCACGTAAGCCAGTCGTAAACCAGGAAACATCACCTTGCTAAAAGTACCGGAATAAATCACGCGGTCGTCACGATCTAAACTTTTTAGTGCTGGTAACGGCCGCCCTTGATAACGAAATTCGCTGTCGTAATCATCTTCGATGATCCAACTGCCAGCGCTACTAGCCCACTCCAACAACGCCATCCTGCGCTCTAACGACAAAGTCATGCCGAGTGGACTTTGATGCGACGGCGTGACCATCGCAAACTTTGCATAAGGGCTAAGGCGTTTTCCTTGGTCGACTATCAAGCCGTTTTCATCGACCGGCACCGGCACTATCTTGACTGCTGCATTTTGCAAAAACGGACGCGCGAGAATATAACCGGGATCCTCAAACCAAAACTCGTCGCCGACTTTTGACAGACTACTTAGCGTCAACTCCAGCGTATTACGTAAACCAGTCGTGATAAACACCTGTTCCGGCAAACACGCAACGCCACGCGACACGCCCAGATAAGTCGCAATTTTTTCACGTAAGCGCTCATAACCAGCAGGATTAGGATAGCCCAGTCGTGCTGGCTCGCTACTGCGCAAACGTTGTCCAGCCAGCCGATTCCACACCTTACGCGGAAATGCATCGAGTGCAGGCAAACCCATTTGCAAAGGCCGCGGTGCTTTGCCATCGTGATCGACTATCACGGTAGAACTTGGCGCGACCGTCGATAATTGCGTCTTAGGAATCGTCAGCGGCGGCAACGATGGCGAGACCACCGTACCAGCCGCACCTCTGACCTGCAGATAACCCTCATCCGCCAAGATCCGATACGCCATTTCTACCGTGCCGCGCGCCAGATTCAACTCGGTCGCCAGCGCACGCACCGCCGGTACACGATCACCCGCATGCAAATGTCCTTGCTCGATCGCAGTTTTAAAGCGCTGGCAAATCTGTAAATACATAGGCAACGCCAAGCTGCGATCTATCTGCAGAGCGAACTCTGGTTTAGCAATTTGCGTGCTTAGTACGCTTCCCAATGACTTTCCCATGGACTAGTCCTTTTTACATTTCTTGGCCCTTCTAACATGGCCACGATATTCGCATACTACACATAAAGGAAACCCCCACTTAGTTACCGAACTTATTACCCCGACCGCATCAACCGATGTACTTAAACTAAGGAGAATCAAATGCAAGCTCGCCTCGACTTCTACTCTGCAGAACCCGCTTTTATGAAAGCACTGATCGGCGTTGAAACCCAGATCTCTAAAGGCACTATCGAAATCTTGACCAAAGAACTGGTCCGTTTGCGTGCATCACAAATCAATGGCTGCGCTTTTTGCCTCGACATGCACGTGACCGACGCCATCAAAGCTGGCGAAACTCAACGACGCCTCGCGACCGTCTCTACATGGCGTGAAACACCGTTCTTCAGCGAGCGCGAACGCGCCGCGTTGGAATGGACAGAAGCCCTAACGCTGGTTTCACAAAACCATGTACCCGATGCCGTGTGGGAAGCAGTGCGCCCTCACTTCACCGATGCAGAGTTAATGGAACTGACAACGCTGATCACCTCGATCAATAGCTGGAATCGCTTTGCGATCGCGTTTCGCAAAATGCCGGCGTAATTATCGGCAACGCATCAGTAGTTTAACCAACACCTTTAACTACACGCATGTCCCTCGCCCATCGCTGGGCACATTGAAAAGGTTTATATGAAAATTCTTGTTATCGGTGGCAGTGGCCTGATCGGCTCTAAAGTAGTCGCCAATCTTCGCCAGCTCGGTTATGAAGTATTGGTTGGCGCACCAAGCACAGGCATCAACACTTTGACCGGCAAGGGATTGGCAGATGCTGTCAAAGGTGCCCAAGTTGTCATTGATTTGAGCAACTCGCCATCGTTTGAAGACCAAGCCGTGCTCAACTTCTTTGAAACCTCCGGTCGCAATCTGCTCGCAGCGGAAAAAACTGCAGGCGTCAAACATCACATTGCTCTGTCGGTGGTCGGCACAGATCGTATGCTTGAGAGCGGCTACTTCCGTGCCAAGATGGCGCAAGAGAATCTGATCAAAGCATCCAAAGTGCCGTACACCATTGTGCGCTCCACGCAGTTTTTCGAATTCCTCGGTGGCATTGCGCAATATGGCACAGTCAATAACGAGATTCGGCTATCGCCAGCACAAGTACAACCGATTTCCTCGGATGACATCGCCGCAATCATGTCTGACGCAGCTCTGCCGCAGGCAATCAACGCTACTTTCGATGTAGCCGGCCCGGAAAAATTTGGCCTCGCCGAATTGATGAAACGTTATCTGCTTGCACTCGACGATAAACGTATTGTTGTACCAGATGTCAATGCAGCTTACTACGGCGCACAGATCAATGATCAATCGCTGACACCTCTCGGCGAAGCACGACTGGGAACCAGCAAATTCGATGCATGGTTAGCCAAATCGAAGTCAGCGTAATAAACACGCCATCCGAATTAACATCAATCCAAAAAATGTAGGCAATCCCCGATGAATATCAAACCTATCGAACGTGACGTCGATCTGGAAGAATCGTTTTGCGTTATGAAGGAACTGCGCCCGCACCTGAAAGACTGCGCCACCTACCTCGAGCAAATCAAGCAGCAGCATACGCAGGGTTATCAACTGTTAGCTGCCTGGAACAACGATGTCATCGTCGGTTTGGTCGGTTATCGCTTGCAGGATAATCTGCTGTACGGCCACTTCATTTATGTTGATGATCTGGTAGTGACGTCCAGCTTACAGCGCTCGGGGCTTGGTGAGCGTTTGCTACAAGCGGTACGAGAGCAGGCGATCGCACTACATTGTGCCCATCTGGTACTCGACACCGGTTTACACATGGCGCTGGCACAACGCTTTTACTTTCGACAAGGCTTGCTTGCAAAAGGCATGCATTTTGTCGAACCACTTTCACAATAGAAATTAGGGCACCAGCACATGACACGTATCTTGTTACTAAACAGTAGTCCGCACAGTGATGCCAGCCATGGCTATCAATTAGCGATGGAAACGATAGCGGCGTCAGGTATCGCCCACGCGCACATTACCGAGCGGGATCTTGTGACGTCACCAATCCCGCCAATTGGGCGCGATTATGCACTCGCCGTCACCTCACGGATGGTGCACGAGGCAAAAGAGTTCGAATGGTCGGAACGACTCATCGTCGAACTGGAGCAACACGATGTACTTTTTATTGTCACACCCATGCACAACTTCACTGTGCCAGCCGCATTGAAATTGTGGATTGATCAGGTGATTCGCATCAACCGCAGCTTTCGCTCGACGCCGGAAGGAAAAATCGGCCTGATGCAAGATCGCCCTACCTTTGTGTTGGTGAGCTCAGGTGGTTTCCATGTTGGTGAGCATGCAAAGCAAGCCGATTTTCTAAGCCCTTATTTGCGCTATGCGCTGGGTTCGATCGGCATTAACGATGTGCATTTTTTTCCGCTACAAGGATTGGTATTCGGGCCGGACGCGGTAGCGCTGGCAGTAAACGAAGCGCGGCAACAGTTAACTGAGAAACTGGCTGGCAGAGTCACGATGAAACAGAACTAATATAGGCGATATTTTTTATATTCCCTTAACATCACCAATCCCATTTAGCATCGAGACATTCCTTCCGCCTCACCTCTCCTAGCTTAGTGCCGCGCGCATTGGCAAGGGTCTTGTCTTGATACATGACGTCGACCGAATCTTTTTTCACCTGTTGCGGCACACCCTTAACGCCACTTAACAGGCTGAGCGTGCGCTCAGGTGTTGCGCCGGTATCGCGCCATGCAGCGATGGTCATAAACATTGCGCCGTAAGAAGCGCAATACGATTGTCTATTCATGTCCGCATCGGCATGCGCCACAACAAAAGTACCTGCCAAAACCAAGCCAACAATAATTTTTTTCATAAAACCTCTAAGGTAATCAGTCACTATACAGCGTGTCGGTAAATCCAGTCGCGCAGAGCGTTCATGCACGGGCTTTGGCCTTGAAAGCATTGTCTTCCGTCAAAGGCATTGTCTTGCGTATGGTGTCGATAAATAGCCGCAACCTTGCTGGATAAAACCGTGCATGCGGATATACCAAAGAAACCGGCAAAGATGCTGCACGCCAATCCGGCATCAACTGCACCAGCCGTTGCTGCTGTATATCCTCTTTTACTAACCACGACGACACAATCGCCACGCCCAATCCGGCTAATGCTGCATTTCTTAGCGCGTACAAACTATCAGTACTCATGCGCGGTTGAATTTCAAAACGATGCTCGCTACCATCGCTCTGCCTTGTCAAGGTGACCTGATCACGATAAAAGGTTCTCAATGCCAGCCACGGTAGTGAATGCAAATCCTTGACAGAATCCATCGGCTTATCTTGCATCAATGAGGTCGCCGCCACCACAATACGCGGCACCTCGAATAAGCGAATTGCGACCACCGAAAGATTGTCGACCTCCCCTACCTGAATCGCGCAATCGATTCCTTCCGCAATAAAATCAGGACGTCTATCATGCAATAACCATTCGACTGAAACGTTTGGATACCGCATTAAATAGTCAGCCAATGGCACTAATAATTGATCCTGTCCAAACGCATGCGGCACTAACACCCGTAAGTTGCCCTCCGGCTCATCCTGGGTGCCGCGCAGGTCGGCTTCCATCGCTTTCCAGCTATCCAACAAATCCTTGGCATGTGCATAACAACGCTCGCCATCTTCAGTCAGCTTCATCACATGGGTTGAGCGTTGCAGCAATCGCAAACCCAGCAAGCGCTCCAGCGTCTGCAAGCGCCTACTAACTGTGGGTTGACTGGTTTTCAATTGCTCTGCGGCAGCCGATAAACTGCCGGTCTCGACAATACGGACAAAGGTTTGCATCAATTCGATCCGGTCTACGCCGGGATTGCCTGCTTCTTTCATACGTTAAGCGTATAACAAATCTACGATTGAGACCACTACCAACTGATTAACGTCGCAAGCACAATGCTTTCATCGTCAAATTTCAAAGGTTTATCATGTCGGTTATGCAGAATATAAATACCAAATCAGAGCCTCCAGCAGCCGACCTGCCTGCTTCACTCGTACTGTTGCTGGCAAGTGGTGCCGGCTTTGCCGTTGCTTCGCTGTATTACAGCCAACCCATGCTTGGCATACTTGGTGCCGATATCCATGCCAGTGATCGCATGATCGGTCTGATACCGACACTCACCCAGCTGGGTTACGCGCTCGGCATTTTGCTGTTGGTACCACTTGGTGATCGTTACGATAGACGTACGATTATTTTGATTAAGAGTGGATTGCTGTCGTTGGCGCTATTGTTCAGCGGACTCGCTCCCGGCATCTTGTGCTTGTTGGCGACAAGTCTCGCTATCGGTATCACGGCAACCATGGCGCAAGATATCGTACCGGCTGCGGCCACGTTAGCGCCTGCCGCGCAACGCGGAAAAATCGTCGGCACCGTGATGACGGGCCTGCTACTCGGCATTTTATTGTCGCGCGTCATCAGTGGTTTTGGCGCCGAACAATTCGGCTGGCGCGCCGTATATGTGATTGCCGCGTTTGCGATTATGCTGATCGGCGTCGCCGCATGGCGCGGACTGCCCCGATTTCATCCGACCACCCAACTTGGCTATCGCGCACTGATGGGGTCGATGATTCAAATATGGCGACGCTATAGCGCGTTGCGCCGCGCCGCCATTGCACAAGGATTATTAGCTGTTGGTTTTAGCGCATTTTGGTCGACGCTAGCAGTCATGCTGCACGCCGAGCCGTTTCATCTCGGCAGCGGTGCCGCTGGCACCTTTGGTCTTGCTGGCGCTGCTGGCGCGCTCGCCGCACCATTGGCCGGCCGTTTGGCGGATCGGCGCGGTCCTGAATTGGTGACACGTCTTGGTGCTGGGCTGACAGCCATTTCGTTTGCCATCATGTGGTTTGCACCATTACTGTCACCACCTTTGCAACTGGCATTGATTGTCATCAGCACCATCGGTTTCGACTTTGGTATTCAGGCTACTTTGGTCGCGCATCAAACCATGATTTTCGGTCTCGAACCGGCGGCGCGTGGCCGTTTGAATGCGCTGCTGTTTGTTGGCATGTTTACCGGCATGGCAACTGGCGCAATACTCGGGAGCTTGGCGCTTGCGCAATGGGGCTGGCCTGCGGTAGTCACCTTGGCGACGGCAGCATCGTTGGCAGCTTTGGTCGTTCGATTGCGCAACTAACGCAACATAATGTAAAGCAAACCTGGCAACCTTAAATATAAACGCCGTTGCGACCAGCATGTCAGCAACGGCGTTTTTGATGTCTGCAATACTTATTTATCTAAAAGATTCAAGCCACTCGATAAAATCCCACGCTCATCACTATCACTGAAATGATCGCCACGGTCGCAATGCCAAGCGCAAGCTTGGTCATTCTGCGATGCGTTTTTACAGCATCATTTAAGCGCAGCAATTCTTTTTCGCTGTTGATCAAAATGTCGTTATGTTTTTCCAGCAGCAGTTTATTTTCCTCTGCTTGCTGGATCAACTTGTCGATGATCTGCTGGTTTAGGCGCACTTGCTCTTGCAAAGATTCAGTACGCGCACTTCCCTGCGCGGACATCTCGCGTGCTTCTTCTATCGTTTTACTGGAAGAGAAAAATTTTTTCGCCTTCTCTAACAAATCTAAACCTGTCACAGCTAGATTGACTGCAGTCCATGGATCCATGCTGTCCTCGTTTTGTTCGCGATACAGCGCTAACCATGATGCAAAATATTGCGCTGCACGCTATCAATATGATTGCCGCACCGAAATCTTGCTTGCTATGGCGCGATCTCGATTTGATTTTCGATTACTGAAACGCAACGTTCGCTCAAGCACCTTTGCGATGCGTCTTCGATTTTGGTTTGCCGCTACCGTCTTTGCGCGCTTTGCCCGCTACGCGTCGCTCGGCACCGCTATTGGTAGCCGACAAGGTTACGCGTTTATCCAACGGAGTTTGCGGCATTGGCGCCAAATCCGAACGACTGAGACGCAATTTATTAGGTCCGATAGCAACTGTCTTCAATTGATCAAACACCTCAACCGGCATGCCAGCCGGCAGCTCTAACAAACTATGGTCCTCGAAAATTTCAATGCGGCCGATAAATTTAGCCTCTAACCCTGCCTCGTTGGCAATCGCGCCGACGATGTTAGCGGGTTTGACGTCGTGCGCATGTCCGACCTCAACACGAAAGCTTTCCATCGCAATCGCGCCGGGTTTGGTTTTGCCACGTTCTTTTTTAGGCAGCGCTTCTTTTTCAGCGGCCACGGCGGATACTGCAGGTGCTACCGGCGCACTTTCTTTGCGAGCAGAAAACTCCGTACGCGCTGGTCGCTCTGTGCGTGCTGGCTTGTCGGAAGCGCTCGCTCTTTTAGTGAACGCTTTTTCTGCTGCTTTTTCTATCCCAGTGTCAGCATCAAGTTGGATGTTTAACTGTTGTCCTGCGACCCACACTTTTTTCAAATGATCCAACATCTCGCCGGGAATACTGTTTGGCAGATCCAAAGTACTGTAGTCATCATAAATTTCAATACGACCTATGTATTTTGAATCCAGCGAAGCCTCATTGGCAATCGCACCAACGATGTTGCCGGGCTTGACGCCGTGTGCATGACCAACTGCGATACGGAAAGTTTGCATACCCTCATCTGGCTGACGTGCAACGCGCTCTTTGGATCCAAAAGCCGCGCGCTCACCGCGATTTTCGTTTCGGCTGTCATTACGACTATCACTGCGACTATCACCTCGAGCTTCGCGTGGCGCACGTTCAAAACGTTCTGGACGCTCTGCGCGCTGACTCGCAAAATCAGCACGCTCAAAACGACCGCCCGAGATAGGTTTATTTTCTGACCACGAGCGCTCGCGCGCCTCATGCTTCTTCTCCAACATCAACGGCACTTCGCCCCGCGCCATTTTGGCCAACGCTGCCGCGATTTCCACCGCAGGTACATTGTGTTCACGCTCATAATCTTCTATTAAAGAGTGAAAGATTTCCAATCCACCGGCGGCGATGGTGTCCGCAATCTGTTCCTTGAAACGCGCGATTCGTACATCATTGACTGCCTCGATCGTCGGCAACTCCAGTGGTGCGATCGGCTGACGCGTAGTGCGCTCGATCACCTTCAATAAATTACGCTCACGCGGTGCGATAAACAAAATCGCCTCGCCGCTGCGACCAGCACGGCCAGTACGACCGATACGATGGGTATAGCTCTCTGGATCGTTCGGCACGTCGTAATTGATGACGTGACTAATGCGCTCCACGTCGAGGCCGCGCGCTGCCACATCGGTCGCCACCAAAATATCGATCTTGCCATCTTTGAGTTGCTGGATCGTGCGCTCGCGTTGCTGTTGCTGCACATCGCCATTGATCGCCGTGGCGGAGAAGCCGCGCGCCTGTAACCGGCTCGCCAACTCTTCCGTGCCAAGTTTGGTACGCGCAAAGATGATCATGCCGTCGAAAGTTTCTGCTTCCAGGATGCGCGTCAACGCATCCAGTTTTTGCATGCCACTCACCAGCCAATAACGCTGGCGAATATTGTCGGCGGTACCGGTCTTGGCAGCGACGGTAATTAATTCCGGATTTTGTTGATAGGTCGTGGCGATGCGCTTGATCGCTGACGGCATGGTCGCCGAGAACAAAGCGGTTTGGCGCGAGGCTGGCGTCTTTTGCAAGATGGTTTCGACGTCATCAATAAAGCCCATGCGCAACATCTCATCAGCCTCATCCAACACCATGGTCTTCAGCTTGGATAGGTCGAGCGAGCCTTTTTCTAGATGGTCAATCACGCGACCTGGCGTGCCGACTACAACATGGACACCACGACGCAAAGCGCTCAACTGCACGCCATAACTCTGGCCACCATAAATCGGCAACACATGAAAACCGGGAATATGCGCGGCGTAACGCTGAAAAGCTTCCGCCACCTGAATCGCCAGCTCACGTGTCGGCGCCAGCACCAACGCTTGCGGCGCAGTCTGTTTGATATCAATACGCGACAAAATCGGCAGTGCAAATGCCGCCGTCTTGCCGGTGCCGGTCTGCGCCTGCCCCAATACGTCGCGATTTTTCAACAGCAGCGGAATCGTCGCTGCTTGGATCGGCGATGGTTCCTCGTAGCCCAGCTCTTTAAGTACGCGCAGCAGCGGTTCACTCAAGTTAAGGTCGGAAAATAGGGGGGAGGATGCTTCAGACATGATGGCTCACAAGAATGTTCAGATCGCGGAAATGCGAAAGATGAGCCATAGTTTACTCTGTTGCGGAGTAAACAACCTGTATTGCAGGTAAGCACCTGCTTTTTTGATGGTTTATCTAAGCCGTGCCACACGCTAAAACGACAACTTAAACATCGCCTAAGTCACCAGTACTCAAAGCGATCGACCTTTTTTGTGGCTCTGGGTCCACACGAATCCCTTGATTTCAAACGCCAAGTCGCATGATTTACGTGAAAAACCCCGACTGAAATGACCAGCCGGGGCTACTAACTAAAAGCAATGCATCACTACTGAACTGCAATGACGTCTATGTGTTACAAACGGCTAAATATTTCTTTGCTATCGTTAGTTAAGAAGTTGTCGCCGTCTTGTGGTTGCACCACTCGATCGCTGTATTTGATTTTGTAACCCTCAAAATCGCGGGGTAAATGTGTAGAGCCAAAATCAAGATAGCTGATCCCTTTACCGATTTTTTGCAAAATCACTGTTTTTCCAGCTTTATTCTGGACCTTAAATTCTTCGATGACAGTCATATCAACCTCCTGTTTAGGAAAACCACAAATCCGGGGTAGCACCCACATCACAATGACTTGCCCGGCCAAGCCTGATTACTTATTGACTTGCTGATCCCAACTTGCGCGTTTTGCTTCTTCGCTCGAGTGCGAACCAGTCATTCAAATCTTTTCTCGTCGATACCCATCACGCACACCTTCTTTTGACAATACCCACTGCCATAGCTGGATATCTCTGGCACGGAATGCGCCCGCACATGACAGTAAGTAATAGCGCCACATACGATAAAAGCGCTCACCTAAATCGGCCTCGAAGCGCGGCCATGCTTCATCAAAGTTTTTAAACCACGCCATCAAAGTCTTGTCGTAATCGGCGCCAAAATTGTGCATGTCCTCGACAACAAATAAATTATCTGCAGCATCACCAACTTGTCCTACTGATGGCAAGTCACCGTTTGGGAAGATGTATTTATCGATCCAAGGATCGGGCACAGATTTGCGCATGTTCTTGCCTATCGTATGCAGTAAAAACAGGCCGCCATCATTCAAGCAACGATGTGCGACTTTCATATAGGTGCGGTAATTTTTCCGTCCTACGTGTTCGAACATGCCGACACTCGCGATCGCATCAAACTTCTCATCCAAATCTCGATAATCTTGCAGACGGAAAGTCAGCGGCAAACTATCGTCGTAATGTTCTTGCGCCCACTCGGTCTGCTCTTTTGAAATCGTTACGCCGACCGCCTCAACACCGTAGTGCTGTGCTGCGTATGCCATCAAACTTCCCCAGCCACAGCCAATATCCAGCAAACGCATACCAGGCTTTAAGTGCAACTTGCGACAGATCAAATCTAGTTTTGCTTCTTGCGCTTGCTCTAAGGTCGTTGCATCCGGCCAATAACCGCAGGTATAAGTCATGCGTTTATCGAGCATGGCTGCATAAAAATCGTTGCCAAGGTCGTAGTGCATCTCGCCCACCATACGAGCGCGCTTCTTGTCTTGCCGATTCAACAGTTTTGCCGTGAGCGCATAGCCCAACAGGCGCAACGGTTGGATCTGATCAGTCAAACGCGTGCCTAATAAACGCGCAAAAAATTCATCCAGCTCCTCAGCTTCCCATGCGCCATCCATGTAGGCCTCGCCTAAGCCGAGGTTGCCTTGGGAAAATGCCCGCTCTGGCACGCCGGCCGCCTTGATCTGCATATCCCACGGTGCTGAACCATTGACGTTGATCGCGGCCTTTCCCAATAACTCCACAGTGGCGCGATGCAATCGCTGATTTCGTGTAATCGACGGTAATGTCGTGGTGACGGCATGTGACGTAGATGTTTGCGATTGCATAGCTGTTTTCCCCCTTTTTTTGAATAGTGATTCAAAGAAAAATTGTTTCGGAAAGCACACGCACCTCTTTACGTCGCGCTTTTCTTTAAACATGTATATATTATGCATATTAAAAATCGTGTGAATAATGAATAAATCTGGCATTTATTATCAAAAGGTTTGCTATTAAATGGATATAGAACTGGCGCGCACTTTTTTGTGCATCATTCGCTCCGGCAGCTTCATCGCTGCCGCTAACCAATTGCATGTCACACAAACCACAGTGACTGCTCGCATGCAGAATCTGGAGTCGCAGTTAAATTGCTCACTGTTCGTGCGCAATCGTGCCGGCGCGCGGCTGACTGACGACGGCGAAACCTTTGTCGGTTACGCCAACCAGCTGGTGCAAACATGGGATGCAGCGCGTCGAGATTTACCGTTACCGCATGGCATCGGGGATTCACTGTCATTGGGCTGCGAGGTCAGCTTGTGTAATCCACTGGTGCTGCAATGGTCTACGCAGTTGCGCGCGACATTACCCACGCATGCTTTACGCATCGAAGTCGCCGACGGCACGACGCTACAAAGCAAATTAGAGCGCGGCTTGCTGGACGCCGCGTTGGTGCACAAACCCGAGTATTGGACTGGTATGCAGGTGGAGCAACTGCTAGAAGAAAAACTAATTCAAGTTGCGTCGACACAAAATCCAGAACCGTACGTGTATGTCGATTGGGGAGAAAATTTTCGTAAAGCACACGATGCTGCATTGCCAGAGAAATCACGCAACACGGTTTCGTTCAGCCTCGGCCCTCTCGCCTTCCAGTATTTACTCAAAAATGGCGGTACCGGTTATTTCCGTACGCGTGTGGTACGTCGTGCATTAGAAAAAGGATGGGTAGAAAAAATTAAAAACGCACCAGAATTTTCTTATCCAGTGTTTTTAGTTTATTCACGCGAGAAGGCATCCGAACCGTTGCAACAAGCTTTCGAATTATTACGCGTGATCGTCAGAGAAGAGACTGATTGGTCCGAGCATTGGGATATTGCGCCGTAATTTGAATTCAAGCGACGAATTCAGATAGGAGAAGGCATTAGATCGGAAAATGCGAATTTCTTATTACAAAGGGAGTTTTTACTAATTGAATAGTGCAATTGAAACGATTGAATCGACCGGCAGAGAGTTGCCGAACTGCCGCTCGAAAGCTGGCAGCAATCTTCCATTGTGAAATCTTTTTCTGCCAAAGCTGTCTACGTGATGCACGCATGACTTATTCGCCCTTGATGTACGATCTTTTGATACTCGATCTTTTGATTCTGCGAAATATTCGAAATAGGGAAAACACGAAGGCTGCACTATTTCCCCGCAAGCATGCTTTACACCTTCTCCTGCGATAGTCAGGCAAAAATCCGCAGCGCAGTCATAATGAGCGCTGTTTCAATTTATCGTCGTTCATGAAGTTTCACTCCGTCCTTGCCACCAAGCGTAATCGCAACATTGTTGGGCTCAGCCTGTCGCTGTTGCTCCATTTGTCGCTGGCGTTGTTCTTTATTGAGCAGGCGCCCACGCCGGTGCAAAATCTGGGCAACGACGCTAATGCGCCGCTCAGCATCACGCTTTTGCCGCCATCAATGGTGACGCAGCGCGCGCAAAAGGCGGTACAGCCAAAACAGACGAAGCCGGTAAAACCACAACAGAAAAGCGCCCCCAAGAAAACCCCCGCAACCCCGTCCAAACCGTTAGCGCTGCAACCGGAAGCAAAAAATCCCACTCCCGTATCAAAAGCAACGGCGCCGACGAGCATGATGGAAATGTTGCAAGCCGCCCGCGATAAACGTCGTGCCAATGACGTGCCGGACGCGAACGACAATCCTGAGCAAAACAAGGCTGCTGATGATCCGGATGCGATTGCACGCGCGAATATCGAGTTCAGTACGCAACGTACGCGCGGCAATAATGAGGGTGGCGGCTTATTCGATTTACGCTTCAAGGGCGTGCGCACCGCAGAACTGGTGTTTTATGGCTGGGACCAACGCCGCCGCCGTGAGCATAGTCAACTCATTGAAATCGATGCTGGTTTGCGTGGCGACATCGATAGCGCCATCATCCGCAAGGTAATTGAAGTGATACGCGAAAAAAAATCTGGCGACTTTACGTGGCACTCAAGTCGCCTGGGACGTACAGTGACTTTGTCAGCTAGGCCTCAAGATACTGCAGAATTAGCTGATTTTTTGAAAAAAGATTTTTTTAGATACGAGCGTTAATACAATGACCGCATCAACGCCTCGTAACCCGCTGCCGCCATAGCGCCACTTTTTTTCGGAGGTCATTCGCGCCGATTACTTCCGATAAATGCCGGGCTTCGATTTATTACGCTGTTCGTACACCGTCTTGGCATCCAGTTCTGCCTGTTGCTGCGTACGCATGTCCGGTTGCTCATCGTGTGCCGAAAAAAAATCTGCTGCTTGCGCACGCATCACAAACTTGATCGCCTCGGCTTCACTGGCATCAAACTGTTCATGTATCAGCGTCGTTACTTCATCCAGATACTGCTCATACGTCATTGTCATTTTTTATCCTGTTTTGTGCATGACGCTTGGCACATCGCGAGGCATTCATGTATCGCTATTGTGCAACAAAATCGGCGCCTCAGCGCCGATTTAAAGTACTAGCCCCTATGCGGACAACGCGGCTTTAAAGCTTAAATTTCAGTCACAACCACAGTTACATTTGCATTACAACTGGTCGCTACAACCTACCTTTACAAGCTTATTCTTCCATTCCAAACAAACCTTCAATATCTGCCTTCGCGGTTTCCAACATCAACTCGGGCGTTGCCTCATGCGGATCCATCCCCATCGGTAATGCATCCGGCATCGATTTTTTCATCTGTCCATCGCGTTCGATAAAGTACTCGGCCTGATCATAACTAATGCTGTAAGTCAGCTTCTGACCGGTCAATCTTGTGTATTGTGCTACTGGCATATTATTTCCCTTTCATATTGTTGTAGTTTTAGCCCTGCATGTTACAAGACGTCAAATTCAGACAGCAAAGTCACTCATGAGTTCGTCGAGATAGCGTGTCCTTACTTTGAAATTACTCGCCGAACAGAGAGATACTGCGCAAGAAAAACAAAACCGCATTATGCTACACACGGGTCCTGCGCAATTAGGGCAATCACAGGAGACATCATGCAAACTGAACAAATCGGTGATTACGAGATTGAATACGGGGGTGAACAGCTCCCTGATAGCGAAGATTGGGCAGCTTACGCAGCAGTCTATGGACCCTCGCCCAACCCGATGCATCGCAGCAGCGTTTTTCCGCATCAGCGCGTTGCAGTGGAAAGCGTATTTGCCACCGAAGCGGAAGCTGCCAGCGCCGCTTTAAAAGCCGCGTCAGCGATGTTCGAACACAAATAAACCAACTCAAGAAATAGCCTACTTGCGCGCGGAATAACCGCTATCATCAGGCCATTATTTTAGAGGGTGGGCTTAGTGCCTCCCTCTTTCCCTTTGTCTACGACGCGATGAGCATGAATCAAATAAAATGACCCTCCATTTTTTGCCAACATTTTTTATACAATAAGGAACCTTTTTCAGGCAAAGCACTCATTGTTTGTAACAAATACAACTGGCTACGCAACCTTGACACAAAATCTGGTGCTGGCGGTCTCGTTCGAGGCCAACCCAGTATGCGCGCGATGAGCATTACGCAAGCAGTCTGGATGATGAACTCTCAGCAATACCCTTCAACAATCTGCAGGTAGCGATACGCACGACACTAAATAAGTGGAGTGACGCATCATGTCCGCGGTGCGGCAAAATAATCGGCTACCAATATCTAGCCGAATGAAATAAATTGGAACCCATGTTTAGCATTCTTTTAAAAACCGCTTTGTTGCGCCGTCGAGTCGCCATCTTTACTCTCGCGCTTGCGCCTTGCATTCCCGCTCTCGCCTTTAATCTCGACTCGGTGGTCAAGGATGCACAGCAACTTGCAAAAAAATCCTATCAAGCACCACAGAAAAATATCTCCAAGACAATGGAAGGCTTAAGCTACGAGCAATACAGCGCAATCCAATACAAGCCGAATGACGCCCATTGGCGCAAAGAGAAACTGCCGTTTGAGCTTAGCTTCTTCCACCAAGGACGGCAGTACGACAGCCCCGTTCAGATTAATGAAATTGTCGGTAATCAGGTTCGAAAAATTCGCTTCAATCCGAATTTTTTTAACTACGGCGACACCAAACTCAGCAAAGACGATGTAAAAGACTTGGGCTTTGCCGGCTTCCGCGTTAATTACCCGATCAATTCATCCAAGAAAAAAGATGAAATGCTGGTCTTTCTCGGCGCTAGCTATCTGCGCGCCGTTGGCAAAGATGAAGTGTATGGCCTATCTGCCCGCGGCCTCGCGGTCGATACTGCGCTCAACTCCGGCGAAGAATTCCCACGCTTCAAAGAATTCTGGATAGAAAAACCAGCGCGCAACAGCACGCAACTGGTTATCTATGCGCTACTCGATTCTCCACGCGTGACGGGTGCTTATCGATTTACCGTATTACCAGGCCAGCAGACCAAGATACAAGTGAAAGCGCAACTGTATCTACGTGAGAACGTAACTAAACTCGGCATCGCACCATTGACCAGCATGTTTTTCTTTGGCGAAAACCAGCGCCCAGCTGTCGAGGATTACCGCCCTGAAGTACACGACTCGGATGGCTTGTCGATCGCCTCCGGTACCGGTGAGTGGATCTGGCGCCCATTGGTTAATCCAAAACGTTTGTTGGTGACGTCGTTCAGCCTCAGCAATCCGAGCGGTTTTGGTTTGATGCAGCGCGATACCCAAACAGCCAACTATGAAGACATGGAATCGGAATATGAACGCCGCCCAAGCACCTGGATTACGCCACACGGGAAATGGGGTAAAGGCCGCGTAGAACTGGTACAAATTCCGACACCAGACGAGCGTAATGACAATATTGTGGCCTACTGGATTCCGGAAGAATTACCCAAACTAGGCAAAGCCATCAATATGACTTATACGATGAGCTGGGGTGATGCTTCTGCACATAGACCTCCGCTGGCGTGGGTAACGCAAACGCGCCGCGGGCACGGCTACAAGTACAAGCCAGATGACAGCATCGCTTTGATGGTCGACTTTGCTGGACAAAACTTTAAAAAATTACCTAAGGATGCAGAAGTCGGCATGCGCTTATCCACCGATGGTAATGCGGAAATTCTTGGTTTAAAAGTTGTCGCCAACAAAGCGAATAATGGATATCGCGCGGTGATTCATCTGCGTCGCACCGATGACACCAAGCCGGTTGAAATGCGCGGCTTTTTACAAACCAATAACACCACGCTCTCCGAAACGTGGAGTTACATCGTGCCGCCAAACTGATGGCTGCTTCTTACATTCCGTCAGCCTGTCGCCACTATCTGCACAAGCTGGCGTTAGCGCCAGAAGCGCGCGCTGCAATCGAAGCGCAATTGACAGATACCGTGACGCCACGCGCGGCGATGACGCAACTGCATCAATTACTCGCGCAACAAAATATCGACCCACAGCACCCGGCTTTTGGCTCGGTGGCGGCGCGCGCGCAACGTGCACTGGGAAGTATCAGCACACACGCTTTCATCCGACCGCCAAGCAGCGAGCCGCTTGCAAACTTGCAACCGCTGCAAACGCCTCAATTTAATCTCGCGCCGCCAGTTAAACGCACACCGATGGTGCCGGAACCATGGGGCGATTTAAATCCGATCACACGATGGTGGCGCTCGCTCGGCAAAAACAAGACCGCAAAAATCGATCATGCTGCACCTGTGATCAAACACGGGAAAAGTGGTGGCTTGCGAAGATTAGTCCTGCTGTTTCTGATGTTGGGGCAAACCGCATTAGCGACTTATTACATGAGCACCGTGATGCCTTATCAGGGCACACATAAACTGGAAATCGCAATTCTGGCCTTATTTGCATTGCTGTTTTGCTGGGTGTCAGCAGGTTTTTGGACGGCGATGACGGGCTTTCTGTTGTTGGCACGCGGTAACGATCCGTTTTTGATCACAAAGACGGTCGTCACTGATGCGCCTATTGCGGCCGATGCAAGAACCGCCATCGTGATGCCTATTTGCAATGAAGATGTCGCGCGCGTGTTTGCCGGCTTGCGCGCGACTTACGAATCAGTCGCTCGCACACCACACCTTGATCGCTTTGATTTTTTCGTTTTGAGCGACAGTAGTAATAGCGACACCTGTGCGGATGAAATTTCTGCATGGACTAACTTATGCAAGGCGGTCGATGGCTTTGGCCGTATTTTCTATCGTCGTCGTCAACGCCGCGTACGCCGCAAGAGCGGCAACATCGACGATTTTTGCCGTCGTTGGGGTGGCGAGTATCGCTACATGATCGTGCTGGATGCCGATAGTGTGATGAGCGGTGATTGCCTCAGCAAACTAGTGCAAGCGATGGAGACACATCCTGATGCTGGCATCATTCAGACCGCTCCACGCGCTGCTGGCCGCGATACGCTCTATGCCCGCATCCAACAATTTTCGACGCGTGTTTATGGCCCGCTCTTTACCGCTGGCTTGCATTACTGGCAGTTAGGTGAATCGCACTACTGGGGACATAACGCAATCATTCGCTTAAAACCGTTTATCGAGCATTGTGCGTTGGCGTTATTGCCAGGCAAGGGCACCTTCTCCGGCGAAATTTTATCGCACGATTTTATTGAAGCTGCGCTGATGCGCCGCGCGGGATGGAAAGTCTGGATCGCCTATGATCTTGACGGCAGCTACGAAGAAATGCCGCCAAATTTATTGGATGAGCTCAAGCGCGACCGTCGCTGGTGCCAAGGCAACCTGATGAACTTCCGTCTGTTTTTGTCGCGCGGAATGCATTCGGTCCATCGCGCCGTGTTCGTCACGGGTGTGCTGGCGTATTTATCCGCGCCACTATGGTTGCTGTTTTTGATTCTGTCGACCGCGTTACTGGCACAACATACGTTAACGCCACCAACCTATTTCACCCAGCCATGGCAACTATTCCCGATCTGGCCGCAATGGCATCCGGAAAAAGCAATTGCGCTATTTAGCGCCACCGCAACACTGCTCTTTTTACCAAAAATTTTAAGTGTGCTGCTGATCATGGCGCAAGGCGCAAAACAGTTTGGCGGCAAAATCAAACTGTTTTTCAGCATGTTGATCGAAATGCTGTTCTCGATGTTGCTTGCACCGGTGCGTATGCTGTTCCACACCCATTTTGTGGTGGCGGCTTTCATGGGTTGGGCCTTGCGCTGGAAATCGCCATCGCGTGATGACGCAGAAACCACCTCCGGCGAGGCGATTCGCCATCACGGTTTTCATACTTTAGTAGGACTATTATGGGGTGGCGGCATTTTCTGGCTCAACCCGACATTCCTGCCGTGGTTACTGCCGATAGTTGGCTCGCTAGTGGTCGCCATCCCGGTTTCGATTTACTCCAGCAAGGTGACCAACGGTCTGCGCTTTCGCCGTAAAAACCTGTTTGTGATTCCTGAGGAATACCACGTGCCGGTGGAACTGGTCGCGATGGAAACGCATCTGGATACTTCACCGGCCTCAATGGATTTTGTCACTGCTGTGGTCGATCCGTTATTTAACGCGGTCATGTGCGTGAGCGGAAAAGTACATCCGCATCGCACCGCTGCAGCACATGAAATACGCACGCAAATCATCGATACCATTGTGCGCCACGGACATACGGCAGTGCCCGATGCACAGAAAAATGCGCTGCTCAGCGATCCACTATTTCTGTCGCAGTTGCATTTCGATGTTTGGACGTCGCCACAGGCGCACGCCGAATGGAAACAAGCTACTGCGAGTGTCGCTATGACAGGCTTCCAAAACCGACTGCCACAAGCGGCATAAGGACCAATTTACGCCGTATTTTTTTTGCTAAGACTCAGCATCAATTTCACTTTTTATGCTGCACTGGTAAAAAGCCAGTGCAGCATAAAAATCAACCCTGCTAACAGCAGTATCGTCACCAGCATCAATGGAAAAATAAATAGCGTAAATACCAGCGCTTGAATCACAAACCTGCGTGATAGCGACCCGCCGTGACCAAAACGATCTGCCAATTTTTCGCTTAGGTATTCAGCAAACGGCGCCGACAGGTTCATCACAAAACCACAGGCCATCTCCAATAGCTGCATCTCAGCTCCCCAATATTTTTATTTAAAATCCAGTCGTTGCCGACTTTCAAAGACGCGCTCTTTACCTGAAACAGGATCAATAAAGCGTATCGACTTTGCCAGTAGCTTTAATGGATGTTGGTAATCCTGTTGCGCACCCTCATCTGGGTAGAGATGTGGATAGATGCGATCATTGATGATAGCCATATCAAGGGCTGCCATATGGACACGCAACTGATGCTTCTGCCCGCTTACCGGATGCAACCCATAGCGCGCTAATTGTCCGCACACCTCTAGACATTCAATCGCGGTCTCGGCATTTGTCTCGCCATCGACCTCGATCATTTTCATGAACGAAGTGCTCTCAACCAAACGACTACATCGCACTTGAGGGAGCACTAGCTCTGGTCGCCACGGCGCAATCGCTTCGTAGTATTTTTGTACGTTGCGTTGACGGAACAAGGATTGATACAGGTTGCGTGTCTGTGGCTGAATCGTGAATAACACCAAACCAGCCGTTTCTCGATCGATGCGATGCATAGGTGTCAGCGTCTCTATGCCTAGTGAGCGCTTTAACCGTACCAGTAAAGTTTGTTGCAAATAGCGGCCGGCTGGTGTGACCGGCAAGAAATGCGGCTTGTCGACCACCACTAGATAGTCGTCTTGATACAACACCACTTCGTCGAACGGAATGCGCGGCTCGTCCGGCAAGCTACGGTAATAGAAGATGCGTCGATGCGCTTGATAAGGTGCGGTCGGTGACAAGGCTTGTTGATTTTCATCTAGCACCTCGCCCCGTTGCATGCGGGCCTGCCATTCCTCACGATTGATCGCAGGAAATTGCTGCGCCAAAAAATCAATCAGTTTCAACCACGGTCCAGGCGGCAATGCGACGCGACTGGCGCCGACCCCTTGCTTGCTGGGCGGCGATTGAATATGCGTGCTCATATCGTACTCATGCGTTGCTTATGCGGTACTCGAGGCAATCTGTCATGCCGCTTATTCACTATCTTCTTCCAAGCGACGTGCGCGTTGCAAACGCCACTCCCAATCCGGCTCACCGCCGTAGACATCGTCGGGCGTGCTTGCGGTTTCTTGCAGTCGCGTATCCAGAGCGATGCGATTGTCAAAGACGAAGCATTCGCCTTGCCAATCCTTTTCTGCGTCCGGTATTTGTTGAAAGTAATTCAGGATGCCACCTTCTAGTTGATACACCGGAACGCCCATTTCCAACATCCAGGCGCTGGTTTTTTCGCAGCGTATGCCCCCCGTGCAATACATTGCAACTCGCTTGCCGCTTTGCTTCCACTCAGGTACATGCGTCTCTATGTAGTGCGGAAAATCGCGGAAATTATCAACGCCCGGATCGATCGCATTGTTAAACTTGCCAAGACGAAATTCAAAACTATTGCGGTTATCAATCACCACCACATCATCTTGCGCAATCAATTCACGCCAATCCTGCGGACTGACATCGATCCCCTTGTTGGCTATCGCATCGACATTGTCGACCCCGAGAAAAACAATCTCCGATTTACGGTGAATTTTTAGTCGTCCAAAAGGCGGCGTCTTGCACGCACTGCGCTTGAAAACCAGATCGCTAAAAACGCCTGCAAAACAGGCTTCTGTTTTTAACGCATGTTCAAAGCGATCCAGCGCGTGTGTACTACCAGCTAGCGTGCCATTAATCCCCTCCTCCGCTACCAATACGCTACCCAGTAAATCTGCTGCTAGCGTGCGCAAGGTGGTCGCCACCATCTCTGGATCTGGCAGGCGCACAAATTTATAAAACGCAATGTGAAACACGGCGTCGGGCGAGGAAGAGCTATATGCATTCATGGCCGAAATTGTCGCAGATTTGTATGAAGTGCGGAACAAGTTATCCGAGGGCAAGTGGCGCTCAGAAATGTCTTACATGTTTTGAAGCCAATATCTGATAGATGCCTAACCGCGATACGGGCATGATCTCTTCGACACAAAACGAAATCGGAGACGCAAACGCTTCGATGAGATTGCGTTTCATTAGCCAGCCATTTATTTCAATCATTGAGGAGATTGTTATGCCAGCCACCAAAACCGCCACCAAGTCTGCCGCTAAATCCAGCAGCAAATCATCAAGTTCTAGCCATGAAGATGCCGTGTCGCTTCTGACCGACGATCATAAGAAAGTTAAAAAATTATTCAAGACTTATGAACAAGCCAGCAAAAAAGATGATGTCGAAGGGAAAGTCGAAATCGCACATAAAATTTTCGAGGAATTGACGATCCACACGATGCTGGAGGAAGAAATTTTTTATCCGGCAGCGCGCGCAGCGATCAAGGATGACGATCTGCTGAATGAAGCAACAGTCGAACACGACACTGCCAAAGACCTGATCGCGCAGTTAGAAGGTATGGATGGCGATGATCCAATGTATGACGCCAAGATGACAGTATTAAGCGAATACATCGATCATCACGTCGAAGAGGAAGAAACTGAAATGTTTCCCAAAGCAAAAAAATCCAAAATGGATCTCGACGATTTAGGCGCACAAATGGTGGAACGTAAAGAAGAGCTGATTGCAGAAATCGCTGCTTGATGTTGGCTTCAATACCATCCTAGTTCAGAGTCCACATCTCTGACTAGGATGGTTTGTTTCGCCATCAATAGTATGGCGGTGAGATGCCGCGAGGGATGACTACGCCCTCCAGTTTCTTCTGCCACGCCGCTATTGCAAAATAGAATGCGCTCGAAAGGAATCCGATGCAAAACGAGATTGTCGGCTGGGCCAGTGCATTGATATTATTACTCACGGTTTCATCGCAGGTTTTTCAGCAATGGCGCTCAAGCAGTACTGCAGGCGTCTCAAACTGGCTATTCATCGGACAAATCAGCGCTTCCACTGGCTTCGTCGTCTATAGCGCCTTGGTGGCGAACTGGGTGTTTGTAGCGACCAACACATTTCTGCTGCTCACAGCGATATTAGGACAGATACTTTTCTTGCGGAACAAGCGGCGAGAAAGAAAAAGACCGCCGAGTTAGGCGGTCAACACTTAATCTGGCTCTAACAGTTTGCCGTTATCCGGCTTCTGATTTTCAGACGCAAACAAACTCCACATTGCAATGAACAAGGCTGCAATTAATGGGCCGATCACAAACCCGTTCAAGCCCAATAGCGCCATCCCACCGACAGTCGAAATCAAGACCACAAAGTCAGGCATTTTGGTATCTTTTCCAACCAACATAGGGCGCAAAATATTATCCACCAATCCAATCACACCAACGCCAAAAACAATCAAAGTGACGCCTTGCCAGATTGAGCCAATCAACAGGAAATAAATCGCCACTGGTGCCCATACGATCGCCGCACCAACTGCGGGCAACAGCGATAGAAAAGCCATTAAGACCGCCCACAGCAATGCGCCCTCAACACCAAGAAACCAGAATGCCAAACCACCCAACGAGCCTTGAACCGCAGCGACCACCACGTTACCCTTGACGGTGGCACGAATCACCGTGGTCAAGTTGGCCAGCAACTGGTGTTTATGTTTACCGTTTAATGGGATCGCCTTTTCCACTTTAGCAACCAGATGATCGCCATCACGCAACAGGAAAAAAAGCATGTACAACATGATGGTAAAACTGACCAAAAAGCGGAATGTGTTTTGTCCCAAACTGATCGCTTGCTTGGTGAAAAATTCACTGCCTTGCACTGCCGTTTTCGTCAATCTTTCCTGCAAGCTCGTAATATCAGTAAGGCCAAAACGCTCGAGCAAATTAACCAACCAACCAGGCATCGCCGCAATGATTTTTTGAAAGAAAATGCCAAAATCAAGTTGTCCCGAGCGGATATTCTCGTAGACACCCGAGGCCTCATGCGCCAGCGAGATGGAAATCAAGATCATCGGAATCACCACCACCACAATACAGATCAGCAATGTCAGCACCGCAGCCATATTTTCGTGAGTTGGCATTTTTCGCAGCATTTTCCGATAAAACGGCGAAAATAAAATCGCCAGCACGAAAGCCCAAAATACTGCGCCGTAGAAAGGTAGCAATATGCCGATGAAGGCCAATGTAAAAATCGTGAGCAACAGCAGAAAGAATTTTTGCTGGATGGCCGGAGTATTCATGTCTGTTTATGTGTTTTTGGTGGGTGAATACAATTATCGACTCATGCTACCCGATCCTGATGCGCCTGTAAGCTACCAAACTCACATAAATCACCGTCTCTCAACCAAGGCCTGCTACACGAAATAGGTTTGGACATGGTATTTGGCAGTCGTCGCCAGATAAAGACAGGCAAAAAAAGACCGGCGCAAGGCCGGTCAAAGTTACAACAGGTATGACGTCGAGCGATTAGTCCGTTTCTGGACGGGTAATCTGGCTCATGTGTTTTGCGCGCATCGGTTTCAATACAAACCAAGCCATCAATGCTGCGGCAGCATTCAAGATACTGGCTACTACGAACACTGCGTACCAACCGCCGGTTGCCGAGGCCAATACTGCCGAGATAGGAACCAGCAACGAAGCGGTACCTTTTGCGGTGTACAGCAAACCGGAGTTAGCAGTCGCATATTTAGCACCGAAGGTATCCGCACAGGTAGACGGGAACAGCGAGTAAATCTCACCCCAAGCGAAGAACACGATACCGGTCAATACGACGAACGCGATTGGATCATGGCCGAAGTGATACAGCGCCAGAATACCAACTGCTTCAATACCAAACGCGATAAACATGGTTGGCTCACGACCGATGTGATCGGATACCCAGCCAAAGAATGGACGCGTCAAACCGTTCAAGACACGATCAATTGCCAAAGCAAAGGTCAGCGCTGGCAACACCATGCCCATGATATTGAAGTTGACTTCAAACACTTTAAAATCGCGCGCAATCGAACCCAATTGTGCGGTTGCCATCAAACCACCAGCAGCCACCATCACGAACATTGCATACATGACCCAGAACACTGGTTCACGCAAAACTTCAGATGGCTTGTATTCGTTGGTCGATTGCTGCACTTTGGCTGCTGCTGTTTCGCCTTTTTTGTAGCTAGGCGGACGCGTCAAAAATAAAGCGATCAAAATAACGACCAAGCCTTGTCCAATACCGAAGTACAGGAAAGCTGATTCATAACCCTTGCTGGCGATCATGGTCGAAATTGGGATGATGGTGGCGGCCGAACCAGCACCAAAACCAGCAGCAGTCAGACCAGCAGCCAGACCGCGGCGATCTGGGAACCATTTCAGCGCGTTACCAACGCAAGTACCATAAACCGCACCGGCGCCGACACCACAGATCACAGCCGAGGTGTATAGAATCGCGAGCGAATCGGCGTACGAGTTCATCACCCAACCCAAGCCGCACAAAATACCGCCAACCAGAACCACAGGACGCGGACCAAATTTATCCACGAACCAACCTTCAATCGGGACTAACCACGTTTCGGTTACGACGAAAATAGTAAATGCGACCTGAATGGCAGCACGGCTCCAGCCGTGTTTTGCCGCGATAGGGTCAACGAACAGGGTCCAGCCATACTGCAGGTTGGCGATCATCGCCATTGCAATAATACCTAGAACGAGTTGCATCCAACGGTAGGATGCAGAACGGCTAACGGTCGCGACCGAGTTTGCCGTAGTAGTTGTTTGATTCATGTTTGTCTCTTTCAACTCTCAAGTGAAAATGCACTGCACAGATTCAGTGCCCGCGTTGCAATAAACAATTGATTCATACCGATCATTTACAACTCACATCAATCAAGCAAAAAATGTTTGGCCATCTCGCTGCGAGCATGTTTATTCAATTCAACGCCATCACTATTAAATAAGGCGTTCTCAATCGCAATCGCCAAAACGCAGAATGTCTGGTATTCACGTTGTGGATATCACGTATTCTCGTCAAAATTTAAATTTGGAATTGTGGAAACCACGTAAAAAATTTGTGGATACTACGTAAATTTCGCAAATGTCGTGTATCGGAAAAATCTACGCGCATGCATGGGTCGCGCAGCTTAGAGGCGATGCAATCGGCACGCAAGAAATACAACGGCGCCGTGATCTTGGAAGAGGATAGACAAGCAAAACTGTCACGTAGAATGACAGTCGTCAGGAAGATTGATGCATTTGCAGAGAGTGCGCAGTCTGATAGTGACAGTACGTCCGAATCAATCAGCTAGCGGATCAATTCGGACGCAAAAGTTCAAAAATTAAAACGATTTATATGCCAAGTATTTGCCGCTCATAACGATACGAACACGGTCGCCGTTAGGATCTTGTTCACGCGCCATATCCATCTTGAAGTCGATCGCACTCATGATGCCGTCGCCAAATTCTTCATGGATCAACTCTTTGAATGTGGTGCCGTACACCTGCACCAATTCATAGAAACGATAAATCACGGGATCGGTCGGCACGGTGGTCGGTAAAGAACCCTTGTAAGGCACCACCATTAACCATTTTTTTTCTTCATCGCTCAAGCCAAAAATGCCAGCGACTATATCTGCCTGTTTGGCATCAAACGTCATTTGACCAAGGCAGGCGGCGGTGACCCACTCCTTGCTTAGGCCAACCTTGGTGGCAATCTCGGACCATGACAAGCCGCGGGATACTTTGGCAGTGATAATTTTTTCGGTAACGTCGAGGCGGTTCATTGTGAGCTCCTGTGATGAATATTGATCTGTAGACGCAGCGTGTCTGCGATAGATTCATCATAGGGATGTGCGCAATCGCGCACCATCGTAGGAGCACCCGATTTCTTGTAGCGACAATACGATCTCTTGTAGTGCCAGCACTACAAACGCAGCTGATGCGATTATTCAAGCGCAGCATGGCGCATCGCATAAAGCGCCAGCTCGACATCATTGCGCACACCGGTTTTCTCCAAAATGCGCGCGCGGTACGTACTGACGGTATTTGGTGACAGCGAAAGCTGCAACGCGATCTCACCCACGCTCTGGCCTTTTGATAGTTGTTGATAGACCTGATGTTCACGATGCGAAAGCAACTCGTCTACCGGCTTGTCACTGCGATCTATCGCTCCGGCACCGATCGAGGACGCCAGCAGTTCTGCCACCGACGGTGTAATGAACAAGCCACCTTGCGCGACCTTGCGAATCGCCGCAATCATTTGCTCTGAATCGGCGCTCTTGTTTAGATAACCTGCCGCACCTAGCTTTAAGCTGAACACCGCGTACTGCTTGTCAGAGTAGGTGCTGAGTATTAGCACCGGCAATTTTGGAAACTCATTACGAAACTGCTTGAGCATATCCAGCCCATCGCGTTGCGGCATCGCGATATCCAGCAACACAACATCAATTCCCTGCGCAATTTTCTGATCTGCATCACGTACTTGACGAATGGCATCTGGCCCGTTCGCGGCTTCGCTCACTACTTCGATATCGTCGGCATCGGCCAGTATCTGTTTAATGCCTTGACGTACGATCAAATGATCATCGCAAACCAGTACTTTAATCTTCGCTTTACCCATGATTTTCCGCTTCCATCGTCAAAGGCATTAATAAGGGCATCACTAATTTGACGCAGGTACCCTGCCCCGGCAAACCATCTATCGTCAGCGTCCCGCCAAAATAACCAGCACGCTCGCGCATGCCCGCCACGCCATAACTTTGTGGGCTGTTGAGTTCGTCGCGCGCGGCACCGACGCCGTCATCGCGCACCTCCATATACAACACCGGTTGCGGCGGTTCATCTACCAACACCCGTATAACGATAGACGTCGCGCGAGCGTGACGCGCAACATTGCTCAGGATTTCCTGAAAGATGCGAAATACCGCGGTCGCCTGCCCACGCTCTGGATTGCCGACGTCGGCGGCGATATGCATCTGAATATCGGAGCGCAACTCGGCGCTGTTAATAAATTCCTGCGCCTGCCAACCCAAGGCCGCCCACAAGCCACGATGATCGAGGATACTAGGACGCAGATCCGTGATGATGCGCCCCACATTGTCGACTGCCGTATCGATCAACGATCCCATGTTCTGACATTTCTGTATCAGTGGCGGTCTATCATCGACACGCTTCTCCAACCAGTTAACATCCATTTTCAACGCTACTAACAAGGAGCCGAGTTCGTCGTGAATTTCACGGGCAATCCGGGTACGCTCAGTTTCACGTACGGTTTCCAGATAGGCTGCCAACTCACGCAAATCCGCTAGCGCGCGCGTGAGCTCTTCTGTGCGTTGGTTGACGCGATGCTCCAACGCATCATTGGTTTGCTTGAGCAAATTTTCTGCATGCTTGCGCGCCGAAATATCCTTGATGGTCGCCACGGCGCCAAGAATGGTTTCACCATCCGCGCCATGCTCAACGATGGGATGTGACGTGTATTCCGCTGGAAACGCACTACCATCCTTGCGCCACAACACCTCATCTTCGATATGACAGGGCAGGCCGTGGCGGAAAGCATGAAAGATCGGGCACTCTTCAACCGGATAATGTCGGCCATCGTGATGCGAATGATGAATCAGCGCATGCATATTGCGTTGCATTGCCTCATCCTGGGTCCAGCCAATCATCTCAGCCGCGGCACGGTTGATGAAAATGCAATTACCTTGCATGTCGACGCCAAACACGCCCTCACCGGTAGACTCCAGCAGTAGATCGAGACGTTCGCGCCATAACTGTGCGCCACGCTCGGTATGATGCATGGCAAAATCACGGGATGAGTCGATAGTTGGCTTCATAAAATAAAGTTAATAAAGTGTCGAAAAAGTGTTGGCAATTAAGCGCGAGTACAAGCAAGTTTCGTGCTGTCTGGTAAAAGCGAAGCTGTTTTTGTTGCCAAGCAATTAAAGATACGCTTCAATGGCTAACTAATGAGTAATATACAAAAGTAGAGTCCACTTCCTTTTGTATATCAATTATCTGCATGCTGGTGATTGTGTGCCCTTGGTGGCTACCCCGCCCCATCAATAGTTCTGGAGACTGTCGTGCCAATTCAACCCACGCAAAATTTTCAACATCTGACCACACAATTGACGGATTTGGCCAATAAAGTAAAAGATGGGCTGCCAGGCGACACTATCTTGCAAGAATTGCAGCAAGCTTTACGCATCATTGAAAGTTTGTCTACCCATGACAGCCTCACTGGCGCCTTAAACCGCCGCGGGCTAATAGAGAAATTGACGGCTGAACTGGATAGAGCCAAACGCACTGGCCATCCTTTTTCGTTTGCCGTCATCGCAATTGACCGCTTTGCCGCGCTGACCGAGCAATATGGAACTGTGGCCAGCAATCAGATACTGCAAAATGTGACGCAAGCAGCACTCAAACTGTTCCGCTCGCTAGACTCGTTCGCCCATCTTGGCGACGATGAGTTTGCCGTGATCCTGCCAACCACCTGGCTCGATCAAAGCGAGAAACCGTTTGTGCGGTTAAGCAATGCGATTTCGGATATCAACTGGAATAGTACCAAGCCTACCGTTGCAGTCAGCTTTTCTACCGGCATCACAACCAATGCGCCGGACGATAATGCAGAGAAAATAATTCGCCGTGCGGGTGATGCGCTCGTCCTTGCCAAAAGTAAGGGGCTGGGGCGCAGCGCACAGTTGGAACCGATCTTGCCGGCAATCGATCCCAACATGTGAATCGCCCGAATCACATCAAATCACCTTGCGGCGTCCTGCGCTCGTCTAGCGCACCGTTCATTCGACTTTTCTCGCGCTGCCTGTAACGACGATATTTCGTGACCAAGAAAAACATCTCCTTTATAGTCAAGCATGCGGATGCTTCACATTTTTCCCGCGAATGAAATAAATCGGTTTTATGTACGTGTACGGTGAAGCAAAGTGCGATATTGCCTATGCCAACCTCACGTCAAGTTCTTGAATTTTATTTCCCTCAACGAAAAGAAAGCAAAAAATGAAAATCTCTCGTGCCCTTCCCATCATGCTCATGCTGACATGCTCCAGCCTTGTTTTCGCCGATCCCGCATCGATCAAGAAATCGGATGGTATTTTGGTCACCGCTGACGGCATGACGGTCTACACTTTCGACAAAGACAATACCAATAGCGGTAAAAGTGTCTGCAACGGTGGTTGCGCCACCGCATGGCCTCCGGTTGTTGCCACTGATGCTGGCGTGAAAGCACCTTATTCGATCGTGACCCGCGATGATGGATCGAAGCAACTTGCCTACAAAGGCAAGCCGCTCTATCGATTTGCTTCCGACAGCAAAACAGGCGACCGTAACGGCGATAACATCAATAACGTCTGGCACATCATCAAAGATTAAACATCGATAACGAAAAATAGTCATGCACGATGACACGACCGTCGGCTTGCATGCCTCCCGTTTGTGCCGTTTTGCTCGTGCATTGATCGGTGATCGTATCGGCGCAGACGACTTGGTGCAGGACAACATGGAACGCGGATGGAAAAAGCTGCCGTGATAGCGATATGCGTGCATGGCTGCTAGCATTATGCGCAACAAAAAAAGACCGACATAGTCGGTCTTTTTTTGGACTTTTGAAAAGCGTTACTGCGTCTTCAGTTCGAGTCCGTCACGATCTCGATCTGTCCTGACAATATTTTGTGGACTGGGCATTTGTTAGCGATGCCGGTCAGACTTTCTTTCTGCTCTGTCGTCAAGTCGCCGTAAAAAGTCAGATGACGATTGAAAACATAGGCGCCATCTTTTTCTGCGTGCTCAATTTTCACATCAACCTTCTCCATCGTAAAACCCTTGCGTTGCGCATACATATTCAGCGTCAACGCAGTGCACGCGCCTAACGATGCGGCTAAGATATCGTGAGGCGTAAAACCAGCATCTTCGCCGCCATACTGCGAGGGCGCATCAGCGACCAGCTTGTGCGGGCCAACTTCCACCACATGTTGCAACTTGCCTTCACCGCGATAAACATTCACATCCATTTTATTTCCTTTCGTTTGTTAACCTGAGATACCGCACAAGTTTACTTAGTAACGCAAACTTCAATATCAGCTAGAAGATTCACAGTGTGAATTTCTGCTCATAATTTATCGGTACATATTGCGCATTCACCGCATTACTATACGCGTACATTATGTGTCGCTAATACACTAGACCAAACCCGCTACGGATAAGCGACCGGTTTACCTAATTGGTCGGGTAAAGGAATAAATTCGCTTTCGCCCGGCACCCTAGCAAAACGTTGTTGTTGCCAATCCTGCTTAGCTTGTTCTATCCGTTCAACTGAGCTTGACACAAAATTCCAACTCAAATAACGCGCACCATCCATAGGCTCACCACCCAACAGCATCACGCGCGTCGTTTCCGTCCCTGCTCCGCGTAACTCCAATGCTGCGCCTGGCTTTAGCACCAGCAATTGTCCGGCCGCATGCACACCATCCTTACCTAAATCGAGCTTGCCTTGCACAATATAGATTGCCTGTTCAGGATACTCAGCGGGCATCTGCAAACGCGCGCCAGGCTGCAAAGTAACATCGACATAAAACAAATCCGACAATGTCGGTACCGGCGAGCGTTGTCCAAAAAAATTACCGGCAATGATCTTGGCCACTACACCTTCGCCTTCGATAATCGGTAATTGTGGTGCACCAATATGGAGAAAACTAGGTGCAATTTCTTCATACTTTTTTGGTAGCGCAACCCAGCACTGTAGGCCAAACAAGGGTGAGCCACTGGTACGCAACAAATCACCAGTGCGCTCAGAGTGCACAATGCCACTGCCTGCTGTCATCCAATTGACCGCGCCCGGCAGTATGGTTTGCAAAGAACCGACGCTGTCTCTATGCACCATCTCGCCATCAAACAAATAACTGACCGTCGCCAGGCCAATATGCGGATGCGGACGCACATCTAAACCGCGCCCCGCGGTAAACATATGAGGTCCCATCTGATCCAAAAATACAAACGGGCCAACCATGCGCTTTTGCTTAGTCGGTATTGCACGCCGCACTTCAAAATTATCGCCAAGATCGTGCGTACGCGGCACCACGACCATCTCAATTGCTTCATGCTGCGCGTTTTCTTCGTTATCCATGACAAGTCCTCTCGATAAAAAGCGCGATCAAAACCGCATTAGTTACTCCTTGCAACCTATTGATTCCTTGCTTATTGCCGTCTCAACACGCCTTCAATACTGCCGATCATAAAACACAAATGCAAAATCAACAGTCTGCTACAAATTTTGTGCAACCACTTTGGATGTGAAAAATACCAGCTCGCGGTAACATACGCTTGTACAAATAGTGATCTTCTTGATGTCATTTAGTTTTAGCTTTAACGGCAAACGCCATGGAAAAAGTATGAGCAGCCTCGTAATCGTGCGCCACGGCGAATCCCAATGGAATATGGAAGGCCGATTTACTGGCTGGACTGATATCGATCTCACCCCGAAAGGGGTGATGCAAGCGCGCGCCGCTGGTAAAGCATTAGCAGCGGCAGGCTTTCGCTTTGATCTCGCGATCACCTCCATGCTAAAAAGAACGATCCGCTCACAATGGCTGATTTTGGAAGAAATGGATGCCTTCTCCACACCCATCCTCAGCCACTGGCGTCTGAATGAACGTCACTACGGCGCCTTGACTGGCCTCAGCCGTACCGAAACAATTGCACAATTTGGTGAGGATCAGGTATGGGCATGGCGTCGCAACTTCGACAGCCGTCCGCCATTGATGGAGAAAAGTGATCTGCGTGCGCCTTCTCATGATCAGCGCTATCGTGAGTTGGCCGCTGAGACGCTGCCGTTGGGCGAATCACTCGCTGACACCGTCGATCGCGTACGCGTTTTGTGGGAACAAGAAATTGCGCCCTTATTGCGCGCTGGCAAAGATATCATCATCTCTACGCACGGCAATAGCCAACGGGCATTGGTCAAGTTATTAGAAAACGTCTCTGACGACGTCGCTGCCAATTTCGATGTGCCGAATGGCGTGCCGTTGGTATATCGCTTGGATAGCAACCTCAAGGTATTAGAGCGTCACTGGGTCAATCTTCCGTTGCCAACATCATCAACTATCTTGTGATGTGAGCGATGCAACGCGAATTAATTCCGCGTCGGTATCCGCAACACCACGACGGCGCCGATCGCCCCCAAAGTTAGCAAAATCAATTGTATCCACGCTTGACCGGAAAAGGTCCAGATCGACACGCCCATCATCAGAAGCATCGAAATGATTGCCACATATTTTGTGCGCCGTGTCAGGCTGCGATGCTCATCCCAGTTGCGCAATATTGGTCCCAGCAAACGATGCTGCAGCATCCATTGATGTACGCGCGGCGATGCTTTAGCAAAGCAGGCTGCTGCCAATAAAATAAATGGCGTAGTCGGTAGCCCTGGCAAAAATATGCCGATCACACCCAGCGCCAACGCTAACCCGCCGGCAAAACCATACAGCATCTTGACGAGGCGTGAGCGCGGTTTACGTTCAACTAAAGGGATGCGCTTTTCGATGGTCATGAAGAAAATGGAAACGATTTTCTAGGGAATCCGCTCTTGCCATTTGATCGCAAGCAAAAGATGGGAGATCCATTATTGAGAAAAGAAGAATACCTTGCTTTACGACCACGTATCGATTTTTGGCTGCATTAAATTTTCTAGAACCATCAGCCCAGTGCTGCCCACAACAGTGACAGGCCCGAACAAAGAAGTAACAGATCAAGTAAATGCTGGAACGTACGTTCACTCATGCGCAATACCAGCATCTTGCCAATAAAGGTGCCGGCCATTAGTGAGCTGCCCACCAGCAAACCCTGCAAAAAAATAGATAATGGCATCGCGCCTAGTTCGCGAAACGTGAGTACCTTTGCAATATATAAAAACAGCGAGCTCGCTGCCTCGGTCGCTAAAAATGCGCCCTTGACCAAACCATAAGCGGTAAATGCCGGCACGCTCAAAGGGCCGGTCGATAACACCACTCCTGTCAGAAAACCAATCACGGCACCAGCCAGTGATAACTGCCACAAACGCAGACGTAGGTTGCGATCGATCAACCAATGGCGGAATGGGATCATGCTGATAAAAAATATGCCCAGCGCAATGTCGATCCAATGTGAAGGCAACGCTAATAAAGTGCGCGCGCCTAATGCCGCAGCGGGGATGCCGGTGATCGAATAAGCAAAACAAGCGCGCCAATCGACCACCCGCCACCACACCATAACGCGCGATAAGTTCGCCATAACAGCGGCCACCGCCATGATGGGAACCGCCTGCTTGGCGCCAAAGCTGTAGACCAGCACCGGTAGCAACATGATGGATGAGCCGGCGCCGATCACGCCACTGATCATGCCCGCCACCAAACCCACCGCAAGTACAAATATGTAGGCTGTCATCGACTAGTTCGCCATGCCAATTGCAATCGCCTCTACGATTTTACAAACTGCGCCAGCACGCACCAGAACATTCGCCCGCCGCTAGGGCGACCAAACTTAAATCTGTATCCAATCGCCTTTGTACAAGATCGGTCCGCTCGCTGCGTTCGGATTACCCGAGCCACCCTTAGGCTCCAACGAAATCGCCAGCGTACCAACGTTCTCTGGTGAGATATTGTCTGGCAAGGTCAACGTGACTTCACCATTGGTCGCCACCAAACCTAGTGACCGCGGTAGCCCATCTTTCGGCAATGACCACAGCTCTAAACTTCTATCGCTGGCGATATTTTGTGGCATCACCACTTTGACAGTCAGTTGACGCGTTTTAGGATCGCCCACAATCACCATCGCGGCTTGCGCCTGCTCATTGGTCAGCATTGCAACATAAGTTGACGGCGCTACTTCTACTGTCGGTTGGCGCAACAACATCACGGCCACCAACAATGCCGCCACCAAAGTGGAGACCATGCCAAGACCACGCCAGAATTGCACGCTATCGCGCCAGCCCTGCTTTACGCTTGCACGTAGACTTGCATCTTCTATCCGCGAAATAATTCCGCGCCATACTTGCTTAGATGGTTGCACCGCAGGCATTAATTCGGCCAGCGGACACAATCTATCTTGCCATTCAGCGATCGCGCGTCGCAATGCCGCGTCATTGCCAAACCACGACTCTAACCGGCGGCGTGCGCCACCCTTAAGTGTGCCCAGCACGTATTCGGCGGCGAGTTTTTCGCGCAGGTTTTCATTGTGTTGAATATTCATTGCGCACCTCCCGGCGCGCTCAGGCACAAGCGTAAGCGCTCTAGGCCTCGGCGTATCCAGGTTTTAGTGGTGCCCAGCGGCAGTTGCATCTTGTCGGCCACTTCGCTATGCGACAGATCGTGAAAAAATGCCATCGCAATCGCTTGCCTGTGCAAACTCTCCAAACGCGACATACATTTAGCAAGCGCACTTGCATTTTCGCTATGTTGCATTGCTTCGCTTGGCGTAGGTTCGGGGCTTACTATGGCATCCATGATCTGCTGCATGCCACTGTCGTTAAAACTATCCGCATCCATTTCAACGGCATGATCCGTGCGACGCAACACATCAAACGCCTTGTTGCGCAAGATAGTCGTCATCCAGGTCATCGGCGCGGCCAAGCTGGACTGATACGTGGCAGCGTTATTCCAGATGTTTACGAAACTCTCTTGCAGAACCTCTTCCGCCAGCTCGCGCTTGCCTAGCATGCGTATTGCATATCCAAGCAACTTTGGAGAAGCAGCATCGTACAGTTGTCGAAACGCCTGTGCGTCTTTTTTGGCGGTCGCTTGTAGCCAGACTCTCAGTTGATCCGACACTGGTTCCGACCCGTGTTCTAATTTTTCGCGCGCGCGCTGCTGAGATTCTGAAGTCGCCAATTTTTGATCCATTCCATTGCGAGGAGATGAAACAGAATAGCGGCGGCACCGTCTGCCAACATCATCCATTCTGCACATTGCTGTGAAATTCATTATACGCAGAGCAAGCTTGCTGCTATCTAATTGCAGCAGATTATAAAAATTCATCCTCGCCCCTTCTGTCGAATCAGTGAAGCGGAAGACGGCTGCAAGCATGAAAGGTGATTGCTGGACTATTTCAGACCTAGGTACGTACATCGCATGTTTCCTTTCCAGCGATAAATGTCGCCAGCGCGCTCATTGGTCTCGCTCAATGCCAGAAACCCTCCTCACCGTTAAGGATGCCAGCTCCGTTTTGCCATGATGTTTCCTTTCGGAAAATTGGTATTAATTGCGGCGTCAGGTAGCGATATACGGCCGTCGTTAGCAATTGGATTCAAACATTCGGAGAAAAGCTGAAAAATTCTGTAGCCAGAACAAGACCTCATTTAGCCGAGTATGTGAAAAATCGAACGGTTAAGTAGCCAGATTTTTTGTATTTTTAATGTGCAAACTGAATAAGTTTCTGCTGATGACTTCTTATCGCCAATGTGGTTATCACCGTTGTCATGCACTTACAGAAATGGAGAATCCGATGTCCGAACAGAAAAAAACCGATGATCAAATAACCCCCGCCAAACCAGCAACAGAAGAGACGCGCGGCAATCCAAACGATCCAAGATGGAAAGCTGCTGACAATTTAGTGCAAGATAATGAAGCAGCGCTGGATAAAACCGATCAAAGCAAGAAGAAAGAACAAGCGGGCGGCTAAGCTCTCTGATGCAGAACGCATCGTTAATTTTTTGACCGGCGCGTGCTTAAGAAAAATTGACTGGCAGCTCGATACAAGAAAGCTTGAGCAGAATGGATTGCGGCATGTAATCGTGCCGCAGCCTTGATGTAAAACAGCGCTTTCTGCTTGTTTTACAAGATACCGGTAATATCCGTTTGTTATGTCCTCCCCTACCGCCAATCACACCGCTGCGCCATGAATGAATCCGAGATCAAACGCTATCTACCTTGGGTGGTAGCGATCGCGCTATTCATGGAACAACTAGACTCGACCATCATCAACACCGCAGTGCCGGCGATGGCAGCCAGCTTGCAAGTGACGCCACTGAGTTTAAAAGCAGTCATCACCAGTTACATATTGAGTCTCGCCGTGTGTATTCCGATTAGCGGCTGGATGGCCGACAGGTTTGGCACACGGCGCGTGTTTAGTGCAGCGATCGCACTGTTTACGTTTTCTTCGGTGTTGTGTGGTTTGTCGTTGAATGTACCAATGCTCGTGGCCGCACGCATATTGCAAGGCATAGGAGCGGCAATGATGATGCCGGTTGGAAGATTAACCATCATCCGCACTTTTCCAAAATCCGAACTATTACGCGCGATGAACTTTGTCATCATCCCCGCCTTGATCGGCCCGATGTTAGGCCCGACCATTGGCGGTTTGATTGTGCATTGGACTTCATGGCGGGTGATTTTCTTTGTCAATGTACCGGTCGGCCTGGCGGCACAGTTTCTCATCCATAAACATATGCCCGACTATCGTGGCGATAAGGCACGTCCATTAGATGTCGTTGGTCTCGTATTGTTTGGCTCAGGTGCGGCGCTGTTGTCTTGGTTGCTGGAAGTTTTTGGCGAACATCAACTCGACATCACTTCGGCGGCAATTCTGTTCGGTCTGGCGATAAGCTTACTCATCGGCTACGTCTGGCATGCAAGGCAGACGACTTATCCGTTGCTGAGATTGACGCTGTTTCGGATACGCACCTTTAGTATTTCGGTGATCGGTGGTTTTATTACGCGGCTGGGTATTGGCGGCCTGCCGTTTCTTTTACCGCTGTTGTATCAACTTTCCCTTGGCATGCCTGCATGGCAATCAGGGTTACTGATGATGCCAACCGCTGCGGCGGCGATGTTCATGAAAGTCATGTCGACGCGGATCCTGCGCGCCTTCGGCTACCGTCGCGTACTGCTGGTCAATACCGTGATGATCGGCTTGACGATTGCTGCCTACTCCCTCGTTACGAGTGATACATCGATCACGATGATCGTGTTGCTCAGCTTGTCGTTAGGATTTTTCAATTCGCTGCAATTTTCCAGCATGAACTCGATGGCCTATGCCGACGTGAGTGCCGATGATTCCAGCGCCGCCAGCACTATCGCCAGCTCGCTGCAACAAATGTCGATGAGTTTCGGTCTCGCCTGCGGCTCGCTGATCGTCGCATGGTATCTCGGCGATTTGCCGCAAACTGACCGGCTGGCAGTAGGCAACGCATTGCATCACGCATTTCTGACGCTGGGTGGCATCACCGTACTATCGTCGTTTTCATTCTGGGCATTACGCGCCACCGATGGTGAAAGCGTCAGTAAAGGCAGTATCCCGGTCGCAAAATAAAGCGTATCTTTTTGCCTTGCGTTGCGGATGCCATACGTAAAAAATATGCTCTATCAAGCCTGCCAGACGCCATAACCTGCTTCACGCAAAGCGATCCCGAGTTCTACTTCCATTTCACACGCTGCGTGATACGGCATAGGATTGTAAATCGCATATAAATCGGGGCGCAGCCGCAAACCAAATTTAAATACATATTGGTTACTTTGTATGCCAGCCTTGTGTTTGTCGAAACGCAGATCTGGATCTAGCCCAGTCATGCCGACGTACACACAAGGTTTTCCACTAATATAGTCGGGATTGGATTTGCGAAAGCGCCGCTCATGCAAAACCGCCGGCGACAGTTCGATAACATAGACGTGATGGTGGTGGCGAGGCGGCATCTATTACAGGAGTAAATACGCAAATCAAAATTTAACGTCCAAGCATAACAGGCATGGCACTAAACAATTTCGATCTGAATCGACGTATCACGCCTGTTCGTTACCGTACCGTAAGCGCTTGTCGAGCAACCGATAATCTGTCTATCATGAACAAAATTAAAGAATGTATTGTCGCAATGTCCAAGCGAGATATTCTTTGTAAGAGAAAGCGATAGCAACGATGAAGAAATCACAATGGCGTTTAGCATGGGAACTGCCGCGCGATGCGTTTAGTGCATGGCTAGAAGATTTTGCGCCCAGCATGGGGGCAGCCCTCGCCTATTACACTATCTTTTCGCTCGCGCCGATGCTGGTGATCGTAATTGCTGTCGCTGGTTTTTTCTTTGGAGAACAAGTCGCGCAGGGCGAAATTTTTGCGCAGCTGAACGATATGGTCGGCGCTACTGCTGCCAGCGCAATTGAAGCGTTGCTGCAATCAGTCAGTGAGCCAGGCAAGGGCATTATTGCGGCCACCGTCGGCACAGTCACGCTGATGATCGGCGCCACTGCGGTATTTGGCGAACTACAAAGCGCTCTCGACCGCATCTGGAAAGTGCCAAATGCACGTCGCGGCGGCATCAAGGATTTAATCTTCAAGCGCCTGTTGTCATTCGGCATGGTGCTTGGGCTCGGCTTTATGTTATTGATCTCCCTGATTTTAAGCGCGGCATTAGCCGCTTTCAGCAAGTGGTGGGGCAGCGTGCTCGGCGGTTGGGGCATGGTGCTAGATCTGTTGAATTATGGCGTCACTTTTTTGATCATTACCGGCCTGTTCGCGATGATCTATAAATTTATGCCAAGTGTAAAAATTTCTTGGCGCGATGTCTGGGTGGGTTCATTTGTGACGTCGATATTGTTTACAGTCGGCAAATGGGCAATCGGCATGTATCTCAGCAAAACCGATATGGCATCTGGCTTTGGTGCAGCAGGTTCGCTGGTGGTGTTGCTCGCGTGGATATATTATTCGGCGCAAATATTTTTGCTGGGAGCAGAATTCACGCGTGTGTTTGCCCAACAGCATGGTTCACAAGCGGGTTTGCAAGCCAACGCCATCGCGGAAGCAACGGCAACTGCCGCCGCCACTGCCCGGGCAAGTCACGCGACAGGAGAGAGAACTACTCCTACAACGGCAGAAGAATCGGAAGTAAGGGTTGATCCCACTGCGTTCTAAAACAGTGAAAACGCGTTATCTGTTGGCCTCGCCCGTTCGCTGATTATCGCTGTTGCTATTACTGATCGTTCAAATGACAGGCAGAAAAATGTTGCGGCGCGATTTCTTTCAGCAACGGTTGCTCGACGCTGCAACGTGGCATCGCATGCGGACAACGCGGATGGAAATGACAGCCTGACGGTGGCCGTAACGGTGACGGGATCTCACCCTTCACCGCATCAAATTGCCTTTTGCCGACGATAAGCGTGGGCGCCGATGCCAATAGCGCGATGGTATAAGGATGGTTAGCTTGGGAGAATAATTCCACCGTCGGCGCAGACTCGACGATGCGCCCCAAATACATAATCAGCACACGATCAGAGATATGCCGTACCACGCCAAGATCGTGGCTGATAAACAAATAGGTCAGACCCAGCTCATCACGCAATTGCATGAATAGATTCAGCACTTGTGCCTGTATCGACACATCGAGTGCCGCCACCGCCTCATCACATACCAACAATTCTGGCTTGACCGCGAGTGCACGCGCAATACCAATACGAGCACGCTGACCACCAGAAAACTGATGCGGAAATCGACGCAATGATTCTGTTGCCAGCGTGGTTTGCGTTTCTGCTCTCGACCCGTTATCTGATCTCGCTTCCAGACCGACCTTTTGTAGCAATTCCTCTACATAATCTTTTTGCTGTGCGCGCGTGATGATGCCGTGCGCCACTGGTGCTTCGCCGACGATGTCTAACACGCGCATACGCGGATTGAGTGACGCATACGGATCTTGAAAAATCATCTGCATCGCCAATTGCACTTGGTGCTTTTCTGCGTGCGAGAGTTGAGCGATATCGTGTCCCAGCCAACGCCGCTGACCTGATGAAAGACTGTGCAAGCCAACTGCCATCCTGCCCAACGTCGATTTTCCACAACCCGATTCACCGACTAAGCCAACAACTTCACCGCGTTGAATATTGAAAGTCACGTCATCCACCGCATGTACAATATCTGGTGCGGCATTGCCGCTGATGCGTCGCAGCACGCGCGCGATCATGTCTTCTGGTTTGGCAAAGCGCTTGCTAACGTTTTGCAGCGCAAGCAACGTTTGATTATGGTCAATCATTGGCGTCTCCACGCTCGCTGGTGCTATCGGCACTGAGGGGCGTCTCAATGGATGCGCGCAACGGATGAAAGCAACGCCAGCTGCGCGAGCCGTCCAATTCCAGTGGCGGCGTGTTTTTACATACTTCATCCGCATCGTCGCAACGTGTACGAAACGCACAACCGCTAGGCAGATTCAATAACGATGGCGTGGTGCCTGCAATCTGTCGCAAAGCCTGGCCGGGTTGATTGTTAGAGGGCGAAGACGCGATCAAGCCCTGTGTGTACGGATGACGTGGCGTTTGCAATACCTCGGCGACGCTACCGCTCTCGACGATGCGCCCTGCATACATCACGCTTACGGAGTCCGCTAATCCAGCTACCACCGATAAATCATGCGTGATCCAAATCAAGGCCGTGCCCGACTCGCGGCATAGCGTTTGCATTTCATGCAGGATCTGTCCTTGGATTGTGACATCGAGCGCAGTGGTCGGCTCATCGCAGATAATTAAATCAGGCTTGTTTAACAAGGCAATCGCAATTGCCACGCGCTGTCGCATACCGCCAGAAAACTGATGTGGATAGGCAAGCAATCGTTGTTCCGGCGAGGCAATACCGACTTTCGCCAGTGCTGCTATCGCCATCTCACGCGCTGTCTTTTTGCTGACATGCTGATGCGCTGTGATCGCCTCGATCATTTGCGTATCTATCCGCAACACCGGGTTAAGCGTCATCATCGGATCTTGAAATATCATCGCAATACGATTACCACGCACTTGCCGCATTTCTTCTTCTGACAATTGCGCCAGATCGCGATTGTTCAGCATTACTCTGCCACCAACGATTTTGCCAGCGGCATTTTCGGTCTCATCGATCAGGCGCATGATCGAATACGCGGTCATCGATTTGCCCGAACCGGATTCCCCTACCAGACCCATGATTTCGCCCGCGTGGACGGAGAACGACACATCGTCAACTGCTTTGACCACACCGGCGCGTGACGTGAAATGCATCTGCAGATTGCATACGTCCAGCACGGGATCGGCAGAACGGATGGTGGCGTTGATGGCGAAGTCGATTGTGCGGGCAGTTTTCATCGTCATTGCTTCTGCAACCGTGGATTCAAAACATCACGCAGCTGATCGGCAACTAGGTTTATCACCACGACCGTAATCATCAACGCGATGCCAGGGAATAAGCTGATCCAATATTTTCCCGACAACAGATATTCAAAACCATTCGCGATCAATAATCCTAACGATGGCTCGGTTACCGGCAACCCCAACCCGAGGAAAGACAGCGTCGCCTCTAGCGTAATCGCCGACGCCACCTGCAATGCCGCGATCGCGATCAATGGCGGTAGGCAATTGGGCAAAAGATGGCGAAAAATAATCCGTGTCGATGACAATCCCAAACCGCGCGCTGCTTCCATATATTCCTTGCCGCGCTCCACCAATGCTGCACTGCGTGCAGTGCGTGCGTAATAAGCCCACTGCACCGCGATCAATGCAAAAATAATTTTTCCTAAACCCGGTCCCATCACAGCCAGCAAAATCAGTGCGATCAAAATCGATGGAAATGACAACTGAATATCAGCGGCGCGCATGATGAAATTTTCGGTCCGACCACCAACATACGCAGCAAACAAACCCAAGGCCAAACCAATCGCAAGCGCAACGACGGTACTGACCACGCCAACCGTGATTGAAATGCGCACGCCATACAAAATCGCCGACAACATATCGCGCCCTTGCTGATCGGTACCCAATAGATAGGTAAGTTCATGTGCAGTGGAATGCATCGTCGAATGCGCGCCCGGCGGCAAGCGCGAGTCGAGAATATCGATCTGCGACAAGTCGTAAGGATTTTGTGGTGCAATCAACGATGCAAAGATCGCGGCCAGCACAATGATGATCAATACGATCAAACTGATCGTCGCGACGCGACTGGCAAAATAATTGCGAGCAAACCTACGCAACGGGGTTTCCACCGCCAAACTGTTTGCTAATGTCGGTTTCTGTGAATTTTGTCCGCGATCAGGCAGACGCTGTTCCATGTCCTCGCCCATACTCACGCCCCCACTTCCGACAAGCGCACACGTGGGTCCAGCCATGAGTACAGCAAATCCACTAGCAGATTGACGAAGATAAACAGCGTCACCGTCAACAGCAAATAAGCGACGATCACCGGTCTATCCAACACGCGGATCGAGTCGATGATCAGCTTACCCATGCCAGGCCAGGCGAAGACCGATTCAGTGACGATCGCAAACGCGACGATGGAGCCAAACTGCAAGGCAATCACGGTAATAATAGGAATCAGAATATTTTTTAATACGTGCACACCAATAATGCGACTGTTGCGCAGCCCTTTAGCACGCGCAAACTTGACGTAATCCTGTAACAGCGCTTCTTGCGTACCGGCGCGCGTTAAGCGAATTACCAGCGCGATATTAAATAGTGCGAGATTAAATGCCGGCAGTAATAAATGGCGCAGACCATCCAAGGTCAAAAAACTAACCGGCACGCCAAGCAGCAAGGTCGTCTCACCACGGCCACCGGATGGCAACCAACCTAGATACACTGCAAACAACATAATCAGCAGCATGCCCACCCAAAAAGTCGGTAATGAAAATCCGAGTATCGAGAAACCCATGATGCTCTTGGCCGCGAAGCTATGCGGTCGCAATCCCGCCCACAGGCCCAAAGGAATGCCCAGCAAAATCGCAATCACGATCGCGGTTGCTGCGAGCTCCAGTGTCGCTGGCATACGTTCGGCAATCAGCGCCATCGCCGACGTGCCGAAAGCAAACGATCGCCCGAGATCACCTTGCAAGGCGTGCTGCACAAACAATAAGTATTGTCGCCATAAAGGTTGATCCAAACCGAAAGCGGTGATCATGTGCGCGCGTTCTAGCTGACTTGCGTCAGGACTGATCAGGATGTCGATCGGATTGCCAATCGCATAGATACCGACAAATACCAGCAAGGACATCACGAGCAACACCACGATGCTTTGCAACAGGCGACGAATGATGAATGCAGTCATAGTCAAATCGTAGTTAAGTCAAGGCCAAATCAAGCCATGCCACGCCAGTAAGACGACGTCGAAGCAATGAGATCGTGGGTCGATAGCACCGATTATTGCGGACGAAATTGATGTGCGAAAGTAAATTCATCGGTACGCGCAGTGTACTGCAAGCCCTTGCGCATTGCCCAGGTTGCATACTGGTGATACAGCGGAATCACAGCAACATCCTCCATCGCGACTTTCATCGCTTGCTGTGCAAACGCTGCACGCTTGGTTTGGTCTACCGACGACAATGCGGCTTGCATTGCACGATCAACATCCAGATTGCTGTAGTAACCCCAGTTCCATGAGCCCCATCCCAACTCAGGATTTTTGGTTGCCACCAATGCACGCAAAGCAAAGTCACCGGCCAAGGTGCCCCAACCCAACATCGCTGCATCAAAGATCCCCGTGCGCGCTTTGCCGAAGTACACCGATAGCGGCAAGGTTTGCACGCTTGCGCGTATGCCTATGTGATTAAAGAATTGCGCGACCGTCTGCACGACTTGCGCATCATTGATATAACGATTGTTAGTACCATGCAGCACCATGGCAAAACCCTGCGGATAACCAGCTTGCGCCAATAACTTTTTTGCGCCTTCTGGATCGTAGTTTTGCACTTCCAAACTTGGGTTATAACCAATCGCGCCGGGGCCAACAATATTCGACGCCGGTACCGCAACGCCCTCCATCGTGTGGTCGACCAGCGCTTGTCGGTTGATAGACATCGACAGCGCACGTCGCACACGCACATCACTTAATGGATTATGCGGTAGCGGTCGACCGGCGAGGTCGGTAATTTCAATTGGTGTCTTTTCTCGCTGATCAAGTTGCCAGAAAATAGTGCGCCATGAAATTTTTTGCGCGATGCGGAACCGATGATCCGTTTTTAATCGCTCTACATCAGCCGTCGGCACACCTTCTATCACATCCACGTCACCGGCCAGCAAAGCAGCCAAACGCGGTGCCGCACTCGTAATGATGCGAAAGGTAACCTTATCCCAAGCAGATTTTTCACCCCAGTAATGATCATTGCGCTTAACCACCAATTTGTCGCCACGACGGAAACTGACGAACTGATACGGGCCAGTGCCTATCATCGCCTTACCACTATTAAAATCTTCGGTACTTGCATGCAAGGCCGCCTTTTTCGACACCATGAAAATGGTGCTGACATCCAGCGCAAGCGGACCGTAAGGTGCAGCGGTAGTCAACTCCACCGTGTAAGGATCGATGATACGTTTGGCGACTATTTGCTTGGTGTAATTGCTAAAAGGCCCCGGGCTATTGGTGATAGTGGCGGGTCTATCCAGTGAAAAAATTACGTCCTCAGCGCTAAACTCGGAACCATCATGAAATCTTACGCCGCGTCGTAAATTGAATACCCAATGTGTCGCATCAACCGCATGCCATGAGGTTGCCAAACCCGGCACCAATTTTCCATCCGCATCGATATTGACCAAAGCATCGAACACGTGCGATGAAAACGCGACATTCGAAGCTACATTCAAATAATGCGGGTCTAAAGACGAGACGTCGGCAGCCAACCCTATTTTTAATTCCGCCGCATTACCACTGACCGTAACGGCGGCGCCGCACACTGGGCTGGAAAAAAACAGGATTGAGCATGCTATCCCCGCAAACAGTTTTTTAAAAAACTGCATACGCACCTTCATGAATTTTAGATTCATCGCTCACTTTTTCTTTGATTCTCAAAACCAGAATACTGACGACAGGAATTGCCACAGCGCATCCAAACGCGGAGGGGCATTGCAACTATCTAACAAAATTCATCTCTATGCAAAACCAGCTGCTGAATGGAGGCCATGATGAAAACGCCGATGGACATCAAAATGAAAACCAAATGTTTCGCACTTATTATCGCCCTGCTTAGCCCGTTATTGCTTTCCGCCTGTCAGGACATGAGGCCTTTAGGTGGTCCACCACCGCTAGATTTACTTGGTTCGCCGGCGCCCGTCACAGCAGCGATCCGAACCATCGTGATTACGCCAGAGACGACATGGGTCAATGTCGAAGGGGGAGAAATCGTGCGCTTTATTGTGGGCAATCAGATGTTTGCGTGGAATTTTATCGGTTGGGGCATCGATTCATTTGAGTTGAATCGCGTCGCACCACCCGGTTTGTTAAAACAAAAAATTACCGCCTATGTCTCGCCAGACCCTCGCTTCCGCGATGGCATGCTTCGATTTTAATTTAGGTTGGCAAGTTGAAGCCGCGGGCGGCACAGAAGATGATGAATGAGCTGATTACATTGGTAGCCGCGGATCATCGCAAGGATCGTTACTATCGGTTATCGCTTTCTGGCCCAGCGCCGTACTTAATCCAACCTAGGTCGCCGCATTCTGCATGCAACCACCTAGGTTGGCGCAAAGTTAAAGACTCTCCATCCCCGACTTACTTTGCTGCGCCAGAAATACAATCAGCACGATCCATCCGATGATCGGGACAAACCACAGCAATTGCCACCATCCACTGCGATGGGTGTCATGCAGACGCCGCGCCCCCACCGCAAGGGATGGCAACAAGGTCGCTAGCGAAAACAAGCCGCCAATTGATTCACTAAACATCGACAACGCCACACTGACGATAAACGTGAACAACGCAAACCACCAGTATTCAGATAGTCCCGCGCGTCCAGCAAAGTCCGCATATTTCGTAAAGCAGGTACGGATAGATTCTTGAAACGTCATTTTTTATCTCCCCTTAATTGTGATCAACATTGGGATGATGCTTTTGATCAAAGAACAAGATACTACAGGGCAAGGAAAATTAACCATTATTGTTGGAGGACACTAAAAATGTGCGGCCGCATACAAGCGCCCTCAGGCAACCGCTGATTCTTTATTAGGCAACTCGCATCCATTCACTCCGCCCGTCGTGATAGTGTGACCTCGAGTCGATGATCGATTTGATCGTCGACCAGCTTGATCGCTGTGTCATTTAGCGCAACACCATCGAGTCGGAATGACACGGCCGACGGTTGCTCGCCACTGCCAGTAGTTTGCATAATGGCGATGTGATATTGCGTTTTCCCATAGCGGTAGTCGATTGCGTAGCTATCCCAGTCGGGCGGCATGCAAGCGTTGATCGTCAACTGATCACCTTCGATATGCAGGCCAAGTAAAGACTCGATCATCAAACGATACATCCAGCCTGCCGATCCGGTGTACCAAGTCCAACCACCGCGACCGGTATGTGGTGTCACGGCGTAGACGTCGGCGGCAACTACATAAGGTTCGACTTTATAAATGGCGATTTCTTTAGCAGTGCTGCCATGATGAATGGGATTGATCATGCGCATCAGATCCCACGCTGACTTGTAATCTCCCATACGAGAAAATGCCATGATGGTCCAGATTGCCGCATGCGTATATTGGCCGCCGTTTTCACGTACCCCAGGTACATAGCCACGGATATAACCGGGATTTTTTTCGGCGCGATCAAACGGTGGATCCAGCAACTGGATCAACTTATCCTCATCGCGCACTAAACGCTTGCGTACCGATTGCATCGCTTGCTGTGTACGCTCTGTGTCACCCGCGCCGGACAACACTGCCCAGCTCTGTGAAATCGAATCAATCTGGCATTCGGCATTGGCGGACGAGCCCAGCGGCGTGCCATCATCAAAGTAAGCGCGCAAGTACCAATTGCCGTCCCACGCGTTTTTTTCGATGTTTTTTCTCAACTGCTCTGCGTTGTCGCGACAAATCGTTGCGAACGCATTGTCTTGTTGTTGCAACGCGATGTCGGCGAAGCGCATCAATACTTCATAGAAGAAGAAGCTGAGCCAGACGCTTTCTCCTTTGCCGTGCTCACCCACTTTATCCATGCCGTCGTTCCAATCGCATGAACCGATCAGTGACAAACCATGGTCGCCAAAACGCAAGCCGTGTTGAATGGCGCGCACGCAATGTTGATAAACGGTCGCACTTTCAGCCGAGCGCGTGGGCAAATCATAATAAGAGTCTTCATCTTGTCCTAAAGGTCGCCCCTCGATGAAAGGCGCGACCTCATCTAATACGCTGCTATCGGCAGTGGTGGTGACATAGCGATGCACAGCCAAAGGTAACCACAAATAATCGTCCGAGCATTTGGTACGTACACCACGATCGGTTGGTGGATGCCACCAATGCTGGACATCGCCCTCAACAAACTGATGGGCGGCGCATAACAATATATGTTTACGCACCAAGGTCGGTTCGCTATGTACGAGCGCCATGGCATCCTGCAATTGATCGCGGAAACCAAATGCCCCACCAGATTGATAATAGCCACTACGCGCCCACATGCGGCACGCTAGCGTCTGATACAGCAGCCAACCATTGGCCAGCACGTCGAGCGACGCTTCCGGTGTGCTCACTTGTATCGTGCTCAGGGTGTGCTGCCAATAGTTCTTGACAGCTTGCAGGGCTGACTGTGCGGTCGCACTACCGCGGTGCCGCATAATCAGTGCAGCAGCGTCAGTTTGACGTCTATCGCAAACACCGAGCAGAAACACCAATTCACGCGTTTGACCAGGATTGAGCTCAAACAGCGTATGGATCGCCGCACAAGGATCGAGACCCGCACCTACTTTTCCGGACAGGCGTTGACGATCTAAAGCTGCCGGATTTCGCAGTGAGCGATTACGTCCAATGAATTCATGACGGTCTCCAGTAACCGTGCGATTAGTGACGTCAAGATCGAAGAAGCCCATGCGTTGCGGGAACTCGGTGTTGTAGTGATTACAGGCCAGCAACGCGCCAGTCGTTATATCGATCTCGCTACTCACATGCATCGCGGTTTTGGCACGCAAATCACCAAGCACCCATTCGACATAACCAGTTGCTGATAATTGTCGTTTGCGGTCTGAGTCATTGCGTACACGCAGCACCACGTATTTCACCGGCGCGTCAAGTGCGACGAACATAGTCAGCTCAGAACAAATCTGACTTTCGCTATGCTCAAACACGCTGTAGCCAAAACCGTGGCGCGTCAGATAATCGCCGCTGCCACGGCGTGGCAATGGCGTTGGCGACCAACTGATACCAGTCATTTCGTCACGCAGATAAAATGCCTCACCACCGCCGTCGCTGACCGGATCATTTGCCCACGGCGTCAATCGAAATTCATGCGCATTGTCGGCCCAGCTATAAGCTTGGCCGCTCTCAGACACCACCGTACCGAATTCGGCGTTAGCGATGACATTGCTCCATGGCGCTGGCGTATAACGAGCGTCGCCAGTCTTGATCAAATACTCACGGCCATCCGCGCTGAAGCTGCCGATACCGTTGTCGAACAGTCTGGTCGAATTCGCCGCTACCGAACTCACAACGCCAGCAGGTGGCGCATTCACATCCACCATTTGCTCAATCTTGAGCAAAGGTACTTTGACGTCTAACACTTCACGTCGATTTACTTGCTCTGCTAGCGTACCGTGGCTATCACTTAGGACAACCCGTGCTACAGACTGGAATAATATGCGGTCTTCGTCCGAAATCTGATCCAGCAGGCGCACAAAGATGCCACCTGGTCTATCTATCGTGTGTGCGCCAGTGACGGAAGAGATCAGATTGAGAATCTGCTCCTGCAACACTTGACGATAACCGGCGTGGTCTTCGTTCCAGATCACCAGATCTACTGCTAGTCCTTTGGAGCGCCAATACGCATGCGCCTGCACCAGTTGGAGTACCAACTTGATATTGACCATGTCGCGAATCTGCACCAATACGATAGGCAGATCACCCGAGATCGCATAACTCCATAACGCCGACTGACCGCGTCGATTGCGCGCCAGAATGCTGGCGTCGGCACGCAGTAATGGATTGGCATAGATTACCGAGTTTGCGAGACGGCCGTAAACTTGTGCATCGGCCTCGTTGGCATTGAGTTGGCGCAGTACCACCTGATTATGGGTCCAAGCCAATTCCATCACGCGATCAGCCAGATGACGATCTTGATATTTGCCGATCAATTCTTCGCATGCTTCACGGCTAGCCGCGACCCCGGTAACCATATCGATGGTCACCGATTGCTCGGGCTCTAGCGTGATGTGGCGACGGATGGCGACAATCGGATCGAGCACAGAGCCTGCACTGCCCGACAGCCCACCTGTTTGCCGCATCGCTTGTGGATGCGCGGTGGTGTTGCCACGGCCGATGAACTTCATGCGATCCGTTTCGTACGATGCTGCGCCTGCGACAGCGCCATGCGCCGCCATCAGATGAAACATCCACGGCACAGTTTCATTATCAGAGCGTGCGCGTCGCGTGCACAAAATCGCGCCACGTTGGACATCAATTTCAGTCTGCACAAACAAATTGCTAAATGCAGGATGGCTCGCATCCGCGGCAGATGCGGCCAGCACCACTTCTGCATAGCTGGTGATGTCCAAAGTACGTGTCGAGCGTGAGCGATTGGTGATCTTGGTACGACGCAGTTCGATATCGTCTTCAGGTGAAACGACGATTTCGGTATGCATGTCGATATCGCGATCGCTGCGACGAAACTCGGCACGACCTTCTGAAAAAATCACCTCATATTGCGTAGGCGGTGTCAGACTAGGTTGATAAGACGTAGACCAAAATTTACCGTCGCTGAGATCGCGTACATAGCAAAAATTGCCCCAATGATCGCGCGTCGTATCTTCACTCCAACGCGTCACTGCCAAATCGTTCCAGCGACTGTAACTACCGCCTGCACTGGTAACCATCACGTGATAACGGCCGTTGGACAACAGTTGCACTTCCGGCGTGCGCGGATCTGGACGATGCACGACACGGATTTGCTGATTCTGCGCACCGGCGACGATACGCATGTCTGTCAACTCCGAGCCAGTGGAATAGCTGGCAGTGACTTTAGGTACCCGCTCATGCAAGAGCGACATGGTGGCTTGAAACAAAGGATAAGATTCAAAGCGCCTTTGCATCGGCTGATCCAACAACAGATAGGCCAGCGACAAGAATCCCATACCTTGATGATGTGCCATGAACGAGCGCACGACAGCATGCGTTTGGCCGCGTGGCACACGTGACGGCGTGTAGTCGATCGCCTCATACAAACCGAAAGTGCCATCAAAACCGGCCGTACTCATCTGCTGCAAATTGCTGCATGCGCGTTTAGGCGCCACCATCAATGCCATCATCGATGCATACGGCGCAATCACCAAATCGTCACCCAGACCACGCTTGAAGCCGAGTCCTGGCACGCCGAAAGTGCGGTACTGATAATTCAAACTGGCATCGAAGCTGTTATAACCAGACTCCGACATGCCCCAATAGACGCCGCGCTGCGCGCCGTAACTAATTTGGCGCTCGACGACTGAGCGATACGTTTGATCCAGCAAAGTGCCAGTAAAGTTTGGCATCACCAGCAGCGGCATCAGATACTCAAACATTGAGCCGCTCCACGACAACAATATTGGCTCACCACCTGCCAGCGTGAGTTGGCGACCTAAAGCAAACCAGCTATCTTGCGGTAACTGACCTTGTGCAATGGCGACAAACGTCGCGAGTCGCGCTTCCGATGCCAACAAGTCGTAGAAGCCGGTATCGCGACGACGTTCAGTGACGTTGTAACCAATCACCAGCAAATGGGTGGTCGGATCGTATAAGAAACGATATTCCATACGCGAAAATTCAATCGCCTGCGTAACCAGCACGTCGATAGCGGCCAGTCTTGATACTGCCAGCGCGCTAGCTTCTTTGAGGCAGCTTTGCAACGCGCGCAAAGCCACATCATTTTCCGCTACATCGCTGTCAAAAATATGATCGACTAACTGCAGTTGTGCAGGCAGTTGCGCAATCTGGCGCAAGCTTAAGTTGCCGTCGAGTGCGGCGACCAACTGTGGCAACCGATCGCGGCAGCGCTTGAAATGCGGATTACGCAACCATGGTGCCAGCGCGTACAACTCGTTCAACGCTTCACGGCATTGACTCTCAAGCGCGCGTTGCCATTGACGTATTTGAGCCAGACGTTGATGGTATTTTCCGCCAATTGGATCAACGGCAACAGGCGCACTCACCTGACTCAATTGCCGTGCAAATTCGATCACGTGGTGATGCAATTTTTCAAGAGTGCCGCACGTCTCGCTCAGCGATGACGGTAGGATTTGGCACGCAAGGTCGAGCTCAGCTGCAAACTGCGGCGACAGTTGCTGCACCGAAGCCAGTGGCAAGGCCAGTGACAGTTCATCCAGAATCAGATAAGCATCGCGAATACCGGCAAACAATTTTGGATGCAATACTGGCGCATCAGCTAATTGCTGTAAGCCTGGCACCAGGGTCAGCAAATGACCGGCTAGATTACCGCTGTCCACCGTCGACACATAGGCCGGTGTCAACGGGTGTAAATATTGTGTGTCGTACCAGTTATAAAAATGGCCTTGATAACGCTCTAACGCCGCCATGGTTTGGAAGGTATTGCGGGTACGCTCCAGCAATTGTCCGCTCGGAATGTAGCCGAAATCGTAGGCCGTCAGATTAGCCAACAACGAAAGACCAATATTGGTTGGCGAGGTACGTCGCGCCAACACTTCTACCGGATGCTCTTGCATGTTATCCGGCGGCAGCCAATTGTCGGCCGGCCCCACATAGGTTTCAAAGAATAACCATATCTTGCGCGCCAGCGTGCTCAGATAGCGCTGTTGCGCCTCGTCCAGTTGCGGCGCCCGTCGACTAATGGGCTGACTGATGCAATACATGATGAATGGTGCCAGCCACCATAGCAGCAATAAAGGTGCCGCAGCGAGTAACGCCGATGGCTGCCACAGGTAGAGGTAAACGGCTGTCGCCGCTGCCAGCAACGGCGATTGCCACATCGCTGCATAGTATGCGCGCAACGTGTTGCCAGCACGTAGATTGGCTTCGCCGGAGCTATTCCATTCCAGTAAATGTTTGTGCGAAACGCGCAGTCGCCATTGCGTGCGAACGATGGCATCGAGGTGATACCAACTCTCGTAGGGCAACAGACTGATCGTTAGGGCGGTATGCACCAGCTGTGCAACGAGTGTCGTCAACGATGCCGACAAATGTTGTTGTAGCCGGATTTCCTCAGGTTTTCTGAGTAAATTGAATAGCCATGAACAGAGCGACGGTGCCAATGTTACGGTTAGTACCGCGCCGGTCCAAAACCAAGCTTGCGGCAACATGATCCAGCCGCTTACTGTTATTACAGTGAGCGCCGGTGCGACCAGGCTGCGGCGCAAATTGTCGAACAACTTCCAACGCGACAAAGTTGATAGCGGATTTTTTTCGTAACGACGTTTTTTGTTGCGTGCCTTCTCGGCGTTATTTGCAGTCGAAGTGTCAATACTCGCGTTTTTAGTGCTCGATGTATCAACCCTCGCGCGAGTCAATGGCACGAGCGGCCATAGCCATGCAGAAATTTGCCAGTCACCGCGTATCCAACGATGGCGGCGACTAACGTCGGCACTGTAGCGCGATGGATATTGCTCATACAATTGGACATCGCTAATCAGGCCAGCGCGCGCATAACAACCTTCCAACAAATCGTGGCTGAGAATGCGGTTTTCGGGCATACGAGCATATAACACTTGTTCAAAGGCATCGATGTCATAAATACCTTTTCCGACGAACGAGCCTTCGCCAAACACATCTTGATAAACGTCAGAGACGGTACGCGTGTACGGATCGATGCCAATTTCACCGCCGTACATCAGCTCGTAGCGCGATGCTTGCGCGCTCGGTGAGCTGACCGCGATGCGCGGTTGCAGAATGCCGTAACCCTCACTAATTCTTTTTTGCGCAGCGTTGTACAAAGGCCGGTTAAGCGGATGCGCCATGGTGGCGACAAGCTGACGCGCGGCGTCGCGTGGCAACTCGGTGTCGGTATCCAACGTGATGACGTAACGGGTGCTGAGCAGACCATCGGTATTACCGACGATAGCGCAGAAAGCTTCCCGTCCAACGCCGCGTAAAAAGCCGTTGAGCTCACTCAACTTGCCACGCTTGCGCTCATACCCCATCCAGACTGCTTCTTCAGGATTCCAACGACGCGGTCTATGCAGCAACAGAAAATTGTCACCGCCCACACGCGGATAGCGCGCATTAAGGTCGGTTATTAGTTGTGTCGCTATCGCCAACAATGCGGCATCGCCAGGCATGTTTTCACTTTTCGCATCTGCGAAATCGGTCAACAGACAGTAACGCAGATTGGCATCCTGATTGGCAAGAAACCGAACCTCCAGCGCTTCGACCAAACTTTCTGTGCCAGTAGCGCTGCTTAACAAGGTAGGCACCACTACCAGCGTAAGGTACTCAGGTGGAATACCGGCCCTCAAATCCATACGCGGTAGCAGGCGTGGCGGCACCAGTAGAGGCACCAGCCAATTGACAATCGCTTGCGCCAGTTGGCTGGCAGGTAGCGCCGCCATTATTCCAAATAATGTCAGCCACAACGGGTGCCAAAAATAGGTGCCGTTGCGATATGCCTCTGCAAATATCAGCCAAGTGGCAAGTGCCGTTATCAGCGAGATGGCACCGAGATAGAGCGTTACCGGCGACATCGTTGTCAGTCGCGCCAACTTTTGATGTGTGGTTAAACGCGTTGCCGCGACCACCTGTAACTGTTTTAGTCCCGGCCCAATCAAGTAGTAACCTACATGCGCGCGCCTATCATCCTTGCCCACTTGCCTTGCCGCCTCGCGCGCCAGCGCGGTGGCCTGCCGCGCCACGTCTTCTTCGGTGAGGATGCCTTGGCGGGACGTTGCTTCTACTACATGACGATACCGGTCGCGCGTAACGAAATCCATGCGCGCATAGGTGTCACCCGGATCTGCGCGCAAGATATGTTCTACCGCGCTCATGGTCTCTACAAATTCACGCCAATCCATGCTGCTCAAAAATCGTAGCGAACCGATGCTGTTGCTGACGGATACTTGATCTGCAGCCTGGCGCTGACTTTCCTGCTGCACCATATGTTCTATGCTATCGCCGGAGGCGGATAATCTTTGCGCCAACCAAGTCAGCGGTAACGTCAAGCTTGGACTTTGTCCTTGCAGTCGTCGTACCAGTTCCGCCACGAATGCACTCTCCAGCGGCAAATCAGAACGCGCCATGTCTGCCACTTGCAAGATCAGATCGCTAGGATTCTTATCGGCGACATCCAACATCGTGTCAGCCCATTGGTGCGCCAGATTACGATACGCGAGCGTGATGGATAGATGTGCCGCAACACGGCGCAGGTTCTCTATCAAGGCCAAGCGCAACATAATCGGAATCGCCCACAGCTCACCCAGCTTGAGTGTCGTAGTTTGCTGATAAGCGATGACAAAACGGCTCAAACTTTCTGGATCGACACGACCATCACCGTGCGAAATTGTTTCCAGCGCAATGTCGTACACGCGTGGACTGCCGGGAGGCTGACCGTGCAGCAGACGAGGCAAAGCCTTGCTGTAATTTTTAGGGAGGTGGCGCTTGGCCGTACGAATCTGTTCTTCGATCAGATAAAAATTGTCGAGCAACCATTCTGCCGCCGGCGTTATCTGACGACCGGCCTTGATGGCGTCGGTAAGTCGTGTACAGGCCTCACTAATGGTCGCTTCATTATCGGCCAACCGCGACAGCAATTTATCGGGAACGTCCACCGTACTAAGTTTGTGTGCGTTGGCTAGAACACGTCCATGCTGTTCCATTTGCAAGGCGCTGAACAATTCAGCCCGCAATGGTAATTCGTCTTTAAGTTGTATTTGTTTTGATTTCACGATTTGCATCTTTCATCCGGCCAAAACAAACATCGCGAGCACTAGTCGCACTCGAAAAGTAAACGCGTGATTTGTACCGATGTAATAAACGCCGATCACCTGCGCTACAGACATACTGAAAGCGGTGAGTGGGAACGACGGGCAAGTACTTAATTCGGGTTTGCGTGTTCCATGTCACACGCAGAATGGCAGGATTTGCTGTAGGTCTGAATCAGTATTCACGTCCAAAAATCGACGACTGACTCAGATAAAAGGTGATTTTGTAAAAAAAAGATGCATACCGCGAACGGCATTCGTATTGCTACCAGTGTACGCCAATCTTGCGATGCAAAGTTTTGAAACGACGTTATCGTCGTGTCGCTCAATGTGCAAATCGCAAACGACGATATCTATGAATCAACAACCTGAAAGCCAGAGCTTTACTCTGTCACGGGGTGATTTGAAGAGATATTTATCACAATAATATTGTGAGTCCTATCGGTTCATGCCATAACTAGTGGCAGAAGATAATGCAGATTGTTGGCAAGGCATTACGCAAACGTCTCAATAACTCAATTAGTTGATATACATCAATCAGTTGAACAAAATGTTGATCAAAACTTGCTGCTGTATTTTTCTTGCGATCAACCTCTTGGTTGATTGCTGCTTTTCAGCAATCATTTAAGTGCTTGGATGTCTACGAAGATTCGAAGGTCTTAAAACTTAGTTAGGCGACCTGTTGATTACTTTAAACCTGAATACTTTTAAATATCGCTGAGCGACGCCGCCGCATCCAAACCAAGCCCCGTAAATTCCCCGAGTGGAAGTAAAAAAGAGGAGTCGGCCTAAGCCTTTCCTCTTCATTTATTACATATGACCCACTCAGAACTTCTTGAAAATCACCTTGACCTTGCCATGATGGTAAGGTCAATACTGTTTGTACCTACTGCCCATTTTGGAGTCTTCTCATGACTGCCGTATCGCACGAGCACACATCAACTCAACTACACAACATTAGCCTTGCGATAGAGGGTATGACCTGCGCCTCCTGCGCTGGACGAGTGGAAAAATCGATTCGCAACATCGCTGGTGTTGCCGAGGTCAGTGTCAATTTAGCGACCGATACGGTCGCGGTGCAAGCGGATGCGAATATTACGGCAGCAGCCATACAACAAGCGATTGAAATAGCTGGCTATAGCGTGCCGCAGGATGAAGTTTCGTTGCGCATTGGCGGCATGACTTGCGCCTCGTGCTCGGGGCGTGTTGAGAAAGCCTTGCGCAAAACCAAGGGCGTACTCAACGCCAGTGTCAATCTGGCGACCGATCAAGCACGCGTCCAGATTGTGCGCGGCACCAACAATAATGCTTTGATTGATGCGGTCGAAGCAGCCGGTTACGAAGCGACGTTGATCCCTATCAATTCTGCTGCATCTGCTGGCGAACGCGGCAATAAAGATTGGATGCCGGTTGCGCTGGGCGCCTTATTCTCTCTGCCGCTGGTATTGCCGATGTTGCTGCAACCATTTGGTGTGCATCTAATGCTACCGGGTTGGCTGCAATGGGCGCTGGCGACACCGGTGCAGTTTTGGTTAGGCGCACGCTTTTATAAGGCAGGCTGGAGTGCAGTAAAAGCTAAGACCGGCAATATGGATCTGCTGGTCGCACTCGGTACCAGCGCTGCTTATGGTTTAAGTGTGTATTTACTGTTCAATGGGACAGGCGCAATGCCACATTTGTATTTCGAGGCATCGGCGGTTGTCATCACATTGATTTTATTTGGCAAATGGCTGGAAGCGCGCGCCAAGAAGCAAACCGCTTCAGCGATTCGCGCACTACAAAAATTGCGTCCCGAATCAGCGCGAGTACGTCGCGATGGCAAGGATATTGACGTCGCCATCGACAGTGTGCGCACCGGCGATATTGTGGTGGTACGCCCAGGTGAACGCATTGCGGTAGACGGTATCGTGATTGAAGGCAGCAGCCATGTCGACGAATCGCTGATTACTGGCGAAAGCCTGCCGGTCGCAAAAGAAATCGATGACAAGGTAACCGGCGCTGCGATCAATGCGGACGGGTTGCTGCTGATCCGCACCACGCAAGTTGGCGCGGAAAGCACATTGTCGCGCATCATCCGCATGGTGGAGAATGCGCAATCAGCCAAAGCACCGGTTCAGCGTTTAGTCGACCAAGTGAGTGCGATCTTTGTGCCGGTAGTGTTGCTAATCGCATTGATCACTTGCATAGGCTGGTGGTTGCAGGGCGCGTCATTGGAAATCGCCATCATCAATGCAGTCACCGTGCTTGTCATCGCCTGCCCTTGCGCATTGGGTTTGGCAACGCCAGCGGCGATTATGGCTGGCACTGGTATCGCTGCGCAATACGGCATTTTGATTAAAGATGCCGAAGCGCTGGAAACCGCACATCGCATCAACACCGTTGTATTTGATAAAACCGGCACACTGACGCAAGGCAAGCCACGCGTGGTGGAGTTGATACCAAATACAGTAGCGAATATTTCTACCGAGTTGTTATTGCAACTGGCAGCAGCGATACAGAACGGTAGCGAACATCCTTTGGCACGCGCGGTGATGCTGCGCGCCGAAGAAGAACATCTCGAGCTACTCGCCGCAACCAATGTAAAAGCGCTGCCGGGACGCGGCTTATGCGCGACTGTCAACGGCCGCGATTTGCAACTGGGTAGTGCGCGACTAATGCAGGAACTCGCTCTGGATCAGGGTGAGCTAAGCACGCCAGCACAAGCATTAGAAAATAGCGGTCACACGATTTCATGGGTCGCGCAAATCAGCACCGACGCGGGGACACCAAACCAGCTATTGGGAATGATTGCGTTTGGCGATCAAATCAAAGAAAGCGCTGCAACAGCAGTTGCACGACTGCATGCGCTCGGCATCAATACTGTTTTGCTAAGTGGTGATAATCAAGGCAGTGCCAATGCGGTCGGTAAACAACTAGGGATTAAACAGGTCATCGCGCAAGTGCTGCCAGCAGACAAAACTGCACGCATCGCTGCTTTGCAAAAAGAGGGCAGCGTCGTTGCAATGGTTGGCGATGGCATCAATGATGCGCCTGCTCTAGCTGCTGCCGATGTCGGTATCGCGATGGCGACTGGTACCGATGTCGCGATGCATGCTGCTGGCATCACGCTGATGCGGGGTGATCCAGCATTGGTTGCGGATGCCATCGACATCTCGCATCGTACTTATAACAAGATTAAACAAAATTTATTTTGGGCTTTTATTTATAACGCGGTGGGCATCCCGCTTGCAGCGTTTGGCATACTCAATCCAATGTTTGCCGGCGCGGCAATGGCATTTAGCTCGGTCAGCGTCATCAGCAATGCATTGCTGTTGCGACGTTGGAAACCGAAGAAATGAAACTAAGACCAATCCATCTCCGTACGCATGTCTTTAGTCGATTGACATCGCTGCATTGAATTTTAAATAGCAAATGACCAGGTATAGCCAAGAATAAAGTAAGGAGCACTCTGTGAACATTGGTGAAGCAGCAAAATTTTCCGGCGTGACGGCCAAGATGATCCGTCACTATGAAGCGATAAAATTGATACGACCCAGCTTACGTAGCGACGCTGGCTATCGCATCTATAACGATATCGATTTACATACCTTGCGCTTTATCAAGCGCGCACGCTCGTTAGGTTTTTCTTTGGAACAGATTCGCGATTTACTGTCGCTGTGGAATGATGCGCAGCGTGCTAGTGCTGACGTCAAGGCTATCGCACAGCAGCATGTGGTGGCTCTTGAACAACGCATTGCTGAATTAAGCGCAATGCGCGACACGCTGACGCATCTCGCCCGACACTGTCACGGCGATGGCCGACCAGATTGTCCCATCTTGCAGGATTTGGCGATGCTAGGGCCAAAGGCCAATAACGCAAACGGGAAAAGTAAAACTGAAGATCTGATTAAAAAATAGGCAGAAATGTTGGCTCAAGATGCCACGCGATAAACACATTGATGACATCGCCTCTTTTTCAAAGACCATGCCATCTCAACCCGAAAATTTAGCGTCGCACATCGGATGCGATGCGTTCACCTACGAAACGCATCGCCCTCACCTAGCTATCTCGTCTGCATTACGCATTGCACAACGTGCACACGATATTGCTTGCAAGTACATCACACGATCGCGCGCGCCGTGACCGGATAACCAGCGTCAACGATTGCGGCAACCACAGTGTCTAGCGACACGCTAGACGCCACATTGACCTTGCCTTGCCCAAGATCAACCTCAACTTTGGCACTGGTATCGACGCTTTGCACCGCTTTGGTCACGGTAGCGACGCAATGGCCGCAACTCATTTTTGCCACATCGAGCTGATACATAAGATTCTCCGTTGCATAGTAAAACCACAGTGTAGAGCTTCCTGTCGCGGTAAGGTCAAGCGCGAGCGATTATTCAAAAAAAATAGTCGCTGATTTTGCTTGTTATGGCCAACATATGCGTCTCTTTTTATAGTCTACGGCCTTAAGGCGAGTATCGCTCTAACAAAAATAAAAACCGCAAAACCTCAAATTATTTCTCAAAGGAAATATATTTGTTAATTCCAGTAACACCTTGTTTGATTTACGCGACACCTTGCGTGGGGGCGAAGTGGTTGCAAACGTGAAATATGCTTTTTCAAGCCGTATTGTTCTGGTGCATCACATCGTTTCCTATAAAATACTCCACTTGTCGGAATTGAAATAATAAGTAGTCATGGTTCCGGCATCCACGCTGTTGCTTCGATTGATGAATATTCAGAAATCACGCTCACATGCTTAAACAGGTTCAAATATTACGTGGGCCAGTCGGCTTTGCTGGGAAATTTTGTGAATAAGCCGGCTCCCGCCATGATGGAATCTCTACTGAATCATATGGTAGAGATTACCGGTCATCGCGACCACGATCTACTCGACATATCCGTCATGACGGCGCTACTCAATGTGGCCGGCATTACGCAGTCACGCGTGATGGAGTTATTTCAATTCCGTGGTGATTTGTATGTGCGCCCCCGTGTGTGGGTCGCAGATGGCAAGGTAGGTAAAGTAAATGAAGACAGTCCGCTGAATGAAAAAGCGGGCGAGCCTATCATCAACTTCCCCGGTTTGGTTGCCTGTATCGCGCAACACAAAACCCGTCATGAAGAACAGCGTAATGACGGTCAACACGCGTTGTGGATCCCCATCTGGCAGAACGACAAAGTATCGACCTGCCTGGAAATTTCCCACGATCAGGCATTCAGCGAACAAATGCTATGCATGATTGAAGGTGTGCTGGCGGTCTACCGTAATTATCAAAGCCTGCTGGAGTACAGCGAAAAAGATTCATTAACCGGTCTGCTCAATCGCAAGACCTTCGACGAAAAATTTTCGCGCATGATCAACAAATCGACCGATATGGTCACGCCTGCCACGGACAATGAGCGTCGCATGTCGCCCGATGCACGCACGCAATGGCTGGCGGTAGTCGATATCGATCACTTCAAGCGGGTCAACGACAAGTTCGGTCATCTGTATGGCGACGAAGTGCTAATCTTGGTTGCTAATATCTTGCGCTCCGCGTTCCGTTCGCATGATCGCGTATTCCGTTTTGGTGGCGAAGAATTTGTTGTCTTGCTGCGCTCGGCCACGCTGGATGATGCTCGGATGATTTTTGAGCGCTTCCGCACTAGCGTTGAAAGCTACCATTTCCCGCAGGTTGGGCAAGTGACCGTCAGCATCGGCTTTACCAGCATCGGTGCAGAAACACCGGTTGTCATCCTCGGGCATGCTGATCAAGCTTTGTATCACGCCAAGGAAAACGGTCGTAATCGCGTCTGTTATTACAATGAATTATGTGATCAAGGTTTAATCGAAACTGTGAAGGAAAGCAGCGCCTCAGAAGCCGAATTTTTCTTTGACGAAGAGCCATCTAGCGACTAACGCCCTCTCCCCGTACAATAAAAAAGGCAATGCCGATAAAATCGCATTGCCTTTTTTACGTACTGCTTTCAGTGCAGTTTTTATCAGTACTTCTTGTTTCAGCACCTTAATTCGACAAGCTTAGATCTCGATCTTGGTGCCCAACTCAATCACACGATTAGAAGGGATCTGATAATAATCCGACGCGCCACGTGCATGACGTGACATCGCGACAAAGATATGTTCGCGCCACAAAGCCATACCACGCGTCGGGTTGGCAACCACGGTCTGACGCGCGATAAAAAATGAGGTTTCCATCATTTCAAAATCCAGCCCCTGATCCTTAGCCAAATACATTGCCCCAGGAATATCCGGAACGTTCTTAAAGCCGTAAGTCACATTCATTTGATAACACTCGTCACCAAGAAACTCGATCCTGACTTGATCCTCTGCGGCGACATACGGCTCATCTTTCATATGCACCGTCAAAAACACCACGCGCTCGTGTAAAACCTTGTTGTGCGACAGGTTATGTAACATCGCATGCGGCACGCCATCGGATTCACCGCGCAAGAAAATAGCGGTACCCGGCACACGCTCTGGCGGCGACAGGAATAACGACGTTAAAAAATCTTGTAATGGAATAGCGTGCTTTTGCAAACTCTCAAACACCAGTTCGCGACCGCGCTTCCATGTCAGCATCATGATGAACAAAAATGCACCAAGCAACAGCGGGAACCAGCCGCCGTGAAACAGCTTCAGCATATTGGCCGACAAGAAAGCGATATCAATCGTAAAGAAGAAACCGGTCGCGAGAATACATAACGGCAGGTTGTAACCCCAGCGATAACGGATCACAAAGAAAGTCAGGATGGTGGTCACCGTCATCGTGCCAGTCACCGCAATACCGTAAGCCGCAGCCAGATCGGAGGAAGAACCAAAGCCGATCACTGCCAGAATCACCACCACCATCTGCAACCAATTGACGGTAGGAATATAGATTTGTCCCATTTGACTGGCGGACGTGAACTCGATGTTCATACGCGGCAGGAAACCCAGCGCAATTGCCTGCTTGGTCATTGAGAAAGTGCCGGAGATCGTCGCCTGCGAGGCAATGATGGTCGCCATTGTCGACAACGCCACCAACGGATAGATGCTCCAAGCACCCAGCTGTTGATAAAAAGGATTAGAGACCGCCTCGGGATGCACCAACAACAGCGCGCCTTGCCCCATGTAATTGAGCCCCAACGCTGGAAAAGCGACCGTGAACCACGCCATGCGAATCGGCTTGGCGCCAAAGTGCCCCATATCTGCGTATAGCGCTTCAGCACCGGTGAATGCCAACACTACCGCACCTAACGAGATAAATGCCAATACCCGATTACCCTCCAGAAAATGCAAAGCATTCAGCGGATTCAGTGCGCGCAGAATTTGAGGCGCATCAATGATATTGACGATACCCATCGCCGCCAATGAGGCAAACCAGAGCACCATGATGGGGCCAAACCATTTGCCGATACCGGCGGTACCCTTTGATTGCAACGAATATAGACCAACCAGAATCGCCACTGTCAGCGGCACCACATAAGGGTCAAAGGCAGTGGTTGCAACACTCAATCCCTCCACCGCCGATAGCACTGAGATGGCTGGCGTAATGACGCTATCACCGTAAAACAGCGTCGCGCCAAATAGCCCCATCGCCATCAGCACCACATACCAGCGTGATTTGCGCGTCACTGAAGACAACGCCAACGCGGTCAGCGCCATGATGCCGCCCTCACCTCGATTATTCGCGCGCAACATCAAAATCACGTATTTAAGCGAAACGATGATAATCAGTCCCCACACAATCAACGACACCACGCCAATGATGTTTTCTGGGGTCAGGGTCAGGCCGTGCTCCTTGGAGAACACTTCCTTCATCGTATAGAGGGGGCTGGTGCCGATGTCACCGTAGACGATGCCGACGGCGGCTAAGGTCAAGACGGCAAGACTGTTTTTTTTATCTGGTGAAGACAAAGAGAAAGCTCGCGGTTAATGTAATGTATTGCGTGACGCGTTGCATGCCACGCTGTGTCGTGCTCTGCGCATCATTCTACGTATTACTTTTTATATCGCCCTGCATATTATTCTTCGGATATGAATCCGACATGCGCTTAAGACAATAAAATAGTGCATTGGAAAAAGCAAGGGAGTTGATTTTACCCCCTTTCAAGCCTTTGCAAGCGGGTTAGATTCTATCGATTCCCGGTTTGCGGCATTGATGCAATTGCGCTTGTCATCATCTTGATCGATCACCTCTGCACGAAAATCATGCCGCATCGGTTATCCTTGCGGTCTCTGCTTGCAGTATTTTCAGCATGACCTTGCATTACTTTGCACCCATCCTTAGTGGACACATCTCATGGCAAATTACGTATATACAATGAATCGCGTCGGCAAAATCGTGCCGCCAAAACGTCAAATTTTGAAAGACATTTCATTATCCTTTTTCCCGGGCGCCAAAATCGGCGTACTGGGTCTGAACGGCTCCGGCAAATCGACGCTGCTAAAAATCATGGCTGGCATTGACACAGACATCATTGGCGAGGCACGTCCAGCGCCTAATCTCAATATCGGTTATCTACCGCAAGAACCAGAGCTCGATCCGGAGCAAACCGTACGTCAAGTCGTGGAAGGCGGCCTCGGTGAAGTGTTCGAAGCCAAAGCCAAACTAGATGAAGTGTATGCCGCTTACGCCGAGCCAGATGCCGACTTTGATGCCCTCGCGGCAGAACAAGCACGCCTCGAAGCAATCATTTCCACCTCCGCTGGCGATAACCCAGAGCAGCAACTGGAAATGGCTGCCGATGCGCTGCGCCTGCCACCATGGGATGCCAAGATTGGCGTCTTGTCCGGCGGCGAAAAGCGTCGCGTCGCCCTGTGCCGCTTGCTGTTATCCAAGCCCGATATGCTGTTGCTGGATGAGCCGACCAACCATTTGGATGCGGAATCAGTCGATTGGCTGGAGCAATTTTTACAGCGTTTCCCCGGCACCGTGGTCGGCATCACGCATGATCGCTACTTCCTCGACAATGCGGCCGAATGGATTTTGGAGCTGGATCGCGGTCACGGCATTCCGTGGAAAGGTAATTACAGCTCATGGCTGGAACAAAAAGGCGATCGACTGAAACAAGAAGAGGCCACCGAATCCTCACGCCAAAAGACGATTGCCAAAGAATTAGAGTGGGTACGTCAAAATCCGAAAGGGCGCCAAGCCAAATCCAAAGCACGTCTGGCGCGCTTTAATGAATTGTCGGAACACGAATATCAAAAGCGGAATGAAACACAGGAAATTTTCATCCCGGTCGCCGAGCGCCTCGGCAATGAAGTGATCGAGTTCAAAAATGTCTCGAAAGCCTTTGGCGACAGACTGCTGATCGATGATTTGAGTTTCCGCATTCCGCCTGGTGCCATTGTCGGCATCATCGGTCCTAACGGCGCGGGTAAATCAACCTTGTTCAAACTGATCACCGGCAAAGAACAGCCAGACAGCGGCGAAGTCGTCATTGGCACCACCGCACAAGTCTCCATCGTCGATCAATCGCGTGATTCACTCAACAATGACAAAACCGTATTCGAGGATGTGACCGGCGGCGCTGACATTCTGACGGTCGGACGTTTTGAGATGCCATCGCGCGCGTATTTGGGTCGCTTCAACTTCAAGGGTGGCGATCAACAAAAAATCGTTGGCAACCTCTCCGGCGGTGAGCGCGGTCGTTTGCATTTGGCAAAAACATTGCTGATGGGCGGTAACGTCTTGTTGCTGGATGAACCGTCCAACGATCTCGACGTGGAAACTCTGCGTGCGCTGGAAGATGCGCTATTGGAGTTTGCCGGTAGCGTGCTAGTGATCTCGCATGATCGCTGGTTCCTCGATCGCATCGCAACGCACATCCTCGCTTTCGAAGGCAATTCACAAGTTTCCTTCTTCGATGGCAACTATCAAGAATATGAAGCCGATAAACGCAAACGTCTCGGTGAAGAAGGTGCCAAGCCTAAGCGTATACGCTATAAGCCACTGACGACGTAATACGATGTGTTGCGACAGTCTGTTAAACCACTGCGCTTCTTGATCACGATCCGCGCATGCTAAACAGACTTATCCTTTTTGCCTTGACGTTGACGCTCGCCGCTTGTGCCGATATTTCGCCACAAGCGAGACGTGCGCATGTGGATGAATTAGCTGTTACCCAGCAATGGCATAAGGTGCTGTTACCAACCGATCATTTTGTGCTCGCCGCATATCTGCCACCGGTCACGCCACACGACGACATCCTAAGCATCTATATTGAAGGCGATGGGTTTTCATGGGCAACGTCGTCGCGACCGTCAACGGACCCAATCCCGCGTAACCCGGTCGGATTGCGCTTGGCTATGCGCACCCCTCCCGGATCTGCGGTCTATCTGGCACGTCCATGTCAGTATGTTGATGGTGCCAATGCGCGCGGCTGCGATGTCGCCTATTGGACCAACAAGCGCTTTGCGCCAGAAGTGATAGATGCCAGCAATCAGGCCATTGATGCTCTGAAAGCCCGCTTCGGTGCGCATCGTCTGATTCTCGTAGGTTATTCCGGCGGCGGCGCGATTGCCGCGCTGGTTGCCGCACGACGTACGGACATCGCGCAGCTAGTAACCGTTGCCGGCAATCTAGATCCGGATGCATGGACTCGGCTGCATCATGTCAGCCCACTTACCGGCTCATTGAATCCGGCCGATGGCTGGCGCGAGTTGCTCGATGTCCCGCAACTTCACTTGGTCGGGGCGCGCGATCGCAATGTCAGCGCGGCCGTCACACATGCTTATGCCAACCGCTTCCCCGCCAGCCATCGCCCTACCATCCGGATGGTGCCGGACGCCGATCATTCCTGCTGCTGGGTCAATCAATGGCCCAACATCTTGGACTCGGACACTGTCGTCCATCGCTAATGTGCCCCCTGTCGCTTTCTGCAGCAGAGGTTCATTTTCCAAACCTACCACCCTCAAGCGGACTGTAAATTTAAAAGGGGAGCAGATTTATAATCGGCTCCCCTTCATTTCACAATGATCCCTGCTTCGCATTTTTCATGCAATATTTCTGCAGCAATTACTTGCTCATGCTGTCCTTAGACATATCGTCTTTTTTCATCATGCCGTCTTTTTTCATCATGCCGTCTTTTTTCATTTCATCCTTGGACATGTGATCCTTTTTCATCATGCCATCTTTTTTCATATGGTCTTTTTTCATTTCGTCTTTAGCCATGTGATCTTTCTTCATGCCATCTTTCGCCATATGATCTTTAGACATGCTGTCTTTTTCCATGCCATCTTTAGACATGTGATCCATCGCAAAAGCTGCGCCAGACATCATCAAACAAGCGGAGAGTACTGCAGTAGTAATGGTTTTCATCGTTGATTTCCTTTGATTAGATTTAAAAAGTACTGCTGTTGCTAAAACTTCAGGGCCGCTGCGTCTTTGTTGTCAGCTGCCACCGAACCAGTTGTACCCTTGGTCTTCCCAATAACCGCCGGGGTAGGTATTTGTGACAAACATTGCTTGTATATGTTTAGGGTTTTTATAACCAAGTTTGGTCGGCATGCGCAATTTCATCGGATAGCCGTACTTAGGCGGCAAAGTTTTTCCGTCATAAGTCAGCGCCATCAATGTCTGCGGATGCAATGCGGTCGCCATGTCGATGCTGGTGTAGTAATCATCACCGCATTTAAAGCCGACATACTTGGCGCTGGTATCCGCGCCTATGCGCTTGAGAAAAGTGGCAAATGGCACACCGCCCCATTTACCGATTGCGCTCCAACCTTCTACGCAAATATGACGCGTCACCTGATCGGTTTGTGGCAATAAGCCTAATTCGCGCAAGCTCCACGGTTTGCGATCTGCAATCAAACCACTCAATTCCAAACGCCAACTATCACCGTCAATTTCGCGCACTTCATTTTCGCTGTAATACGCGTTGAACGGAAACGGCTGCGTAATCATCGAGTCGGGATAAGTGGACGCCAACTGTGTAGGGTCAAATAGCAAACCCTGTGCTTTGTCATTCCACTGCGAGACTTTAGTCAATGCAGCTTCTATGCTTTCGTTATTGCTGATCGAGCAACCAGTCAGCAGTGATAGACCACCTAAGGTCACCGTACGTTCCAAAAATGCGCGCCGTGATGGTTGCTTGATTTTGCGGATCGCATCGCGCAACATCAATTCGCCTTCAATTGGCATCACGATTCTTTTCTTGATCATTGTTCGCTCTCCAATCTTTTTCAGCGGCCGCGCAGCATCGTCAACAAGGTGCGTGGCACCAGTGCCACCATCACTATGTGCACAACCACAAAAGCAACCAGTGCCGACATGCCGATGAAATGCACTCGGCGCGCTGATTCGTAACCGCCCATCATTTCACGCAGCAATGGAAACTGCACCGACTTCCACAACACCAAACCGGATAGCACCACTAGCAAAATATCCAGCATCACAAACAGATAGGCGACGCGCTGCACGGTGTTGTATTTGCGCGGATCGACATGCGACAACTTGCCTTTCAGCGCTGCGCCCATGTCTGTTAAAAATGCGCGTGGAGAAACCGGGAAAAATTGACGCCGCAAACGTCCGGAGAAAAAATTGATCAGCAGGTAGGCAATGCCATTGATCACCAATAACCACATTGCAAAAAAATGCCATTGCAAGGCACCAGCGAGCCAACCACCCAGCGTGATTTCAGATGGAATCGTGAAAGGGAAAAATGGTGAAGCGTTATAGATGCGCCAACCGCTAGTGACCAAGATCACGACCGCGAGGGCATTGACCCAATGTGTGATGCGCAGCCAGAACGGATGGATGATTTTTTTATCGTGTGCGGTCATCACTAGCCTTTCGTCTGCGTACATTGTTGCGTGCTCAGCGCCTGCAAAATTTGACCACTCTGCTGATCCTGCGCAAAAGCAATTAACTGCAAATGCTGACGATTCCATGCGGACGGTACCGTAATCGTCTGCTGCAAACGTCCGTTCCCATTCGTCAGCTGGATCGGGCCAAACCATGCGCGCACGACATCATCGTGCTTGAGCGTGGCACCGCGGTTTTCACCACTGCCGACTTGCGACACCAAATCGTTTTCGCTGATGGCTACGTAAAGCGCGCCATTGATTTTTGTCTTGTCTACCGCGTCGGCAGCTTTAACGCTTGCATCAAGCATGATGCGGTCAGTACCTACTGTTTTACTTGTCAGCGTAATGACCACCGGCGCTGGTTTGGCATTGATTTTTTGTATCGCTTGCGGCAATCCGTTGCGCCAACCGCGTAATTCTTCACCACTAACAAAAAATTGCGGCGTGTAGATAACGCCAGTCCCGCCGTTATTCTTAGTACTCGCTACCAATGCACTTTGACGCGCATCAAAAATCTTTTGCGACAACCCATCTTGCCAACCCAGATAGTTCCAATAGGTGACATGCAGCGCCAGTGGCACTACGACCGCATCTGCACTGAGCTGTTGCTGTAAATGATTCAATTGTTTGTCGGCAGGCGGACAACTGGAGCAGCCTTCACTAGTGTAAAGTTCGACCAGCGCGGCAGTCCGAGCGCCGCTTTTGACTTGGCAGCTATTACCTGCATACGATGGCGACGCAAATGCCAGGGCAAATGTGCAAGCAACAACGGTCGGGATAAGTGGCTTCATGATGCGAATCTATTTCAGTGATGATCTGAACAGTAGTTCGCGAGGAAAATGCGTTTGGTTACAAAAATTGAAAATATAATGAAAAACAAATTCGCCGCACGATAAATTGGCCCACTAAAATTGATAGTGCGAAATTTATTTTGCAAACCCTGTTACCGAAAGCATCAATGCAGCGAATACCTAATAGAGAAGCGGACAGCAATGCGCGCAATGCGGCGATTGAAGACCGTCTGCATGCGCTAATGGCGCAAAGTCTGGATGGTAGCGAGACAGCCTATCGCGATTTTTTGCAGGTAACGGCAACCCATTTACGCGCTTTCCTCAGAAGGCGATTGCAGCGCTGGCCGGACGAAGTGGAAGATTTGGTGCAAGAGTCGCTGCTGGCGATACACAACCAGCGCGCCAGTTATGACCGCAACGCGCCAGTTACCGCGTGGATGTATGCGATTGCCAAGTACAAGCTAATCGACTGGTTGCGGCGCCATGCAAGGCGAGAGATCTTTAACGATACGCTGGATGACGAGAATGAACTTTTCTCGACTGCCGATGCAGACGCCCAAGACGCACAGCGCGATCTAAAAAAATTGCTAGTGCTATTACCGGAGCAGCAACGTAACGCCATTATCCATACAAAAATTGATGGCTGGTCAGTACGAGAAGCCGCCAATGCGATGCAGATATCGGAAGCATCTGTCAAAGTCGCCGTCCATCGCGGCTTGAAAACACTGTCAGAAAAAATGCGAGAAGAAACATGAAAACAGATGAATTGATCACCATGCTGGCAAGCGGCGATGTTCGGCCTCAAGCCGTTCCAAAGCGGCGCATCGCGCTGCACATTGCGCTCGGCTTGTTGGCAACCGTCATATTGATGGCAACCATACTCGGTGTGCGCTCCAATTTGCCTCAGGTGTTACTGATGCCTGCGTTCTGGCTCAAGGTCGTATTCGTCGTCGCGCTGGCACGCGTTGGTTGGGTTGCGACCATGCGTCTATCTTCGCCGGGCAAACAAGCTGGCAAAGTAGCGCTGATGATTACAGCCACCCTGGTCATCATGTGGAGCATCGCCGCAGTCCAACTGATGATGGCCGCACCGGACACACGCCCCCATATGTTTTGGGGCAGTACGTGGCGCGCATGTCCACTGTTGATCGCCGGCCTGTCATTGCCTATCTTCATCGTGCTGCTGCATGCAATGCGTGAACTTGCGCCGACGCGCTTACGCCTGGCCGGTGCTGCCGCTGGTTTAACAGCGGGTGGTGCAGCCGCGATCGTATATTGTCTGCATTGCCCGGAAATGATGATGCCGTTTGTCAGTTTTTGGTATGTGGTCGGCATCCTGATCCCGACTGGGATCGGCGCACTGATAGGGCCACGCGTTTTGCGTTGGTAAATCCTCTTCTCTGATAACGATGTGTCGCACCGCATGGCATGCAATATATCGTTATCGCATCAAGCTTGTTCTCCATGCATCAACTCGCAGCTGCATCCAGCGCTGAAATCGAAATCAAGAAAAGTCGTTTCATCGGCTTGCTGTATCCACTGACAACGCGCGCAGAAGCGCGCGCCAAGCTGGTCGAGTTACGTGCACAACACCCGAATGCGGTGCATTTTTGTTGGGTACTGATTTGCGACGGCGACTCTGGTTTGGATGATGACGGCGAACCCTCCGGCACTGCAGCGCGTCCGATGTACAACGTGCTGGAACACAAAGACGTATCAAATGTGCTGGCGGTGGTGGTGCGCTATTGGGGCGGTACCAAGCTGGGCGCGGGTGGGCTGACGCGCGCCTATGGCCAAGCGATCTCGGAGGCGATCAAGAATGCAGAATTAGTACCAGTGGAAGCCATGTGTGAGCGAAGCTTCGCGGTCTCGTTTGCCGATGAATCGACGTTAAGACATTGTTGTGAACAACATCAAGTGGAAGTATTAACGGTAGAGTACGGCGAGAAAGTGACGCTGCAATTAAAGATGAAATGCAGTCAGGCGGAAGTGTTTACACATGCGGCATTTGAACTATTGCGCGGCGCAATGGAAGACCGCAGCGACCTATAAAATAAACACTCTCGATTGTCTTCAGCCATCATCAGCACAAATAGGCTGCGCGCTGATGATAGCTTACATCAAATCATTTCCAGTGGTTCCGGCCCATCTGGTGGCGGGAATACCGCATCCAGTTCTGCCAGATCGTCATCCGTTAATTTGATATCGAGCGCGGCGCGATTTTGCTGCACGTGACTCTGCTTCGATGCCTTTGGAATCACAATCACACCCTCTTGTCGTAACACCCACGCCAATGCAATTTGCGCTGCAGTGGCGTCGTGCCGATCTGCAATCTCTTGCAATTCTGGGTAATGCATCAAGCGACCTTGCTCGATGGGTGAATACGCCATCAAAGGCAAGCCGGCTGCCTGTGCCTGCGGCAGCAGATCATATTCAATCCCGCGTCGCATCAGGTTGTACAGCACCTGATTGACCGCCATCGCCTCACCTCCGCGAGTGCGTGCCAATTCTTGCATATCGTCGACGTCCATATTGCTGACACCCCAGTGACGAATTTTTCCAGCATCTTGTAATGCCTCAAATGCCGCAATGGTTTCTGCAAACGGGGTGCGACCGCGCCAATGCAGCAAATACAGATCAATGCAATCCGTGCCTAGGCGCCGCAGGCTGCGTTCGCACGCGGCGATCGTGCCTTTGCCAGACGCATTGCTGGGCAAAACTTTGCTGACCAAAAATACCTCGTCACGCCTTCCGGCAATGGCCGCGCCGACCAATTCTTCCGATGCGCCATCGCCATACATTTCGGCGGTATCGATCAAGGTCATACCCAGATCCATACCCAAGCGCAAGGTGGCAATTTCTTCTGCGCGACGATGCGCATCATCACCCATATACCAAGTACCCTGGCCAAGCGTTGGGACGGCGAGTCCGGAGGGAAGTTTTGTTGTACGCATACTGTCCTTTCAAATTCGTTAGCATTACCGCCTAGCTTGCAAAAGCACGACCACCTTGTTTTGCGTCGCGAGTTACCATATAACCCTTGCTAATTCTGGCTGAACGATCGTTGCTTTTATTATACGTATGCTTACTATGCACATGACGATCTGTCAGACCAAACAAACGTCGTAAAAACATTTTGTTATTTTATTCCAGCGTATTTGCCTCATCTATCAGCCATCCAAATGACCCAGCCCTCCAAACCCATTCCTAATATTGGCACCTTGCATACCTGTCATCCAGAGCAAATGGAATGGCTTGCGTGGGCAATGCCGGGCGCACATTTCAAACTACTGCACGCCGATGCTGCCAGTGGCTGCTTTACTTTGCTGATTAAGTTTGAGCCTGGTGCTCAAGCGCCCATCCATCGCCATCTTGGCGCAGTGCAAGGTTATATGCTGGAAGGCGGCTTTCATTATCACGGCGAGCCCGAGCGTCCATTTAACGCCGGCTGCTATTTGTGGGAAGATGACGGCGCTGTACATCAGCCCGTTAGTCCTAACGGCGCCGTGATGTTTGCAGTGTTTCACGGTGCAGTGGAGGGGTTGGACGAAGATGGCAACGTCACCGGTCGTGTCAACTGGAAATGGCATGTTGATAAATGGAACGCAGCGGGCAATCACTATCAGCCTACTGGCTCCAAAATTTAAAACCTCATCGTGGCTATTCGTTTTTCCGCTACGCCTTGTTTTTCCTGACATTTGATTAAGAAATGGAAAAGCAAAAGGATGGTTCCGTATAATGACTTACCAATTTACATCTACTGTGCCGGCATTGCATTTCCGCGCCATTTTTCTTTTTACGCTTAAGTGTTATGCCTCTCGCCACTGAAAAACCCCGTCTACTCTCCTGGTTAGGATTACTTTTAGTCTTCGGTTTTCTGGTCACCATCATTTCCAGCTACGTGGTATCGCGCAACGTGATTGTTCAAAATGTTGCTGACCAGTCATTGCCTCTTACCAGCGACAACATCTATTCGGAAATTCGCAAAGACATTTTGCGCCCTGTTTTCATCTCCTCATTGATGGCGAGTGATACCTTTTTGCGCGACTGGATTTTGAATGGTGAAACCGATACCACGCAGGTGACGCGCTTCTTGAAGGAAGTAAAACTCAAGTACAACACCATCACCAGCTTTGTCGTGTCGGATAAATCCGGACATTATTATTACGCTGACGGATTGCTGAAAACAATCAGTGAAAAAGAGCCGCGTGATACTTGGTATTACCGCGTGCGCAATATGAAGGCAGACTATGAAACAAATGTCGACTTCGATATGGCCAATCACGACACGATGACGGTGTTCATCAATCATCGCGTACTCGACTATAACGGTAATTATATCGGCGCCACGGGCGTTGGCTTGACGCTAGATACAGTTGCCAGCATGATCGACAACTATCAAAACGAATTCCATCGCAACATCTATTTTGTCGATCAGCAAGGTACCGTCAAGCTAAGCGGAAAATCAATGCGTGGAGCAATTAAAGACACGCAAGGATCGATAAAAACCATGCCTGGCATTGCCGATATTGCCGAACGCATTTTGCAAAACAATTCTGGCAAGTCACAACAGCTCGAATATGAGCGCGATGGCTCCACCACCTTAGTTAACGCGCGTTTTATTCCAGAGTTGGATTGGTTTTTAGTGGTCGAGCAAGACATCAGCGCGGATGTGCTTCCGATAAAACGCATTTTGTTCTCCAACCTCGCCGTCGGTGCCAGCATGATTGTGATCATTCTTGTACTTGCTTGGTTAGTTGTTAACCGCTATCAGCGCCGCTTGGAAACCGTCGCTGGAACTGATTCGTTGACCGGATTATTAAATCGACAGGCGTTTGAACTGTTATTTCAGCAAGCGATGCTGGATAACAAACGACGTGCGCAGCCGCTGTCGATGATTTTGTTCGATATTGATTTTTTCAAAATGGTTAATGACGGTCATGGTCATTTGACAGGTGATCGCGTATTGCAAGAAATCGCCATGATCACCAAAGAGGCCGTACGTATCAACGATATCGTCACTCGTTGGGGCGGCGAGGAATTTTTGATCTTGCTGAAGAATTGCTCATTATCGCAAGCCGTTACCATCGCAGAAAAATTACGTAACGCCATTGCTGCACATAATTTTTCCGTGCTTTCTGGCACGCCGCTCACCGCAAGCCTAGGGGTCGCTGAATATATCCAGAATGAAAGCTTGCAGGAATTTTTTGCCCGTGCTGACAAGGTGTTGTATCAAGCAAAATCAAATGGCCGCAATCGCACCGAAACCGCGACCGCCAATGGGCCAACCCGCAAGTGATTATCTGCACGCGTGTTGGTCAGCACGCGAAAAAGAATAGCGCTACACTGATCTGACAATTTTCGTCTCAAAAAAAAATAACATGAGCAAGGCAAGCACAGCGCCGGACACTACGCTGTCCGACGAACAGATTACGCAATTCCAACGCGATGGCTATCTTGTTTTTCGAAACATGCTGGAGCAGCGCGCCTGCGCGCAAATGCTACAAGTCGCGCAACAGCAACTACAAGCTGCAACGCCACCATTGGAATATGAAGCAGAGTTGGGCTACGCGGGGGCGCCTGCTTCGCTGGATGCTGAAGGTGGAAGAACCATCCGTCGTTTACGCGGCGCCTATGATCGTGCGCCGATATTTCAAGAGTGGGCGCGCAAACCGCGCATCGTCGGGAAATTACACCAACTGATAAATGGTCCGGTCTATCTGACGCTGGCGCATCACAACTGCGTCATGACCAAGCATCCGCAATATGGCACTGCGACCGGTTGGCATCGCGATATCCGCTACTGGTCTTTTACCGAGCCCGATTTGATCTGCGTCTGGCTAGCGTTAGATGAAGAGAACGAAAAAAATGGCGGCTTATGTTTTATTCCCGGATCGCATCGTCTCGCTATCTCATCAGAGAGGCTGGATGAATTGCTATTTTTGCGTCCTGAACATCCCGACAATCAGGCTCTGTTTGCGCAAGGCTTGGCGCTATCCTTACATCAAGGCGATGTCGTTTTTTTTCATAGCCATTTATTTCATGCGGCTGGCGTCAATCAAACTAACGCCGTAAAAACTTCAGTGGCGTTTGTCTATCATGGCGCTCACAATCAGCCCATCGCCGGTACGCGCTCAGCGGCTTCTGCCGATATACGCATCAGCGACTAGCTAAGCAACGATATCTAGCAAAGTAAATCGTGCGAACTGCTACGCCACGCCCTGCGATCCGCGTGGAGCCACAGTCACCATTCACTAATAACATCACTATTTCTTTGATGTACTAGGCGGCGTGCTAGCGGGCATTCTGGACGACTCTGGAATATCGGACTGTGCGTTTTTAGACTTGCTACGCTCTACCTCCTCTACGCCCGGGATGCCGCGTCTATCGGTATCCATTTGTCCTTCTTCGATATCGTCGTGCGCCTGCTTCATTTTGCTATCTGGCTTATTGTCAGTTTGCTCAAATGAACCCTCATCGCGTTCGTGCGGCAAGTGCGGTGTATCGTCATCCTCGCCAGCGTGACGCGAGGCGGATCCTTTTTCATCGGGGCGCTTGGTGGTCGAAACCTTGGTTTCATCTTCTCTATTAGCCATCATGGTGTCCTTGTGCAATTGACAGATCATTACAAGCTGTCATGGTTATGGCATCTCTAACTTGGTTTTATATAAGCAAGCATAAGCGATGCTAATCGGCACAACAGTACGCCACCGCACAAAGCAAAACGGCACTTTGAAGAGTCTGATATTATTCGTTCCGAACATTGGGGAGTAGCCGGTTTCTAGCAATAGAAACATCTGTATCAACATTCTTGGCCCGCAGGCCATGGTGCAGATAGTCAACCGACTTGGCGAGACCATAGCTCAAATGACGACCACAGTTGGGCCGGGGTCGCCGTTTGCGCTTTGGTTATTCGTCCGGCCCTGGAAAGTTCTTACTCTGATGGAATCATTTCTCCTCTCGACTGGCGTCGTCGCACTCGCTGAAATTGGCGACAAAACGCAATTACTGTCTTTTCTTCTCGCCGCAAAATTTCGCCGCCCCTTACCGATTGTCGTCGCGATTCTGATCGCCACCATTTTCAATCACGGCTTTGCCGCCGCCATCGGTAGCTGGGTCACCACGCTCGTGAGCCCAGACACTTTGCGCTGGATACTCGGTATTTCATTTATCGCGATGGCCGGGTGGATATTGATTCCAGACAAGCTAGATGAGGACGACAAAAAATTAGCCAAGTACGGCGTCTTTGTGACCACGTTGATTGCTTTTTTTCTGGCGGAGATGGGCGACAAAACGCAAATTGCAACGGTCGCATTGGCAGCAAAATTTGATGCGTTTTGGCCGGTGCTAGCGGGCACCACTTTCGGCATGATGTTGGCGAATGTGCCTGCCGTCTACTTTGGCAACAAGCTCGCGGGTCGCATGCCGGTGACCTTAGTACATCGGATCGCCGCCGTGATTTTTGCCTTGCTAGGCCTTGCGACCCTACTCGGCGCTGGCGCACAATTCGGCCTCTAAAAGTGATGGCGGAGCAGATGCAAACTCTGCTTAGGCTAGGTGTTTCAGGATCAGGCACCGTTCCTGTAACTAAAATCGCACCTAGCCCTTAATTTTCTTGTCACTTCCCTCGCTATTCAAATAAGATGCTTTATCGCCAATCATCATCCGGCAACGGAATGAATTTTATGCCCAATGGATACTGCAGCGCCCGTTTTATCCCGCAGTGTTCGCGGAATACATTACGTTAGGCGTCAAAGGAGATAGACCTGTGATCCGAAAACTCATCGTCGCTTTTTCCCTTGCCGGTCTCTCCCCGTTTTGCTACGCGGAGAGCGCAGAACAAATATGCACGGCGGGCGGTTACTACTCGGGTGCGAACGACCATTTTATGAGTGGGCTCGCGGCCCATATACTCAATCAGCGAAATCAACTCAGTACGCCGTCATGTGGAGCGTTATGGAGAGAAGCCGTAGAAGTCGGACAATACTTTTCAAAGAACGGGAAAGCTCGGCCCTCTGACGCTCGAGTAATTGCGGAAGCTGCCAACTTTAACCGCAAGGTTTATGACGCGATTACAAAAACTAGTGACCTGTAAATTACCGCCCAACCCTTCGATCAACCGGACCTGCCTTCGGCAGGCCGGTTACCTCCAACGTTAGCACCCAATGGCACTTCACGATTGCGCTCACACATTCGAAGAACTAGCTGCCACTGTTCTCCCCGCTCACATGGCTCGAATGCAATCCGCACTTGCCGACCCACGGCAAATGGGGGCATTTGCACAGTCTGGAGTGGGTGTCAAAGCACTACTCAAAGAGTTCGAGCTTCGTCAGGATTTCTCTGGCTGTTATGTACTGCAAGAAAACGAGAAGCCCATTTACGTCGGAATTTCAAGGGGCGTAATTGGTCGCCTGAGGCAACACGTATTCGGAAAGACTCACTTTGACGCTAGCTTGGCGTTTCGAATAGCAATGAAAAAACATCCCGACGAGACCGTTGCCAAGCTTACTCGCTCAACCGCAATGTTAGACCCGCTGTTTGGCACTTCATTCGCTGAAGCGCAAGCTTACTTAAGGTCGCTGCAAGTTGCATGGGTCGAAATCGAGAATCCACTTGAGCTGTATTTGTTCGAGCCTTACTGTGCATTCGAGCTCGATACTCATCAATGGAACTCGTTTAGGACTCACTGAGTTGGGTGCTAACAATCCATTCAACCGTTAGGAAAACCTGTACCGCAGTAACCAGAGGGAATCGGCCAGACTTAAGGGCGTTCATTGAGCTTCTGTATACCCAAGATTGGATGTAGACACTAAAAGCGATGCAAGTTCCGTAAGCAGTCGTACCTGTAACTCCGTTTACACTTTAGAACGTGCTGAACAATGAGTCCCCAATTGATGATTTCGCCGAGGCGAGGAATGCTAACGCTACAAAAAACGATCTAGCAATTTGCGGCTGCTACGATCAAGTTTTTTAGTATCTCTAATCAAATACTGCACACCGTGCGCATCCGCAATCATCAACGATGATTCGCCTATGCGCCGGATATCTTCTTCGCCTTTTAACACCAAACTAGCCGGCCCACGATCGGTCTGCAGCTGCCAGGTACTGGGTGAAGCAAACGCCGACACATGCGTGATCGCGAAGATCTCGGGCAGAAATTCACGATTACCCAATTCATCCAGCACCAAGGTACGGAGCGCATCTGATAGATCCGACAATGCTTCTATCCATGCCAGCTCTTTGCCTTCCGCACTAACAATCGCAATCCCCTGCTCCGGTGCGGCAATCGGAAAAGCACGAATCGGAATCACTCCACTATGCGTTTCACCGTTGGCATTAGAAAACACGAGCTTACCGAAGCTATCGCGCGCAAGCCCAAACTTTAGGGTGTTGCCACTGCTGATGTCGTAGCTCACATCGTTACTCATAGCACCACCTCCGTTGCTGGCGCACCATCGTCAAGAAAGTCTTGTTCGGCTTGTCGCGCCTGCGCTTGGTAAAGTTTGTAGTAGGCGCCTTTGCGCGTTAGCAGTTCATCATGTGAACCGATTTCGACGATCTTGCCTCTATCCATCACGACGATGCGGTCAGCACGACGCAGCGTTGACAGGCGATGCGCAATCGCAATCGTCGTGCGACCGCGTACCAAGTTATCCAACGCGGTTTGAATCTCACGTTCGGTGGTGGTATCGACCGACGATGTTGCCTCATCCAAAATCAAGATGTGCGGATCAATCAGCAACGCCCGGGCGATGGAAATACGTTGCCGCTCGCCGCCAGACAAGGTTTGCCCACGCTCACCAACCATCGAGTCGTAGCCATGTGGCAAACGCAAAATAAATTCATGCGCATGTGCTGCACGCGCAGCAGCAATAATCTCAGCACGACTCGCGCTTGGATTGCCATAGGCAATATTGTCAGCAATCGTGCCAAAAAATAGAAACGGCTCTTGTAATACCAAACCGATGTTGCTGCGATATTCCGCAATCGGTATCGAGCGCACATCGACGCCGTCAACCGCAATCGATCCTTCAGCGACATCGTAGAAACGACAAATCAAATTGACCAACGTACTCTTGCCAGAACCACTGTGACCAACCAAACCGATCATCTCGCCCGGATGGATCGTCAGATCCAGACCACGAATGACTGCACGATTACCATAACGGAAGCCAACGTTACGTGCGGTGATTCTGCCTTCAATTTTTTTCAGATGTATCGGATGCGTTGCCTCTGGCACGCTGGAAACATGATCCAAAATATCAAAGATGCGCTTGGCACCCGTGGCCGCTTTTTGCGTTACCGAGACGATGCGACTCATGGAATCCAGTCGCGTATAAAAACGGCTGATATAGGCGAGGAAAGCGGTCAATACACCAACCGTAATCCACCCTTTGGATACTTGCCAGATGCCGACCGACCACACAATCAACAAACCAATTTCGGTTAAAAAAGTGACGGTCGGTGAGAACAACGACCAGATACGATTGACCTTGTCGTTGATGACTAAATTATGGTCATTGGCAACGCGAAAGCGCGCCGCTTCGCGCTTCTCTTGCGCAAACGCTTTGACAACGCGTATTCCGGGAATCGTATCAGCCAAGACATTGGTGACTTGCGACCAGATACGGTCGATTTTTTCAAAACCATTGCGCAAGCGTTCACGCACCGCGTGAATCATCCACGCGATAAACGGCAATGGCAGCAACGTCACCATCGCCAACCACGGATCGATAGACACCAAAATCGCCGCCGTCATGACGATCATCAAGACATCGGTGAAAAAATCCAGCAAGTGCAGCGATAGAAAAACGCAAATTCTATCGGTCTCAGAGCCGATCCGCGTCATCAAATCACCCGTACGCTTGCCACCAAAATATTCTAGCGACAGGCGTAACAAATGCTCGTACGTGGTGGTGCGCAAATCGGCACCAATACGCTCACTTGCCAGTGCCAAAATATAAGTGCGCGCCCAACCCAGCAGCCATGCCAATAAGGCGGAGCCAAACAAACCCGCCATATACCAAGCGACCACCGAAGGTTCGATCGGCACACCGTTTTGATAGGGGATCAATACATTGTCCATCAACGGCATCGTCAAATAAGGCGGCACCAACGTCGCCGCGGTCGCTGCCAGCGTCAGTAAAAAGCCGCCCAACAATTGCCAACGATACGGACGCGCGAAACGCCATAGGCGAAATAGCGAGGCGGTTGACGGCGGCTTGTCCTCTGCGCTGCCACTGCCGATTTCACCTTCGCCATTTTCATCCTCCTCTTCGCCATCCAGCGCCGCGTCAAACAACTCGGGCTGTGCTGGAGCGATGTTCGCCTGTGTCAAGCGCACATGCAATTGATCGAAGGCGTCGATTAAGCGTAAGGCTTCTGGGTTGTGGGTCAGCGTGTAACGCCAAAAGCTAAGGCGCGCCTCGGCGCTATGCAGCTCCAGGGTGCCAACTCCAGCGTGATCGTGATGTTGTAGCGCACAATGCTGATGCGTCCAACTTTGCCAAGTGCTGCTGTGCGCATGTCGCGACAGTAAGCGTTCATTGGTCAACACCACAGCGCCTGGCGAAAAATGCAAGGTCGCGTCTAGATCGATTTCTAGCCACGCGAGTATGATTTCAGTCGGACCCAGCTCAGCTTGGACATCCTGCCATTGCACCGGCAAGTCAATTCCGGCGGACGGCGGAGAGGAAGCAGCAATTTTCATTCAAAATGACTAGGTTAGTGATGCGCGCGTGCGGGAAAGCGAAAATAACAGTTAAGGCTAGGGTTATGCGAGGCCTGTTTGATGTATCTGACATGTTTTTGTCAACAGACGGCAAGTATATCCAAACCCCCTAACTTGTTTGCTAGTATTCGCAACATATATTCAGGGCGATAAGATCAGAACATAAATTCTTGACACAAGTTATCGACCCGACGATTATCAACAAAAATATCAATAAAAAATCAGTCCACAGGTAAACCAAAAACAAGGCTAATGCGTTGACACCTTTTGAGTGGCAATTCAGATTTAGCTACATTTCTTCTACATTCATCACGAATTCATTACACAATGAACAATAAAACCATCGAGATCCTCGATGTGAAGTGCCTGCAAGGCCCGAATATGTGGACCTATCGTCCCGTTTTAGAGGCATGGGTCGACATTGGCGATCTCGAAGATTCGCCCTCTAATACCATTCCCGGATTTTACGAACGCTTGACCGCGATGCTGCCGACGCTAATTGAGCATTATTGCGGCGTCGGTGAGCGCGGTGGCTTTTTGATGCGTTTGCGTGAAGGCACTTGGCCGGCACACATCATGGAACACGTGATGATTGAGTTGCAAAACCTATCCGGTATGCAAGGCAACTTTGGTAAAGCGCGCGAAACGGGGCAACGTGGGGTTTACAAGGTCGTGGTTCGCTCGCGTCATGAAGAAGTCAGCCGCGTCGCTCTCGTAAAAGCGCGCGATCTGGTGATGGCGGCGATACAGGACCGTCCGTATGACGTACAAGCTGCTGTCGATCATCTGCGCAGCATTTTAGAAAATGTGGCGCTCGGCCCCAGCACCGGCTGCATCGTCCAAGCCGCGACCGAGCGACGTATTCCGACCATACGGTTAAACGAAGGCAATCTGGTGCAACTCGGCTACGGTGCGCGTCAGCGCCGCGTCTGGACCGCAGAAACCGACCAGACCAGCGCGATTGCAGAAAGCATCGCGAGCGACAAAGAGCTCACCAAAACGTTACTGCAGTCCTGCGGCGTACCAGTGCCGGAAGGCAGCATCGTCGAGAGCGCAGAACAAGCATGGGACGCAGCCAACGATATCGGCCTGCCAGTAGTGGTTAAACCGTTAGACGGCAATCACGGCCGCGGCGTCTCGACCAATCTGCACACGCAAGCAGAAATCATCGCCGCCTACGAATTGGCAGAGAAGGAAAGCAGCAGCGTCATCGTCGAGCGTTTTATCCGCGGTGAAGAACATCGTCTGCTGGTCGTCGGCAACCGCATGGTAGCTGCCGCACGCGGCGAATCTGCCTCGATCATCGGCGATGGTCACACCACCATTGCCGAGTTAATCAACCTGCAACTCAATAGCGATCCGCGCCGCGGCAGCGACGAAGCAAGCCCGCTCAATCTGATCCTGATCGACGACGCCGACGATCCCGGCGTGGTGTTGTTGGAGTTGGCGCGTCAGGGTTACACCACTGAATCGATTCCCCCTGCGGGCCAAAGCGTATTAATACAACGCAACGGCAACGTCGCTTTTGACGTCACCGATCAAGTGCATCCAGAAGTCGCCGAAGCAGCGACCTTGGCAGCGCGCATCGTCGGCCTCGACATCGCCGGCATTGATCTAGTGGCAGAAGATATTGCACGACCGTTGGCAGAACAAGGTGGCGCTATTGTTGAAGTCAACGCTGGCCCCGGATTATTAATGCATTTAAAACCGTCTAACGGTCCCGCGCGTCCGGTTGGCGCGGCGATTGTAGAGCATTTATTTGCGGCCGATCAAAGCGGTCGCATCCCTATCATCGGCGTCACCGGCACCAACGACACCACCATCGTTTCGCGTCTGATTGCATGGTTGCTGCACCTCCAAGGGAATTATGTCGGGCTCGCTTGCCGTGATGGGCTGTTTTTACGTCAGCGCAAAATCAAAACCCGCGACAGCGCTAATTGGGCGGCAGCGCGTCAGGTGCTACTCAATCGTATGGTCGAAGCAGCGGTGTTTGAAAACGATAGCGCCACCATTTTGAATGAAGGCCTGGCCTACGATTGGTGTGATGTCGCGGTTATCACCGATATCGCGCCCGATCATGCTTTACCGGATTATCACATCCATGATGCCGACCAAATGTGTAAGGTAACGCGCACCCAAGTCGATATCGTATTGCCCAGTGGCGTCGCCGTATTAAATGCCGCTGATCCACGCGTCGCCGATCTTGCCTCGTTGTGTGATGGCAGCGTGATTTTCTTTTCGGCCACTACCGATGCGCCGGCCTTGTTAAGTCATCAGGCTGCGGGTGACCGCTGCGTATTTGTCCGCGACAGCAGTATCGTGCTGGCGCAAGGCACAACAGAAACCTTGATCAGCTTTACGGCACCACAACATGCACTGCGCTGCACGTTGGAGCAGGCATTGCCGGCAATTGCCGCAACTTGGGCGCTTGGCATCCAGCCAGATTTAATGCGTGCCGGTATAGAAAGCTTTGAACAAGAACAAGTGGCCGCGATTGTGTAAGCCCGCACAACAAGCTTACCTATAACAAATCAAAGTAAAAGCAAAAACAATTATTCGACGCCGTGCGATCTTGCGCACGCTGCCAAAAAGGAAACGTATTCATGGAAATTTCCCGCATCCGCGCGCTGCGTGGTCCCAATCTTTGGAGTCGCCACACCTCAATCGAGGCGATTGTGTCCTGTGCTGAAAACGAACAGCACATCGCATCCATTGCCGGTTTTGAAGATCGCTTGCGTGCACGTTTTCCAGAAATAAAATTCCTTGAGACAGCGCGACTGGAAAACTCGTTTTCTATGGCGGATGCATTGGAGAGCGCCGCGCTCGGCTTGCAAGCACAGGCCGGTTGCCCAGTTACGTTCAGCCGCACGATACAAACTGTTGATACCGGCATTTACCAAGTAGTGGTCGCCTATACCGAAGAGGCAGTTGGCCGTCTCGCATTTGAAATCGCCGCCACGCTCTGTCGCGCCGCGTTTGAAGATACTCCGTTTGATCTAGCCGAAGCGTTGACGCGTTTGCGCGAGTTGGATGAGGACATCCGGCTCGGACCTAGCACCGCCTCCATCGTCAACGCTGCCGTATCGCGTGGTATCCCTTTTCGTCGTTTGACCGAAGGCAGCATGGTGCAGTTTGGTTGGGGTAGTAAGCAGCGTCGGATTCAAGCTGCAGAAACCGGCTTTACCAGCGCGATTTCTGAAGCGATTGCACAAGATAAGGAAATGACCAAGGTGCTGCTTTCCGCTGCTGGCGTACCGGTACCAGACGGACGCTCAGTCTCTACAGCGGACGATGCATGGGCCGCCGCACAAGAAATTGAAGCCGCGGTCGTTATCAAACCACGCGATGGTAATCAAGGCAAAGGCGTCGCCGTCAATTTAAAAACCGAAGCCGAAATACGGACCGCATTTGAGGTCGCTTTTAAAATCTGCAGCGACGTTGTCGTCGAGCGTTATTTGTCAGGGCAAGATTACCGCTTGCTGGTGGTCGGCAAACAACTGGTCGCCGCCGCACGTCGTACACCGCCAGAAGTAATCGGCGATGGTGAAAAAACCATTCAAGAATTAGTCGAACAGGTCAATCTTGACCCAATGCGCGGCGACGGCCACGCTTGTCCGCTAACTAAAATTCGGCTCGACAGTATTGCGCTCGCTACCATCGCGCAACGCGGCTACGACGCGAATAGCATTCCGCAAAAAGGCGAGCCCGTTATCTTGCGCAACAACGCCAATCTCAGCACTGGCGGCACCGCCACCGATGTTACCGACGATGTACACCCCGAGATGGCCGCGCGCGCAATCGAGGCGGCGCAAATGATTGGTCTGGATATTTGCGGCGTCGATATCGTTTGCGAAAGCGTACTCAATACGATGGAAGCACAAGGTGGCGGCGTCGTCGAGGTTAACGCCGCACCGGGTTTGCGCATGCACATCACACCGTCATTTGGTAAAGGCCGCGCGGTCGGTGAGGCGATCGTCTCGACCATGTTTAAAGAAGGCGACGACGGCCGCATCCCAGTAGTCGCGGTGGCTGGCACCAACGGCAAAACCACCACTGTGCGTTTAATCGCGCACATGTTGGGTTGTAATCAATATCGGGTGGGCATGACCAGCACCGATGGCGTCTACATCGAAAACAAGCGCATCGACACCGGCGACTGCAGCGGACCACGCAGCGCGCGTAACGTGTTGATGCACCCGGATGTAGATGCCGCGATATTTGAAACCGCACGTGGCGGCGTCTTGCGCGAAGGCTTGGGCTTTGATCGTTGCGATGTCGCGGTGGTCACCAATATCGGCATCGGCGATCATCTCGGCCTCAACTTTATTTCCACCGTTGAAGATCTCGCCGTCGTCAAACGCGTGATCGTGCAAAACGTTGCGCCTAACGGCATGGCAGTATTGAATGCAGCCGATCCTATGGTCGCCAACATGGCTTCTAGCTGCCCGGGGCGTGTCACCTTCTTTGCACAAGACGGCAATCACGCCTTGCTCGCTACGCATCGCGCGCAAGGCAACCGTACGCTGCATCTGGATGGTAGCGACATCGTGCTAACCGAAGGCACGTTTGAACATCGCATCGCCGTCAACGCAATCCCGATCACCCATGGCGGCGTGATTGGTTTTCAAGTTGAAAACGCAATGGCAGCTATCGGCGCTGGTTGGGGCTTGGGCCTGGATTGGAATATCATCCTGCGAGGCTTAAGCACTTTTGAAAACAACGCCAACAATACACCCGGCCGCTTTAATCTGTTCTCACACAAAGGCGCGACCGTGATCGCCGATTACGGCCACAATCCCGACGCTATCGAAGCACTGACGCGCGCGGTAGAAGGCATGCCCGCACAACGTCGCATGGTCGTCATCAGCGGCGCCGGAGATCGGCGTGATGAAGACATTCGCCGCCAAACAGAAATCCTCGGTGATGCCTTCGACGATGTCATCCTTTATGAAGATCAATGCCAACGTGGCCGCGCCGACGGCGAAGTAATCGCCCTTCTGCGTTCTGGCCTCGCCAACGCCAAACGCACGCGCAACATTAACGAAATTCAAGGCGAATTGGTCGCTATTGATACCGCATTAGCGACATTGAAAACCGGCGATTTGTGTTTGATCCTGGTTGATCAGGTAGAGGAAGCATTGGCGCATATTGCGATGCGGGTGGCGGCGTAAGGTGGCAGGCAAGCACGACTGAAGTCATAACGCGCATCAAGGGCGGACAGTGTACTGAGTACTTTGTCCGCCCTTTTCATTTGTGTCTGGTTTTGGCTTCGTTGTTGTGGCTATAATGCAATTCAAATAACCAAGCCGCTCCAGAATCTATTTAAATAAACGAGCGGACCGCAAAGCAGATGTGCGGGGTTTCACAGGATTTTTATTTGTGCAACAACACAGCCTGTAGCGAGGGGAGCGATATGGCACAACAGTTTCAGTCGATTTGTGTAAACAATGTATACCGCAGCACCGATTTTATACTGCAGGGTTTGCGGTATACATTACGTTAGGGCTGAGCACCAGTGAACTTTGTCGACTCTGCGTTTAAACAACTGTCCTTTGCCTGGAAACTCTACAGCTATGCGCTGGATGGAAAGATCAATCTTGAAGAGTTAGACCAACCAATTACTTTTCAAGAAGGCCGTATGGTTCTTGTTCTTCCTGACAAGGTATTTCATGATCAAGGTGAAATGATTGTTGCGCTTGAAAACAGCCTATCGGTCGCGTTTGGTGCAGCGGCCATTACGTTGAATAGATGCCGAGAGGAAGCAGGGCTCACTCTGGCAAACCCAATTGCTACTGAACAAGATCAGTTTGCTTCGGTGGTTTATCAAATCCGCAATGCCTTCGCTCACGATATTTCCGAACCGCGCTGGAACATAACCCAAGAGCGATATGCGCGAGTTTATGAGTTTGGTGGAATATCAATTGACCTTAGGCAGGTGGGAAATAAACACTTCGAGTACAGCGACATTGGCGGGCCGGACGTATTGTTTTGGTTAAAGCAGTATGGAGAACAAAATGTTTGGCCCTAACACTTCGGTCAAGCGGGACCGTCTTCCGGCGTGCCGCCTCCAGACGGCCCCTTACCTTCAACGTTAGTACACATGCCGCTACTCCGTGTTTCTGCACTACTTCTTTTCACGCTGCTAATTTGCGGGTGTTCGTCCGAGGACGCCATCACGCTCAAACCCGGTGAAACACTCAACCTCAATTTAATGACCGCAGCAGGTGATACCACCGCTTGGGAACTTCCATCGCGCAGTCCGGCGTACGCACGCTTAGACCAATGGCTTAAATCGAACAAGATGGGTTGGTCGCCCCACTTCGCGCCACCGCCAAAAGATGGGCTCGTGGTTAGCACTTCAGCTTGGCGTCTGTACTTTGTCGCAGAAGAGGTTATCGCATGCCAAAACCATCAAGGCTGCGTGCGCAAATTTATCCCTGCGTCTGAGTATGAATTTTTGTTGCAGACGCTGCCGACAAAGAGTGGTGTTTGAAAACAGGGAAAATAATTTAGGCCAAGGTAAATTGGCATCGGTGCCTGCTGAAAACGATAAGCGGAATTGGGCTGCGTTTCTTCTCAATTGGAGATGCGGTCGGAAGAAGACGAGCTCGATATGCTGCCCAGAAATGCACGGCACTTTCATCAAATCGCGAAACGATATACACCAAGGGCGTAAGACTAAAAAATCGCCGCAAAAATAGTGTGCAGTGGCAGAGCGGCGTAAAAGATCGCGCGTTAATTTTCATAGCGGAAAACGCGGGGACAATTTTTACGCCAACTTTTTCATCCTACTCTGCTATCACGCATGCTCTGGTGGCGCAGGCGGCGCTTCCGGTGGAAAGCGATTGGGCTCTATCTCTGGCACTTGCGGACCCGGTGGCGTGATCGGATCAGGCGATTCCGGCGGCAACTCGGGTTGCGGTACATCGTAAGGCGCAATCTCCGGTTGTGGATCGGGCACTACCGGGATTTCGGGCGGGCTAGGCGGTGGCGTATGCATGGCATTTCCTCTCATGTAAAACTGTCTGACCGGTGCTGGCTACGCAAGTTGCATCGCGTTTGCGCGTTAAATGATGCTGCCGTTAATAAAGTCAGGCTATCTCGGCTTAATTTTAAATCTTGTTAAATCAATATTTTTAAACCCCATACGACCCTCTCCTCGTGCATGTTGGGCAAACGGCCAACTCTTTTCCTGTAGTATTTAGATTCCTTGCGGCATTAATCCGTCGCGGTGAAATTTATCTCAGCGTAAATCTGCGCAATTAGCCCACGCTCCCTTAAGGAATCGCCGTCATGCAACCAGCAAAATACCGTTCACGCACTTCCTTAAATCGTGGCTTATCGGTTGCCCTGATCACAGCATCCAGCGTCATATGTCTCAGCAACGCATGGGCACAAACCTCACAACCAACCGTCGCCAAATTACCTGCGTCGGTCTGGGCTGTCACTGCAAACGACGAATTAGTTCAAGTAAACGCTGCATCGCCGAGCATCGTGTTGCAACGCAAACCGATCAAAGGCCTGATGAAAGGCGAAAATCTGGTGGGTATTGATTACCGCGTGTCACGCGGCGTGTTGTTTGGCTTGACGCAGATCGGCCGTATCTACACGATCAACACAACCACTGGTGATGTTTTGCCGGTTGGTGCGACTGCGACGATTCCTGGCTTGCAAGACCAAACGATGGGCTTTGATTTCAATCCGGCAGCCGATCGCATTCGCGTCATCTCATCGAGCGGCATCAATCTAAGATTTCATCCTGAAACCGGTGCGCAAGTCGACTTTGATCCTAAGACCAATGGCGTACAAGCAGATCCATCGTTGCGTTTTGCCGCCGGCGATATCAATGCTGGCAAAAAACCAGATGCGGTTGCAGCCGCTTATACCTATAACAAAAAAAATGAAAAGCTAACGACCAACTATGTGATCGATCGCTCCTTGGGCGCGTTGCTGATGCAAGGCTCGCAAGAAGATGCGCAACCTATCCTATCGCCTAATTTAGGGCAGTTGACGACCGTAGGCTCACTCGGTCTCGGTAAGGTATTAGACGCATCTTTCGATATCGCGGATGTTGGCAATCTGTCTTTAGCCGCGGTACGAACGAAAAATTCCAAACATACCCGCCTAGTGCAAATTGATTTGAAATCAGGGCATGCAAAGCTTTTGGGCACATTGGGGAATGGTGAACCGGTTGTAGGCCTAGCCATCGAGCCATGACAGCTGCGGCGAAATCTTTATTTGGCTTGCTACTTGGCGGTTTAATTACTGCCAGCGCAATTGCAGGCAATGTCAGCGTGACTGTGCTGGACGAATCCGGAAAGCCCCTGCTTGATGCGGCGGTTTTTCTTGAATCTGCCCGGGCCAAACGCCTAACGAAACCTTTGCCTTTTGCACAAATGGCGCAAAAGGATAAAGCCTTTACGCCATCCGTCCTGATTATTCCAACGGGTACCAGCGTGTCTTTTCCAAATATCGATACGGTGCGTCACCATGTGTATTCGTTTTCGCCTGCCAAGCGTTTTGAGCTCAAATTATATGTAGGCACACCAGCCAATCCTGTCGTCTTCGACAAGGCTGGCGTAGTCGTCATGGGATGCAATATCCACGACCAAATGATTGCCTACATTCTCGTTGTTGACACCCCCTTCTACGGTATCGCGCCAGACAATGGCGTAGTGACTATCAACGACGTGCCATCTGGAGATTACAGCTTGCGGGTTTGGCATAGCCGCTTGCCAGTTGGTGCCGCAGCGCTAAAACAGTCTTTAAAAATTGATGGCAGCGAGGCAACGATCAAAGTCACCTTGAAAGGAGTAAGGCCACAATGAGCGTCTGGAAACAACGTCTCAATGGCATGAGCCTTTCTTCACGCATTGTCATCGTGATGCTCGCCTTGCTACTGGCGGTGCAGGTCGCCGGTTTTTGGGCGGTACAGGTCGCGGTTGAGCGCCAAGTAAGCAATGAGATTGCATCCGATCTCACCGTTGCTGAGCGCATCTGGGGCCGCTTGCTGCAACAAAATGCACAGCGTTTGCGTGAGGCGTCCGTCGTGCTCGCGGCAGACTACGGCTTTCGCTCTGCGGTGACCACCGGCGATCAAGAAACCATTGCATCTGCATTGGAAAATAGCGGTGAGCGTATCGGTGCATCGATTACTGCTCTACTCGGTCCAAAACTCAATCTTGTTAGCTCGATTCAGGCCGGTGGCAGCGATGCCATGATCGCCAATGTTTTAAGCGATGTCGCCACCACTTTATCCAAGGATGTCGACGGCAGCCGACTTGCTTTAGTCAATGGCAGCGTCTATCAATTCGTGATGGTGCCCGTACGTGCACCTTTGACGGTCGGTTGGGTATTGATGGGTTTTCCAGTCAGCCAACCTTTGCTGGATGATTTGAAACGCTTGGCTGGCGTACACGTTACGCTGCTATCCGGCAAAAATATCGACACCCATGAGTTGAAGCTAACGACCTTGCCCGAACAGCAAGACGCCGTTCTGCGTGCTGCGCAAATCAGCGCACAAGAAGTAAAAATCAACGGCGATAGCATGGTCGCACGTTACGTGGCGATCGATGCGTTGGGCGGCGTGCTGCAACTGGTGTTGATGCGCTCCATTGCCGAGGTCAATGCACCATTTGCCAAACTGCAATGGATGTTGGGTTTGATTACCCTTGGTGGCGTATTGTTGTTTGCGATCGGCAGCCAACGTGCTGCGCGCTGGGTTACCCAGCCGCTAAAAGAATTGACGCAGTTGGCCAAAGCGCTGGCATCTGGCAATTTCAACGTCGCTGTTTCTGGGAGAAATAGGGGCGATGAAGTCGGTCTGCTCGCCAATGGATTCGACAGCATGCGCGCCAGCATTGCGGCACAAAGAGAGGAAATTCTACGTCTCGCATATTGGGATCGATTAACCGGTTTACCAAACCGGGAAAAATTTCGGGAGACGCTCAAAACAACAATCGACAACAATCAAGATAGTGCAACATCATTAGTCGTCATCACATTAAATTTGGATCGCTTCAAACACGTCAACGATGTGTTGGGTTACGCTTTCGGTGATGAGTTACTCAAGGCAGTAGCTGAACGTTTACAGCAGCAAGTGCCTGACGAACGGAATCTTGTCGCACGTTTGGCAGGTGATGAGTTTGCGATTTTGCTGGCGCAATCAGATGCACAGAACGCACTGGCGATTACCGCGCAAATTACCAACGCATTTGAAGCACCCTTAGCGCTGCATGAGCAGACCATCGATCTAAGCGCCAGCATGGGCGTCGCATGTTGGCCAGCGGATGCAATTGACGCCGATTTTCTACTAAGCCGCTCTGAAATCGCCATGCATGCCGCAAAAAACAAAATTGCCGGCGTCTTGTTTTATACACCGACACTCGATTCGTCCAGCACGCTGACGTTATCGCTACTCAGTGATTTACGGCATGCTTTGCAAAATGGCGAATTACGCTTGTACTTGCAACCCAAAATTGCTACCGCCAGCAAGCAAGTCGTCGCAGCCGAAGCCTTGATTCGCTGGCACCATCCGGAGCGCGGCCTGATACCGCCAATGGACTTTATCCCATTTGCTGAACAAACTGGTTTCGTGCGGCAGTTGACTATCTGGATGTTTGAAACTGCAGCGCAACAGTGGCGCAGTCTTCAACCGGCAGAAGGCGATTTACGTATCGCCATCAATCTTTCAACACGCGACTTGATGGATCTCGATTTTCCGCAACGCTTAACGAGCATCATGCACGATAGCGACGTATCACCTTCCGCCTTCTGCCTAGAAATTACCGAGAGCGCCATCATGGATGATCCGCAACGTGCAGAGGCTACGTTGTATAAATTATCTGAGCAAGGCTTCAAGCTTTCAATTGACGACTTCGGCACCGGCTTCTCTTCACTCGCCTACCTCAAGCGCCTGCCCGTCAACGAACTCAAGATAGATAAATCATTCGTGATGGCAATGGATAAAGACGAAAGTGATGCCAAGATCGTTCGCTCCACCATCGATCTCGCGCACAATCTCGGCTTGTCTGTGGTTGCTGAGGGCGTGGAAAACAAAGCACTGCTAGATAAATTACGCGAGCTTGATTGTGATGAGGCACAAGGTTATTTCATTGCCAAGCCTATGCCATGCGACGAGTTTGTTGCATGGAGAGCACGCTGGAATGCGTCTATCTAAGCATTAGATAAGCGTTGAAATAATTGGCAATACTGTCAGGCTACTTGGTGCGGCTGGCTGGAATCGAACCAGCGACCCTTGGCTTCGGAGGCCAATACTCTATCCACTGAGCTACAGCCGCATTGAGGGAGAATCTTGCAAAGGTTTGCAAGGATACCGTTTTTCCTGTTTGTCGTCCACGCAACGTCTCCTTTTTATCATTCCCGAGCGCGTATTTTGTGTCTATAATCAACGGTCTAACGGGGTGATTGGTTCTAATGCGCCCCGAACGCACGGCAAACAAGTTGCATGCGCCGTCTGATAATTTCTAAAAATGTACGAGACGAGGGAATGAATGAGCGACGCACATCACGAAGAATCAGCAATTAAAACGCCAAAACAACTCATCCTAGCCATTCTGGCTGGCTTTATAGTCCCCATTATTTGCATCGTGTTATTGGTGGAATATGTCACCAATGATCGCCGCATGGGCGCTGGCTCTGACGATACACCTGCCAGTATTGAGCAACGCATACGTCCGGTGGCTGACGAAGACTTTACTTTACGCGATGCCAATGCGCCTAAAGTATTGAAAACCGCAGAAGCCGTCTACAAAGCAACCTGCGCTGCTTGTCATGACACCGGGGCAGCAGGCGCACCGAAATTGGGTGACGCCGCCGCTTGGAAGGCAAGAATTGCAGCAGGTTACGATACCTTGGTTAAGCACGCTATCCAAGGTGTGCGCACAATGCCAGCCAAAGGCGGCAATCCGGATTTGGATGATGTCGAAGTTGAACGAGTCGTAGTGATGATGGCCAACTCTGCCGGCGCAAAATTTGCGGAACCTAAGGTACCAGCACCAAAAACCGAAGCTGATACAAAAATGGAAGAGGGAAAAGTAGCAGATCCCACAGCACCAACAGATACGCCAGCTGAAAAAAAGTAAAACATGACGACGAGCCAATTCTAATCGGCTCACCATAAAAATAAAGCACCAAATAAAAAAGCCGACGTTGTGTCGGCTTTTTTATTTCAGCACTTTAACTTGATTGCTCCCACAAAGTTCTGGTCGCACTACAGGTTAATCGTTTTCAAAAGACGATTGACGCAAAATTTCCGCCTGTGCCTCTATTTTTTTCTGCTGCGCCTTGCGACGCGAATACCAATACAATCCTGTGCCCGCAATGCCAACCACCGCTGCGCCACGCAATATCGGTCTTAGCAATGCACGTCTCGACAATAAAGAGTAGGTACTGATTATCACTGGCAATGCACGACGTATTTTGTCAGTGTCCAGATGTTTTAAATCAAACAAATCTGTCACGCGACCGAGTGCTGATTGTGCACGCATACCAACTATCCCAACAGCTGATTTAGCAATCGATTCCACCCCGAGATTGCTGCGGATCACGCGCCGGGAGTAAGCGATGCCTGAACGATAATCTAAACATTCTTGCTGCAACCGTGTCTTCCGTTGCGCCAAGGTTTCTATAGGATCAGGTACATGCAGTGCTGTCATACGTAACCTTTCGGGTTATAACAACGCATCACGGTCATTGCGCAACTCTTCCATTGTTATTGGCATGGCCAACACGCCTTTGGCGATATGCGAACGGATATAAAAAAACACGCCCAAAGCAACCGCAGTAAAGAAAAGTGCGATGAGCATTAGGATTTTCCAACCTAAATCATCCCAGCTCAGGTATACCACCAGAACCGTCCAATAAGCGATTGCAAACCACGCAGCGACAACACCCAACGAAAACACAACAAACAATTTAAGCAAATTGGTGCGCATTTCCGCCAGCTCAATTGCGGCAATTTCTACTCGTCCCATCAACAAGCCATACATGCTTTTGACCAAACCAGTAATGCCACCGATCAAACTGGAACGTGGATCTTGCGAGTGCGAAGTTTGCTGCTCCATGTCATCCCTCTAAGTAGTTTATTTGCGGGAAATCAAGAACCCAAACAAAACGCCGATACCACCAGCGATGGCGACTGCACGCCATGGATTTTCCTGCACATAGTCGTCCGTTTTTTCGGCCAACTCTTTGCCGGTTTCAATCGCTGCAACCTGCACTTCGTGTGCCTTGATCGCTGCTGAATCTAACAGTTCCAAACCGCGACTACGTAAAACGTCGGCTTTTTCACCGGTGACGCTGGTGGCTTCCTGGAACAATTGTTGTGCATCCTTGATCAGGCTTTTCATATCGGTACGTGTGGTTTTCAAAATGCTTGCTTTCATTGTGATATCCATTCATTAGTAAAAACAGCCGCCATCTTTACTTCTACCAGTTGGCGCTGCGCTTTTATTTTATTGCCTGATCCTCTGGTAGAAAGAGTAAGCAGGTAACTGAACATCGGATTAGCCCGATGATAGTCGGACATTTATTTTTTTCTTTGGTTGCGTGACCTAACTATATACCCATCAATCACACATTATCAACTCGGAGATGTGCTCTCGCGATCGCAATACGGCACGATAATCACGCAAGCACCCCTTCGCTTGACGGGAGATCAGCTAGTCGCACACCTTAGTTGTACCACATTGCCAATTTATCGAACAAGCGTTACCGCACATTGCGACTATAAATCCTGCCGCATATCGACATCACACTACAACGTATGAGGCTTATATCAAACGCCAGGTGTGCAGTCAGCGCAGTGCTCGACCGGATCGACTTGATGCATCAATTTTTCTTTTAAATCGCGCAACGCCGTACGCAAGCCTTCTTCAACAACAGGGTGATAGAACGGCATCGTCAACATTTTATCAATCGTCAACTCACATTCGCACGACCATGCGAGCAAATGCGCCAAATGCTCTGCGCGCGGCCCCACCATCTCAGCGCCGAGCAGGCGATGCGTACCGCGCTCGCCATACACACGTAACAATCCGTGGTTTTGTAAAATGACGCGGCTACGGCCCTGGTCTTCAAACGATACTTCGCCGTATTCATGCTCGATATCGGCAAGCTGTTTACCGGTTTTACCAATCGTCGCAATTTGCGGATCGGTAAATGCAACGCCCATTGCAACATGGCGCTTGTGGTGGACGGCCGCAGGGAAGCGTGCCGCATTGTCACCAGCAATCCGTCCTTCATCCGCTGCCTCATGCAAAATTGCTTTATCCGCATTGGCATCGCCAGCGATAAAAATACCGCTATCCCCACATTGCATGGTGTTCTTATCAAAAAGCGGCACACCCCGTTGGTCCAACGCGATACCGGCCTGCTCCAAACCTAACTGCGCCACATTAGGAATACGCCCAGTTGCTGCCAACACGTACTGAAAATGTTCGGTCTGTTGTTTACCGTCGACTGTCTTAGAGCCCAGTATGACGCCACCGTCGTCTAGCTTGGCAGAAACGATTTCGACATTCAAGCGCAAATCAAGCTCAGCACTGAGCGCAGCGACCGCAACTTGATTCACTTTCTGGTCAGCAATTTGCGCCACGCCTTCACTACGACCAAAGATGGCTACGCGTACGCCCAGCCTGTGCAGGGCTTGTCCTAACTCCAAACCAATCACACCACTACCTATCACCGCCACTGATTCGGGCAAATCGTCCCACGCGAATACATCGTCATTGACGATTAGATGTTTGCCAAGACCTTGCAACACGTCCGGGATGCGTGGTCGCGAGCCGGTCGCAATCACAAAGCTACCAGCTTGAACTTGCTGTTGTTTATTATCTTGAGTCTCAAGTTGCAAAGTATGCGCATCAACGAAGCGTGCATGACCATGCAAACGCTCTGCTGCCGGAATTTTCTCGGCGCCCGCGACCACGAAGCCAACAAAGCGATCGCGCTCGGCACGCACTCTTTGCATCACCGCACGTCCATCTATTGTTGATGTCTCGACCCGTACACCAAAGGCAGCGGCGCTTTTTACAGCATGCGCGGCATCAGCAGCAGAAATCAATAATTTACTCGGCATGCAACCGACACGCGCGCACGTTGTTCCGTAGACCCCACCTTCAATCAAAACCACATTTTTGCCGTGCATCTTGGCGGCCCGAAATGCGGTCATGCCGGCAGTACCGGCACCGATAATTGCGACATCAAATTTAAGTGTATCCATCACCGTCTCTCCATCATTGCGTTTTATTTACGCGCTTGCCATCTTGGTTATGCACGATCTCGCACGTTTTTTGACTAAGTAAACGCTCGATGCAAGTAATCTTAATTTTCAATAGTCAGCGCAATAACGAATGGCTTAATGATCCTTCACATGCAGCTCGGCGATATCGGCCAAACTTCCAATCTTGATCACCACTGGGTTGGCCGATACTCTGGCTTGAATCGGGCGCCATGCAAACCGCCACTCGTTCTCATGTGCATAATTTTTAGCTTTTGAGAATAACTTTCCGAGTGGGCTAGGCGCACCATAAGAAATCGCAGCATCAATCCCCGCCCAATTAGGCAATGATTTTTGCGCCGCGCGATGCATACGCTCACCAAACTCTTCAACGTCATGAATCACTATATAGGCATCCACACTGGCATTAGCGTCAAACAGTGTGCCATCCCAACTTTGCGTCAGACTCAAGGTTAGATAGGATTCTGCATTATTCAAATTGGCGGGTGTGGGCAAGCTCATCAAGGGTGGCGTAAGCTTGAACTCACCCAATGCAAGGGTACGTTCTAACGCTTTTTTTTCAGAAAAGTAATACAGCTTAGAGGGGCGCTTATTATCAATATGTGCCATCGTGCGCTCCTAGTAAAAATTGACATTGCTCGCAATTGCTACAGCCGCATACTGCTGCTTTGAAATTGAATTTAAATTTGTCTTTAACTTTCTATTTAAGACATCGCTTTCCTCTTCATTCGTCACTTAATACGTAATTAAAGATCGCTCTAAGCAAATAGTACCGGAATCAAAAAAAGCGACCCGAAGGCCGCTCTTTTTACAAATATCTGGCTCGCGCCATCGCGCAAGCTTGCTAACAACTCGAGGCGTTTACTGTGCCTTGATATCCGTGCTTTGCTCGGCATCGATTTTCACGGCCGGCTTTTTGCTGGCAGCTTCGTTGGTTGTCTTTTTGGTTTTCTTTACTGTCGACTTGGTTTTAGCCTCGGTAGCAGCCTTTGCATCGGATGCCGAATCGGCAGTTTTATCTACTGCTGACTGCGTGCTGTCTTGAACACCCTTAGCCGAAACGCCGCCATGCGCTTTAGTACCAGCACGTACCCCATCATGCGCGCCCATGTTCGCACCTGCTTTAACGCCCGTGTTGGCATTAGCCGAAGCCGCATTGGTATCTACGCCGACATCCGCACCGACACCCACACCGCCACTTTGCGCCATGGCAAACGATGCCAACGAGGTTGCAGCGACAAATGCCAGAGATTGAATCGTTTTCTTTGTATTCATGGTGACTCCTAATAATAGATATGCGTACGCAGAACTGCGCACACTTGTTGATTGGAGGCGGGTGAGCAGAATCGGTTCGTCAGTATCAGCTCGATAGCGCGCGGCGCACCGCTTAATACCTTGCAAGTCTTTGAAATATAAAGAATGTTTACAGTGTAAATATCTGTAACCGCCAGCAGCCATCAGCGCGAGCACGCCTAAGTGACTTACAATTTTTCGTCTTATGACTTACACAGACTTGTGTTAATGCACGTTGTACCAGACTATGCCCAGCCATTCATGCAAAGCATAGCTACTACGCTGCAACCATGCGCTGCGCGGCAAATAATCTGCAATCGTGGGACGCACTGACGAGAGAAAAATCGTGGGCGCGGGTAACACAGTTAGACCGGCTTTTTGAAATGCGGTTTTTGCTCGTTGCATGTGTAGTGCATCCGTCACCAGCAAAATTCGCTCGATACCCACTTGCTGTAATAACGTTGCCGAATAGCGCGCGTTCTCAGCGGTATTGTTTGATTGCGACTCCAGCCATTGCACTGGCACCACAAAATCCTGCCGCAATACACGCGCCATGATGGCCGCTTCCGATGCGACAGAACCATCTGGCTGCCCACCCGACACCAAGATAGGTAAACCAGTCTGGCGCTGTAAAAACGCCGCGTAGTGCAAACGCTGCAAAGCAATTGCACTCGGAAGATCGTGGCCATTAAACTCTGGTGCACTACTGAGACGACCACCACCTAATACAACAATTGCCTGCACGCCGCCAACATCAGCAATGTTGAACGGCTGATTCATTTTTTCTAATGGCCTCACCACGAACATCGCGCCGGGATAGGTGCTCAATAAGGTCAGTACTAACAGCGCCGCAATCGACACTGCCAAACCACAACGCGGCCAGCGGCGCCGCAAGTACAGGCCAAACAAACAGAGCAGAATTAAGCTGAATGGCGGCAACAGTAGCGCACTGATAACCGTATTAATTATCCAGCTTGTACTCATGTTTTAATTTGATCTCTGTTTTTGAAAACAAGATGGCGCACGTAATACGGGTGCGCCATCTTGTCGATTTTTATTCGTTTTTTATGGCTAGCCGCAACCTATGCAACGATTATCGATCCATCTGCGGCTCAGCGATCGTGCGCAATTGAAAACGACCGTCATTATTAAACAACCACGTCTCCATCAGCTCTATCCTGCCGTTACGCAATAATTCTGACGCCGGCTTGGGAAAAGGTGCCGCCACTCTTAGCGACGACAATGCCGTTGCTTCGGTTGCACGGTCACGATTAGAACGCAAAATTTCACTATGTAATAACCGACCGTTTGCGTCGACCACATATTTCACCACCACGACCGAGCGCAGCAATGCCTGTGGGCGGCCGATATACACCTTGATCGAATTGGTCTGTGTGATGCGCTGCGCCAGCGCCACGCGGTACTCACCCGCGCTGTCCGCCTTGGAGGTGCCATCGGAGGTCGTACCAACTTTTTCTGGTGGCGCGCTGCCGCACGCTGATAAAAGCAATCCAGTCGATAACAAGAGCAATTGGTTTCTGATTTTCATGGCGTCCTCAACGGTCAACAATCAATATTTAGCTACGGTGTGCAACCTCAGTGCGCACTATCAATACAGGTCATCAATACACAATCAATCGAAACAACGCTGATGCTTAAATTGCTCGGTTGCGGCAACGAGTGCGGCTGCGGTGCTCGGCTCTAATGCTGCATGACCGGCATCTGCGATTAATTGCAATCTAGCGCTGCGCCACGCTTGCTGCAAACGATAAGCGGTTGTCGGTGGACAAACGACATCGTAATGCCCCTGCACGATCATCGCTGGCAAATGTGCTACACGCGCAATGTTGTTAATCAACTGTTCGTCTTCTAAAAATCCGCGATGCAACAGATAGTGCGCTTCCAATCGCGCCAAGTTAAGCGATGCTTGATCATCCCATACATCGTCGCTGCTGGGCCGCCGAGGGCGTAAATACGAGCACGCTGCTTCGTACTGCGCCCAACTACGTGCGGCTGGCAAGCTTAGCTGCGCGTCTGCGGAAAAAAGTCGTGCCGCATATGCTTGCAAAAGTTCTGCGCGCTCAGCAACCGGTATATGTGCGACAAATGCTTGATGCGCTTGCGGAAAGAAAAAAACCATACCATGTAAAAACCAATCGATCTCGGCCTGCGTGCAGAGAAATATCCCACGCAAAATAAATCCCAAGCATCGCTGCGGATGAGTTTGCCCGTAGGCTAGCGCCAGCGTTGCGCCCCAAGAGCCGCCAAACACCAGCCACTGATCAACCTCCAGTGTCTGGCGCAATCTCTCAATATCGTCAACCAACAACGTCGTCGAATTGTTTTCTAGTTCTGCCGCCGGCGTGGATTTGCCCGCGCCGCGTTGGTCGAATAACACAATCCGATAATACGCTGGATCAAAAAAACGACGATGCGTCGTAGTGCAACCACCACCTGGACCACCATGCAAAAACAGAACCGGTACACCCTGGGGATTGCCGCATTCTTCCCAGTACAATGTGTGTATCTCATCAACCGGCAACATCCCGCTACGATACGGCGACAATGCTGGGAACAAAGGTGAATTGGCAAAAGTGGCGGACATGGATTCCTCAAAAGATGTCTTATGATTGTATCTAAAGTCGCTACGATGCAAGTCGAGCATGCGACATCTGCGTATTAAAATAAAGTGCAAACCTGAAACATCGGCGCACGATGCCGCATTAGACGAACTATTTGGCCGCGGACGCCTCAGATTATTGTTATGTGGCTTTGCTAACTTGTTTGCTGTCTACCTCGCCCTAGCGCGGCCATACCAATTGGAGAGTATGTATGATGAAATTGTTGGAAGAATGGTTTGTTTTAGGTATTTCACTCGAGACGTGGGGCAAGGCTGCGATCTTGGCTGCAATCAGCTACGTCGTGATGGAATTGCTGATCCGTTTTGTGACACAGCGCATGAACGCGCTCGCCAAGCGCACCAATAAGCGCTTCGGCCATATCTTGGCAGACGCACTCGGTGCCACCAAACATTCCCTGATCACGCTGATCGCTATTTTGATTGGCCTGAACATGGTCAATCTACCCGCTACGCTCGAACTGCGGCTGACACAAGTCAATATCATCCTGATCGGGCTGCAGATCATTTTTTGGCTCAATCGCGGCATTAACGCGTGGGTTCAGCGCATGGGCAGTGAGAGCGGCACGCCGGATCTACGCAATCGTGCGACCACCACCACCATGGTTTTTTTATTGCGCATAGCGGTGATCTTCACCGTGGTGCTCGCCGTGCTCGCAAACTTGGGCATCAACATCACGGCGTTTGTCGCCAGCCTCGGGATCGGTGGTATTGCGATTGCACTCGCTTTGCAAAATATCCTGGGTGATTTGTTTGCCTCTTTATCGATAGGCCTCGACAAACCATTTGAAATCGGTGACTTCATCATCGTCGATGACATGTTAGGTACCGTCGAATATGTCGGCGTCAAGACCACGCGTCTGCGAAGCCTAGGAGGCGAACTGATCGTCCGTTCCAATTCAGAATTACTGAAGTCGGTCATCCGTAATTACAAGAGCATGCAGGAACGCCGTATTGTTTTCGGCTTCGGCATTTTGTACGAAACCCCAATCGATAAAATCCCGCAAGTAGTGCAAGCGGTAAAAGACATCATCGCCAAGATTCCCGAGACGCGTTTGGATCGCGCCCATTTTTCTAAGCTAGGCAATAGCAGCTTGGATTTTGAAGTGGTGTATTTCGTGTTGAAACCGGAATATCCGCTGGCGATGGACATACAGCAGCAAATTAATTTGGAGCTGATGCGGTTTTGTGAAGCGCACAAGATTGGCTTTGCTTACCCAACCACCACACTGCACGTGGCGTCTGAATTGCAAATGTCGATGCAACGTCGACATTTGCATGCTTCTACGCAGAATCCGACTCCGAACCCAAGCCCGAAAGCCTAGCCATCATCCAGTGCGGTCATCCAAGCAAACCCAACACGGCTTGGATGACTGAGCTGGGAGATTAAAATTGACCAGCCATGGTTAGATAAGGTCTCGCATGCATGCGCGCTGCGGCATGGCACCGCAGGCCTTAGCGCATTGGCACGTCTTTATTGCCGACGCGGTAACGCACAATGTCATAGACCCAGTTGAAGCTGAACGCATATAGCAAATAAAAAACCGAGAACAACAGATCCAGCATGAACGCATCAATGATCGTCATTTCCAACCACCACGCGGTCAAGGGCAACGCGATTGCCATAAAGAAGGCCTCAAAGCCTGCCGCGTGCAGCACTCTTCTAGCGACGGTGCGACGCCAGCCGTAGCGTTTTTCGACTATTTCGTAGACATGGTTGTAGATCATATTGCAGGCCATCGCACAAAAAGCCAACGCCACTGCCAGCGCGCCAAAGTGCAGCATATCCATGCCGAAACCATACGACATCATCGGCACCAAAATAATCAGCGCACAGACTTCAAATAAAATCGCATGAATCACGCGTCGTAGCAGAGTATTAATAAACTTACTTTCAGATAAAGGGAGCAACGCGTCATTATAAAGTGCGCCGACGTATCTCACCTGATTTGCCGATTAGTGCGCATCAGCATGTAGCGGCTCAGCGCGACCATACTGCTGCGGTCACTGCATAATCCGATTTACAAGCAAATTTATTTCGCTGAAGTGAAAAATTTCGTCGAATCAAGGTGACAAAGTATTTTTTATGCTTTATACTTCGGGCCCTTCAGATGTGTTGATCGACGTCAGCACAACTTGACTGAGCGGGGCAGAAATTAGTGTTCCAAACCGCAGCAAAGCCGTCGTCAATAAACGTTGAAACAGCATTGCGC
>TARA_R110001599_G_scaffold192503_1_pt1 | contig 108915 bp, 101 predicted proteins | sample TARA_R110001599 | Tara Oceans TARA_R110001599 (sample SAMEA4398360) | marine metagenome | biome: Polar Biome; feature: [MES] marine water layer (ENVO:01000295) within the mesopelagic zone...; material: water (ENVO:00002006), including particulate matter (ENVO:01000060) such... | reverse complement strand
GCTAATTATATGATATTTATGGATAATTTCCAAAGTTGATGACATTGATATCTCCCCTGCATCTCGTTCCGCAGTTAACTGGGCCTGGAGAAAGCATGCGCCCTATAAGCCGGATGTGGTTGCAGAAGGTGGCAATCGGCTGCTCTCGCCAGATGCAACCGAAGTTTCAAACGCTGACGTTATTTCGTTACTGACCACATCCGGAAGAACTACAGGCCAGTTATTTGAGACAAATGCCGATACCAGCGCTGCGTGTGCCTTGGTTTCGAGGCAGGCTGCCATACTCATGGCTGAATATCCGGAATATTGGCCTGAATCCATTCGTGCACTGATAACTCATTCAGCCGAGTGGACACCGAAAATGTGGGAACGCTTCGGGCTTCTGCATCGGCAACACAGCCCAAAGCTGTCCAAGGAAACCATGCTCCGATGTGTCGGCTACGGGGTGCCGGACATCGAGCGCGCTAGATACAGTGCCAATCATGCCTTGACGCTCATTGCTCAGGACAGTTTGCAGCCCTTTGCCAAAGATGCAGATGCTTCGAACTCAGGCGATCCCAAGTTGAATGAGATGCAGCTTTATCAGTTGCCATGGCCTATTCAGGTGTTGCAGCAATTGCCACCGGAGTTGGAAGTTAAACTCCGGGTAACCTTGTCTTACTTTATTGAACCCAACCCGGGGCGCCGAGGATACCGGCGACGTTACAGTTACCAATCTCATGGACTTCGCTTCGAGGTTATTCGTCCTGGCCAGTCGCTGGAGAATTTCCGGGCGTCAATCAATCAAAAGGCAAATGAAGAAACCGATGATTATAGTGGCCCCGAAGGTGACAGTGATGGCTGGCGACTCGGGCCGCAATTGCGAACGAGGGGTTCGCTTCACTCCGATATTTGGACAGGCGCAGCTGCTGATTTAGCCGATATGCACACAATAGCGGTGTATCCAGTAGGAGGTTGGTGGAAATATCGGACTGCTCAGGATCGGTGGAATAACTCTGTGCGCTACAGTCTGGTTGTTAGCATTGACGTGCCCGATGAGAGTATTGATATATATTCAGTGGTTGAGAACTTGGTCGAGACTCGAGTTGAAATCAGCACAGAGGTCTAGTCGGTTACCCTCGTCAGACACCACTAGCGACTTGACCCCCATCCGGTGCTCATTAACTGCGTAAAATCTCTCCGCGACAGCACTTCAGCACAATCTCTCCAGTCCTTGTCGGAGGGCTGCATGGTCGTGGTGTAGCGCAGATCAAACCCTGTCGCTTGCTTCTGGGCATCGATAAATTCGTCCATTTTTTCGCCCAAGGTTTCGATGTCGTCGATCCATTCATCCTTGATGGTATCAGGGAGCGAGCCGAACAGGTTGTAGCGATCACGCATTCGTTCGGAAAGTCGTTCGTACACTTTTTCGTCGACTGTTTGTTCATTGACCAGGTTGAGCATGTCGACCTTCTCCCGCACCTGGCCAAAACGCTTGATACGACCAATGCGCTGTTCCAGGCGTGTGGGGTTCCACGGTAAATCGATATTGATCAATGTTCCCAGTGTTTGCAGGTTGAGTCCTTCACAGGCGGCGTCCGTTGCCACCATGATACGAATCTCATGCTCCGCGACCATCTTTTTCAGTACTTCACGTTCGCTGAACACGCTGTCCCCCTTCTGATAGAGGCGGCTGCGTCCGGCGCCGGCATATAAGCCGATTGCTTCATCTGGGTAACGGTCCGCGAGTGCGTCGGCGATCCACCTGGAGGTGTCATAGTACTGGCTGAAGATGATGACGCCGTGGTCAAGCCACTTTTCGCGCTCCAGGTAATGCATCACAGCACTGACTTTAGGGTCGCTATCGATACGCTCCAGGCGATCAATGAGGCGTTGCAGCACTGAATGTTCTTCTCCCGTTTCCAGGGCCAGGTCGACCTCCTGTTCGTCTTCCTCTTCATGTACAGTGCGGCCTTCCAACAGCATGCGTGCAGTACTGAGCCCGGCGGCTATACTGGAGCAAATGCGCTGCTCCATTAGGTTTTTCATAAAGCCGCCACCTTTACCGCGTTTCGCCAAAGCCTTGCCGAAGTTGCGCGCCTCTATATAGGCCTGACGAAAGTCTTCGCTAGTACGCAGGGCCTTGCCCTCGAACAACGCATTGAACTGATGGATGTCCTTGGCCAGATTTGAGTCCGGATGAACGTCCACACCTACCTTGGCTAGCAAGCCCGCATCTTCCAGAGTGGTTCGCTTGCGCAGCACGATATGGCGCACGAATGGATTTTCCCGTTGGAAAAAGGCCGCACCTGCTATCTTGCGATGCAGTTCATCTTCCAATACTTCGCGAGCATCTTCAGTCAAATCAGTAAAGGGCTTTGTTGTCTGCCAATCATTACCGGCGAGCCCAAGATCCTGGCGGATGGCGCTGTATAGGCGACGCGCCCGCGACTCCTGGGTTGAGTCCACGACTGGCAGTGGTGAGCGAAGAAGTTCCCAGGCAAAGGATGGCTGACTGACCTCCTGATCGCCGGCCAGTATCGGTAGTACCTCCTGCGGGCGGTGCCATTTGGCGAAATCGCTACCCAGAACAAACTGGCCTTTTCCTTGATGGAGAATGCCCATAAGGTCCCACAAGTCCTCTGAGCGAGTCTGAATCGGCGTGGCTGTACCTAAAAGAACGTGATCAGCCCGTGCAGAAATCTCTCGCATAAATGCGAGTAGCTCGTTAGGAGTGCCCGCGTCGCGGCCAAAGCCTTGTCGGCTGCGGGCCTTATGCGCTTCGTCAAGGATGACCAAGCCGTAACGCAAACCCAGCAAATACTGCTTTTCAAGGGAATCACGCATCATTAAACCGGTAGAAACAATCCCGATGCGCAGCGGGCATTTAGCGATCTGTTCTCTGCCTGGGGCCGAAATGCCACGGCTGTCGTGATCCAGCCAGACTTTTTTCTGGGTATCCCAGCGAGCGCAGGGGATGCCAAGCTTATCGATCATCTCCGTCTGCCACTGCTCACAGAGCGTTGCTGGCGCGAAGATAACCACAGGTTGGCGAGTCCTGTTTTCCTTGTCATTTAGCAGGCACAGCGTCAGTGCTGCAGTACCCAGAGACAGCGTCTTGCCCAGGCCTACTTCGTCTGCCAGCAGCAGGCGCACGATGCTGTGATTGTGATAGTGGCGCAGGCACTCGGTTATAAAACCTTGCTGCCAGGGCTGAAGGGACATACCCTCCCGGTAGAGCGGGGACTCCACCAGCGCTGCTGGTGCGAGATCGTCATCATCATCGATTTCATCGAACACGACTTCCCGGCGGTAGCCGCGCCTGCGCACTTCGCGGATCACCGCGTCGGGTAGTGGACGAGCCGCATTCCACAGAAAATCAAATTCTTCCTCGATCCAGGCTACCCCCTCGGCGGATTCATCCTCCCAGAAAATCTCATAGTGACGCTGCCACCCGCTGCGGGTTTCGTTCATGGAACCAATAAAACCGAGCTTGCGTCCGTCAGCCAGTTCTATGACACCGGCCTTGCCGTGCAAAAAACCGCAAACGCTATCCGGGGCCACACGTACCGCCTGGCCGTGCCGGACCAGGAAGGCATCCAGGCGACGGTAGCGCTCGCGATTAAGCAGGGCTTCCGCCTCCAGCCCTTGGGCGTTCCAACGACCTATCATCTTGGATTCACGCAACTGGGCGACTTTGAGATCGTCTGGATGAATATCCACATTGCAGACAATCTTGACCTCAGGGATAGCCTCCAACAGCTCATTGGCAACTTCAAACAGGGAGCTGGTGAAGTAGCCGGCAATGCGTTTATAGCTGCGCGCACCCTGAAGGTGTTCCAGCAGAAACGAGCTGTCCAGCCGGTGGGTGCGGGATGAAAAACGGCGTATCGTCATTATTTAATATCTATCCGTAAGCATCATTGCCCCAAGGCCCTCAAGTTCTTAAGCCGTGCGCCGAGTACTTCGGCGGCTTCACGTACCGGCGCTTCTGGCGCTTTTTTCTCCATAAACAGGAGCAGGTCTATTAACAATGGCCTTACTTCCATAAAGTCTGGTAAATCTTGCTGGAGCTGCTGGATTACCACCTGGGGCTCTACTTCCTGTAATAGCTGTTGCAAACCGATGATCAGATTGCCCAGCCAGGTGGGGCCAATTTCTGTGCTATCTGTAAGTTCTCTCGAGGTGAATTCGGTCACGCGCTTGAGGCGGGCGGCGTTGGCTTTCATGTCACCCATCACTTTGGCGTAATCCTCGACACGGAAGGCCTTGGCGAAGTTCTGGTAGTTATCCAGCTTGCTGGCGCCGGTGGTTTCCATGTCCATCATGCGCAGATAGAAGCGCTGAATGCCGGACAGGCGCGCCCAGGTTTCGGCACCAAGCCCCTCAGGAACCAGCAGGCTGTTGGCCGCCTCAGCGGCCTGCTGCACGATTTCATCGACCACTGTCACCTCACCCTTGGTGCGCGGGCGCAGAGCAAAGCTGGTAACGTCCTCACCACCGATGGTGGTGTAGGCTGTCAGGACCTTGAGCGCAGCTGCGTAACCCGCCATCTGTAAATCAGAGTCGTTAAACACTGGCTCACCGTGTTTATCCTTAATCTCGTCATTGAGATGCATCATGGACTCGATCTGGTGCTGCACCTCGGCGCGCACGGCGGGCAGGATTCGCTGCTTAAAACCGGCTCGGTCGCCTTCTGAACGTTTTCTTAGCATCAGAATTACCGTACCCTGGACATAACCACCTTTTTTCAGCTCGGAAGTGGTTTCGGTGGCGATATACCAGGCAGCTATTACCTGAAGGCCGGCTGCCCAGAAGATGCTGACCATGTCGGACCAGACGCCGGTATCCTGATGGGTGAACATCACGCACTGCATGCCATTGTCCGGCATGTGCTCGGCCATGGCCTTGTAGGCATCTACCATGCCGCGGCGGAAATCATCGCCTGAACCTTTGATCGCTAAAGCGCGCCTCGAGTCCCAGACCCATTCGTTGAATGGCGCAGGAGGGTTTTGACGAAGCCATGCGATGAAAAACTCGGTGATCTCATGATAGTTTACAGCATCAGCATAGGGCGGATCGGTAATCCAAAGCTCGCATTCCTGCTGTATACCGTCTGCAGGAATGTTCTCTATGTCTATTGCGCGTCCTTGCACGGTAGCAATTGACGGGATTTCTGTGAGATATCCCCGAGAGAAGCCAAAGGATCGGACGCCGTAGTTCAGGAAAGTGTTAAACGCCTGATTGTAAAGAGTTTGTGCAATTGACTCTCGCGCCGCTCCGGTTCCATAACGGCAGAGTTTTGAGTTCCAGTCCAAGAGCTTTGCGAAAAGAATATCAGACTCAGGTGATCGCCGATCAATTCGGTTTGCATATGCACAAAACAGGAGCTGTCGCGCGCTGAAGAGATGATGCCAATATGTCCACCCCCTCTCTCGACGTGGCTGATCTGTATTGTACCCTGGCTCTATTGGCATGTTGGGGATCCGTCCTTCAGCCTGCCAAACTGCAAGGTTATCTCGGACTAATTCTTCAACTTTTCTTTCTCTAACTAAATCGTCCTCTGTCGTTGCCGCAAAGAAGGTTTCTTGACGCGGATTGTCGAGCGTATCGCGGGTTATCCATTGAATTGCGTAAAGACGCTCTTGGAAGGTGTCGTCGGGGCGAGGGATGAAATCATGGGCTTCCCATTGACGAAGTCTGTTTCTCGTAGTTCCGTCGGTGTCTCGATAGTCACCACGAAGCGTCTTAATGGGCGTACGATACGTGCGGCCGTCCAGCTCATAGACTAGCGCGCCGTCTTGCGCTGTTCCTTTATCAGCTTCGCGAAGCTCTTCGGCTGATGCGTTTTCAACAAGCTCTATGTCGAAACGCTTGCGCTCATGATCAGGCTCCAATCGTGCAGTAATCCGACGTGTCTTCGAGACTATCCAACTGGGGCAGAGAGGGACCATCCAGCCAGTTTCTGGGCACCGCGTCTCGACGCAGTACAAGTATGCCTTTGCTCGATTGCCGTTTTCATCATGCTCGATGCCAAGATTTGTGATTTCCTCGTCTACTGCCTCAGCAAGCTCCCACTGCCTCTTGGCGATAGCTTTTCGGCTTTCTTCAGTCGCGCCGACAATATTGAGCGCACCCCAAGTCAGCATGCAGGCGACGGGGTTCAGATCTGAGGCATAGACATCAGAGCCTAGGCGCGCGGCTTCGAAGGGGATCGAGCCGCCGCCGCTGAATGTATCCCCCGTCCTGGGGCGATGGCCGTAGCGCAGGATTCCTAGTTGTTCGACGAGCTCTGCATGGCAGTGCACCCTAATCCCGAGATCCGCGTAGTGTTTGTTCACTTGCTTCCAGACCGGGGCATACAGCCACTTCTGATCGACCTCTTCGGGGCGTCTGCAGATGTCGGATTTCTCTTCGTAACTATCGAGCGAAGCGATGACCTTGCGATAGACCTCGAGCTTTTCGTCGTCGCCAAGACCGCGCCGCCACGTCAGACCAATCCCCTCGGCATCTGCATTGATCGGGAACGCCCATGGCCGGATATCACCACCGGTTAGTCCGGAGTTGCGAAGTGATGCCTTGAAGTAGTGCCATGGGTTTTTCAGCTCGACCCTAGCGGCGATTTCCTTTGGCTTCAAGGCGCCTAGAGCTAACGCGCGGCGGGCGAGGCCCTCGTCATCAAAAGCCATCAACTTTTCAAAGATATCCAAGTCGGCTTCGGCATTTCCGGTTTGCGGTAGCAAGCTGCCCAGCACAATCGCGCGCACCAAAATCAGTGGTTTCCGACCTTTCCAATAGGAGCCAAGCCCGGTAAGCGTTTGGCTCTGAACGGCCTTCCTTTCAGATTGGGCCTCATACGAGACTTTTTGTGCGGGAAACACAGCTTCAATCAGAGCCGGGGCATCTTTAAGTGATAATGGTGTCAAGCTCGTGAGTGCTGTTTCTGTCGCTACTTCCGTCATGGATTACTCGCTATCGAACAGGTCGGGCATGGGCAAGTTCAGCCCTTGCCGAGAAAGTTGTTTACGGGCCTGGGGTTGGAGCAGCTCGCTTTGGGCGACGTCTCCCAAAGCATGGCGTAATGCCAGCCGCCAGCCCTTGTTGCCGTCTTTGACGCTCCCCGTGCTCATGGCGGTCATACCGAATAACCACCAGCGCTCTTCCGGCCGCAAGGCGAGCCAGTTGCGCACTGCCACGGGAATCTTGTCCATATCCATACCTTCGATGGCCCAGGCCAACACGCAGAGCTCCTTGCCCAGCAGACGGTCCACCGGATTGTCACCTACTTTCCAGGTGGATGTTTTGAGGTTGTGGGCTTTAAGGCGGGCGTTGAAAGCGCGCTGCACTTCGGCGCGGATGGCAGTCCAGCGGGGGCGTTCCAGCAGCACACGGTCAATCACCGACAGATCCGCACTCTGGGTTTGCACGCCCAGGTATTCGCTGATCTGTACCCGACCGGTGTTGGCTTTGGGGATGATGATCTTGAAATGGTGTGGATCAGAGGTTGCAGGCACGCCGAAACCCAGCGTCCGGGGTGACCCCTGACGCTGGGTTGGGTTGTTGCTGTCCTTCTTGCCGGTCGTTTTGCGAGTGGCGCGCGCTGCGGGCACCATGCTACTCCTCCTGGGCGACATCGCCCGGTCGCAGTTCCAGGCCGGCAATCTTGGCAAATTCCTTGGCCTCGAAGCCGCTTTCGAACTGGATGCCATCCGAAACGGTGATGGCCACCGGTGCCTGGGTCTCCTGCAATACCTCTCTCAGGCTGTTGACGGTGCCTTCGATCATGGCCGCTGTGATTTCCCGCTCCTGGAAGCGCACAGTCACGGTATTTTCACCTTCCCCGATCTCGATTCTTACCCCTTTGAAGCGGGTACCGGTTTGGTCCCGGAAGCGATTGATAACGCCATAGACCCGGTCGGTGGTGTCCAGTGCAACACGTTTGCCGCTGCCAATGCGTGCCGGTTTGGTGTCGTCGATCTGGACCCGCTTGTCGCCGCTGGCAGGAATCTGGAAATCGGCATTTTTGGTGGCTTCGCCGGCTTTGGCGTGCACCAGCAGTCGCACTGCCTCGGGACCGATATCAAAAGGTCCCTCGTAAAGCTTGCCATCCTTCGGGTTGGAGCCATCCAGAGTGTAGTGCATCTCGGCGCTGGGGGTACACTGCAGGGTGACAGTGCGCTTGTCGCCAGCGGGGGTGATCTGATGGCGAACTTTCAAATCAGCCAGCCAGCGTGCTGGCGTGCCGACCTCGTATTTGCCGGTGGGGTCTTTGACCTGGAAGTAGAGCGTGCCCTCCGCCGTGTGGAAGTTTTCCAGGTCATCCACTTGAGGATCGTTCGCGGTAATATCGGGCTTGGTGGAGTAGTACACCACCGGACTTTCACCTGCATGGCGCGGCGTCAGGCTTAGGATGGATTCCCCTGTCTCGGGGTGAGCGCCCACCAGGGAGACGTTGATGCTGGTTTTCTCTTTCGGGAAGGGGCCTTTCTCTATGTAGCCATCCTCACCCAGTCGCCAGCGGCCTTGCTTGAGTGCCTCCGCCTTGAGGGTGTCCATACCACTTGCACCTGGCATCCAGGGCCAGGCAGGGTTGCTTTTCGCCCGCGAGACTACGTCTTTCCAGGGTGTGCGACGGTTTTCCTTGCCGGCAGGCCAAAGATATTCCTCAGCCATGGCAAAGTACTGGCTAAAATCTTCGGACAGGTCCATCGCCAGCTTGTAGTTGGCTCGGGGGTTGGCCAGCAGGGCCTCAATCTGTGCTTCGGCAGACTGGTCGCCTTCGCCCAACTTCAAGCCGTTATCAATGGTGACCGGAGCCAGAAACTCACGACCATCGATGTCGTCGACACTGGGGAAATAAACGCGATTGTAGGCTGCCGAGAGCGCCTTATTGAATCGATCCTCGGCTTCCTCCATGCGATCACGGGCTTCTTCGTACAGGGTGTCTCCCGCTTTGAGTCGTTTGTTGATCTGCTCAATGGCGTAGAGCTCACGCAGGCGGTCTTCGACTGCATCGGTAAGATGGCTATCCTGCCCGGTCAGTACCAGCAGGTTGTTTTTCTCCTGTTGGTAGTCGAAGAAGTTCTGCAGCTCACTGGGCGGCACTTTGCCGTCAGGCTTGATGACAATCAGTACTCGGGGGCCGCTTAGCTTCAGGTCATCCAGCCGCGGTAGCACCTGCACATCCTGATAGGCGTTTTTGCGAACAGGTTGCAGAATGCCAGTCAACCGATTGATCAGGGCCTGATCAATCTTGGGTTGAGGAACTTCCTTGGCGTTGCGTTCGATCTGGCGCGACAGGTTTTCTGTTTCTTTGACAAATAGTCGCTGGTCCTCTCGGTGCAGGTACCAGGACTGTTCACGTAGTCGCTGTAGAGCATCGAGAAAGGCGTCCGCTTTGCGGTTTGGGGCGGCCAGAAACTCAATGACCTCGCTTTCGGACAGGCCGATGCGTCCGCCTACGGCGCGGGACAGGGACGCTGCCAGCAACAAGGTCATGACTTGCTGAGCGGCATCTTCACCAAGGTCATTGTCAATCATCTCTGCAATCGAGTCGCCATCATCGGCAATGTCGTGGGTGATCGCAGGTATCAGGTTGGGAGCGATGCGCTCGATTTCATCTTTGACTTGGGCGTCGTTGAAATCAAGGTGCTGGGTGCCCACCAGGAAGACATCGTCAGTGTCACGCTGCTCAACGCTTTTGAGAAGTCGCGCGGTAAACTGCATCAGGCCACGGGTTTGGCGGAACCCTTCATTTTCCTTGAACAATGCGACCAGGTGCTTGAATGAGGGATGGAAGGGGTAAGTCTCGCGCACTTGCTCGGCGATTTGCTCAATGCTGGCCGCTACGATGTAGCCGCCATCCTCGGCTTTCTTGACTTGTTGGGCATATTCTTCGGCAATGTCTGCAATGGTGCCTTCATCGGGTAGCTCGTCGATCAGACGTTTCTTCAGGATCTCGTAGATTTCATTGCCTGCCAGTTGCACCGGTGTGATGGTCATGGCCTGGCGGCGCGCTTCCTGCTGTAGATTGTCTACGGCTTCGGCCAGCGCTTTGGTCTGGGCCTTGTAGCTGCCTGAGAGGTTGGCGATGACGATACAGCAGTTGGGCAACTCGAGGGCGGCACTCATCAGCGCACTCAAGCTGTAAACGGCCATATCTGCGAGGGTGCCGTTGCCAAACATCTGGGTTGAGGCGTTCTGTAGGTAGGGAGGAAGTTCATCCAGTAGGATTAATGTAGGTTGATCCCCAATGATTTCTTTCCACTTGCGCTGATCCACGGCTTTGGGGCCATTGACCCAGTAGGGTTTGATCGCTTCGTCCGCACTCAGTTGGGATGCAATCTCTCCCCAGATGTAATTATCCGGGTTGTTGCGGCCGTTGAAGGCGGCGATGCGTGCATTGCCAAAATCGACACGCTCGTGCAGCTCTGTCGGCAGAACCTCTGGGCGCAAGTGCGCATGCCTTGCCAGCAAGCCGAGGGCGACCATCATGTGGGTTTTACCACCACCCATGGCCTGGGTAAGTTCGAATACCGCTTGATCCGATTTGCCTGAGAGACGAAGCATGCCCTCGCGGAACAGTTGCTCCATGCCGTGGGTAACAAAGTTCCTGGAAAAGAAATCCCGACCATCTCCAGCGTCGCTAATCAGATCCGCCAGATTCTCGATTCCGGAACTCATCCGGTAGTCCTGAATGACTGGATTGAATCGGCAGGCCTGTTTAACTGTCTTGATCATGCTGAATGCTCCCCGCTTTTGTTGGTCTCTCCTGGGCCCTCAATGGCAATGCCGTGCTGCTCGCAGTAATCTCGGATCAGTACTTCCACCATATTGGCGATAGAGCGGTGTTCCTGGTGAGCAGCAGCGCGCAACGCCTCTTTAAGACCTGGATCTATTCGAAATGTGAGCGTTGCGGTTTTGGTGGTGGCCATATCCCTCTCCAGAACCCCTGCAAATGTACTGCAATATACAGTGTTGTCGGTGCCCACTCAACCAGGAAGTCGACCCTGGCTCACTATGCTGCCATTATTAGATGGCTGACTTGGTTGTTATTTGATCAGTAGGGCTCGTTGGATAAAGAACGGACTGTCAATAGACGAAGGTAGAAAGGCAATTGCGGGCATGAGTTTTCTGAATTTGGGAGAGAAAGACGAGTACGGCAAGCAGATACGCATTGAGCACCGGGGTAAATACCTCCGGGCCAGCCGTACCGGTGGTGTGTCGCTTCGAGCTCAAACCAGGGCTACCGGGCTGAACCTGACCGCAAACAGCAGTCATGGGTTCCGCGTATCAAGGGCTGTGGGCAAGAATACCCAGATGGCGATGCAGAATGGTCGATTTGTGCTGCGCGGACGGTATGGCAGCGGGCCTACCAAGCTCAACCTGTCCAAGACCGGCATGACTGTGTCCACTCGCAACGAACTGGGCACCTTCAACTGGATCAAGCCCAATCGTTCCTCCGCCAAATTGTTTGGAGTGCAAGTTCGGGGCAAGAATGCCGTCTACGCCCAGACGGCCTACCTGGTTATGACTGGAGTAACTGCCCTTGCTCAGATATTGATCGCTTTTATATTGATCCTGGTCCGATGGACATGGCAGATACTACAAGTCATCTGGCGACTGGTGTTGGCGACACCCTATGGATTGGAGGTGCTCCGGCGCCGATTCAGGAATCGGCAAATCCGGGAGGCGCAAGCGGAGCTCAGTCCGGATGAGACGGACACATTAGAAGGCTGGTCGGAAAACCAGGTTATCGCTGCCACAGCTCTGGCGTTTGTAGCCTGGGGGCGTGGACGGGATGCCCGCGCTGAGTTGCCCTGGTTGAAATTGGCGGTGAGTTCGTCCACTGAGGCGGATGTGTTGCAGCGGTGCGTGGCCTGCCTGGCTGATGTGGCTGGCCCTATGAGCCAATGGTGCAGTGTTACTGAGTTGGATGATCCGATGCCAGTGCTGGTTCGAACCGCCACAATGGCAGAAATAGCCGCGAGAAAAGTGCCATCAGATCAGCTTCCCATCATGCTTTTGAGCATTGATGACGTTGTGTTGCAACAGGGACCCAAAACCCGGTTGCAGGAGGAAATGTTGGCGGTGTTCTGCGACTTTGCTGGGATGCTGCTGGAGGAGGCGGCTCCCCACCATCTATAGCAGATTGGCTTCAGCAGAGGCGTCCGCGACCGGTCGCCCTTAATGAACCAGCTGGGTCGGTGGACAACGCCCTGGTTAGATGACTAGAGCGACAGTAATGGTGCGTTTTGGGGAGTGTTCTTTCTTTGTGACGTGAATCGAAAATATAGGAGTTAACTTTGGGAGACGCACTGCGACGAATTAGAAGCAGAAAAGAAGCCCTTCGCCGGTTACGAGACATTGACGATAGAAAGGACCATGTCCTTGTCGTGCATTATTCGTGTGAAAGCTTTTACGATCGGCCGGATGGTTCGACCCCACGGGTCACGTCAATTGCAGCTCGGAATCTGGGCTCTGGCCAGACAGAGTCTTTTTCAATTCACAAGATTGCTGAACTGAAAAAGATCCCTCTGTGTCAAATAGCAGGTCACTATGACGAGCTAGAAAAAGAAATGCTCGATGAATTTGGCGACTTCCTGCAGCGAAACAGCCATTGTACCTGGGTTCACTGGAACATGAGAGATATAAACTATGGCTTTCAGGCTATCGAGCATCGCCATAAGGTACTTGGCGGCCAGCCTCCCTCCCGGCTTCCTGAAGAGAGGAAAGTTGATTTAGCGCGTGCGCTTATTAGTATTTACGGGGTTAGATACGCCGGTCATCCCCGTCTTGAGAGTATTGTTGATATCAACAAGATTACCGATAAAGGCTTTCTCGTTGGAAAAGACGAAGCAGCAGCATTTGAAGCCGGTGAGTTCGTGAAGCTGCACCAGTCGACACTCAGAAAGGTTGATGTTTTGGCAAATCTCTTTGGTCGAACGCTGGATGGCAGTTTGAAGACAAATGCGACGTGGTGGGAATCGAGAGGCTATCACCCACAAGCCGTAGCTGAGTTGATCACTGAGCATTGGGGCTGGGCTCTTTTCGCCGCCGCTGCGTCAATTGCTAGCATCATTGGCCTGTTAGTGGTATTCGCGTGATGAGGGTGACGATGCTAAGCTCAGTTTGACAGGGGTCCCATTTTTGCTGGAACTACCGTGTACCGGGCGTAGCCTGTCCTGAGGCTGAGTTGACTGTTCACGCAGGGAGCATCTGGATGTTAGCCCTTAGGTAGGTGAAACGATGAAAGCAACACCGACGATCAAGATAAGCGAATGCGCGGGCCGCTGGCTGGGTCGTGTATGGCTGGGTGTTGTTGCTCGCGAGAAGCAAGCAGTCCATTGGCTGGTAGGAAAAGGCATGCCGGTAGTTGTGGCACGGGCTACTCTTTTGATCATTGAACTCGGTTTGTTCTGCGTGCTGCTATATGCAGCTTTTTGGGTGGCAGTGCTGCTTTTGTTCGCGGTAGCGGTCGCATGGGTCGGGCACAGTTTGCTTTACTTGGATGACGACAATAAGCAGGAGTGGCGCGAAGGGCATTCCGGCTTCGGCTTGTATGACAAAACAGAGTGGCGTCACGACATGGGTGACGATGAGCCGTGATAGCTACAGCTGAAGGTGGATTCGTTACTTTGCAGCACCTTTAGAGCCAGCCGCCAAAGCAAGACGAGAACCGCTACCTCCCGCAGCCTTTGCATCTCCGCTTGCGACTGTAAGACCTGTAAGAATATTACCGGCACGAACCCCTGCCCATGATAAAGCCATAACCCAAAATGCAGGCAGCACGATAAACATCATCGCCATCACAAAATTCAGCAGCATATCCCCAAACGCATTGTTCAGCCCCAGCAACGGGTTGAAGTTGCTGTGGGGGGAATGCCAGCCGTAGAGCGCGTTGAGGATGGTCGAGTCCACCCAGCGGGCGAGCTGGAACCAGAAATCCACGAAGAACAAGGCAAACTGCACTGCCGTGACTGTCACCACGGTCTTCAGGTCGTAGGTCCCGAAGATCAGCAGCAACGGGATGCAGATGACCATGGCCATCTTCAGGAACGAAAGCACGATTGGCAACGCCTGGCGCACCACGTCCATGGCCGGGAAGAAGCCGAGCGACCCCACCGTTAACCCCAGGTCTGATGCCCCGCGGGTCACCGCGTTGGGCAGTGTCATGCCGATCTGGCCGCCGTAGTCGGTGTAGACCTGGCCCTGATTCATGACCTGGTGTTGTGGTGAGGCGATGGCCCGGATCACCGAGTCGTCGACCTGTGCCTGGCTCAGAAAGCCCGCCCACTGGCCAAACCGGGTCAGCAAATTGGGGTCAACTTGGGCGAGCAAGCGTTCTCGCAGCCCTACACTGCCGTCCAGCCACCAGTCTCTGCAGCTAGGGTAGCCCCCGCCGCTGGTCACTTCTGCCAGCCCGGCATCCCGGCTGTCGTTGTAGGGCCAGGCATCGCGGGGAGCTTGTGAGCGGTAGGTGTCGTAGAAGCCGGCGGTGTCCAGGAAGTAGCGTGAGCCGATCCAGGTGACGTCGTTCATCTCCTCGTCGCTCAGTGCCGGGCGGCTCATAAACAGCCTGGCGCGCGCCGGCCCGTAGCAGTCGCGGGTAAAATCCGCCACTTCCTGGGCCAGCGAGGGGTCGGCGATGCGGGTGCTGTCGATGTCCATACGCATCTGTCGCAGATCGGTGCCACAGGGTATGGCGGCCACCGCAGCGCCAGTGACGGCCTTGGACAGGCTGTGCATAAAGAACCACCACACCGGCACCAGGGCGCTCTGGTCGTTGATGGTCGTGAAGGAAGTCGACCAGGTGGTGTCCGAGGGATCCGGTACGTTGACCTGGCACTGCTCCGAACGGGTACGGTCAAATTGAATGGTGCTGAGGTCGACGGGAATGAACGGAATGCCTGTGAACAGGATGACCACGATGGCCACCCAAACGCGGTTCTCGATACGCATCGAAGAGAGCACACCCTTGTTGCCTTCGTCGGCTCCTTCGGCCCGGGCTTTCAGCCATTCCTGAACGACGATGGCCAGAAACGGCACGGCGAAGATGCCGCTGGCCACCAGCACATCCCAAATGCCGTTGTGGATGATCCAGCCCACCAGTGTCAGGTAGTACTCGAGGTAGTCGGAGGTATAGAGCGTCATGGCGGGCTCCGGCTATCGGCATCAAGTCAGCAGAACGCTGGTTTCCAGCAGGATGATGGCTGCGACGGCCCCGACCTCTGCCCGAACCAGCCGCTGGCGAGCCGTCTGGTTTTCGGCATCTCGGTATAGGCGACGACGCATTCGCAGCCATCCGTAAATCGTTACGCTGTACAGACACAGTCGCCAGATCAGGAAGTGGCTGGTGTGCGCGTCCAGCCACTGGCTCCAGCGGGAGAGGTTGCCCAACACGGTAATGCCAGCCAGATTGACGGCCAGAGCGATTCCCAGGATGAGCGTGACCCAGGCAAGCGCTTTTGCCAGCGGGTGAGTCAATACACGCCTGAAGCCTGTCATTGGGGATTGCCTGGCGTGGGCGCCTGCTGAATGGCATCGAGGCGGTTGCGCTCGGTATCGCCCTGGTAAATACCCCGCGAAACCGCACTGCGATTACTGTGCCGCTGGATGATGGCCATGGGCGAGTTGGCGGCCAGTTCGCGACGCAGTGCCAGCTCGGTTTTGAGGTTGTTGATCTCCTGGGCCAACAGGTCGCTTTCGCGAGCGACCGCATCCTGAGCGAGTTGATTGGCCGCGATGTTGGGTTCCTTGCGTCCGGCCAGCAGGGTGCGCTGCAGCAGCAATGCTTTCTCCAGCACGCTGGCCAGAGCGATTTCGGAGGCCAGGCGGCGAGCGAGAATGTCCTGGTCCGGCTCGTCCCGCAGCGCCTCGATCACGCCGCGGGTAACGGGCAGGGATACACTGCCCGCCTGTTCAAGATTCTCGAAGGTGGTGGGCATGGTGCCAGCCAGCAGATCCCGCAAGGCCTCGACCCTGTCCTCGAACTCCTCTTGAATCAGCGGCGTCAGACCCACGCCGGGCGTGGTGCGGGTCTTGGTGCAGCTGTCGCAGGTGCGCTGCTCTTGCTCGCCGAGCACCCGGGTCGCCCAGGTGGCTGCCGCCTCCGGCGATGACCAGGTTTGACAGCTCAGCCGGTGGCCACAGGTCAGGCTGTCTATGGACGAGGTGTCGGTGGCCGAGCGACCGTTGAGGAGGTTGTAACCGGCGCGGGTGACATCCCCCACCACGCGAATGGGTGCCTGCCCTGAGCCGCCGGCATTGTCCCCGCCGACCCAGGGCACGCCGTCATTGCCACGACTGGTTTCCGCCTGTTCGATGGCCGACACCGCATCGGTACTGCCTACCGCCTGCTTGAGTACCATGCCTTCCGCCAGTTGATCCCAGCCCAATTGTCCGCCTGCTGTATCCGCCATGCGTTCAGCGATGGCGCGGCAGGTGAGCTTCGAGCGATCGAAATCCAGGCGAGCCTGCAGAATGCCGTTGGTCAGCAGGTTGTAAAGGCCCGGGTCGGCCCGTTGAATGATGAGTGCCGGCAGAGAGGCGACCGCCGCGGTGGCGTTCTGGATCACGTTGCTCATGATCGTCTGGAAGCCGTTGGTGATGCCGTTGAGCTGGTTCTGCAAGGTGGTGGTGATGCTCATGTCGCCGCAGATCAGATTGCTGTTCCAGCCAACACCGACGCCGAGGGTTTGCATCGGCCCGACCGGTCCCATGGAAACCGCCCGGCCACCACCGATGGTGTAGAGAACGTCGTCACCGATGACGCTGCCCCTGTGGTGAAAGCCGTAGTCGTTGAGGCTGGTCTGAGCTGACACCGCAGTGCTGCCAAGGGTCAGAACCAAACCGGCGGTCAACAGTGTATTTTTGATGGGTGTGCGCATCCGTCCGCCCTCAGTTGAAATCCACACTGCCCAGAAACACCTGGCCCTGCCGTTGACAGCAGGCATAGGGTCGCCACAGCGCCCAGGCGTAGTCGCCCCGTTGGGCCTGGACCTTGGGTCCGCTGTGGGGGAACACGGCACAGCTGTTTCTGAGCGTCGGGGTGAGCTCCTGCCATTTACCGGTAGAGGCGTCGGTTTCCATCAATGCGCCCGCCGGCCAGTAACCGCTGCGGGCACTGGCCAGCAATGGCTGATAGACATGAGGCTGCCCTCGGCGGGTGACGATGTCGCCGGCGCGTTGCGCAACGACGGCGGCAGACTTATGGTCATCGACCTGATGCAGGAAGCCGCCCCGGGGGTAGACATTGCCCCACAGGTTCAATCCCCAGCGGGTGCCGATTTCTCGCATACCGGGTACCAGCGCTTCCGGATACAGGGCTTCGGGGATGTTATAGCGCCAGGCGACGGTATCCAGAGTGCTCAGCAGGTAGGGCATGAACGCCGTGCCGGCACCTGCGCAGGAATATCCCCATTGGCTGACGAACGAGCTGAAAACAGTCGCCCCGGGATGGCCGATGACATCGGCGCTCTTGAACTTGGCCAGGTTGTTCTCGTGTTCTTCGTTGGTGGTGCCGTCACCGCCGCCCTGAGCGCTCGGGTTCGGCAGGCTCATGGCGCGCACTTCCACCCAGGGATTCTCGCCCGTGTTGGCGTAGCTGGAGACCACGGCATCGGGCACGTAGTGCTCAACCTTGACGGACGTTTCTACCGAGCAGCTATATAGCGTGCACAGCAGCCAATAGCAGATGCCGCGTACCCGGTAGCTGATGCAATCTGGTGACAGGGTTGATCCGGCAATGGTGGCGGTATCGAGGGCAAGTGCAGATGAAGACACACCCAGAAGGATGGCGGCAATAGCGGAGTGGAGTCTCTTCCGAACCGGCATCATGGCCGGACTCTCCGAAAAGTCGCAATGTCGATCAGCGCCCGTGACACATCCGGGTCGCCGTAGACGACATACTGCCTGTCGACCACAACGGCCGGAATCTGGGTGACACCAAGACTCCAGGCATCAACGAGGCCCTGGTAGGCAATTGCCAGACGTTTTTGCAGGTCTGCCCCGCCATCCTGCAGACGTTGCTGGGCCACGGTGGCGGCCTGCGTGGAGTCCTTGGGCAGATCGGCGCTCAACCGGGCTTTAAGGTGATGTGCCGCATCCAGATGGACGATGCGCACGCCAGTGGGCGCGATCACGGGGTGATGGCGGTCAGTAAACACGACAACGTTTGCATTCAGGGCGTGGGTAGGCGTAGCCAGCATGACGATGATCAGCACAGCAGCGACTGTAGTCAGGCAAGCCTGAACCGGGTGTAGTGATTTGGTGGGGGTGAGTGAAGACATAGCGTCTCCCGGCATGAATCGACAAGCCCTGATCATCGAACGCGGCGGTCAGCACGGCCATCACAAAAGCGCACAGGCGCGTAACCGTTTTGTTTCCCGGTGGTTTGAAATATGAGGTGCCCGAAGGCACCTCAGGGATTACAGCAGTCCAGCCTCGGCAAACGAAAAGGGAACGCCTTCGCCAACGATGAAGTGATCCAGTACCCGCACGTCTATCAGCTCAAGTGCCGATTTCAGGCGAGTGGTGATGGCCTGGTCGGCCTGGCTGGGGTCAGTCACACCCGAGGGGTGGTTGTGGGCAAGAATAACAGCCGCGCTGTTGTACTCGATCGCGCGCTTGACCACTACGCGTGGATACACCGTCGCGCCGTCGATGGTGCCTTTGAACATGGGCTCGTAGGCAATGACGCGATGGCGTGTATCCAGAAAGACGACGGAGAATACCTCCATTGCCTCGCCGGCGAGCTTGAGTCGCAGGTATTCGCGTACTGCAGCCGGGCTGGTCAGTGCCTCACCGCGTTTGAAAATCCGCTCTTCCAGCACGCCGATAGCCTGGCTTATCAGTGGATCGTCCTGGATGCTGGCATAGTCAACGAGTGAGCAGGTGGTGCCGTCGGTGACGGTTTCGGAAAGACTCATGGGAACCTCCTGGGTAAAATTGGAGGCACCTGTCCCGTGGGGCAAGGCCCCCTGGGGACAATGGCCCGAAGCGGGCCGGATTGATGGGGCATCCTCCATCACGGGTGATGGGCGTTCGCGCGAGGGATGCGGAGCGAACCGATCGATCAGCGTGGTCGAAACCACACCGTAGCCTTGAAGATCGTGGCTACCTGGGCATGTCGCCGACATCGTCGGCAGGCATTTCGGGATTTGTGTCGAAACTCTCTGGTGACAAGGGTTCGATACCGCGCGCCCGGTCGATCTTTTCCGCCACCTTGAAGGCGGCATCCAGCTCGCTGATGCCGTGCTCGCGCATCAACTGGTGGCGCTCGGCTTTCTCCTCGGGTTCGGTCATCGCCATGGCGAGATAGAGGCTCGGCGGCACGGCGCGGAACAACACTTCCATCGACTTCGACAGGATCACGCCTTCGCTGAACTTGCTGGACTCCTTGCGTGCCGAGCGCATCAGCGCCTTCTGCGCGGGATTGAGCTCCCGAAAACGGGCGACCTTCTCCACCTCGTCCGGGGGCATGGACAGGCAGATCCACCATTCGATCATCGACAGCATGGGCTCGGCGGCCTTGGGCAGGTCGTTCAGGTTTTGCGTCGCCAGCCAGAACCAGGCCCCCAGCTTGCGCCACATCTTGGTGATCTTGACCACGTAAGGGGCGAGCAAGGGGTTCTTGGTGATAATGTGCCCCTCGTCGGTGACGTTGATGATGGGCCGCCCCAGAAACTGGTCGCGCTCGGCAATGTTGTTGACCGTGTTGATCAGGGAGATATAGGCGATGGACAGCTGGGCGTTGTAGCCCTCGCGGGCAAAGGTGGCCAGATCGACGATGGTGATGTCAGCCTCGGGCCAGGGGGTGCCGGGTCGGTTGAACATCTGGCCATCGAGGCCCTGGCAGAACATATCCATGGCATCGGCCATTTCCAGCAGGCGGGCGCGCCGCACGTCGGGCAGCGTGGTATCGCTACTGCGCTGGCGCAGGGCGTCGCGCACGTCCTCGGTCAACACGGTGCGCTCGTTCCGTACACAACAGCGGGCCGCATCGAGGATGCACTGGCGAATCAGGCTGCGATCGGCGCGGGTCATTCGCGCCTCTTCCTTGTCCTCCCCGCCGGTGATCATCAGCCGGGCGGTGATTTCCAGCTCTCCCAGGACGTCGCGTTGCTCCAGGTCTTCCGGGCTGGTTTCCAGAGGACTGTCATCATCCAGCGCGTCGGCATCCAGGGTGAATACCTCGCTGGGGTTGTCGACCAAACGCCGGGCATCGCTGAACGGAGCCAGACTAACATTAGCGCCTGGCGCCAGCTTGACCCGATGGACGGTGAGCCCCAGTCGCTTGGCAAAGTCCCCGAACAGGCCGAAGGAGTTGCCCGCCTCGACGATAAACAGCCGCGGCCGGTAGATGGCCACCACCTGATTGAGGATGTAGTTCAGGGTGGCGGACTTGCCGGAGCCGGTCGGCCCGAACAGAAACAGGTGGGCATTCATCTGTCGGTCTTGCCGGTTCAGTGGGTCAAAGGTGATGGTGCCGCCGCCACGATTGAAGAAGGTGATGCCCGGGTGGCCGGTGCCCTGGTTGCGACCCCACAGGGGCGAAAGGTTGGCCGCATGCTGGGCAAACATCAGTTGGGTGTACCACTGGCGCCGGTCTTTGGCCGGATCAAACACGCAGGGCAGCCAGCGCAGATAGCTGTTGAGGGGCGCGACCTCATCCTCCTCACGCACCGGCTGCAGGCCGGCGTTGAGCATCACGTTGGCTAGCTGCAAGCCGCGGGCATCCAGTTCGGCCAGGTCGCGTCCGCGGATATAAAAGGCCAGGGCGCCGCGATAGAGTTTGTGGGCGCTGCCGATCAGCGAGCGGGCCTCCTGCGCATCGTGGCGAGCCTGCTCGGAGGCCAGCGTATCGCCAAGGGCTTTTCGGCCCAGGTAGTTCAGGTGCGCTTCCAGTACATCCTGGGGCGTGGCCACCAGGGTGAGGCACATCACCGTGTCATCGGGCATCTGATCGAACAGGGCGTTGAAGGCATCACCGCCCTTGCGGGTCTCCCCGGTGATATGGCCGGTGGTAGGCGGTGTGCGCAGCCGGTCGAGCACCATGACCCGGTGCGGCATGCCATCGAAATACCACACCCCCTGCTCGACATCGGAGCGAGGCTCGCCGAAGAACAGTCGCTGCGCGAAATCCGTACCACTGGCCAGTTCGACTTCTCCTGGTTCCGACTCTTCGGGGTAAGCGGTCAACTGGTAGAAGCGCTCGCGGTCCGCTGCGGTTGTCCCGAGTAACGTGGGGTTCGGGTTGAACCAGCGCAACAACCAGGCGTGGATGTCTGCGGCCTGAAGGCGACGGGCCTTGATGCCGGCGTTGGCCAGCCCGCCCAGCAATCGGTCACAGACCGCGGACAGGGCGTGTTCCGGAGTGTGTCCCCGACGCCGGGATACCCCGGGGGCACGGCGATAGATGACCAGCCGCACGCGCCGGGATTGACCGCGCCACGGCAGGCGGGTGACGGTGCTGTCTTCGAACAAGCCACCGGGCTTGGCGATGGCGCGCAGGTGGTGGGCCAAAAAGCGCTGGTAATACGCGCTGAAGGCACTGCCCTGGGCGCGGGGCTGGATGTAGTCGCGCAGGGTATTCAGGTAGCTGGACCAGTCGGTTTCATCCTGAACGTAAAGCTGCACCACCCAGGGCTGACCGTCCAGCTCATCGAAGCTGTCCTGCAGGGCGTTTTCCAGCGCGTCGCGGGCCTGCAGCAGCCATTGGGCTTCCCGCCCCTCGGTACCGATGGGGGTGAGCTCAAAGAACGCCGCCACCGATTCGCCGTCGTCCAGCAGCAGGCTTTCGGTATCCGGCAGGTATTCCACCCAGGGCAGCAAGTCGACGAACGATGGCTTGACGTCGGACAGGCGCTGTTCATCCGACGTTGTGGCGGACGAGCGTCCCCCATCACGCAGGCTGCCCGGCGTGGGAATGCCCTGGTCGTGCAGGGTCTCGAGGTGACGTTCCCAGGTGTTGGATGCTTCAGTGGGAACACGGTTGTCCTCAGTAGAGCGGCAGGGTGCCCGCCATGGCCAGCGCAATGATTTGGCCATCAGTAGTCCTCCACCCGCTCGCCGGGCAGGGCGTATTGCACCCGTTGGTACAGGGGAAACACGGTGCTGTACCCTGGCACCGGTACTGGGTCGGTGCCCGCCAGGTGCGGGAACACGTACATCACCAGGTCGGGATTGGGCAGGCGTTTGAATTGGCTGTAGATCTCGTTTTGCGCCGTGCGGCTGTAGCGAGCCTGGTCAGCCGTAGCCCCGTCGATCTCCTCTGAAGTCAACGGGCGACGCAACGATTGGCGTGCATCCAGGAGTTCACGGGCGACGCGGCCACCACCGGTGCCACCCCCCGCTTCACGGCTCCAGATGTCGTGCATGGTCTGGCCGTCGTGGGTGAGCAGCTCGTCCTTGGTGGTGGCGCAACCGGTCAACAGCAGTGCGCTCAAAATGAACGCGGTGCCCTTGACGCCCAGCGTGCTAATCGAGATCCGAACCATGGGAGCCTCCGAGTCGGTGATCGACCCGGCGCCCGGTGGCGTCGTAGTCGATGGTGAGGGATTGCTCGATGTGCACGGCCACCTGAGCGCCCGGCTGCACATAGACCGCCGCGAAGGCCTGGCCGTAGAGCTTGTTGACCCACTGGGACATGTCTTGCACACCACCGGCGAGGATTTGTCCCATGGCTTCGTTGGCGGAGATGCCGACGGTGCCCAGCGAGCCATCGCTGCCGATGTAGGACATCCGTCCGCTGTCGGAGTCGATCAGCGAAGCGGCACCGGCGCCCGCGGCGGTGATCAGTGCCTGGGTGCCCAGGTATTGCTGGGCATTGCTGCGCCGTTGACCGCTGACACAGGGAATGCCGTGGGGATCGCTGATCCAGCCCAGACCATCCAGAATGTCGTTATTGCTGCGGCTACTGCTGGTGTTCCGCCCGTCCTCTTCCGGCAATGTGCGGATGGTGCCGTCCTGAAACACAAAGGTAATCGAGCGAATCTGGCCGCGCACACAGGACAGCGTCCAGTCCCCCGAGGCGGTACCGCTGACCACGGCGCCCGCCACGTCCGGGATGTCGATGCCGTTGGCGGTGAGGTTGTCGGGGCCGATCACCACCTTGAACGGGTAGGGGTCGTTGACTGTGCCATCAACAGGCACCCGGCCAACAAGGGCGGTCATGGCCACCGAGCCCATCAAGGTGGCGTTGGCAGGCACGGTGTAGACGGCTTTCAGCGAAGACGCGCCCACCTGACCGTCGCTGGCCCGCCCCAGCGTCTCGTTGGCCGAGTCGATCGCACCCCGGGCAGGCCCAAAAGCGTTGGGAAAGGCGAAACTGCCGCGTTGGTTGCTGCGATCCTCTGCGGGCTGGGCGTCGTCCGGCTCGATCCAGCGTACCCCAGCGCCGAAGCTTTCGCCGTCACCGGCCTCAAGCCCCAAACCGACGGGCAGGTCTGCAGGGTCACCTTGACCGGACATTGCCTGGAACTGGCGTTGCAAGTCCTGTAACAGACTCTGGGCCTGTTGACGTTCACTGGCGACCTGCTCACGGTCCTGGCGCAGCTGGGCACGCTCGGTATCCAGGGCGGTCTGGATGCGCTGCTCAATGGACCGCTCGCGCTGACGCAAGCGGTCGTTCTCCGCCCGCTGGGTGCGGTTGTCGGACAGGGATGATTGCAGCTCATTACGCAACTGCCGCACCTGGGCGACCAGAGTGGCCACCGTATCGTGGGGGGTATCGCCCTCGATGCCGAGGGCGCGCTTCTCCTCCGGGGTCAGTGCCAGGCCGGCATCTGGAGGCATGCCACTGGTACCTGGGTCACCGGAAAACAGCCGGATACCAGCGAACACCAGCAGCGCCAACACCGGCAGCATCAGCCACTTGAGCAGACCGTTACTGTGCATGGCCCGCTCCCTCCGCATCACCAGAGGCAGCCGATGCGGGTAGATTGATCGTGACATCAATGGGGCTGATGGCCGGCAGCAGCGCTTGCGCCAGGCCATGGTCGCGGGTGACCAAGTACACCACCGTGGTGTCCCGTGAATCCCCGGCAGGCCCCAGGTTGGGGTGCTGGAAGGTCGCGGCGACAAAATCACCCTGCAGGGCCCTCGGGTCGAGTGCAATCCACCGGGTGGCGGTATTGGTCAGGCGCACGGCGGTGACCCAGTGATCCTCCAGACGCCAGGTGGCCAGTGCCCTGGCACTGACCGGCAATGTGGGTAGTAGTGTGTCCAGCGCCAGATGAAGGCGAAGGTTCCCGCGCGAGAGACCGTTCACGGGCTCGACGGTACGCAGCGGTGCGTAGAGGCTTTGCGCTGCATAGCGCGTCAGAATCACCGGAACCGGCGTCTCCCGCGCGGGATTCGGGGTGGTGGCATTCGGCACCTCTGAGTTTTGTGGTGCCGTGCCGCCATAACGGGGGCTGATGGTCTTGCCTTCGACAATGCGCACCGGTTCGAGCGGTGCATCACCGGCGCTCGCCGCGATATCAATCAGAATCAGGGTGCCGTCATCGGCGTCCTGCAGTTGCAGGCGGGTGGGTTCGATAGTGTCCTGGGCCAACAGGTAGAGGGCACCACCGGCGCTCTGGACCCGCAGGCGGTTGCCGATCGATGCCGGTACTCCCACGCGCACGTTGCGGTCGATGAACACCACGCGCTCATGGCCGACCACCAACGGTACGACCAGCGGCAGCCGTTCCCACTTGAGGATTTCCACCGCGTGGCTGCTGGCCATCCAGCCAAGGGACAGCGCGCAGCAAAACAACGTGGCGATTAAGCGGTTCATGGCAACTCCTTTACCGGGTCACCGGAGCGATAGTGGGTGAAGAGGGTTCCGCCTCAATGCGCTGCGGTGTGCCGTCGTAGCAATCCAGCGCGAGGCCAAAGGGATTGCGCTCCGGATCGACATCCAGACGCACGACCTTCAATGGGTAGCGCACCAGGGCGCGTTTGACCTGCTCGGTGCCGTGGTACTCATCAGCGGCGATATCGAGCGTGACCACCCAGTCCCGGTGGGATACCACCCGCACACGCTGGGTTGGATCGTCACCGAAGCCGCGGCCCGGAATCTCGTAGATGCCTCGAACCCGCTGACGCAGCTCGCCCGTACGCTGTCGTTGCTCGTAGTCGAGCTTGAGAAAGTGCCCGCAGGCGGGCGTCAGGTAGGGTGACAGCGCATGGATATTGCGCGCGTAGTCTTCCTCGCCGTTGGTGGGCCAGCGGTTGAGCTGCTGGAAAATGTAAAAGGCAAAGGCATAGACCGACTCCGGTGGCACGTCCCACCAGGGGCGCACGCTGCCGGAGCGCAAGTCCGGAGGCACATGGATGGTGAGGTCGCGGGGCGCATTCCACCAGCCCACCCCCAGTACCAGAGCTATCGCCAGCAATGCGAGTGCACCCAGGCGCAGGGTCTTGATGTGGGCCTGAAGATGGGTGATCTCATTTTTGAACCGGCTCATGGCGATGACCTCCGGGTCGTCCAGTACCCCGAGCGTGTGACCAAGTCGGCACCGCCAATCAGGGAACCAAAGCCCCTATACCGCCGGGCCAGACGCCACTGAAGCTGCCGGTACAGCCAGGTATCCGGTCGCCCTCGCTTGTGGCGGCGCAACGTATTGCCACCAACAAAGACGCCGAGGGCGACCGTAATCACGATGACCGTGGGCATCAACGCTATGGTTGCGGTCAGCCAGGCCAGCACCAGACCGATGAGCAGCCCGGCGCTACCGCACAGGCCAACACAGATCCACAGCTCATCGGCCGTCAGCCCGCGCACCACCACCGGCTGCCGATTGAGCCGGTGTGGCAGGAAGGTCACTGCGTCGTCGTGCTGGCGATCCACAAGGTCCGTCATGTCGCGCGGCCCTTACAGAATGCCGGTGGCTTCAGTGAGCAGCCAGATGCCGACCACCAACAGAATCGCGCCAACTGCCACGGTCAGGCCGAACTGGCCCCAGGTCTTGCGACCGGTATGGATTTCTGAATAGGTGCTGTAGGCGTGGTAGCAGATACCGACAAACATCGAGGCGACCACCAACAAGGCCACCAGCAGCACAATGTCGTAACCGTAATTGCGCAAGGTTTCCATGATGCCGCTGCCGGCACCTCGGGAGGGGTCTTCCAGGGTGGGCAGCCCCTGGGCGTGAACCAGCGGAGCCAGGCTGAAGGTGAGCAAGGCTGCGCTAAACCGGTGAGCGTTTTGGATCAGGTGGCGGTAGTGAGAAGTCATATCACTGAACATGGTGAAGTCCTCAGGAGGTCAAGACAGCAGGAAGAAAGTCAGCACCACGTACATCGCCACGAACCGCACAGCGACACCCAGGAACTGACGTTGAGAAATGCGTGCTTCGGCCCAGCCGACATAGGCCGTGCGCAGCGCCCAGGCACCCCAAAGCAGCAGCACGGCAAACACCAGACTGACGAGCACCACGGACACATCCGCTGCCGTAAAGCCGGAATTCGCCTGAAAGGCGGTTGCCTGGGCGGGATTCACTGATACGCCTCTGAGGTTTGGCGATACTGGCCAAGCAGCTCGACCGGATCACGGGGTTGAGCACGTTCGGGAACCAGGTAATCACGGACCCCCTGGCGAATGCGCTCAATGTCCTTGTGCAGGCGCTCGTAGTCGAAGTAGTAGCGGCTGCCGTCCTGGCGAGGCAGGCTGGCGCTGTGCTCGGCCAGGCGGTCGATCATGTCGAGCTGGCGGATCAGCGCCGCCAGTTGGGCATGCTCGGTGGCACCGTCCCCAGCCAGTACGGGCTCGATAGTCAGGGCAGAGACGGCCAGCAGCACGGCGATAGCGCGGTGCCATAGGATGTTGCGGCTGCTGTGGTGTGCCATCGTGCCATTCCTCGTGGAGCGAATGGCACGATGCTGGGGTATGCGGTCAGATTGCGCCGCAATGAATAGGAACAGAGTGACTACCGGATTTTACATGCCGGTGATATGAGATTAGGGAGCTCTGGTGGCAATTTCAGGCTGGTCAATGAAATGCGATAATCAGTAACCTCGAATTTGTGTAAGGCCTGGCGGGCACCAAAGCGTTATGACTGATTTACATGAGCTGGTGAAAGGGATTATTGAAGACATTAGGAAGCATCAGGGGACTTCGCCATCGTCTAGATGTGAGGGCGATAATTTTCCTCGGATAATCGGTACGGGTGATGGAGGGCAAATTCATGTGTCACGAAAAGTAGACGAGTTAATTGCCGATGTTTCACGAAAGATTATGGCGCGTGACACCACCCTGAAATCACGCTTTTCTGTTAAGGATTTTACGGCGATGGTTCGCAGGGACTTCGGTCCAGCATTGGCAACCATAGACTGGGATCAAGATATAGTTCAGAGCACCATTCGAGTCTCGAGTGATGTTGAAGAGGCAGTGGCGAGAGACATAGACTGGACGTTGAAGAAAGGAGAGCTTGAATATGCGTTCGGATGCACATTATTCAGTTATGACGATATTCCTCCGTTTGAAATCGGCCCAGTTCGATTTGAACCCAGAGTTGATTGGCTAGATCGTAAGGCGTCAGATGATCGGTGGGCCCGTGTGGGACCCGGTGGCCGCATAGAACGGTTTTCCGAAAAAATTGCGGATGGGATGATCTCAAAAATAACACACCGGCGCATTTTACGAACATGGAAAGGCGAAAAATTGAAGAGACGAATGCCTTCTGCTGACGCTCATGATGAAAAAGTTATCCTTGAGGCGATTGGGGATTGCCAATATGTCTGCTCCGTCAATGTTCCGGGGTTCGGTGGAGATACAGGTCAACATAAAGCGGTACTTGCAGCACGGCTCGCGCAGGCAACGGTCTCCTTGATCTGGGAAAACTCCTCAATGGCACTGGATGGAATCAGTTTGCTTGCAGAAAGGAAAAGGCCGTACGGAAGAACACTTGCTTTCACAACTGAAGGGCTAATGTTGGCAAATGGTTTGGGAGCAAAGCGACTACATGCGCCGTGGGTTGATAAGGAGGAACTAGCTGAAATCATTAATGACTTTTCTGGTTGTTTCACTGTGGCAGGAGAGGCGATCGCGGCTTACCTTGATCCAGATGGGGGTAGTGAACGACCGGCATTGATGAATGCTATTGTCCATGCGTTGCTTTGGTTTTATGAGGGATGCCGTGAAACCGTTGATCAAATAGCTATTGTCAAATTCTCGTCAGCCATGGAGGTGCTAACCGAGGGATTTGTATGGAAGGCAGGGAACGGAAAAAAGCAAAAGGGAGGGCAGCCGGCGATTCGTGAACTGCTCAAGATCAACCTTGGAATAGATGAAGATAATGTCATTACCCGGGACGGGAAGACTGCGAAGGAAGTTGTTGAATTGATCTACAGTGCGGGGCGCAATCGGATGATCCATGGCGAGAATAAAGCGCTTGGTAATGATTGGTCGATAGAGAGAGCTATCGCTGAAAAACTGTCCAGGTACAGCCTTGTAACCCATCTAGGTAGGGTCTCTGAAAACCCTTTGTTTGATAATCCAAAACAACTCTGGCAGAAAGATGGCGGATAATTTTGTACAGCGCAACAGCCTCACAGATACTTCTTGAAGCTCCCCGCTGTGATATCCACCGCCACCCCCAGCAACATGGCACTGGGTAGCAGGATCAACAACGGACTCACGCTGACCGGCAGCGTCAGATAGGTCACCCAGGGCAGCACCAGCAGCGGCATCAAAGCGGCCTTCGCCCGGTGGTAGACGAAGCCGGATTCCCGTCCCGCACCGAACCGACGGATGTCCCGGCGTACGAGCCCATCTACCAGCCCCACAAAGGCGGCCATGCAGAACAAGGGGAGCATCAGGCACAGCACCAGCAGGCGCACCAGGAAGACCAGCAGGGTATAGGCCGCGGTGATCAGGTAGCTTTCCAGGTGAACGTAGACCACGCCCAGGTAATAGCGGAAATCCCGGGTGGCATTGTCAGCCCCTGCGCGGGCTTGGGTGGCGGCACCCTGCATCCAGTCCATCAGCCCGGTTTTGACGAAAACCCACTCATGGGCTCCGTCGATCAGTCGATGGGCTGTGCGCCCTGGCTCCTGTACCACCACGCTGCGAGTGAAGTGGGTCGAGAGTTGATCGAGTTCGTAATGCAGCATGGCCTGAGCATGGCGCCATCCCTGTTCTGGCCAGAACAGGTGCATGCCGACCCACTCAATCAGGATGCACAGCAATAGCGAGCCGCAGAGCACACCGAAGAAGCGAAAGGGCAGCGAGACCACTGAACCCACCAGGTTGCGCTGCCGTGTCTGTTGTCGCTGCGCAGTGGCTGCGGGGTCGCTCATGTTGTGTCGGTTCCGGCGGTCTCGGCACCGGTCATCTGTTTGAAGCCATCCAGCAGGTCATCCGGCAGGCTCTCATTCTGCAGCTCGGGGTTGCCCTGGTTTTCCCACCATTCGCCTGCATCTGAGTAGTGCTGACGCATGTAACCGGCCAGCGCCTGCAGGTCCTTCGGCATGGCCTCGTCGGGGTCGGGGGCCGGCAGCGGCATGCGCAACTTCCACAGGTTGCCGCCTTCGAGCAGTGCGAAGGCCTGGCCTTTGGGGAGGTTCACCACATGAGCCGGTTCGATCAGCGGTACGCTGGTCGAGGTAATGCGATCCTGGGTGTTGGAGGTGAAGGCGGTGTGCCCTTGGGGGTCGGAGGTGTCTGTTGCCCCGCTGACGATGGAGGTGGTGTGCACCTCAACCTTGGGCAGCTGCCGGGTCAATAGCTCGGCAGTGGCCGTCTCGCGCACCCGCAGCATGAACAGGTTGTTGAAGTTGCCCACAACCTGTCCCGCCTTGGCCCGGTTGCCGATCCGGGCCTCGATATCGCTCAGGGTCTGGGTGTAGGCCGTGACCTGAATTCCGGCCCCACCGCCCTTGTTGACCATGGGGATGAACTCGTCACCCATCAGCTCATTGAACTCGTCGGCATGGACGTTGATGGCGACTTTTCCAGGGGGGCTGGTCGACCCTCCGGGCAATCCATCGTCAATGCCAAACTTGTAGATGTGCCCGGCCACCGACACCAGGTCGGAGAACATGGAATTGCCCACCGCCGCCGCGACTTCGGCATCCGACAGGGCATCCAGCCCCACGTAGACCACGGCTCGCTTGCGGATGATCTGCATCCAGTCGAAGATTGGCCGCGGATCGTGCAGGTCGGCATAGTCCGGCGCCAGCAGTTGTGAGATCTTGCCGGTGGTCAGCTTCTCCAGCAGCGGCAGCAGGGAGGCGACAATTTTGTCGAAGTAGGTCCTGTCGTAGCGTACTGCTGAGCGCAGTCCGTCGAGTACTGGATCGTAGACCCGCACCTGGGACAGGTATTGCTCAATAGCCACGACACGCTTTTCCCGGCCGACCATGTGGCGGGGAATGTTTTTGTCGTTCAGCCGGCCTTCGAGCTGCACGATCACTTCCCAGGCCTTCGGCTCGGTTCTGGAAAAAAAGTGCTGGGCGTACTCGATGAACAGTGCATCGATGTTGACGACGTGGCGCTGGATCTGCAAATAGTCGGGGCGTCGCCCCAGCTCCACCAGGGCGCGAGCGATGATATTGACGAAGCGCCAGGCGAATTCGCGAAAGGCGGCGCTGTTGCCCTCACCGGAGAGCTGGCCTGCGATGCGCGTGGCCACCTCCGAGATACGTCCGAAGCGGCCCACGGCGTTGTAGCGGGCGGAGATGTCCGGCCAGCCGAGATGGAACACGTAGAACTCGCCCTCGCGTCCGGCGCGCCGGGCTTCCACGTACATGCGCTTGAGCAGGTCGGCATCGCCCTTGGGATCGAAGACGATCACCACCTCGTGCTCCCCGTTGACCCTGCGGCGAATATCCTGAGTGATGCACAACTCGGCCAGCCGGGTTTTGCCGACCCGGGTGGTGCCGAGCACCAGAGTATGGCCGACCCGTTCACCCAGTGGCAGGGAGACGTCCGTCTCCATGGGCTCGATACCGTGCAGCCGCGGCAGCCCGCCCACCGGTGGCAGGGGGCGAAGTGGATTCAGGGGATGATCCCAGGCGGTCACCCGGTCAAGGTATGGCAACGGAAATGGCGCAAATTCCAGTCGTTCCTCCAGGCGACGGACGAATCGATAGGCCGGCGTGGGCTCGACGTAGCGGCGAAACTCAGGACGGTAGGTCTGCATCAGCCGGTGGGTATGGCGCTGATCCCAGCGAAAACCCCGGCCAACAAACAGCCGTTGCTGACTCACCGGCACGTTCCGGCTGGCCATTACGTAGCGTGGGATACGCCTGATGTTGCGGCGATAGTGAAGGATTGCCCGCGCGTCGCGAAAGCGGATGGCGGCAAAGGTCAGAAAGCCCAGAGCTGCACCCAGCCCCAGTAGCGGGGTGAGAGCCAACGACCACGGCGCAAATAGGCACAGTAGAGCCGCACCGACACTGACTGCAACGCTGTACAGTTCGACGGCGGGTCGCAGCATGACCTCCACGGCATGGGGCTGGGCCATGTCACTGCTCGAGTCCGGTGGCGGTGATCAGCACCGGGTAGTGCCGGATCTCAAGGCGCTGTGCCAGGTCGTCGCCAGAGGCAGGTGCCAGGGTCAAGCCGGGTGCCAGGTCTCGCAAGTCGGCCAGTCCTTCGGCAGTGTCGACATTGACCACCAGACCTACGGCACCAAGCGTCCGCAAGCTGGCCGCTCGGTGTTGCAGCCAGGTGCGGGAAAGTTCGTCGTCGCCCACCAGGAACAGGGGGCGAAATCCTGCAGCGTCCATAGGCCGGCGTTCCACCTTGCCCGGCGATAGCAGCGCCGATCGTACTGGCAGCATTTCCGCCTCTCTGATGGGCTGGTTTAGGGCTGTTGGCACCTCCCCCTGTTCGGGTAGGGCTATGGGTGTGCCTATGGGCGGTAAATCCATGGACTGGTAATACGGCAGCGCTGAAGCGCCACCCCGGTCCTGAACGACAATGAGTGGGGTGTCATCGGCAGAGGCTGAAAGGCTCATTATTCCCAACAGCCAACACAGGGCACGAAAACGAGCTTTCAAGGCAGGTCCTCCTCAGATGCGGTCAGAGCTGCAGATCCACGGTGAATGCGTGACAAGTGTTGGTGGATGCTGCGCCGGTAACGCTTGGCTGGCTTGCCACCGGCTGGGCGGTGATAGCGACCAACCGCATACAGCCAGCCTTCATCGGTCTTGTACTGTTCGCGCAATATAGCGGCGGCGATAGCCAGGTTTTGATACGGGTCGAGGAGGTCGCAGGGATGAGTCACCCGATGGGCGTGGTAACCGACATTGATCTGCCCAAGCCCTACGTCGATACGGCGAGCGGGAGTAGTTTCAAGGGCGGTTGTTAGCTCGGCACAGGCCCCATCCCGGGTGGCGAGCCGCCGAGGTTGACCGGCGACATTCAGTGTCCATGGCCAGGGAACCTGCCTGCCCCGTATGCCTGTGCCACTCTCCTGCAAAGCAATGGCATAGAGCAGTGCCGAAGGCACCCCGGCCTCGTGGGCGGCCAACTGATAAGCCGGTGGCGGGAGTACGGTATCTGCTGTGCTTGGCAAAACGACCAGCCAACCCAGGCAGATGACCGCCCAATGAGGGGAGGTCACAGACGTTGCCATTGTCCGCCCACCTCACGGACCACGGCGGGCAACTCACCCTGCACGCCGATAGCTAGCCAGCGCCCATTATCATGGTTCAAGGTGATGGCGCGGTCGCGAACCTTGTCCGGCTCAATGCCCACACGCTCAGCCCATTGGCGTACACGGGCATCCTCCTGGCGGCTGTCGACCAGATACAGATCGAACTCCGCACCCTCCGTCTGCAGTTGTCGGACGCGCCGCTCACAGGCTGGGCAGTTTTCCTTCACGAACACGGCCAGCCGGGTGGGCTGGAGGCTGCTTTGAGGCAGGCCACTCGAGGCTCTCATGTCAACACGCAGAAGGTTCGGATAGAGTCGCTGCCACGCTGCATCATAGGCGCGTTGATAGGTCAGCAGTTTCTCGACGCGGCGAGCTTCGGCCTGTACCTGGAGCTCTGCATAACGGCGGCGCTCCTCCTCGTCACGCGCCTCAATGCCCAGCACCGTGAGCGGGTCCAGGTTGGGTGAGTAAATGCCCAGTGGCCCCTGCATTAGTTGCTGATAGCGCGTCCACTCCTCGGGTTTGAGTCCCCAGTCCTTTGCCAGGCGTTCGTCGAGTGCTGTGTCGTTTGTCATGCGCTCCTGGCTGGACACGATGCGAAAACCAGTGGCAGGGGCGGTCTGGGCAAGAGCCAGAACTGGAGCCAGGGCAATCAGCGCCGCCAGAACGGGAGTTATGTGGGATCTCACGGTAGCCACCTGTAACAACTGGCCAGGACAGAATCGCATCCAGTCTGGGTTCTCACGGTAATGCCTCCAGACGGGGTGTGAAGCACACTTGTCGTGCTCGATCATCCACCTGCAACTCCCAGGCTGGCCCGGCCAAAGTCAGCAGTGCATCATGGAGAAACACAGGCCCAAGCCGCAGATGGGCCGCCGGTAGGGATAGATCGTAGAGCGGTGCCGAGTTCGGGTCGTCGTCACACAGGGAATAGCCGGAACTCTGCAGTACATGGCGCAGGCCATCTTCCACCGATAGTGGCGGCGTTCCCGGGATGGACACATCGACCACTTGCAGCAGGAGATTTTGCTGGGCCGCCTGGGGCGTCAGTTCCACCAGTGTGTACCGACCGTAGCGGACGATTGGTATCCAGTCGCTTGGTAGCGGGACTAAAGCGGCTTCAGTCCCCGGGAGATTGGGAGTAGGGGCAACGGTCGACGTGGCACAGCCAGTGCCTAGGATGGCTTGGATAACGGCTGCGAAGAGAACGAGGCTCCTAGAAGGGACATACAGGCGGATCGCTGGCATGTGGTGGTATTCCTAAAAATGTGCACTCCCAGGATCTCAGGGGAAAGCTGGTGAATCCGCAGAAAATCGGCATCAGCGGATGACCGGATTCTGATCTAGTTAAACGCATTGCCAGAATTTCCGGATTAGATACTGGCCCGGCTGATTGAGAAACATGAGCCGTGGGGCGATAGGAAAATACGGGGTTTACCCCGTGTTGATATGGGGGCTTTTCCGGGTTAGTATTCGGCATGCGCTATACACAGGGTCAGATTCGTGAACTACTATCCATCTCGGTGGATGCGTTTCGCACATGGCGGGATACGATCCCGGCGCTGGCTATGCATAAAGGGCATGCCCCCACATTCACTCCTGGGGATGTTGTTGCTATGGCGATTGTGGCCGAACTCGTCCGTGATTTTGGCATCCGCGTTGGAACAGTCGGCGCACGTATGGATCAACTTTTTCGTGAGTGCAGGGGAAAATCCTGGCTTTCACTTGAGAGCTGTGTCGCCATAATTGAAGCTGACGGTATACGCCTCGTTAATCCGGCCATTCAGTACAACCGAGTATCTGAAACGTCGGCTATCTGTGTCCCTTGCGCACCGATCATATTGCGTCTTCGCTCCGAGCTCACTGCGAGCGAAGCAGAACAAATTCAAGGCGCTCTCCAGTTTCCTCCAAACTCCGTCAGTACGCAGCTTGAGCGGCGTGGGAAGCGAGCATGACTACGACTGAAAAATCCCAATTAGGGTCGGAGTGGAAAGAGCGGTTAGGCCTAACACATCGGCGATCCCCCGAGCTTTATGAGTCGGCCGAGGCGGTCAGGGATGTTCCCCATGCGCCTGCAATTCGCGCGGCGCTCACTGAGATGGGTCTTTCCGCGATCTTTTGTGTTCAAGGAGTTCCCACTGTCGCGATCCTTGCCGCCGAGCAGTATGATCGTGCTTCCGTTATCGACCTGCATGGCATGCTTTGGAATCAGGGCTTGGCGAGCTTGTTACTTGTTATCGCTGACGACACGCTGAGAGTTTTCTCCCTTGCCCGTACTCCTCTCAACGAACCGGGAGATATTTTTGAATCTCGCTGTCTGATTGATAGCCTCAGCCTTACAGCTAAAGCCTTGCGGTTTCGCAATCTTATCTATGGTGCGGAATCGGGACGTCTTTGGCGGGACTACAGCGACTACTTCCAGTCGAAGGAGCGCATCGATCAGGTTCTTCTCGATAATCTGAAAACCTCACATGGCCTACTACAGGCTGCTGAGCTCACTCCCGATGCGGCCCAGGCGTTGCTCATTCAGACAATGTTTATCGCCTATCTTGAAGATCGAGGTATGGTGAGCTCGGACTATTTCAAGGCGATTTCCAAGAAGCGTGCTGAGAGTTTTTCGGCGCTTCTAGAAACCGCTGATATCAACCTGTTCCGTTCTTTTTTCCGCACTTTGCACGAAGATTTCAATGGAGATCTCTTCGTTGCTCCGTGCTCCTTCGAGCCGGAGGCCGAGGCGCCGGAGATCAACCCCGCTCATCTAGCAATATTGGCGCGATTCAGATCTGGTCGTGAAGAAATGGCGCATTCAGGCCAGCAGCGATTCTGGGGGTATGACTTTCGCTACATTCCAATCGAATTGGTCAGCGCGGTCTATGATCGCTTTCTCGGCGACCGTGAAGCTGAACGTCGCGCGAATGGTGCCTATTACACACCTATGTTTCTTGCGGATACTGTAGTATCCCAAGTTTGGGATCTGTTGCCCTCTGAGACAAGGGCGAGCGGGAGATTTCTTGATCCTGCTTGTGGTTCAGGCGTGTTTTTAGTTCGCTCGTTTCAACGGCTCTGCGAGTATTGGCGATCGAAACACAAGAAACAGACCATACCCTGGAGCAGTTTGTTATCGCTGCTAAGTCAAATTCACGGTTGGGATTTGAATGGCGGTGCCGTTCGCGTAGCGGTATTTTCACTCTACGTAGCACTGTTAGAAGAAGTGTCGCCTCGCGATATCCGCAAACTCATTAACAGAGGCAAGTTTCTACCAACACTATGGGGGAATACGCTCGTTTGCCACGATTTTTTCGATGTGCTGCCGGATACAGCTCAATACGAAGTTATCATCGGAAATCCGCCGTGGACTAGCCGTCGTGGGCCTGACCGCTCATCCGTGCAGTGGAGCAAGAAAACCAAACAGCCGATGCCAGGCCGCGAAGATGCTTGGGCATTTAGCTGGAAGGCGCTCGCGCACCTTTGTGACGGCGGGCTAATCGCATTTTTGTTACCATCAATGGGATTTTTGCACAATCACGCCCAAAATGCGGTGGATGCGCGTGATGCATTTTTCAAGAAGTCCCAGGTCCGTAGGATAATCAATTTCGCGGATCTTCGCTTTCAGCTTTTCGAAAAGGCCCATCGTCCAACAGCATTGATAATCTACAGCAGAGGTGAGGTTGGCGACTTTCCTTATAATTTCGATTACTGGGCGCCGAAAGCCGATCTGAATCTTCGCATCAAGCGTGTTATCACATTGAGTAGTGCTGATAAGACAGTGCTCAGCGTAGGTTCCGTCCTGGATAACCCGCTAATTTTCAAGCAACGACTTTGGATGCGTGAGCCCGATGCTAAATTATTCGGCTACTTGGATCGGCTCCCGAAGCTGGGCGCATTCATTAAGGATTTTGGTAGTCTAAGCCGCCGACGCGAAGCGCCTAATGGCCAATGGGTCATTGGGCAGGGCTATCAGCCGTTCAATGCGGACCGAGAAAATAGCAATGCGCCTCTTTTAAGCAGCGAATATGTCGGTCGCTTGGCGGATCTATCTATCGCCGCCTTCTCGCGTATTGCCCAGGTGGCGAATGGTCTAAAGCCAGCTGCTTCTTCAGCTGTGCGTCGACGCGGTTTCGAGGCTGGATTCGGTGGTACCCGTATCCTTATTCCTCGCGGAGTCGAGACCTCGCAGAATCGCTTGCGGGCTGCTTACTGTGATGAGCCGCTGACCTTTCAGCATATATTTCAAGCGATCACTGTGCCAGAGGGGCACAGTGACCGTGCAAAAATTCTAACAGCGATTCTTAATAGCCGCATCGCGGTTTGGTATGCGTTTCACGGAACGGCGTCTTTTGGCTCAGACCGACCGGAAGTGCAGCAGGCTGATCTGCTTCGGTTGCCTTTTCCTTCACTTGCGGATGTGCCTGATAAGGACGCAGCCACTCATGCTGCTCATAAACTTATTGCTATTGTCGATGAAGCAATGCTGCGGTCTAAAGAAGCGTTTCCAACTCAAGTTGATGAACTAGAGACTCTCCGCGCGATTGACCAGCTGACATATCAATACTTTGGCCTCTCACCTGATGAAATTGCGCTCATTGACGATACGATTGAGTCTATTTTGCCTGCGCTTCAACCTCATGATGGACATTTTCCCAAACTGTGGGGCGAGCCGGACCAGCTCCAACGCAAGAGTTATGCAGACACGCTAGCCATCAGCCTCGGGGAATGGTTCCGTGGGCAAAGAGTCGGGGCTTGTCTTGTGGCGCGGAGCGCCGACCTCGCGATTCTCCGTTTGCGTTTAGGGGGGCAGGAGGAATATGCCGAAGAGCCAGTGGGAGAAATAGGACCCGTTCTAGAAGAGCTTTCCGTCCACATTAACCATCCGCTTGAGGGTAATTTTCAGCTTATGCCAGATCTGCGAGTTTTCGTGGATGACTGCCTCTACCTTATCAAGCCCATGCAGATGCGTTTCTGGTTGCGCTCTACCGCGCTTGCAGATGCGGACGGAATCGCACTCGATCTTCAGCAGGCCTCCACCACCAAGGAAGGGGGCATGGATGCTGGTTGGCGATAGCCAGACGTGGACCGACAGTTTCATTTCGTTCGATGATCGCTTTCTGGAGCGAATTGCGGTCGTGTGGCCAGAGTGTGTGTCAGTTCTTTCGGAGCAGCCTGGGGAAGATGATATCACCATCAACTTAGTTGACCGCCTAGCCAAGGATGCTATCGTACGCCGACTTTGTCATTGGGTGGAGTACCAATATGAGCCATTCGGTTTGGCAACGGATGGATCGAAGTATAGCAAGGGGATAATTGATATTGCTGTGCTTTTTGACTGGGAGCGCGAGCACTACCTAGCCTATGAATGTAAGCGCTTGAATATAAAAAATTCAGGCAGTCGCAGCTCCCTGGCCACTGTTTACGTTACCCAAGGAATGATGCGCTTCATGACTGAACAGTATGCTGAGCATCTGCCTGTTGGTTGCATGTTGGGTTATGTGCTCGATGGCGACATTTCTTTTGCAAAGGGAAGATTAACACGGGCTATTACCAGCCATACTCCTCTTGCTCTCCTTGATGGGCCAACGTCGTTCAATACGATTGACACAATTAAACGCTTTAGAACGCGCCATACACGTACAGCAGGTTCAGAGATCGAGATTCGACATGCATTGTTACCGTGGGTATCGATGAAGACGTAGATGGTTATCTGTGACAAGCTTCCATGAACAACAAGACCGCATGGGAAGAATCTGCTGAATCAGAGGGTACGACCGAGTCCGAACGTATCCTCACTCGACTCGCTCGTAAGGCCTTCCTCAGCCTTTGGAGTTACCCGAATGTCTATAGCGATGAGGGTAGACGCAATGGAAAAGGCGACGGCAAGGAACTCGTTGACCTTTTGGTCGTCTTTGGCGACGATGTGCTGCTGTTTTCAGATAAAAGCTGCGAATTTCAGTCTCATGTAGATGTAAGCGTTGCTTGGTGCCGATGGTATCGGCGAGCCATCGAAAAATCTGCAAGACAGTTATCAGGCGCTGAGAATTTCATTGAGAGGTTCCCTGAGCGTGTGTATCTCGATAAATCCTGTACTATCCAGCTGCCTCTCACCATCCCCAATCCGCGAGCAGCTCGATACCACCTCATTGCGGTGACTCGTGGTAGTCATATTGCCGCAAAGCAGTACTTCGGTGGTGGGAGTTCGGGCAGTCTGATGCTATCGACCCATCTGCGGGGCAGAGCTGACCATGAGAAGATGCCATTCCATATTGGGCAACCGCTAGAGAATGGTCGATTCATCCATGTCTTCGACGAAATTACGGTTAACTTGTTGCTTGACGAGTTAGATACTGTGCCAGATTTCATCGCCTATCTGAGGAAGAAAGAGAAATTCCTTGACCAAACTGGAGTTATCGTGTCAGTTCCGGGCGAGGAAGACTTGCTGGCTCGATACATGGCAACCATTCGTAATGATGAGCACGCATTTCCTGCAGTGGCTCAGGGTGTGGATTATGTTGCCCTTCCAGAAGGCGATTGGGAAGTCTATCTCAAGAGCCCACAACGGGCAGCCAAAAAGCAGGCTGACCAAATCAGCTATATGTGGGATGCGCTTATTGAACATCATAGTACGTTTATTCGGTCAGGTGAGGCTATTTCCAGTCCTTACCTACCATCTGACAATTCCGTGGATCACGAACGAATTGTACGTGCTCTCGCCGAACAGCCCCGTTTGGCGAGACGGGGTTTAGCATCGGACCTACGCTATGCAATGCAGCAGAGCGACCCAGGCCGTATGTTTGCACGCGTAAAAATGACGGGGCGACCTGTTAAACAAGTATTTATATTTCTGACAATTCCAAAGACCTCAGGAGAGGATTATGCAACGACTTACCGAGAGCGGCGAATGCATGCTCTTACGGTGTACTGCCATGCTGTGAAAGAGAATATGCAAACGCTTGAGGAGGCTATCGGGATTGCTTGTGAACCGTTTTCAGAAGGCGAAGCTTCGTACGATTTTATGTATGTAGAACTCGCACAGCTGTCCTCCGAGGAGATTGGATTCTGGCGAGCGCAGGCCGACGAACTTGAAATTCTGCGACCGAAAACTGAAATGATGCTTTTTCGAGACTCTGAACGTGAATTTCCTGCCCCGTATAGGTTTGTAAACTCTCCTGCTATGCACATTGGACCTGACGGTATACCTATGAATCGGGCTGAACGTCGTCGAGCGGACCGTGAGGCCCGGAAGCGGACCAAGAAGGCTAAGAAGCGTTGACATTTCCAACTGTGTAAAAAGGCGGCCCCCGAGGGGGCCGCCAGAGATCAATCGCTACTCAACTCACCAACTGCCGCGCCAGCGCCACCTCCACCGAGTCGCCATCCTGATTCAGAACTTCCAATCCGGATTCCGGCACGTCTCCCGACGTGCTTTGTGACACGGTGATCTTCTTGGCCATCAACCCCAGGCAGGTCATCTGCCAGGTGGCCGAATAGCCCAGGTAGATCACCCTGACGGGCTGCCTCTGGCCAATTCGCCAGGAACGGCGAGCCGCCTGTTGCAGCGAGTAGACGTTGTAACCCGACTGCATGAACACAATGGTCGGGAACTCCAGCAGATCCAGGCCGGTTTTCACAAGCTCGGGATTGGTGATGAGCACGTCGATGCCGCGATCCAGCTGCTCGGCGATCCAGTCTTCCCGGCGGGAGGCATCCACGCTGGCGCGCAGTACCGCCACCTTAAAGCCTTCCTGCTCCAACAGCACTTTCAACCGTGACGTGGTATCCCGTGTCCCGGTGTACACGCTGTAGACCAAGGTCTTGCGACCCGCTGCCTTCTCTTCACGACAGATATCGATCAACTCCCGCTCCTTCGGCATGATCTCCATATCAGAGAACAGAGAAGGAGTGAACGCCAGCAGGTTGCGGCTTCGCGGGTGCGTGACCGTCTCTGCACGGAAGCAGGTGTCCGGCCAGGCCAGCAGCACGTTGAGTACCACGCCGAGAAGCGTTGTGTCTCGCCGCGCCAGGGCCTGCTTCAGCTCAACGGTCAACTGCCCCGCCAGGCGTGAGTAAGCCTGGGATTGCTCATCGGCCATCGCCACTTCCCGGAACTCCTCGTCGTAAGGTGGCAGCACATTACCGCCGATCTCCTTCAACTTGAGGAACACCGTGAACGGCAACACACAACGCAGCACACCTTTGGGACCAAAACCCGGGGCCTTGACGGTTCGCACCGTGATCTTGCTGCCCTTGGCGGTCTTGTGGGCCGATCCGTTGCTCTCGGAGTAAATGTCCTTGAGTACGCCGTGATCACGCATAAACGCCATCGCGGCCGGTGTCAGACTGCCCTGCTTGCTGGGTCGATAGCCGTCTTCGATCATTCTCGACGGCAGCGCTCGAAACAGCAGGTAGAACAAGTCATCGCCGTAACCACCCATCAGCGTACCGGTGAGCAGTAAGGTCTTGCGCACCTTGGAAGCCAGAACACCCATCGCTTGTCCCTGGGCAGAGCCCGCATTCTTGTACTCATGCGCCTCGTCGGCGATGAGCAGGTCGAACGTGCCTTGCGGCAGGTAGCGCTTGATGAACTCTGATGGCTGGTAGCCGCCTTCACCGAAGCCGAACTCCATCGAGGCCATGGCGCGCTCCATGCGCTGGGCCTGGCGGTCTGAAAACACCAGCTCACCGTTATCGTCCATCAGGTTGATGAACTCGTACAGGTTGTCGCCCAGCATGGAGGCCAGGAATGACTCGCCGAACTTCTTCATCAACTTCTGGGCGGTGACTTCACCGATGGTGGGAATACGCTTGAGCGCCTTGAGCACAGCCTGGGACTGATCGTTGGTTGATAGCCGACGGGGGCGAACCAGCGTCCACAGCGCCGAAGCACAGCGGTTGCATTTGCGACGTGATTCCGCCGCTTCCAGTTCGATCGGATTGACCGGCTCACCGTCGAGATCGGTGATGACTTGCCCACAGTGTGGGCAACTGCCGACCTCGCCGTGCCGGGTCCGCCGACGCACGAATACGGGCTTCCAGTGGAAACCCATGCGCATACGCACGCGACCGAGAACGAAGAACTCCGGTCCTTGGGACGGCACGCCCAACTGCTCACGCAGTTTGATGAGCTTGACCAGAGTATCCGGGCCATTGAGTACCCAGACCTTGGCGTTGGCCACGGTCTCCTGGATTTCCCGCCGCCACTTGTACACCAGGTGGGGTGGCGAGAGCACCAGCGTACGGCGATAACCTTCGGCTTCGAGTACGGCGGCCGTCGCGATACCTACAGTGGTCTTGCCACAGCCCATCTCGCCGTTGACGATGGCGGCGCGTTCGCCGCGATCGACCAACAACTCGGTGACGGCATGCACTACCTCAGCCTGAGCCGGAAACAACTGCCGTTTCAGATTCGCCAGTAGGGTCTGGCGGTATGCCCGTGCCTGGCCGGTATACACCGGAGGATTGGCGCGATTGAGGGAGTCGAGCAACTCGTCGCCAAACTCGGACACAAAGTCCTGCAGGCTGATGTCGAGCGGGGATGAAGGCTTGTCCAGCAGGTCGCCCTGCACAGTGGTGTCGGATGAAAGGTTTTCAGAACAAGTATCGAGGGACATGATGATGCTCCAGATAGAAGCGGGGCATGCACCTCCCCCAGTGGGGCGATGGCATGCCCCAGGGTTGGGAAAAAAGGATCAGTACTCCTCAGGGAGCAGCAGCGTCGTAACACTGCGGTCGCATTCGGTGATGATCCAGAGTTTTAGAGTCGCTGTGATGGGATAGGACGACATCAGCCGATCGCCGTGTTTCAGCGCGGCTTCGTTGGTAGCACGATCCTCTTCACAGAGGTCTCCCCAGTCGCCACGCAAATGGCGCAATAGGTACTGCCTGGGATTGATGACACCCCGTTGGACGACGTCGTTGACGCCTTGGGTCATAACCACTTGACCCGGGTTGAAGCGAACGTGTGATAGTGTTGCCAGTGCCATGATGAATACCTCCTGAAGGTCATGTGAGGGGTCACGGCACCCCACGGGGCGACTGGACCCCAGTGGGTGAATAAACGGCATGGATGAGCGGGCGGCGAGCCGCCTGTGAGTATCGATCAGCGAATGGTCAGGACCTGGCCCAGTGTTGGGGAGCCGGGGGTCATGTCCCACGCGCGGATCACGGGTACGAAGCGATCAGTGAGGATGCGGGTCTCGGCGACCGAGCCGTCATCCCGTTCCTGGTACTCCGTGGTCAAGGATTTCTCCTTGTGAGTATCGCCCTTGACCACCAACACCTTGCCGGTTCTGGAGGTCACCACACCGGACACTGCACCGGCTGCGAGCGCCAGGGCGAGATGCCAGTGCGACAGAGCGCGCGCCGGAGGCCGTGGCGAATGGTGCACGGCGCCCAGATGCGTTTCGAGCGACGGCCACAGCCCTTGCAGGCGCTGCACTTCGTCGGCGAATTGCGCCGGTTCGAGCGTGACACGATAAAAGTGCTCCGGCTCGGCGGGCGATGCTGGAACACAGTAGGGCTGGAACGGCCATACGTCGGGCAACTCCTCGGCTTCGAGGTCACCAAGACCGATTTGCAGCATGAGCTCCCGTGCAGCTCTGGCATCGCCGGGATTCTGCTCGCGTTGCCGAATACGGCGACCAAAGATCACCACCTGCTTGAACTGCGTATCCACCGCACGGTAGAGCCGCAAATCCGCAAAGTGACGGGTCAGCCAACCGACCAGTTCGGCATCCAGCACATAGCCCGGGATGATGAACACCAGCACGCCGTCGTACTGCAGCAGCGGCAAGGTGCGCTGATAGAACAGCTTTTCCAGCCGGGCGCGTCCCTGACCCTGGTAGCCGATGTTGCCATCGACGCCACGCTCAAGGTCGCCATAGGGCGGGTTGAGCCACAACAGCCCGAAGGACTGTCGTGAGATCAGGGTGTCCATCAGATCAGCGTGCAGACACCGGTCGACCAGTTGACGTGCATGGGTCGCGCGCTCGCTGTCGTACTCAACGGCAAACGCCCTCACCTGTTCACGCCCAAGAGCATGGGCGGCTTCAGCGATGGCCACGCCTTCGCCGGCGCAGGGATCGAGGATGGACATTGACCCCCTGGCCGGAGCCAGTGCAGACAGTGCTCGTTCGAGTGTGGGCTCGTCCGTTGGAAAGTAGCCGTTCTTGATAAAGTTGCGGGCAAGCCGCGGAAACATGAGAGCCATGGGTATCTCCTTTGAAATGAAGGAAAGGCATAGTGGGAGAAGACTCGGGCATGCTTGTGCATGCCCGGCATGGAAGCGGTTCAGGCCACCCGCCGTAGCGGTTTGCCAGCGTCCGGCTCGTCCTGTGCAACACCCAGGGTGCCGCAACGGATCAGATCACCCAGTGCTGTGGTCAGCGCCGGGACGTCCAGGCTCAATCGGTGGCCTTCCAGCCGCCCGAGAGCGAAGGGCAGTCGGGTCAGCATTTCCCGGGACTGCAACAGAGCCAGTACCTCGTCGCGCCAATGATCCAGCAAGGGCAATGGACAGGTCTCCCGCACCAGCGCCCACAGGCGTTCGGTATGGTCGAGTCCGTCCCTTGGCAGCAAGGCCAGTGCGCTGGCGTTGGCCTTGTCAGGCTTCACGCAGCGGGTATCGAACAGCCACAGATGCACAATGGAACCGAACAGGGTTCGGCGGAAGGTGCGCGTGGAGCGTTTCTCCAGATGATCCACATTGCCAATGCAGACGGGCACCGAAGCACCCTGATCTGTGATGAGGTGAAATCGATCCAGTCCCTGGTCCGTTCGACCGAGTGTCAGGCGGGCCAGAAACTCCTGAACGGCGGTGTCGCGCGCCCAAAGGGAGAGAAAGATCAGAGTACCGCTGTCGTCAGAGACACAGCCATCGGCCATAAGGTCGGGGCATTCGTCGATGCGATACAGCGGTTGCGGGGATGAAGTGGGCATTGGGATGTCCTCGTGTTTGGAAGAGGCACCCGCGCCCGTTGGGGCGAGCGAGTGCCCCTGGGGGTTGATGATGCTTGGATGACGGTCAGCCGGTCATGGCCACTGACTTTCTGGCATTGCGCCGTGCGTGATGAGCACGTACGCCATCGCGCCAGTCTCGACATTGCTCGGGAGCCATGTCGAGATAGCGCAAGGGGCAGGAGTAGTAGTACGGGTGCATGGCTTCTTCCAGAGGCTTGTGGCCCCAGTCGTTGCCAGACCCCTGCAGCAAGTCGCAGCGGATAAAGGCTGTAGATTCACCGGCATCGAGACCGAAGATACCGGCGACTTTGGCGGTGATGCGCACCACGGACCAGAGCACGTTGCCACGCAGGGCGTGGGCAATGACCTGGTAGTGAGCGCGTTCGCCCTCTTGCGGTTGGATCAGTTCCTGGATCAGTTGAGCGCGGGTTTGCCGCGAGTAGTACCAGCCCATGGCAGGTCTCCTGTGAAAAATGCCGGAGCCCTGCCCATCGGGGCAGTACCCCGGCGGGTGGTGGGAAGTCGCGTCAGCGACGGTGGATCAGGCCGTGAGGCGGTGCCAGTCCTGGGACAGGGGAGCGAACTCGTATCCCATGGCGCCGAGGCGGTCACGTTGCTGGCGCAGCAGTCGACGATCGACCGTGGCATCCAGCTTGACCACATCACCCAGCGGCCAAAGCGCACCGAAGAGTGCGACATCCGCGTTCTCGGTAGCCGCTGTGTCGGGCACGGCGCTGCCGAACGGTGTGGTATCGATCAGCGGGTTGCTGGCCTGGCTGTCTTCTTCTGCTTCGGGGGAAACCGTGGCAGCGGGGACAGGGGCTTGTGCTTCCTCGTCGATCGGGTCGACTTCCTGCGGACTCAGCCGTTTGGCGTCATCACTGCTCAGAGGGTCGATGCTGGACAGGGTCATCCCGCCCAGGTGGGCGCGAATCTCGATCACCATGCGACCACTGGTGTTGTACGTGGAAGGCCGAATCTCGGTAATGACAAATTCGCCGTCGTACTTGCCTTCGCGGTACTGATCCAGCTCGGCGTTCTTGATAACAAATTCGCCGATGGAGGTGGCAAGGCGGCCCACATTGAAGTCACCGTTTCTGCCGTGGATGGTTCGGATGGCCAACTGGCCGGAGAGTGTGATCATGGTTCAGTTCCTCGTGCTGAAGTGTGGGATCAGAAAGCAAAGTCCTGGTCAGGGCCTTGTGGCTGTCAACAAAGCGACTCTCAACAAAGTGACTCTGCTGGCACAGTGTCGTCGGCGTCGATATCCGTCGTTACCCCGTCGGATGCCGGGGCATCGTCCACAGGAGCCGGAGTCATCGCAGGCGGTGTGCTGTCATGGGGCACCTCGTCGGTGGCCCTGGGTTCAGCCTTGTACACGAGCTGGCCGTCAACCTTGATCCAGCTGACAAAGAGCAGCCGAGCTTTCAGGCTGACACCCTGTTCGCCGGCACGCTTCCCCTTGGTATAAGTGAAGGTGTCGGTCCACAGATCGCCCAGGCGAAAGCCGATGAGCACCTTGCGCTCGGACTCGACGGCCTGTTGGCAGCGGCGAATCAGATGCTGGGCTTCGCTGCCGGAAACGCGCACGTCGAAACGGCGGTATTCCGGTGAGTCGCTGGGACCGTTCAGGGCGGCAATGTCGCAGGCGAGGAAGGCATCACCCTTGCGGGGCGTCACTTGGCGAATGCGATTGAGATAACCCAGGCCAGTGATGTGCAGGTCAAAATAGGACTTGTCAGATGAAGGGTTCATGGTGAATCTCCAGATGTAAATAACGTACAAGCGGAGACACACCCACCCTGACGGGGAGGCATAACCCCCGCGCGGGTTGATGGATCGAATGATCCTGGTAGTGCTGTGCATCCACCATCCCGAGAGATGGTCGTTCGCGCTGGGGATGCGATGCGAACTGGTTGGGTCACGCGGTCGGAACCGCGCCGTAGCCTTGGAAACCCTGGCTACCTGGGCATGTCGCTGACGCATCAGCGGGACATGTGGGCAGGGTGGCACCGTGTCGTAGGCATCGGCGACATCCAATAGGAATCCGGGGGTATCCCATTATTCGAGAAAAGGAGTCCCTTGCGGGACTCGGTGATCAATCATCGACAGTAGGCAAACCTTCCAGAACAGGCGCATCGGGATCGAAAATCAGGATGCGCACGTCGGCCAAGGCGGCAAGGTGCATGACAGCCACCAGGGGCTCCGAAACTCCGGCCTCTCGCTGGAGCGCGTGCAATACCGCCGTACTGCTTCCATCGATGAACCCGAGATTCGCATCGGTCCAAGGGGTAGCGATCAGTTTCACACCCACCGCATGACTGCCGGGGATACGAAAGGCCTCAAACAACAAGCCCGTGGCTACACATGCCTCCGCCTGCTGTTCCAGATACAGCAGGGCATGCATCGGCAGATGGTTGGTGCTGATTTCCCAGCAGCGGCTGTAGTGACCTGTCTCAAAAGTCAGTCGCTTGATGACTTCCAGGGCGGCTTCGTGGCTGTAGGTGTCGCCCACGTGCACGGGTGAGCCACCTTCGTCGGCCATGACCGCATGGACGACGGTCTGTACGACACCCAGTGCCGTGCAACAGTCTTCGAGTTCAGCACTGATTTCCTGTCCCTCCGTGATCAGGGCAAAATCGTCGCAAAAGACGCAGGGGAAGCGATGAATCTGCTCATCAGGAAGATGCGCTTGGGAAGGATGGAGCGGCAGGTAAGTCAGTGGGCAATCGTCTTCGTATCGAATTGCCAGCAGTCGTTGAATGGAAAGGCGTTGATAGCCTCTGATAAAGGGATTGTTGATGGGGATCATGGAGGTACTCCAGTAGAGGAAAGGTGGGGCCAATCCCCCACTGGGGTACAGACCCCAGGGGTTGAAGAGAATGTGCTGTTACCAGCCGGTGTAGTAAAGGATCAGATCGGCAATGACCTCGCGCCGGTCCAGATCCAGGCCGCCCAGATCGGACAAGCCGTGGACGCCGACTCGTTTGAGCAGCGCACCGCCAATCTCGGCGTTGTAGAAGCTGACCAGGGTGGCCAGAAAAACACGCTCGCCGGAGCTCATCACATCGATGGCCTGGTCGATGGTTTCCAGGTTTGGGCACAGCTCCCACTTGTCCTGGGCCTGATCGATCTGGGCTTGGGTGCCCAGGCCGAACAAGGCGGGACTGAGCAATCGAACGCCGCGTTTCCAGGCGCGAAAGAAGGCGTCGGGCGCTTGCGCAAAATGACGATCATTGCGGGCAATCTGTTCCAGCATTGCCTGGTTGTTCAGGGTGTTCATGGTGCTCATGAGGAAGATACTCCCGATGGTTGAGGATCATGGATGTGTCCGTGGATAGTCGAAGCATCGTCGCCCTGATCAGGCGATCGTCCGCGAGGTGATGCGTGGCGGACTGGTTCGGTCGTCCCGGCATCGCCAGGATGCAGCCTTGATGACCGAAGCTGCCTGGGCATGGTGCTGACCGGGGTCAGCGACGCATGGGGCAAGACTCCAATGTCCTGTGGCTGTTGGCGACGGTAAATCTGTAATGGGATGCACCCTGTTTTGGCGGGTGAGCAGGTGGCGTGGGCGTGAAAGCGAGAAAATTCGCCGAAGGCCGGAACCTTCGGCACAGAGGACGTTGCCACCGGTGGGCTTTGCAGGGCCGGGGCGTCGTCGGAACCTGGCACTGCGTCAGCATGCACACCCGGCCCGTGTCGTGGCTGGGGCCGGAATCCTCTGGCACACATCCGCGCACAAAAGGAGCCCGTTGTTTCACCGGTGGGCGCCGGTACCGAATACCGCTGGCCCCGCGGGGTTTCCTGGCGGCTCGCAGACCTCATTACCGAAGTGGAAGCCGTCAGGAAACCCCGCGTGAGCAGCACATACCGATAGGGATGACCGCCCGGTTGGCGTGATCAAGGATGAGGAGCCTTCTCGCTGGTGATGCTCTCACCGAGCGCGCATGCCGGAATAGAAGGTCGGGCATGCTGGGGCACCGCACGGGGTGCTGGGGTTTGAGTAAAACCTCGTGACGCAAAAAGCCGCTCACAACGTGAGGGTGGATGATCGCCTGGCCCTGCGTCCGCGACTCTTGGGCTTGGGCTTGGGCTTGGTCTGCTGCAGCGGCAGACTGCCCTTGCAGTCCGGGTATTGGCGACAAGACCAGAAAACACCGTTTTTGCCGCGCCGTGGGTGCGTGGCCGCACCGCACTGCGGGCAGGCTGGACCTTCCGGCTGTGTGATCGTCAGGGCGACGCTTCGATACTGCTGCACCAGTTGAGCCACCCAGGTGGATTGCTTGTCGATGAAATCCTCCAGTGTCATCTGGCCTGATTCGATCATATCCAGCGCCTGCTCCCAGACGGCGGTGGTGCCGGGGTCGGCAATCGCGCTGGGCACGGCATCAATCAAGGTGAAAGCCGCCTCGGTCGCCCGAATCGCCTTGCCTTTGCGGGCGATATAGCCGCGAGTCAGCAGGCCGTTGATGATGCCAGCGCGGGTGGCTTCGGTGCCGATGCCGGTGGTCTCCTTGAGCGTTTGCCTGAGCCGCGGGTCGGTCACCAGCCTGGCAACACCTTTCATGGCCTTGATCAGTTCGCCCTGGGTGTAGGGTCGGGGCGGCTGCGTCTTGAGCGCCTTCAGCTCGACTTGTTCCAGTGTGCAAAGCTTGCCAGTTTCAAGCGGAGGTAGTCGCTGGTCCTGCGCATCGTCCTGTTCCGTCTCCCGTTCATGGCACGGCATCACCCGGTGCCAGCCGGATTCGATCACCTGCTTGCCCACGGCTCGCAGCGATTGGCCGGCGGCCGTGAGCTGGGCATGGGTGCGGTCGAACTCGTGGTGTGGCAGGAACTGGGCCAGATAATGCGCCCGGATGAGCCGGTAAACGGCCAGCTCCTTATCCGACAGGGCACTGAGCTTGACGGGTTCCAGTGTCGGGATGATGCCGTGGTGCGCTGTGACTTTGCCGTCGTTCCAGGCACGTGAACGGAGCTGGCTGTCCAGTCCGTCGACTAGGGGACGCAACGCCGGATCGGAGACCGCCAGAGCCTCAAGAACAATAGGGACTTCCGCCCGCATACTCTCGGGCAGGTAGCCGCAATCACTGCGCGGATAAGTCGTCGCCTTGTGTGTCTCGTAGAGTGCCTGGGCGATATCCAGGGTCTCCTGAACATCCAGCCCCAATAACCGGGAGCAGACTTCCTGCAGCGTGCCCAGGTCAAACGGCAGGGGTGGCGCTTCGCGTACACGTTCCGTTTCCACCAGGGTCACAGTGGCTTCACGGGTCTGGCGCAGGGCTTTGGCGGCGGTTTGTGCCACGGATTCCTGCAAGCACCGGCCTGCTTCATCGGTGCTGTCGTCAGGCGCTAACCAGCTCGCCTTGAATGAATGCCCGCTCTGGGCAAGCGTGGTCTCGATAGTCCAGTAGGGTACAGCGACAAAACGCTCAATTGACCGATCGCGGTCGACCACCAATTTCAGCGTGGGCGTCTGCACCCGCCCCACCGAGAGCACGCCGCCGTAGCCCGCCTGCTGGCCGAGTAATGTGAACAGTCGGCTCAGGTTCATGCCAATCAGCCAGTCCGCCCGGGAGCGCGCCAGGGCCGAGTGGTACAGCGGCAGGGTCTCCGTTCCCGGCTTGAGAGTATCCAGCGCTTTGCGGATGGAGGCGTCGTTCAGCGCCGACAACCAGAGCCGCCATATCGGGCCTCGGTAGCCGCACAGGTCGAGGATCTCGCGGGCAATCATTTCACCTTCGCGGTCGGCGTCGGTGGCGATCACCAGTTCGCTGGCCTGGCCGATAATCCGCTTCACGATCTGGAATTGTGCCTTGGTCGAGGCTTTGACCTCGATGCGCCAGCGCTCTGGAATAATGGGCAACTGCTCAATGGACCAGCGCCGGTATTGCTCGCCGTAGGCTTCCGGGGGCGCGATTTCGAGCAAATGACCGATGCACCAGGTTACCGTGATGCCTGATCCAGTGTAGCAACCGTTACCGCGCTGCCGGGCACCCAGCACGCGAGCGATGTCCTTACCCTGGGACGGTTTCTCGCACAGATAGACGCGCACACTGCAGCTCCTTGGGTGTCATGGGTGGGCCCGGTGACTCAATTGGCCACAGGATGGCGATTGGTCAGCGATTTTGCTGTACACAACCCGATGCGCGAATGCTCCGGGTTTTCGGACGCGACGGGAGGATGGGGCGAATGGCCTCAGGTGGACGTCTATGGTTCTATGCCACTGGCATAATGGCGGGTTGGCGCACGGTGAGCGACTGACTGTTGGTGCAGTCGCTCAGGGTTCGCTTCAACCCTCCACAGGCTGTTCGGCAGTACGTTCCTTGGGAACCAGGGCTACGCGCTCGACGCGATACGGCAGAATACCCACTCGGCGCGCCTCGATCTTGAAGGTCACGCGCTCGTTCTCCTCGGCATCCTCCCATTCGTCGCGCACGGCCCGACCTTCCACCAGAACACGCACGCCCCTCTGGTACAGCGTTTGCCAATGTTCGGCATCGCGGTGCCACAGCTCCACCGGTGCCCAAAACCCGCCCCGGTCCTCGTAACCGTCTTTGGTGGGTACAGGATTATCGAAGTAAACGTTCAGCCGTAGCAAGCGACGGGGTTCGTCGTTCCCGTTGTTGAACTCCCGGTACTCTGGCGCAGAGCCGATATTGCCTTCGCCTAAAAAGCGTGTGCTCATGGTGTCATCTCCTGGGTCAAAACGTGTTGCCGAATGCGGCGGTGGTAGTCGGTTTCGGCCCGCTGCATTTTGGCTGCGCAGTCCATGGCCTGACGGGCGATGCTGTGGGTGAGACTGATCTGCATGTTCAGTACGATCCGCTGCAGCTCCATGTCGTAGAGGTCGTCGATCAGCGAGGCCGGGGTGGCTGGATCTGCGATCAGTTCCTCCCATAGGGCGACACCCATGGAGGATCGGTCAAGATTGCGCCAGCGCAGGAAAGTAGTGCCGGCTCCCGTGGTTTGCTGGGCCAGCTGGACACCGAGCAGGCTGAACGGAGGGCGGCGGGCCTGGGTGAGCACCTGTCGCTGAGCCAGGTCGATCAAACCATCTCGCAGGGCGATGCATTGGTTGGCCCAGGCCTCCAGACTCCCCTTACCCTTAAAAGGTTTTAAAAGGCCTTTTAGGTAGGCTGCGTGTTCCAGTTGTTGGAAGGCCGGCTGTCCCAAGGGGATGAAACGACGGGTTGACGTGCTGAGGGGCGGTGTCGTCATGCCGAGGCCTCTTCGTCGGGAGATTCATCTGTAGGGGCATCAGGTGTATCTTCGGTCAAACCTGCTGGCTCATTGGCACCGGGATTCTCCGAGACTGGCGCTTGACGTGGCGATCGACGACTGATTGGCGGCGCGAAGCGCGAACGGCGTGTACCTTCGAGCACGTCCTGGGGCAGCTCACCGAACTTTTCCCTGGCCGCCCGAGCCGCCGCGTTGTTGGCCGCGAAATCGTCGCGGCAGGCGCCGGAGTAGCGGTACTGCTGGGCCAGGGAAAACAGGCTGCGCAGCGCATGGCCCCCATCGTTGAGCCAGCGCTCCAGGGTGCTGCGGTCAATCAGCGCGGTGTGATGTGCCAGGATCAGGCGGCGTGCCAGATCGTCGTAGTCGGCCAGTAGATAGACCGCCATGAAGCCCAGCTGGGCATTGACGAACAGCGGCAGCTTGACGGGCTGCACGTTGAGATTTTCTCCCAGGCTGAGGGCTGCGGGCACGTCTGCCAGCGCTTGATCCACCTGTTCGCGCAGGGTCTGTAGGCGTGTCCGGGTATCGTTGATCTTGTCCTCGATGCGCAGCATCCACCAGTCCGAGTAGGGGTCGTCCTGCTCTGAGCCGCGCTTGAGTTTGTTCATGATCGACAGGAAGCCGTTGAGCCCGATGATGCCTGGCTTGCCGTCCGACGCAGCACGACCGTGCCAGATGCGGGAGGCGTGATGGGTGTGCAGTGTCAGCGCCATCGCGCTGCGCAGCGATCCGAGGTTGAGTTGCAGAGATTCGTTGGCCATGTGAGCGACTCGCTGTGGAAGATCGAGTCGTCAGCATCGACAAAGGCGGGAAGGCTGTCAGTAAAGAAACCGCACCCATTCGCCGCCTGTTTGAAATGCCGGGTGCGGTTGAGGCAGTGATCAGCTGGGGTAGGTGAGGAAGGCTGCGTGTTCCCGGTTATGCCACTGGCATAATTCCTGTCAGGCTTTGTTGAAGATCGACTGCAGGCAGACGAGGTGTGTCCTTGGTTGCTCAGGGGCTGTGGTCGGATTTGAAGGCCGTGTGTTCCATTATGCCACTGGTATAATCGGTATCAGCTTTTTTGGAAGATTGCCTGTAAGCGAGCGATATGGGCTTTCACCTGCTCAGGGTCCGAGGGCTGGGTGGGCCGCACAGTCTTGCTGTCGATGTGTGGCACCGATCGCTCCGCTTTTAACTCCTTGATGGGATCGACGCCTGCCCAGGCATGGAACTCGCCACGAATGGCTCTCTGGATCAGGCCAAACAGGTAATTGGCCGGTTTCTTGATGTAGTTGTCGCAGCAGCGAACGTTCCACTCATCGATCACCGCCTGTTGCAGGTCTCTGTTGACCTTCCTCAATGCGAGCAATGCGCCAGCTTTCTGCTCATCGTCGAGACGATCAAACCGCGGTGGCAGATTCAGGTGTTCCAACTCGGTCAGTACTGTACGTACATTAATATTTTTAATACTTCTTTTACGTACAGTACTACTGTTCTTCGGAATCGGAAGAATGCCGTCAGACGGGCCTTTGCGGCCCGATTCCGATTTCGAAGAGGGTTCGTCGTAATCCCGAAGAAGGGCCTGAGCGCTTTCTTCGGTTTTAGAGTTATCCACAGGCCCTGGCTTGGTGGCGTCGCCGTGCCAATTTTGCCCCGCCAGGCGCTCCGCCATGACCTGCAGGCGCGAGGGCAGCGTCCGGCCGCTGATCAATGGGTCTTCGGTGATTTCTCTGAGTGCGTTGACGCCAACGATCCGCACAGCCTTGGCGGCATGGGTCAGCGCTTGGCTGACCAGTCCCAGGTACTCGGTATCGAGTTGCATGGCCTCGAAGGGTGACAGGGGTTCGTCATGGAGCACATAGAGGTTGCCCAGCAGGCGTCCAGATCCGGGGTCGCGTCGTCGTCGGACCAGGCTGAGCCAGCGGGTCAAGCGTAATTGGGTCAGCGCTCTGGCGACGGTTTCGTGGGAAGCTTTGGCTGTGCACGGCATGGATGCCAGGTAGGGTCGCAGGCGCTCATAGGTGGGGAAGGCGGTCACGCCGTCGTCGTTCAGCAGCAGACGAAAGACCTGCCAGGCATTGCGCTCCAGGGGGGTCAAGCGGCGATCGAGAAACAAGGCTCTGGGCACGCTTTCGTGGCGGTTGCCGCTGAACAGGAAGCCGTCTTGCGCGGTGAATGTGGCCGGGCACGTGTCTAAGCGCTGAGCTGCGTCATCCAGAAGTGTGGTCAGCGCAGTGGGGCCACTGCCGCGGCCGGGTGTTTCGCTGGCCATGGGTCACACCAGACCCTGGTCGATCCAGGCATTGATCGTTGACCACAGGACGGAAGCGGGTAAATTGAGATCTTCAGCAAGATCCAGAGTAAGGTCGAGTAAGGCCATGGGGTCATCCAGGGCGATACCGCGCTGTTTGACCTCGGGGTCCCATCGCCGCCACAGCTCGGTGTCCTGTTCCTCGCTCAATCCGGGATGGCGGCCTTTACGCTTGGGTAAGCCGAGAATGTCACGGCGCAAGGCGACCTCCTGATGCGTCAGGCCGTAGAATTTGCTCACCATCTCGGTACTGGCGCCCAGGCGCAACATGCGATCAACCGCGGCGATTTCTTTCTCAACGTCCGCTACCTGGCGCAACAGGCGCTGCAGCACTTCGCGGTTGACGGTGACGGAACACCAGGGCACGGAGGCATTGATCAGTACGCTGACCAGGGCGGGGTGCTTCAATGCGCCCAGTTCCTGTTCGCCGAACCCCATGGCTTTGCAGCGCCGCAGCTGGCCGTTGCGCAGATCATGCAGTGCCTGCGCAATCACAGCCTGGTTGAGTGGGTGGGGTGCCGACATGCTGCCTCCTGGAACGCTATGAACCCCCGGGGGGTGTGAGTTCGGTGCCAGTACCCGACTCCAGCTCCACCAATCGACGTGACAGCCGCAGCAGGCGGAACAACTTGACCAGACCGTTATCGCTCAGCCGCGATAGTGAATCGTGATGGGTGCCTTGACGCCCCTGCAGCAGAGGCCCCAGCAAGTCCAGTAGCCGCAGATTGTCGATGCCACCGGTGGGCGGGCTTGATGAATGGAAGCCTGCACTCAGCGCATGCAGCAGGGTAAGGACTGCGCGCCCCATCAGCGGCATCACGTGACCATCAATGGAAAGTGCCTGCAAATCGCAGTGGAAGCCGATCCCCGTATCGGTTGGCTGTATGTGGTGGGCTTGTCCTGTCTCATGGGCCATTTCGGTGGCGAACTGGGCAATATGCACACGCAGGCTGTCGGGTACGTCCAGACCGGGCTCGATGTACCAAACGTCCGTGATGGGGTAGAGCCCTCCAGCCTGGACTGGGATCGCCTGCAGAACGGTCGACTCGAAGTCCGGCTGTGTGTTGCCTGTTTGGTCCGCCAGCAGGCGCTGGATGTCCTGGAGTCGGTCGGTGGTTGTCGCTGGCGTGACCACATGGGCCTGAAGTCGCTCGTTGTCGGGCGCAGCCAACACAGGACTGCCGATATCGTTGGCCGATGAATCAGGACGTTCCGGAGGTGGAGACTCCTTTACGTTGGCCGGTTTAGGTGTTGTAGGTGCTGTGTCAGTCCCTTGTTCGCCTGCCGGGGGCGCCGGGGGTTGTGGCTGTGATTTACCTGGGCTCTGCTCGATGGAGCGAGGGGCAGGATCGTCTGCGGCAGGGCGTTGTTTGAGGGCTGCACCGGCTGACGTCAGGCGGTTGCGACCATCAGATTCCGTGATATCCAGGGTCAGGGTGTCGTAGTCGACCTGCAGGAGTTCGGCCATCTGTCCAATCAATTCGTCCTGGATGCGCCTGACCGAGAAACCCTCCGCGTCGCTGTCGAAAGTGGCGAGCACATCGTGGAACACGCTGGAAAATTCCATCTCCACGCCGCGGCTCATACTCAGCGCTTCCCATGTCCTCTCGCTGGACTTGCGCAAGGCCGTTAGCCGCTCGATCTGTGGCCGTCCCAAACCGCTATAGAGCACGGTGGGGATGGCGGGAAGCAGATAGAGCACGGCATCCTGCATGCGACTGATGTGGGGTTGGGTGATGGGATAACCGTCCGCAGAAAGGCGCCGGGCCAGTTCGGTTTGTGTCAGTGTGATGCCCGATTCGACCTCGTATAGCTCACGGGCTTTCTCGATACCCAGAGCGCGCTCAATGAAGGTCAGTCCCCCGTGCAACTCGTTCTCGGCCAAGTGCCCAGTGAGGGCGACAATTTCACCGCGCTCCGGCCAGGGGCGGAACAGACACTGGATGCGAAAGAATGTCTCGTCTTTCGTCTCAGTCCACAGCTCATTCAGGATGGCCAGCCGCGTATTGCCGCCGTTGCGGATAATGTAGTGGCTTTCGCCGGGCCGGCGGGTGATGGCCGGTGGCGTATCAAGCCCGCGCTTTCGTATGGATTCCTTGAGCTCTTCGTAGCGGGGGTTGCGAGTGACTCGCGGGTTTAGGTCATACGGCAGCAGTTGTTCCAGGGTCACGGTCATAGAGGTGTCGGCGATGGGATCGCTCAACGCCTCTGCTTCAGGGCCACTGCGTCGGAACTGGTCGGCCAGTAATTTGCTGGCCATGTCTTTGGAGGTGAGGTCAATCATTGTGGTCACACTCCTCGGCAAAGCGGGTTTCTCGCCGCAAGCGTGCCAGTGCGTTGCGGGTGGCACGATGGTCGCTCGACGTTGAGCCGGTGTAGATCGGTGGCAGTCCGGGTTTGGTGAGTTTCAAGTGACCACTACTGGTGCGCTCTACGTGCCAGCCTTCGGCCTGGGCAAATTCGATCAGTGGCTTGAGGCGCTTGTAGCCACGGGAGGGAATCGGCAAGCGGGTCATGAGGCAGTCCTCCGGTGGGCTCCAGCTTGCAGTCGGCGAAATGCCGGTTGCCAGGCAGGCAGCAGCTCGCAGGCCAGCGCGCGCATGGTGTCGAAGGCCGCAGGCGTGATTCGTCCCTTGGGTCGATGGTATTCCACCCGGTGAACGGGCAGTGCCTGGGTCGAGGCGCGTGGGTAGGCTTCAATGGCCGGGATACTGGTATCGAGCGCAACGATGCCAGGTTCGTTGGCAAACAGGTCGCGCAGTGCCTGCTGGATTACCCGTGCATTACTGGAGACCGGATGAACCCGGTTGATAAGCAGGTGCAGGGGTGGCGGTTCGATGCCGAGGCGCTGGTAGGGGGCGATATCCTGCATCAGCTGCAAGGTGCCGCGACGAAATTCCCGTGCCGCCAGAATCTCTGGCGTGACCGGTGAGAGGGCAATATCGGAGGCCAGTACCGCCATCTCCAGCAGAACACTCCTCGCGCCCTGGGTATCGATCAGCAGCAAATCATAATGAGGACGGAACACCGGTAGCAGATTGCGCAGGCGCAGCCGTCCATCGGGCGCGTGAAGCAGCAGGGTGTTCAACTGACCCTTGTCGTCATTGGACAGGACCAGGTCCAGGCCGTCGATAGCGGTGTGGGATACCAGGTGAGAACGATCCTGTTCATTGAAGGCCAGCAGCTCATAGATGCCGCCCGGCGCATGAGACCGTAAGCTGAAATAGCTGGACAGGGTTGGCTGGACATCCAGGTCAAGCAGCAGAACCCGCAGTCCCGCATCAGCCGCGATGCCGCCGAGATTGGCGGCCGTGGTGGTTTTGCCCACCCCGCCCTTGGTTGAAATAATGGAAACGACCTGCATGACGGTCCTCCTCACAGGGTTACGTTCGAGAAGGCAGGGTCAGGTACGGTCGTTGAGGCGCTCTTCGATCCACTGGTCGATCTCGGCGGCATCCCAGCCAACGGCGCGGACGCCGAGGCGAAGTGCCTTCGGGAACTTGCCGGCTTTCATCAGGTTGTAGATATGCGCGCGCTTGAAACCAGTCTTGGCCTCGACTTCCGGACGGCGGAGGATGCGGCGTTCAGTGCGAAAGGCCTGGGTCATCTGTGTAGACATGGTAAGCACTCCTGTACGCTCAATAGCGCGGTGAAGAATGTGCTACCCATTCAATGCCAGCTGGACGGGATATACACTGCAACTGCAGGCCCAGGACTGCAGTTGCAGTCAGTCAGCTTCGTCGCCGACGTGCCGTTTGGCGGCACTGAACTTTTCCCAGAGTGTCCGTTCACTGATGCCGGGGTGCCCGGGAAAATAGGCCAGCAGTGCGCTGATGATGGATGTGGTGGTGTCGAAGGAGGAGTAGCGCTTTCCGCTCGGGGACTTACCCAGCAGCAGGGTCAGCAGCCCGCCGATAACGCTCAGGTAAGTAGACTCGCCACGGGGCGAGAGGGCCTTGTCCTGTCCCGCCCCATAGTCCGCTTTTTCACTGAGCAAGCGGTGCTGATCCTGTAGTGCTTTGAAGGACTGCTCCAATTCCGTGAGTCGCAGCTTGAGCGCCTCGCGATCAATCAGCAGGGCCTGCAAGTTGTCCAGGTTGATGGCGGAATGCAGGTGGCGCTCGATGCCTTCGAACAGGAATTCTGGCTTTTGGTCTGGGTAGTAATGAGTCATCCAGGCTTTCAGATCCACATGCCTGACGGTGAGGTCGGGCTGTGTCAGCAACGTTGGATCATCGCAGGTGATGCCGGACTTCCCGTAAGGTAGCTCACCGTTGCGGAAGGCGTCGTAAAGTCGCTCCAGGTTCAGCCTCAGCATTGGCCAGCGGGGAAAATCACTCACATCCGGAATGATCTTGTCACCCAGGGTGTTGAGTATGCGGGCCTCGAATCGTACGAGACCGCTCCAGCGGATTGCCGCCTCAATGGGGCGATAGAATACTTTTGAGTGCTGCGTTTGGTTGGACTTCCCCATGTCTCATCCCAGCCACTTGGCCTCCTGGCGTTAGCTCAACAGGTCACCTGCCCACAGGCTTTCCGGCTCTGACTGGCTGGGCGGTGATGCAACGCTGGGGAGTGTGACGCGAGTGAGAGCTACAGATAACGGTGTATATGGACTGCTGCACCGCCTCATTGTTGTCAATCAACGTATGCCGCCGAGACAACGGCTTCCCCATCGTTGGTCACGAGTTTTCGAAGCGATCAGGCGGCTGTAAAGACCTGATAGGTCAGCGGTGTTGTTCGAGGGGAAAAAGCAACCTTCTAGATCAGCGGTGTCTGGCGGGTGACTGGCCTGTGATCAGAAAAATTGCAGGCTGTGTCACAGAATCTTGGTGGTGGTCTCGAGTCTTGTCATAGCGTCGATGCTTTTCGTATCTTGAAGTAGATAAAAAAAGAATGGCAGTGGGTGCAGCGGATTTAATTGCTGACGTAATTGACCCGTCGGATAAAGTTTCTCAATTGCTTCGATGGCTCATTGTCTGGTCGCAGCAAGTAGGTCGTCAATATAAAAGTGTTGTCAGCCAGGGGTCTCGTAACGACGTCTTTGTGGTGTGAGACTTCTGCGTGTGCCGTCGTGGAAAAGCCCACTCCATATCCGGCGGCGACCAGTGTAAGCATCAGGTCATGGGTAGATACTCGCTCGGCAACGACAGGGCTCTCATTGCTCGATCGGATCACTTTGTCCAGTTGTTGGCTGCATCCTTCGCAATTCTGTGGATCACACAGAACCAGGGGATATCTCATTACTTCCTGGAGAGGCACGTGTTTGTGCGTCAGCAAAGGGTGTCTGGCCGGCATGGTAACCACGAGAGGGTCGTGCCAGACAGGCTCGGCGAGAATCCCGTCGTCTACTTCATCGGCGAGCGCCAGCCCTGCGTCGTACAAGTCATTACGCAGCCCCAGCAGTTGCTGTGAGAAGGGCATCTCTGACAAACGAATCTCGACTTCGGGTTCTTCTTCTCGACAGCGGGCGAGTAGCATGGTCAAACGACTGCGTGCGATGCCATCGGAGAGCGCAATGCGCAGCTTGCCGCGATAGCCGGAGGCCGCAGCTTTGGCATTGGCTTTCGCCTGATCCAGGCAAATCAGGACTCGGCGAGCATCTTCAAGGAAGACCTCGCCGGCCCAAGTCAGTCGTGCTCCACGTGATGTTCGCTCAAGCAGCAGCACGCCGAGCTCGGTTTCCAGGTTCTTGATGGTCCGAGAGAGAGGTGACTGCTCGATATGAAGGCGCTCGGCCGCACGACTGAAATGCAGCTCTTCGGCGACGGCAATGAAATAGCGTAGATGGCGTAACTCCATGTCAAACATCCTCCCTGTACGACGCCACCATAATGCGATCCTTGGGCCAGACCGGCTAAACGCTGCCTGGCGGATCGACTTGTCGTGTCGGTTCCTCCCCCTGGCCGAAGCTGGCGCCTGGTAGCGGCGTCAGCTGGCGGTGAAAGCAGTCAAGAGGACAGCGGTCCTCTATGCGTCTGAAGCCCGCGACGGGTTGTCCACTGTGAATCGCCTTTGCCTTGTCGCGCCCAGTGATGTCATTGTGCTGACGTGTTAAGTATTGACTTAATTAAGCTTTTTCAACAATATCACAGAATGAACAGTTTTTCTGCCATTGCCGACCCTACGCGTCGAAGAATCATGGAGTCTCTGGCGCAGGGTCCGCTTTCGTCGGGAGAAATCGCAGGGTTGTTCCAGATATCGGCCCCAGCAGTATCCCAGCATTTGAAAATTTTGCGCGAGGCGGGGTTGGTTCAGGTGCGTATTGAAGCTCAGTGGCGAATCTATGAGTTGGACAGGGAGGGGGTTGATAAGCTGGTTGCGTGGGTGAGCACGCTGGGCTCCTCGGAAATGGCTAGTTGCGAGATTCACCGGGGCATCCTTGATAAGGCGCCTGGATAGTTGAAGCGCCAACTCTCTAGTGTGTGCGGTTGCTAGACGACAAACGGGGCCGCCGTGTTAGAATAGATTGTTTTTTTGAGTTCGTGCGCAGAGGTCTGCGCACGGCTTTTAGGCTAACTTGAGTAAGGTCTGCCATGACCCGTACCGCTTCGATTACAGTTGCTTTGTGGTGGCGCTTCCAATAGGGAGCGGCTCGTCGTTGCGGTTTCGGCCGCGCCTTGCCGCCGAACCGGCGGTCAAGGTATAGCAGATGACTCTCCGGCACGGCGGCTCCAAGACCTAAGGAGATTGCCCGGTGCCACTTACATTACTTGTCCTTTATCAGAGCATGCGGCGTGTAGCTGGGTTGCATCAGACGGTTGTGCCCGCCATTGGCTTTAGATCCTGGGTTACCAGTACTGTGTTTTGCTTGCAGAGTGCAGTTCGCCGTCTGTACTTCGGGGCGGCCTGCAAGGTGATTTCCGGGTATTGTCTGCGGGAATCCAAAGTCAATGTGTATAATGGAGTGTATAATGAGATGGCAATATCTCCTATAAAATCAATTAAATCAAGGAGTTATAATGCCTAAAATTCTGATGATCGATAACTACGATTCCTTTACCTACAACGTGGTGCAATATCTTGGCGAGTTGGGTGTCGAAGTAAAGGTCGTCCGCAATGATGAAATAGTTGTAGCCGACATCGAGGCGCTGGCACCCGCACACATTGTGATCTCCCCGGGGCCCTGCACCCCAAACGAGGCCGGCATATCCATGGCGGTGATTGAAGCCTACGCCGGGGTGGTACCTATTCTCGGTATTTGCCTGGGCCACCAGAGCCTGGGTCAGGTTTTTGGCGGCAAAGTGGTGCGGGCGAGACAGGTTATGCACGGCAAGACGTCACCTATTCATCACCGTGGCGAAGGCGTTTTCCGCGGCTTGAGCGAGCCCTTCGAGGCCACCCGGTATCATTCGCTGATAGTGGAGAAAGAAAGCCTTCCCGATTGTCTGGAAATTACTGCCTGGACGCAGACAGAAGCGGGTGAAGTGGATGAAATAATGGGGCTGCGCCACCGCGAGTTGGCGCTTGAAGGGGTGCAGTTTCATCCCGAATCTATCCTGACCGCGCACGGGCACGACCTGCTGCGCAATTTCCTGGAGCAAGGATTATGAATATACAGGAGGCCCTCGCCCGGGTTGCGGCGGGTGCGAATCTGGAACAGGCGGAAATGTCGTCCGTAATGTACCAATTGATGTCAGGTGATGCTACCGATGCGCAGATTGGCGGCCTGCTGGTTGCACTGCGTATGAAGGGAGAGACCCCCGCGGAAATTGCCGGCGCCGCACAGGTTATGCGCGAACTTGCCACACCCGTGATGGTGACTGACGAGAACCTGGTGGACCTTGTGGGCACTGGCGGCGATGGTGCCAACCTGTTTAATGTTTCCACTGCATCCAGCTTTGTCGCGGCAGCGGCCGGCGCCCGAGTTGCCAAACACGGCAATCGCTCGGTCTCCAGCACCTGTGGCAGCTCGGACGTACTGGAGCACCTGGGGGTGCCGTTGGATCTCAACCCCGAGCAAGTAGCGCGGGCTGTCGATGCGGTAGGGGTTGGCTTTATGTTTGCCCCTGCTCACCACAGCGCCATGCGTCACGCCGTGGGCCCGCGCCGTGAGCTGGGTATGCGTACCCTGTTCAATATTCTTGGGCCCCTGACCAATCCCGCCCACGTAAAGCGGCAGGTTATCGGCGTGTTCTCGCCAGACTTATGCCAACCCATGGCCGAGGTGCTAAAGGTATTGGGTTCGGTGCACGCGATGATTGTGCACTCGGATGATGGCCTGGACGAGATATCGATTGCCGCCGGCACCCGGGTGGCGGAGTTGCGCGACGGCAGCATCAGTAGCTATCACATCACGCCAGAAGAATTCCGGCTGGAACGTCAGAGCCTGGACGGGCTGGCTGTTACCAGTGCTGCCGCCTCGGCCGATTTGATTCGCAGGGCTCTGGCCGGTAAAGATGACGTTGATGCACGTAAAGCGGCCGCTATGCTGGCGCTGAACGGTGGCGCCACGATCTATGTCAGTGGTGTGGCGGCAACGCTGGCAGACGGTATCGAATTGGCGGAAGATGTATTGGCCAGTGGCCAGGCGGCAGAAAAAATGCAGCAGTTTATTGATTTTACCCGCCTCATGCGCGGGAAGGCGGATTGAGCCAATGTCTGGGAACACATCTACAATTCTGCGTGACATTCTTGCGCGCAAGCACGAGGAAGTGGTCGTCCGAAGACAGCGGGAGCCCATCGCCACACTCGAACAACGTATTGCCGCTCAGTCCCCGGTGCGAGGCTTCGCCAGGACCATGCAACAGCAGGTGGAGGCTGCTGCACCCGCGGTGATCGCCGAGGTAAAAAAGGCCTCACCCAGCAAGGGTGTGATCCGTGCGGACTTTCAGCCTGCGCAGATCGCCGCGAGTTACCAGAGCGGTGGCGCCAGTTGTTTGTCGGTACTTACCGATGTCGATTTTTTCCAGGGTGCGGACCGTTATCTGCAAGAGGCGCGGGCCGCTTGTGACCTGCCGGTATTGCGCAAGGATTTTACCGTGGATCCCTACCAGGTCATCGAAGCCCGGGCCATCGGCGCAGATGCCGTACTGTTGATCGTCGCTGCGCTGGAGGACGGCCAGATGCAGGAGCTGGCACGCACGGCCGCGGATCTGGGGTTGGATATACTGGTGGAAGTGCACGACAGGGCGGAGCTGGATCGCGCGCTGGAGCTGGGCACCTCACTGATCGGAATCAATAACCGCGACCTGCACACGTTTGAGACCCGTCTGGAAACCACCCTGGAGTTACTGCCCTACGTGCCTGCAGATCACGTGGTCGTGACCGAGAGTGGTATTCATACAGCGGAAGACGTTGCGCTGATGCGCAATCACCAGGTGTATGGATTCCTGGTGGGAGAGGCATTTATGCGAGCAACCGAGCCCGGAGAGAAATTGCGGGAGATGTTCTTCTCCCAGAGTTGAGCCCTGATCTACCGGGTGCCGTATACCACCATGGTTTTGCCCGCCACGGATACCAGGCCATTTTCTTCCAGCGTCTTGAGCACCCGCCCCGCCATTTCCCTGGAGCAACCCACGATCTTGCCCAGTTCCTGCCGGGTGATCTTGATCTGCATCCCGTCGGGGTGAGTCATGGCATCGGGTTCCTTGCACAGGTCCAGCAGGGTGTGAGCGATTCGGCCCGACACATCCACGAAAGCGAGGTCTGTCAGTTTGCGTGTAGTAGTGCGCAGTCGGGTGCTGATCTGGCGCGAGATAGAGTAGAGAATATCCGGAAACTGGCCGCGAATCTGATGGAAGCGTTCGTAGGAAATCTCCGCGACTTCACACTGGGTTTTGGCCACTACCATGGCGCTGCGTACCTGTGTCTCGTCATCGAACAGGCCCATTTCTCCAACGAAGTCCCCCGGGTTGAGGTAGGCCACTACCATCAAGTGGCCCGGGTCTGACTCGTCCTCGACCATTACCGACACCGAGCCCTCAAGGATCAGGTAGAGGGAATCGCTTAGCTCGCCCTGTTTCAGTACGTTACTTTTGGCCTTGTAGTCTTGCCTTTGGCAGTGGCGCAGGAAGTTCTCTACGTTGGGCAAGGCTTTTATTATCTGCGGTTTTACCACCCTAATACTCCATTACTGGCTGGTTGTTTGGACAGGAGTGTAGCCCACTCGGCGCGCAAGTAAAACCAGGCCGGGGCATGTTAATACTATTTGAATAGGTTGTGCCTCAAAAAAGTGTTAGCTGACCGTGCGCGTATTGCCGAAGGTGAAGTGCAAACAATCCAGCTGCACTGACACAGGGCACTTATGGTAAGCTGCGCGGCTGATTTTTATGGGAGTCCGGCGCAGATGAAAACGACAGTGAAATGGACTGATGGCGCCATGTTTATAGGCGAGTCCGGCAGTGGTCACAGCGTGGTGATGGATGGTCCTGAGGACCTGGGTGGTCGTAATCTCGGCCCGCGTCCCATGGAAATGCTGTTATTGGGTACGGGCGGCTGTGCGACTTTTGATGTCATGAGTATGCTCAAGAAGTCGCGCCAGAAAGTGGTGGATTGCCGGGTGGAGCTGGATGCTGAACGAGCCGATGCTGTGCCCGCGGTGTTCACTCGTATTGCCATGCATTTTGTGGTGACCGGAGTCGGGCTGAAGGAGAGTCAGGTCAAGCGCGCGGTGGACCTGTCAGCACAAAAATACTGTTCGGCGTCGATTATGCTGGCGGCGGCGGGAGTTGAGATCCGTCACAGCTACGAAGTTGTTGAGTTCGAGCCGGGGAAGTAAGCTGAATCTTCGGTGACCGTTATACCCGGTAGCTGGTGTGAGTCATCACTTTCGAAATAGCCGTCATCGTATCTTTGACGGGTTGCGGAAAGTCGGTGCCACCAGCTTCCAGTGCCTTGTCGCCGTGCCGCTGTTCGTCCTCCAGCATTGTCTGCACTATCAGGCGGGATTTACGGTCGTCTTCTGGCAGGGATTTCAGGTGGTCGCGCAGATGATTGCAGACTCTCTCTTCGGTGGCGGCGACGAAGCCCAGGCTAACCTTGTCACTGATGGCGCCGGCTACGGCCCCCAGGGCAAAAGACAGGCCGTACCAGGCCGGGTTGAGTACGCTGGGCTGACTGTCCAATTCCCGTAAACGCTGTTCACACCACACCAGGTGATCGATTTCTTCGGCCGCCGCCTGCTGCATTTCGTCGCGCACTGTCGGCAGTTTTGCGGTAAGTGCCTGGCCCTGATAAAGGGCCTGGGCGCAGACCTCTCCGGTATGGTTGACCCGCATCAGGCCCGCCACGTGGCGGCGCTCTTTTTCTGAAAGCTCAGAGTCGGAGTGGCCCTCGGAGGGGGAGGGGCGCGCCGCAGTGCGACCGCTGTTGGTAATGGTGCGCAGCACCGAATCTGTCTCGGTGATCAAACGGTCAATAAATGACAGGCGGCGCTGACGCATCGTGTTTATCCTTGGCTAGTCGCCTTGACTATAGCGCGCGATCGCCCGCCAGCCAATATCACGGCGCAAGATCATGCCGTCCCAACGGATAGCTTCCGCTGCGCTATAGCAGTCGCGCTGAGCAGCGGCTATGTCCGGCCCCAGGGCAGTGACACACAGTACACGGCCACCGCTGGTGACAACCCGTCCGTGTTCATCAATATTGGTGCCCGCATGAAATACCTTGATGTTGTCCGCCTGCTCGGCATCCAGTCCCTGAATGGGCAGGCCCTTGTTGTAAGTGCCCGGATATCCTCCCGCTGCCAACACCACGCCGATGGCGCAGCGCGAGTCCCACTCGGCTGAGGCCATGTCAAGTTCGCCGTCCAGGGCAGCGATGCATAGCACGACCAGGTCGGACTGCAGACGCACCATGATGGGCTGGGTCTCTGGGTCGCCAAAGCGACAGTTGTACTCGATAACTTTTGGTTCGCCGGCAGGCGATATCATCAGACCGGCATACAGAAAGCCGGTGTAGTCGTTACCCTCTGCGGCCATGCCTGCAACCGTTGGCAGAATGACATCGCTCATGATTCGGTTGTACACGGCGGCATCAACTACCGGTGCGGGAGAGTAGGCACCCATGCCGCCGGTGTTGGGGCCGGTGTCGCCTTCGCCAATACGCTTGTGGTCCTGGCTGGTGGCCATGGGCAATACGTTGCTGCCATCAACCATCACAATAAAGCTGGCTTCCTCACCCGGCAGGAACTCCTCAATCACTACACGGCATCCCGCCTCGCCGAAGGCATTGCCGGACAACATATCGGTGACGGCTGCCTCGGCCTCCGCCAGTGTTTCGGCGACGATCACACCTTTGCCCGCTGCCAGCCCGTCGGCTTTCACCACGATGGGCGCACCCTGCGCGCGCAGATACGCGAGGGCGGGTTCAAGCTCGGTGAAGTTGCCGTAGATACCGGAGGGGATATTGTGACGCGCGAGAAAATCCTTGGTGAAGGCCTTGGAGCCCTCTAGCTGTGCGGCCCCGGCGCGGGGTCCGAAGCAGCGCAGCCCACGCTCCTCAAAGTAATCTACCACACCGCCTACCAGCGGTGCCTCGGGCCCGACGATGGTCAGGCCCACGCTATGTTCTTCTGCGAAGTCGGTAAGGCCTGGAAAATCCATGGTGTCGATGGCCACATTGGAAATACCGGGCTCTGCTGCGGTACCGGCATTTCCCGGCGCTACAAATACGGTGTCCACTTGTGGCGACTGCGCAACTTTCCATGCCAGCGCATGCTCGCGCCCGCCACTGCCGATTATCAATACATTCATCTGTTTTAATGCCTGAAATGGCGCATGCCGGTGAATACCATGGCCATCCCGTGCTCATCAGCCGCGGCGATCACCTCCTCGTCGCGAATCGAACCGCCGGGCTGAATTACCGCCGCAATTCCTGCTTCACCGGCATTATCAATACCATCGCGGAAGGGGAAGAAGGCGTCGGAAGCCATCACTGAACCTTTGACCGCCAAACCGGCATGCTCGGCCTTGATGGCGGCAATGCGGGCGGAGTTAATGCGGCTCATCTGTCCCGCGCCCACACCTACGGTCTGACCGTTGGCAGCGTAGATGATGGCGTTTGATTTCACGTATTTGGCGACCTTCCAGGCGAACAGCAGGTCGTTCAGTTGCTGCTCGCTGGGCTGCAGCTTACTGACTATTTTGAGGTCAGCTGCGGTGATCATACCCAGATCGCGGTCCTGCACCAGCAAGCCACCGTTCACGCGCTTGTAGTCGAGAGCCGGGCCCTGTGCAGACCATTTCCCGCACACCAGCAGACGCACATTCTTTTTGTCTGCCACCGCCACCGCGGCTTCAGCGCTGACGCTGGGCGCAATAATCACCTCGACGAACTGGCTGTCCACAATCGCCTGGGCGGTAGCTGCATCCAGCTCCCGGTTGAAGGCGATAATGCCACCGAAAGCGGATTCCGGGTCAGTGGCGAAGGCCAGTTCATAGGCCTTGCCGATGTTGTCGGCGACGGCAACGCCGCAGGGGTTGGCATGCTTCACTATCACGCAGGCCGGCTGGTCAAAATTCTTGACGCACTCCAGCGCGGCGTCGGTATCGGCCACGTTGTTATAGGACAGTTCCTTGCCCTGTATCTGCTTGGCGGTGGCAATGCCGGCTTCTGCAGGGTTGGCCTCCACATAGAAGGCCGCCTGTTGATGCGGGTTCTCGCCGTAACGCATCTCCTGCACCTTGTGGAACTGGGTGTTAAAGGTTCTGGGAAAGGCGGGTGAGCCGCCGGGCACCAGCGAGCCAAAATGATTGGCGATGGCACCGTCGTAGGCCGCGGTATGTTCGTAAGCCTTAATGGCCAGATTGAAGCGGGTTGCCAGGGCGGTGGCACCGTCGTTGGCTTCCAGTTCAGCCAGAATGGCGGGGTAATCTGAAGCGTTCACCACGATGTTGACGAAGCGGTGATTCTTTGCGGCAGCCCTGACCATTGTCGGGCCACCGATATCGATATTCTCGACAGCGTCCTCCAGGCTGCAATCAGGTTTGGCCACTGTAGCCTCGAAGGGGTAGAGGTTGACCACTACCATATCGATGGCCTCGATACCGTGCTCGGCCATCACTGCGTCATCCTGTCCCCTGCGGGCGAGGATGCCACCGTGGACTTTCGGGTGCAGGGTTTTCACGCGGCCGTCCATCATTTCGGGGAAGCCGGTGTAGTCAGCTACCTCGGTGACCTCCAGCCCGTGCTCCTGCAGCAGGCGATAGGTGCCACCAGTGGACAGCAGTTTGATGTTGCGGGCTCGCAGCCCCTGGGCAAATTCGACGATGCCGGCTTTATCTGACACGCTGATCAGGGCTCGCTGGACTTTGACAAGATTTGTGTCAGTCATAGGTGTACTAGTCCTTGTTCGAGATCAGGTTGTATTGCTTCAGCTTTTTTCGCAGGGTGCCGCGATTGAGCCCCAGCATTATGGAGGCCTTGGTCTGGTTGTTGCGGGTGTAGGCCATGATTTCGGTGAGCAGCGGCGCTTCGATTTCCGCCAGCACCATCTGGTAAACATCAGCGGTAATCTGGCCGTCCAACTCGTTCAGGTAATGGCGAACAGCGACCGTAACCGATTCGCGCAGGCTCTGGGTTGGGGCTGATTCGCAGTCGTCATCGTTGGCTGCGACTTCCGGTTTTGTGGTTGGCTGTAGGGGTTCCGCCCTGGTCATGCTGCTTTTTCCTTATACATGGTGTTTTGATCGGGATAGGTTTCCGTCATCTGCTGTAGATAGTCTAGCTGCTCATCGGCCTGCTCGAGTTGGTTGAATGCTCGGCGATGCTGCAGTTGGTCGGGGTTATCCTGCAGGTACCAGCTCACATGTTTGCGGGCGATGCGCAGGCCCATGTGCTCGCCGTAGAAATCGTGCAGTGCCATAACGTGATCCTGCATGATGGCAAGTTGCTCCAGCAGCGAGGGAGCGGGCGGCGTGATGCCGGTGTCGAGATACGCCGCAATCTGGCCACACAGCCAGGGCTTGCCCTGGGCTGCCCGGCCAATCATTACTCCTGCTGCCCCGGTCTGGGCGATGACCGCCGCAGCGCTGGCCGGGGAGTCAATATCGCCATTGGCGAATACGGGGAAGCGGGTGGCGGCCACGATCTCGGCAATGGTGTTGTATTCCACCTCGCCTCTGAATGCGCAGGCCCGGCTGCGGCCGTGGACGGCGAGCGCGGCTATGCCCGCGTCCTCAGCAATACGCGCGATAATCACACCGTTTCTGGAGGAGGGTGCGGGGCCAGTGCGAATTTTCAGGGTTACCGGAACGTCCACGGCCTTTACCACGGCGGCGAGAATGTCTTTTACCAGTTGTTCGTCTGCCAGCAGGGCAGATCCAGCGGCTTTGCGGCACACTTTTTTTGCCGGGCAGCCCATGTTGATATCGATGATTTGGGCACCCTGGGCCACGTTGAATTGCGCTGCCTGGGCCATGGTGGCCGGCTCATTGCCGGCAATCTGGACTGAGCGAGGCTGTATTTCGCCATCGTGCCGGCTGCGCCACAGGGTTTTGCGCGAGTTCCTGAGCAGGGGGTTGCTACTGATCATTTCTGCCACTACCAGGCCGGCACCCATACGTGCACACAGGCGGCGAAATGGCAGGTCTGTTACTCCGGCCATAGGTGCCAGCGCTACGCGATTGGGGAGCTTGTAGGGTCCGATCTGCAGCATATGAAAAGGAGGATGGCCAGGGAGTCGAAAAGAGGCGGTATGATACTCGGATGGTTTGGAGCGGGAAAGATTTTCTGGGCAAAAAATCGCCAGCGGCGGTCACGCAGCGTCCCTTTTGCGCTCAGTCTGGCCTGTTTCCTCGCAGGCATACCCAGCCGTCTCTTTCGCTGGCCACGCGCAGCTCGACGCGTCCAGCATAGGCGCTGCACAGCATACGGGCCTGGTTTTCCAGCAGGCCGGACAGCAGCAGGGCGCCGCCGGGCTTGAGGAATTCCAGCAAAGTATCCGACAATTCGACCAGGGGGCCCGCCAGGATATTGGCGATGACCACACTGGCCTGGCCGCGCCAGGCAGCCCTGTCGAAACCATTGGGTAAGGCGACTTCAAGCGCAGCTGGCAGAATACTGTTGCGATTGGCGTTGTCGCGGGTGGCTACCAGAGCCTGGGGATCATTGTCCACGCCCAGAGCCGAATGGGCGCCCAGTTTCAGCGCCGCCACGGCAAGAATACCCGAGCCACAGCCGTAGTCGACAACGCGCCGGTTATCCAGCGACATACCGTCGAGCTCTGCAAGACACAGGGCGGTGGTGGGATGGGTGCCGGTGCCGAAGGCCAGGCCGGGGTCAAGCAGCAGGTTGACAGCATCGGGCTCTGGCGGCTCCAGCCAGCTGGGGCAGACCCACAGTCGGCGGCCGAAAGGCATGGGTTGATAGTGCTGCATCCACTCCCGTTCCCAGTCCTTGTCCTCGAGAATTTCGATGCGCTGATTCGCCTGTCGCAACGTTTCCTCGGAAAAAGCCGCCAGTACGCCGGTCATTTCCGTATCTGCCGCGTACAGGCCGGTCAGCCGCGTTTGGCCCCACAGGGGGGTCTCGCCCACTCCCGGTTCCAGCACCGGCTGGTCGGCATTGTCTTCCATGGTGACCGCCACTGCACCGGTAGCCAGCATCAGGTCTTCCAGCGCATCAACCTGGTTCGGGTGCGTATCTAACCGCAGTTGCAGCCAGGTCATGGGTACAGGGCTCCTGCCGGGAGGGTGGGGGCCGGCGTATTGTCAGTTGGCATAGCGGCGACCTGGATGCTGCTTGGGGTCAATCTTCGAGTTTGCTTTCGAGGTAGTGGATGCTGACGCCGCCGCTGGCGAACGCCTTATCGCGCACCAGATCCTGGTGCAGGGCAGTGTTGGTGCGAATGCCCTCAACAACCATTTCCTCCAGAGCCTGACGCATCCTGCGCAGGGCGACGTCCCGGTTTTCGCCAAAACTGATAATTTTTCCAATCAGTGAGTCATAGTAGGGCGGTACGGTGTAACCGTCATAAAGGTGTGAATCCACGCGTATGCCGGGTCCGCCGGGCGGGTGAAAGGTGGTTACCTTGCCCGGGGAGGGCAGGAATGTCTTGGGGTCTTCGGCATTGATCCGGCACTCGAAGGCGTGGCCGAAAAACTTCACTTCACTCTGGGTAAAGGACAGTGGCAGGCCGGCTGCTATACGCAGTTGCTCCTTGACGATATCGATACCGGTGATCATCTCGGTGACGGGGTGCTCTACCTGCACCCGGGTATTCATTTCGATAAAGTAGAAGCCGCCGTCCTCATACAGGAATTCGAACGTGCCGGCGCCGCGATAGCCTATATCGATACAGGCTTTGACGCAGGACTCTGCCACGGCAGCACGAATATCGTCCGGAATACCCGGGGCGGGTGCCTCTTCCAGCACTTTCTGGTGGCGCCTTTGCAGCGAACAGTCTCTGTCGCCCAGGTGTACTGCGTTGCCCTGGCCGTCAGCCAGCACCTGGATTTCCACGTGTCGCGGTTTCTGCAGGAATTTTTCCAGATAGACCACATCGGAGCCAAAGGCAGCTGCCGCCTCGGACTGGGTGACCTGTATGGAGTTGAGCAGTGCTGCTTCGTTGTGTACCACCCGCATGCCACGACCACCGCCGCCCGCGGATGCCTTGACAATTACCGGATAGCCAATGCCTCGCGCTATCTCCAGGGTTCGCTGTGTGTCCTCGGTGAGGGGGCCGTCGGAGCCGGGTACGGTCGGTACACCCGCGACCTTCATCGCCTGGATAGCCGATACCTTGTCGCCCATCAGGCGGATGGTGTCCGCTGTAGGGCCAATAAAAACAAAGCCGCTCTTTTCCACCTGGTCGGCGAAATCGGCATTTTCTGCCAGGAAGCCATAACCGGGGTGGATGGCGGTGGCATTGGACACTTCGGCTGCGCTGATGATGGCTGGCACATTGAGATAGCTGTCCTTGGACGGCGCCGGGCCAATACAGATCGACTCATCTGCGAGACGAACATGCATGAGTTCCGTATCGGCGCTGGAGTGGACAGCGATGGTGCGGATATCCAGCTCCTTGCAGGCGCGAAGAATGCGCAACGCGATCTCTCCGCGATTGGCGATGAGCACCTTTTCCAGGATGGGCATGTCGATTTCCTCTGGTGAGCGCGGGGCAGGGCGCCCGTTAGGAGATGGAGAACAGTGGCTGGTCGAACTCTACCGGCTCGCCGTTTTCTACCAGTATCGCCTCAATGGTACCGGCCTTGTCGGCCTCGATCTGGTTCATCATTTTCATGGCCTCAACAATACAGATTACATCGCCCACTTTGACTGTCTGGCCCACTTCCACAAATGCAGGTGAGGTCGGGGACGGGGAGTTGTAGAAGGTGCCGACCATTGGTGAGCGCACCACATGTCCTGCCGGGGCCGCAACAACAGCCGGGGCCGGCTCTGCTGCTGCCGGGGCCGCAGTGGGCGGTGGTGGTGGCGGGGCGTACTGTGGCAGATACTGGGGCGCGGCAGCGGCCTGGGCGCCATTTCTGCTGATGCGCACGGACTCCTCCCCCTCCTTTATCTCTATCTCGTCAATATTGGACTCTTCCAGCAACTCGATCAGTTTCTTTACCTTGCGAATGTCCATAATTCAGTCTCTTGCTGTTGTGTTTGTTTGTTCTAACTGCTGCAGGGCGGCCAGCAGCCCCAATTCGTACCCCTGTGCTCCCAGGCCGGAAATTACACCCCGGGCGAGATCCGAGAAGTAGGAGATCTGGCGAAATTCCTCGCGAGCGTGAACATTTGACAGGTGAATCTCGATAAATGGGATATCCACCGCACTGAGGGCGTCGCGCAGCGCCACGCTGGTGTGGGTAAATGCAGCCGGGTTGATCAGTATGAAATTGACGCCTTCCTGCCGCGCTTCCTGCACCCGCTCAATCAATTCGTATTCCGCGTTGCTTTGCATGTGCAACAGGTGGTGGCCCCGTTTCCGGGCGAGCCGCTCCAGCCCCAGGTTGATGTCCTCCAGGGTGCTGCTGCCATAGATACCGGGCTCGCGCGTACCGAGCAGGTTCAGGTTGGGTCCGTGTAATACCAGGATGGTCGCCATGGCGCTAGCAGTTCCACTGTGGGCGTAGTTTGAAGCAAGTGTGGATCAATTTTTGGATGCTGTCTACGATATTTGCGGTCTAACCTAATTTTGTCGGCATTTAACGGCTTTATTGAAGAAGTTAGACGGATTTTTGCGCAATAAAGTGTTCGGTGGACACATTTAACAACCGCCTCGGTGTGGCGGCCAATAGCAGTGTAAGTGCTGCCAATTGCCGTTTAGTTGACCGCTATTGCCGGCTTTATGGGTGCAACGGCGCGAAGCGCGTCGATCACCGTACTACGAGTCAGAAGTTGGGGCAGCAGCAGCGGTTCCCCATTTGGCTCGCCGGGGTACATCAGGTATAGCGGAATGCCGTTGCGCCGGTGTTGGCGCAGGAACGCGGCGATGTCGGCATCGTAGTTAGTCCAGTCGGCCACCATGTATACCACGCCGTGGGCGGCGAAGGCCTTTTCCATCTCGTCGGTGAACAGCACTGCGGATTCATTGGCGAGACAGGTAATACACCAGTCCGCAGTAACATCCACAAACACCGGTGTGCCGGCGGCGCGCAGCTCCGCGAGATTTTGCTCCGACCAGGCCACTCTGTCATTTGCAAGTCCCGCAGTGCGAATACCGTTTTCGTCCAGTGTTCGCCATGAACCGAGGCTCGCCGCTGCCAGCACACAAGCCAGGGCGACGGCCTTGCCCCAGTTGCCGTAGCGCCAAAGCCAAAGACCCAGCGCGAGTATCAGCGCGCCCGCCAGCGCTGCGGTCATGGTGTTTACCCCGGTTTGGCGACCGGCTACCCACAGCAGCCAGATGGCGGTAGCGTACAGCGGAAACGCGAGGAACTGCTTGAGCGTTTCCATCCAGGCGCCAGGCTTAGGCATGAGCTTGCGTGCCAGGCCGCTGTAACCCAGCAGCAATAGTGGTGCCGCCATGCCTGCCCCCAATGCGGCAAACACCAGCAGTGCAACATACGGGGGTTGGCTGATAGCAAAACCCAGCGCAGTGCCCATGAAAGGTGCAGTACAGGGGCTGGCAACCACGACGGCCAGTACACCGGTGAAAAAACTGCCGGTGCGCCCGCCCCGGTCCGCGAGCCCTCTGCCGGTATTCATCAGGTTGCCGCCAAAATCCACCAGGCCAGAGAGTGACAGGCCCATGGCGATAAACAAATAGGCCAGTGCAATGACAAAACCGGGCGATTGCAGCTGGAAACCCCAGCCGATCGCTTGACCGGCCTGTTGCAGGGCGATGAGAGAGGCTGCCACCAGTACGAAGCTGGCAACCACGCCCGCGCTGTACAGCCAGCTGTGCAGGTGCCTGTCGTGGTCGGAACTGCGAGCGAAACTCAATACTTTCAGTGACAGAATAGGGAACACACAGGGCATCAGGTTGAGGATGGCGCCACCGACGAAAGCCAGTAGCAGCATGTAGAGCAGGGTGCCGCCGCCGGTTTCCCCGGCACCGCTATCGGCGATGTTAGTTTCCGCCAGTTTGGTGCGGACCGGTGCGTCGATGGCGCTGACGTTGCCACTGGAAAAATCGATGCTGAAATACTGGGTCTGTGGTGGATAGCACAGACCGGCATCGGCACAGCCCTGGGAGCCCAGAGCCAGGGTAGCCTTTCCCTCCGCCCGCGCGGGCTGAAGGAGGAGGTCGACATAGTTGTAATACACCTCCACTTCGCCGAAGTACTCATCTTCCCGCTGCAGGCCCTCCGGGAGCTCCGCGGTCAGCGGCACATCTCCCTGTGCGTCCGTCAGGCTGAAGTTAAAACGGTGCTGGTAGAGGTAGTAGGTCTCGGCGATGACCCAGTACACACGCAGGGTTTTGTCCTCCTGTATTTCGACCTCAACCTGGTAGGCTTCTTCAACTGGCAGGAATTGCACGACAGTGGGTGAGGTGCCAAAAGGTGAGGGCGCTGTGAAGCCTGCCGTCTGAGCGAAGGCCAGGCCAGTGGCCAGGAGTAAGATGCTTGCAAACAATGCCCGCATGAATAACCTCATTGAAAAACGGATGTAAAGAGGGCGAATTGTACCAGTGTCGCGTTCTCTCCCCAATCTGACGCCAGTTGGCGGCTGTAGGATGGTATAATAATCGGACGCTCAAAGAGGCGACAGGTTCCAGTCGGAGTACTAAATTGAAGAATTACTTGAGCACACTGCTGCTTTGCGGCCTTGTATCACAGGTGGTTTTTGCCAGCGAAGAGGGCTCACTCAGCCTGACCGAGGCCTGGGTGCGGGCCCTGCCACCCGGCCAGCCAAATACTGCGGCCTACGTGACAGCTACCAACAAGGGCAGTGACGCGTTGAGCGTGGTCGGCGGACGCACGGATATCGCTGATACCTTAGAGATTCATACCACGCGGGAAGTCGACGGACTTCAACGTATGGAGCAACTTGACACGGTCACGGTGGCGCCCGGCGAGAGCGCGGTATTCGCTCCCGGTGGTATGCACCTTATGCTGCTTGGCCTCAAGCGCATGCCGGCAGCCTCAGAAGAGGTTATTCTGTGTCTTACTCTGGCGAGCGGCGCGGAGGCCTGCACTACCGCCCCGGTGCGTAAAAGTGCCGGCGGCGCACAATCACACAAGCACCACTAACGGACTCTGGACATGAATGACTTGAACTCAAACGATAGCGCGTGGCGAGACAAACTGGATGACCTGTTGCCTGGTGGGCGCTTGCTCAGTGTGTTGCTGACAGCGCTGTGCGTGTATTTACTGATCTGTGTAGTGATGGGTATTTACTGGAGCATCACCCCCGCGCACTTTGATGTGCGCGAGCGCGCCGCGACCTACGCAGCGGAGGATGGCGGCACGGTGGTAACCGGGTCTGTCACCACTGCAGCCCTGATCGGCGTAATGGACACCCTGCTCAACAAACCGGGTGGCTACACCCACAATGATGTTTTCCCACCCGGTGTGTGGCTGGACAATATGCCGAACTGGGAATACGGGGTGCTGATCCAATCCCGGGACCTGGCGCGGGCCCTGCGGGAGAATTTCAGCCGCTCACAGTCGCAGTCCACAGAGGACGTGGACCTGGTGATGGCCGAGCCGCGCTTTAACTTCGATTCCGACAGCTGGGCGCTGCCGGCCTCGGAATCCGAATACCGGGATGGTGTGAAGTATGTGCGCCGGTATTTTGACCGGCTGTCTGATCCCTCTGCTTCCGAGGCCCAGTTTTACGCCCGGGCCGACAACCTGCGCAATTGGCTGTCCACGGTAAACACTCGTCTCGGAAGCCTGTCGCAGCGGCTGAGTGCCAGTGTTGGCAAGCGTCGGATCAATACCGACCTGGCGGGAGAGGAAAGTGCCAGCCAGTCCACTAACGCACCCCAGGAGCTCGATGTGACCACGCCCTGGTTGGAAATAGACGATGTCTTTTACGAGGCCCGCGGTACCGCCTGGGCGTTGATCGAGTTTCTGGAGGCGGTGGAGGTCGACTTTGCCGATGTACTGCGCAAGAAGAATGCCCAGGTGAGCCTACAGCAGATTATTCGCGAACTGGAGGGTACCCAGGAAACAGTTTGGAGCCCGATGGTTCTAAACGGCAGTGGTTTTGGTATGTTGGCGAATCACTCGCTGGTGATGGCGTCTTATATCAGTCGCGCCAACGCGGCCATTATCGACCTCAGAGACCTGCTGTCGCAGGGTTAGCCTTTATTATAGCGCAGACGGGTACCGGTATTGAGCGACAGCCGAATCTCCTCCGCACTCAGCGCCTCTGGGAAATAGGTGCCGGACAGCTTGGCATCCAGCAGGCTGGCCCCTTCCAGATTGGTATTGCGAAAATCAATGCCGCTGAGGTCCGAGTTGCGAAAGTAGGAGTTGCTGAAGTCCAGGCCGCTGGCATTCATATTGCGCAGATCCCGTCCTCGGTAGTCGCCGTTCTTCAACTCGCCGGTATTGAGCTTGTCGCGCTGCTCGTTGAAGCCCTTGATGTCTTCGGTGCGCAGTAGCTGGTATAAGGGATCTTGCTTGATAACGGGCTTGTCCATTCGCTTACCTTTTAAATTATGCCTTCGGTTGACGGGATCTCCACGAGGGGTGGACAGCTTAAGCCACAGCGGGACGCAAGCCCAGCCCCATCGACTGATATGTGCTCCTCACTCAGGACAACAGGTTTGACAGTACAGACCTTCCAGGGTTTTCTCCTTACACGCAACTGGCGCGATACCCCCGGTGGTGTTGAGCTGGAATTCTGGTTTGCCACCGACAGTGGCCCGCTGTGCGCCATCATCCGTGGTGAGCGCAGTGTGTTTTTTCTGGAGCGGGCGCAACTTGAGCAGGCGGGCAGTGTTCTGGACACCGAAGTGGGGGTGGAGATCAAGCCGGTTAACTTGCGCAGTTTTGGCCTGCAGTCAGTGATGGCTGTTTACTGTCCCGCCTATCGGCAGGCGAGGCGTCTGGCGGATACCCTGCGGAGGCTTGGTCTCGACCCCCTCGAAGCGGACATCAATCCCGCGGATCGTTTCCTCATGGAACGTTTTGTGATGGGCTCTGCCACATTGCAGGGCCAGGCGCGCCAACTTAGCCGTCACCTGCTACTGGAAAATCCGGCGATCAAGGCCTGCGACTATCGGCCGGACCTGAAAGTGGTCTCCTTCGATATAGAAACGGCAATGGAAGGGATTCAGCTGTACTCCATTGGAGTGCATGGCGTAGCCGCGGGACAGCACAGCCGCCGGGTATTCATGGTGGGAGAGGGCGCTCAGCAGGATTTTGTCCAGGTTTGTGCCAATCAGGAGGACGCGCTGCAGTGTTTTCTGGACTGGCTGGCTGAGTATGACCCGGACGTGCTGATAGGCTGGAACGTGGTGAACTTTGATACCTGGTATCTGCAGCGCCTGGCTGACAAGTTGGGGCGGCGCCTGTTGTTGGGGCGGGATCGTCGCAGCGTGCACTGGCGGGAACTTGATGATGATGGAGACCGACGAACAGTCCAGTGTCCCGGTCGGGTAATTCTCGACGGCATTGAGTTGTTGCGAGCCGCCTTCTACCGATTCGAGAGTTTCGCCCTGGATAATGTAGCGCAGGAGCTGCTCGGCGAAGGCAAATTGTTACACGGCAGTGGCCGGGGTGGGGAGATTACCCAGCTATTTCAGCAGGACAAGACGCGCCTGGCAGACTACAACCTAAAGGACTGCGAGCTGGTATCGGACATTTTCGCACATACTTCGATGCTGGATTTTGCGATCGCCCGTACTGTCATGACGGGACTCAATCTTGATCGCATGGGCGGTTCGGTGGCGTCCTTTGACAACCTTTATCTCCCCAGGCTGCACCGTCGCGGTTTTGTCGCACCCAATGCCAGCGCGGATCACAGCGCCAGCCCGGGCGGCTTCGTGCTGGATTCCAGCCCAGGGCTTTACGATCATGTGCTGGTGCTAGATTTCAAAAGCCTGTATCCCAGCATCATCCGTACATTTTTTATCGATCCTCTGGGTCTGGCTCTGGGGCTGGGTGACGATCTGGGGGAAGCAGAGACGGTGCCGGGTTTCCTGGAGGCGCATTTTGCGCGAGAGGGGCACGTGCTGCCCGAGTTGATTCAGCAATTGTGGCGGCAACGCGATGAGGCCAAGCGGTTGGGCGATGGGCCCCTGTCCCAGGCAATCAAGATTATTATGAACAGTTTTTACGGTGTGCTGGGCACACCGGGCTGCCGCTTTTTCGATACTCGACTGGCCAGTTCCATCACCCGGCGCGGTCACCAGATACTCAATCGTACGCGAGATCGAATAGAGGAATTAGGTCACCGCGTTATTTACGGTGATACCGATTCAGTTTTTGTATGGATCCAGGAAGCGCAAAATGATGCCCAGGCTCAGGCTGCGGGCCGCATGCTGCAGGATGACCTCAACGGCTATTGGCACCGGTTTTTGCGCGAGGAGTTCGATCTGGAGAGCGTGCTGGAATTGGAGTTCGAGACCCACTACAAACGCTTCCTGATGCCCACCATTCGCGGCTCGGATAAAGGTAGCAAAAAACGCTACGCCGGCGTTGTTGCCGCAAAAGAAGGTGATCGGCTGGTTTTCAAGGGCCTGGAAAATGTGCGCACGGACTGGACCCGGGTTGCCCGGGAATTTCAGGAAGAGCTGTACCGGCGCATTTTTATGCATGAACCCTATGAAAACTATGTGCGCGAAGTAGCCGCCGAGGTGCGGGCGGGCCTGCGGGACGAGCAACTGGTCTACCGCAAACGTCTGCGGCGCAAGCTGGCGGATTACCAGCGCAATGTGCCACCCCATGTGCAGGCAGCGCGATTGTGCGAAGAGCGCGCGCTGCCGGTACCGTCCCGTGGTTCCTGGGTGGAATACGTCATGACCACTCGCGGTGCCGAACCCGTGGCGAGACCGCTGGCACCACTGGACTACCAGTACTATGTGGATCGCCAGTTGGAACCGGTGGCGGACGGCATTCTCGGTTTCGTGGGTGTATCCTTTCGTGGGCTCGTCGATAAACAGATAGGGCTCTTCTGATATGGCAGGGCGACAGAGGTTACTTGCCAGCAGCCAGTGTGGACTGCCAATGTCAGTCATACCTTAATTTCTGACCTGTACGTGGCAAAAACACAAAAGCGTCTTTGGCAAGCCACATCAGATACCATGGAAGCGGGTGGTAGAAGTCAGGTGCTGGGTGACGCCACTGACGCCCTGATAGGGAACCTGAAAGAACAAGATCTGCTTGAGTGAGCTGGCATAGCCCGACTGGGCGCCGAACTACCGCTGAAACCGATTCTAATAAAGGAAAATAATATGACTTCCATCCTCTCGAGAACGACGCTAACGCTTTTGGCATGCCTACTGGCTGTCAGTGCCGTGGTGGCCGAGCCGCTGGCAAAACCTGAAATCGAAGCGGCCCTGAACGCGGCCTATGCGAAATACAAAACCCTGCAGGAAGGGGCCAATGCCGACTATATTCCGGCCCTGGCGGCGGTGGACCCGAATATATACGGCATAGCATTGGTCACTCCAGAGGGCCAGATCTTTACCGCGGGAGACGTGAAATCAGAGGTTTCAATCCAGTCTATCTCCAAGGTGTTTACCATGGCCCTGGTCATGGATCAAAAAGGCCCGGAGTCTATTTCCAACAATATGGGGGTGGACGCGACGGGCCAGGTTTTCAATTCCATCGTCGCCATTGAGCAGTACAAGGGTGCCGAAATGAATCCGCTGGTCAATGCTGGCGCCATCACGGCTACCAGCATGGTTAAGGGTGATTCGCGAGAGGAGATCTGGAGCAGCATTCTGCATTACTACAACGCGTTTGCGGGGCGCGAACTGTCAGTGAACAAGGAGGTTTTCGCGTCCGAGGCGGCCACCAATCAGCGTAATCAGGCCATCGCCAGCCTCATGTATGCCTATGGGCACATCAAGAGCGATCCCGCGCAGGCCACGGACATTTATACCGAGCAGTGCTCAGTCAATGTCAATGCACGTGACCTGGCGATCATGGCAGCCACGCTGGCCAACGGCGGCCGCAACCCCCTTTCCGGCAAGCAGGTGATGCGCAACGAAAACGTGCCTGAGGTGCTTGCGGTAATGGCGACTGCCGGTCTGTACGATGATTCCGGCCAGTGGTTATATCTGACGGGTCTGCCCGGCAAAAGCGGCGTTGGTGGCGGCATTATTGCCGTTTCTCCCGGGCGATTCGGTATTGCTGTCATCTCCCCTCCACTGGATACCGCCGGGAACAGTGTGCGCGCCCAGAGAGCTATCGCCGATATTTCCAATGCGCTAGGTGGCAACCCTTACGCAGTCGTACCTGCCAGGTAGGCGTGAATATCGACGGCAATATCGGGTCAGACTATCGCATCAGTTTACCGTGAAAGTGGATTTTGATACCGGGGACCTGATCCAGAATAATTGATCCGGGACTGTTGGAGAATCAGTCCCCGAAAAACTCTGTTCTCAGCGCAGGGTAGTCGGCGGCCGCCAGGCGCGGCCCATATTGGGAAACAATCCTACCCGCCGTCAGGCTGGCAAAGCGTCCGGCGGTGGCAAAATTCTCGCCCCGGGTGATCGCGTACAAAAAAGCGCCAGCAAACATATCGCCGGCACCATTGCTGTCTACCGCCTGCACCTTGTGCGCAGCGATATCGACCTGTTCGTCGCCGTCAAAGGTAATCGCACCCTCGGCACCGCGCGTAATGACAAAACTTCTGGCAACACGCTTCAATTTCTCTATGGCCACCGCCAGATCGTTTGTCTCACCCCAGCCCATGGCCTCGGCCTCATTGCAGAAAATCAGGTCCAGACCCTCGCCCACGATGGCAGACATGCCTTCCCGGAAAAACTCCACCATGCCCGGGTCGGAAAAACTGAGAGCCGTCTTTACACCTGCGGACTGGGCCAGTTTGCGGGCCTCTACAGCGGCCGCAAGGCCGGTTGGGGAGGTCACGAGATAGCCTTCGATATACAGATATTCGGAGGCGGCAATGGCCTCGGCGTTCAGTTGTGCCGGTGACAAGGTTTCACTGATACCCAGAAATGTATTCATGCTGCGCTCGGCATCGGCAGTGATCATAACCAGGCATTTCCCGGTGGTGCCGTGCTCGCGTTCATCGCTGAGGCAGTGCTCGACGCCAGCTCTCTCCAGGTCCCCCAGGTAGATGTCGCCATCGATATCCGCCGCCACTTTGCAGGACATAAAGGTAGGGCCGCCAAACTGGGCTGTGGCAATCATGGAGTTCCCCGCGCTGCCACCACTGGCGTGCACCGCCTTGACCAGATGCCCCTGCAGATGTCCCAGCAGCTCCTCCTGTCGATTCTCGTCAACCAGCGTCATCAGGCCCTTCTCAACATTCATCTGCGCCAGTTCTGCGTCTGTCACCTGGATTTCTGTATCCACCAGCGCTGCGCCGATGCCGTAAGCTGCGTATTTCTTCATGCATTTCTTCCGTTATGCGATCAGCGGGCTATTATCCTGATCCCGAGCGCGATTTAAAGCACCGCTCTATAACTAAGAACTGAAATTAAGTGGCAGCCCGCTCGCAGGCAGTCTTTGGTGCAATAACAAACAATTTTCAGCTAAAGCAATTTACTCGACCAAGCCGATTTTCGCTCCATTTCGAGCTAGCGGCTGGTGTACACTCGCACCCCATGATTCGTACCCGCCACATCCTCCTGAAACTGTTCATTACCGCCCTGGTAGCCGGCTGTCTGTTGCTGATCTACCTGGACGCCAAAATCACCTCTACCTTCGTCGATAAAATGTGGGAAGTGCCCGCCAAGGTATACGCGCGGCCCCTGGAGCTGTTTTCAGGCGCGCGGCTTGGCGCGGACGATCTGGCTTACGAGCTGGAAGTTCTGGGGTACCGCAAGGTGACGCAAACCACAGGGCCGGGGCAAGTGGCCCGCAATCGGGATCGGTTTGAAATCTATACGCGTGGCTTTACCTTCCCCGGAGAGAGAGAGGCTGCCAGGCGGGTGCTAGTGGAGCTGCGCGGTCAGCGCGTGCAGGCCATATCCGCTGGCAATCAGGGCATCGACCTGATGCGGCTTGACCCGGTACAGATCGGGGGTATTTATCCCCTCCACGGTGAGGACCGAGTGCTGGTCCGGCTGGAGGACGTGCCGGCCACGCTGCGGGACGGCCTGCTGGCAACCGAGGATCACCGCTTCTATGATCACTGGGGTATATCGTTAATCGGTATAGCCCGTGCGGCCTGGAGCAACCTGCGATCGGGCCAGGTGGTGGCGGGTGGCAGTACGATTACCCAGCAGTTGGTGAAAAACTACTACCTCACGCCAGAGCGCACCATCGTGCGCAAAGTCACCGAGGTGCTGATGGCGATCCTGCTGGATTTGCACTACGAAAAAGACCAGATTCTCGAAAGCTATATCAACGAAGTCTATCTCGGCCAGGAAGGCCGTCGATCAGTTCATGGCTTTGCCCTGGCAGCTCGGCATTATTTCGACACTCCCCTGGGCCAACTGGATCTGCCGCAGCAGGCACTGTTGATCGGCATGATCAAAGGGCCCTCGCTGTATAACCCGAAGCGCAATCCTGAGCGCGCACTGCAGCGACGAAATGTGGTGCTGGGGGAAATGGCCCAGCTGGGCGTGATCACCGAGGCGCAGGCGCAGGCGGCGAAGGCGAAACCGCTGGGCCTCAACAGTAAGCACCAGATTCAGGGAACCTTCCCCGCCTATCTGGACCTGGTGCGCCGGCAACTGCGGCAGGAATATCGGGATGAGGATCTCACCACTCTGGGGCTCAGCATCTTCACACCCTTCGATCCACTACTGCAACGCCAGATAGAGCGCAGCACCACCACAGTGCTGGACCAGCTGAACAAGGGGGGCGAGTTGGAAAGTGCCTCAGTGGTCACCCGTTTCGACTCCGGCGAGGTGGCAGCACTGGTGGGCGGGCGCCAGGTTCGCTACGCCGGTTTCAATCGGGCTCTGGACGCTCGCCGGCCCGCCGGTTCCCTGTTGAAGCCTGCTGTTTACCTGGCGGCACTGGAGCAGCCCCGGAAATATTCGCTTGCGACCGTACTGGCAGATGCACCAATGAAGGTGGCCGGTCCCGGCGGAACGACCTGGGAGCCGCGCAACTACGACCGCAAGGTGCACGGCGACGTGCTGTTATACCGGGCGCTGGCAAATTCCTACAACCTCGCCACCGCCCGCCTGGGTATGGACTTGGGGTTGGGCTCCATCGTCGATATGTTGCACAGGCTGGGGATTGAGGGTTACATCCCGGAGGTGCCCGCCCTGACACTGGGCGCGGGTGAGTACTCGCCAATGGATATGACGGCCATGTACCAGACTATTGCGGCGGGGGGATTCCGCATCCCTCTGCGCAGCATTCGTGAAGTGGTGGATGCCCAGGGCAGTGCGCTAAAACGCTACCCGCTGGAATACGATCGCACAGTGAGTCTGCAGGCAACGAATTTGCTCACCTATGCACTGCGCTCGGTGGTCCGGGAGGGTACGGGCCGAGGCGCTTACCGCTATCTGCCGGCGGGCTTCGATGTCGCGGGTAAAACCGGCACTACCAACGACGGCAGGGATTCCTGGTTTGCGGGTTTTTCCGGTGATCTGCTGGCAGTCACCTGGATTGGCCGCGACGATAACGGCAGTACCGGGCTGACCGGTAGCAGCGGTGCGCTGAAAGTTTGGGCGCACTTTATGGCGGCGGCCAGTGAGCGCCCGCTGGGATATCGCATGCCGGACGGGATGGAGACAGCCTGGATAGAGGAGCACACGGGTTACCGCACGGGTAAGGGTTGTCCCGATTCACGTCTGTTACCCTTTGTCATCGGATCAGAGCCACGCAAGAGTACGAATTGCGCGGCACGTTCCACCGGCATCAAGGATTGGTTCCAGTCACTGTTTGGAGGGGATGATGAGTAGAGGCAGGGTTCTTATAAGCCTGGCCTTTGGCGCGATGCTGGTTGGGTGCTCTGCGATGTCTACCACAGACAACAAATCTGCGCCGGTAGTAAAGGCGCCAGCGACCAGTCCTGCGCCGCCGGTTATGCCACCGCGGCCTCCGGCTCAACCGCCGGAGCCCTCGACTTCCGGTGCGTGGCAACCCCTGCTTAAAAAAGCGGAGCAGTCCGCCGCCCGTGGCGACTACGAACAGGCGCTGGCATTGTTGGAGCGGGCGCAACGCATTGCGCCCACCGCCGGTGTGATCTACCTGCAACAGGCGCAGGTACACTGGGCCAGGGGCGATATGGCCCAGGCCCGGAGTACGGCTGAACGCGGCTTGTTGTACTGTGACGGTTCGCAACAGTGTGATGCTCTGCGTTCAATCAGTCGTTAACGCTATGAACTCATGTTGTTAAGTAGCCGCATCTTCGAGTTCTGACTGCCTCCTCGGTTGTAATCCCAGGCCCTCGGGAGGCAGCCAGAACCCGAAGGTGCTACCATCCTGTTAGCAATCCGCGTCTAAAAGTCAAATTGATATTGATGCGAATGTCAGTTGGGTATTGTCGGGTTTATCGCGCGATGGAGCTGTCTGTAATGTAAAGCCCGCTGAAGGGCGTGGGGTTTCAACCGCCAGTGGGCTTTACATTGCAGGCCGCGGCAAACCAGAGAAAGCAATTGAAGATAATATCCGTGGTCAATAACCGGGGTCTGTCCCAGGTTAATAATAATTAGGGAGATTGGGCAAATGCCGCGACTTTTATCAGGCGCATGTATTATCTGCCTTGCGCTGGCAGGGCTCGCCGGATGCGGAGGCGATGAACAGGCGGCACCGGAACGAGTGAGTCGTCCCGTCAAGATTTTCGTCGTCGAAGGCGACGAGGTTGACGCAGTGCGCAGCTTCCCCGGGAAAGTCGATGCCTCGCAGCGGGCGGAGCTGGCGTTCCGGGTGTCGGGAAAGCTGCAGGAATTGCTGGTCAAAGAGGGCGACCTGGTTGAAGAAGATCAGGTGCTTGCACGCCTGGATCCCGCCGACTACCAGTTGGTGTTGGAAGACCGGCAGGCGAAGTTTGATAACAGTGACAGCAACTACAAGCGGGCAAAGGAACTGGTTGCCGACGGTAATATCTCGCGCCTGGACTTTGATCGCATGGAGGCAGATTACCGCAGCGCCAGCGCGGCCCTGTCTCAGGCGAAAAAGGATCTTGAGTATACCGTGATGCGCTCACCGTTTCGCGGGCGTATCGCCCAGCGCGACGTGGAGAACTTTGAGGAGGTAACGGCCAAGCAAACCGTTATATGGCTACAGAATATCGACCAACTGGATATTACCATCAACCTGCCTGAGTCCGTGGTGCGCAGCGTGCGGGGTGGGGTAAGCAAGGAAACAGTGGGTGGTAATGGTCATACTGACCCGGCAGTGCGCGCCACGGCCCAGTTTGAAGGCCGCGCCGACCAGACCTTCGAGCTTGCGCCCAAAGAGATCGCCACCAAGGCGGACGCCCAAACCCAAACCTATCGGGCCACGTTTACCATGCCCGCGCCAACCAACTTTACTGTGTTACCTGGCATGACAGCGACGGTAGCCCTGGATCTCAGCGAGCTGGTCACATACGAGAAAGTGAAGTGGGTTCCGGCGCGTTCGGTGCAGGCGGACAGCGGGCTCAAGCCCCGTATCTGGGTACTGGATCCGGAGACCATGACTGTATTTGCGCAGGATGTGTCCATTGGGCGCATGTCCGGGAGCATGATCGAAATTACCGATGGCCTGTCCGGGGGGGAGGAGATTGTCTCCGTGGGGGCGCCCTATCTCGCCGAGGGAATGCAGGTCACGCGTATGGCTGTCACCGAGCAGGCGTCGCCGCGTGCCGGCGATCCTTCCTGAATCATAGCAATTATTCCGGGGTGTCGCGGGCATGAATATTGGTGAGTATTCGGTAAGGAACAAGGTTATTTCCTGGTTGCTGATCGTCATTATGGTCGGGGGAGGCCTAATCGCCTTCGAGCAAATGGGCAAGCTGGAAGACCCGGCATTTACCATCAAATCTGCCAAGATCATCACCCTTTACCCGGGTGCAACGGCGCGGGAGGTGCAGGACGAGCTCACCTATCACCTGGAAGACGCCATCCAGAAAATGCCCCAGGTGAAGCGGATAAAGATGTCGGTTTCCCGCCCGGGTCTTTCGGACATCCTCGTTGAGTTTAAGGATCAATACAAATCAGCAGACTTGCCCAATATCTTTGACGAGTTGCGTCGCAAGATAGCCGATGTCAAACCCTCGTTGCCGCCGGGTGCCAGTGCCCCCATCGTCTTGGACGACTTTGGGGACGTCTACGGAATCTACCTGATGCTGACTGGCGACGGCTACAGTTGGCGCGATCTCTACGACACAGCAGATGCTGTTAAAAAACAGTTAGTGCTGGTAAACGGTGTGCGCAAGGTAGTCATAGACGGTGAGCAGCGCGAAGTGGCTTACCTGGATATCTCCCGTAGCAAAATCGCGGAGATGGGGCTGGACCTCAGCCAGATCGGGTCGGTGCTGGGTTCACAGAACGTGGTAGTCGATGCCGGCAATGTACGGGTCGGGGATGATTATATTCGTTTCAGCCCTACGGGTGATTTTCAGTCCGTGCAGGAAATTGGGGAGGTACTGATCAGTTCCAGTGAGCGCAAACTGATTCGCCTGAAGGATTTCGCCACCATCAACCGCGCCTATGAAGAAGTCCCAGGTAAAATGTACTACGTCAACGGCAAGCCCGCCCTGAGTCTCGGTATTTCCATGGCGGCGGGCCAGAACGTGGTTGAGGTAGGCCGTAACGTAGATCGTATGCTGGAGTCGTTGCTGCCGGTGATCCCCATCGGTATGGCGCTGGAAACTGTCTATAACCAGCCTGAGGAAGTTGAAAAGTCGGTCGGTGGCTTCATCGTCAGCGTCGGCCAGGCGGTGGCCATCGTGTTGCTTGTGCTGCTGGCCTTTATGGGTATGCGCACGGGTATCGTGATTGGGGCGGTGCTGCTGATCACCGTGGCTGGCACGTTGTTCCTGATGAATATGTTTGGCATTGAGCTGCAGCGGATTTCCCTGGGAGCATTGGTTATTGCGCTCGGCATGCTGGTAGATAACGCCATCGTAGTGGCCGAGGGTATGCAGATACGGATGGAGTCCGGAATGAAAGCGTTGTCCGCCGCCAGGGAGGCGGTCGGCAAGACCGTCTGGGCGCTGTTGGGTGGCACTGTTATCGGTATCCTCGCCTTTTCGGCGATTGGCCTGTCGCCTGACAACACGGGTGAATTTGCCAGTTCCCTGTTCTATGTCATCCTGATTTCACTGTCTCTGAGCTGGGTGACGGCCATCAGCACCACACCGCTGTTGTGCGCTCTGCTGCTAAAGACTGGCAGCGACACCGGAGAGGAGCAGGCAGATCCGTATGCCGGCAAGCTTTATCGGGTATACCGGGGTGTCGTGGCTGCGGCGATAGACCATCGCCGGATTACGCTGACGGTCGTGTTTGGAATGTTTGTGTTGGCGGTAATCGGTTTTGGTTCGGTTAAGAGCGGATTTTTCCCGGACTCCAGTACACCCATATTTTTTGTGGATGTGTGGGAGCCGGAGGGTGCCGATATCCGTGCCACGCGTGATGACACTCTCCGGGTGAGTCAATTCATCCGGGAGCAGCCGGGTGTGGTGCAAACGGCATCAGTTATCGGCGGACCGCACCAGCGCTTCACGCTGGTATATGATGCCAAAGAGCCCGCCCGTGTCTATGCCCAGATTATTGTGCGCACTGAAACGCGGGAGCAGCTGCCGGCCGTTGCTGCCGCCACCCGGGAGTATCTGCGGCAGCAAATGCCCTGGACCGACCCCATCATAAAGCCGTTGCGTATAGGCCCCGGCCGCGACTCCAGGATAGAGGCACGTTTTTCCGGGCCTGACGAAGAGATACTGCGCGAGTTGGCCGAGCAAGCTGAAGCCATTATGCGGGCCGATCCCAATGCCGTGGACGTTCGCAACGACTGGCGTTCGCCGGTGAAAGTATCCACGCCGGTCTTCAACGAACAGGTCGCCCGCCAACTGGGCGTCGACCGCGAGGAACTCGGGGATGCTCTGCGGTATGCCTTCGACGGCTATAACGTGGGCCAATATCGGGACGGGAATCGCCTGTTGCCTATCCGCATACGGGCGCCGCTGGAAGAACGTGGCAACATCGATGAGGTGCGTGATATTCAGGTGTGGAGCCCGGTACTGCGACGCTCAGTGCCGGTGTCGCAGGTGGTGACGGACTATGAAACTCGCTGGGAGAACTCGGTGATACGCGGGCGCAACCGCATCCAGACCATTATTGCCTCCTGTAATCCCGAGGATGGCATGACCGGTCCATTGCTGGAGCGCCTCTGGCCACAGATAGAGGCCATGGAGTTGCCGGCGGGCTACAAGCTGGAGTGGGGGGGCGAGTACGAGGACTCCCGCAATGCACAGGCGGGCCTTGGCGCGTCCTTACCGGTGGGTTTCCTGTTGATGATACTTACCAGCATCTTCCTGTTCGGCAAGCTGCGCCAGCCGCTTATCATCTGGCTGACAGTGCCACTTGCCATCGTCGGCATTACCGTGGGACTACTTGCCACCGACGGCGCGTTTGATTTCATGTCCCTGCTGGGGGCCCTGTCCCTGATTGGCCTGCTGATCAAGAACGCGATTGTGCTGATTGAGGAGATTGATCAACAGATTGCCAGCGGCAGGGAACCCTACCCGGCATTGCTCGATTCCTGTGTGAGCCGGATGCGCCCGGTGATGCTGGCGGCTGCCACTACCATTCTCGGCCTGATACCGCTGTTATCCGACGTGTTCTTTGTAAACATGTCGGTCACTATCATGGCCGGCCTGGGTTTTGCTTCGATACTGACCCTTATTGTTGTACCCACGTTGTACGCAGTGTTGTTCAATATCCGCAAATCGGGTGAGACTGGCAATCCCGGGTAATCGCCAGAAGTATCGTTAGTGTATGGCCGCGCATCCGGGTGCTGGCCGCCTCCGGAGGGGCGTGGGGTTCCAACCGCCAGTGGGCTTACCATTGCGGGCAGCGGGAGACCCGAGAAACCCACCCAGGCAATAGCACACGCGTTACAAGATTGCGAGACAGGACACCATCAGCTGCGGCAAACAACCTCAAAGCCATCCTCGTGCGGCTCAAAAACCAGGTGCTGATTGATGCAGGACGGTACTTCGCCCGCCGAATGGCTGACGAAAATAATCCGGGTGTCGCTGTTGGCGGCGATGTGATCGATGGCTCGCAGCATCAACCTGCGGTGATGCCCGTCCAGTCCGAGGGTCGGTTCGTCCAATAACAGGATAATAGGGGATTTCACCATCGCCCGGGCCAGCAGCACCATGCGCTGCAGGCCGAAGGACAGTGCGTCAAAGCTCTCCCGGCTGTAGTCTGCGAGGCCGAGAGCGGCCAGCCACTGGTCGGCGATGTCGCGCTGTTGGTCTCCCCAGTCATCGTACAGACCGATAGTATCGAAGAAACCAGACACCGCGACCTCCACCACACGCATACCGCGTACATAGTTGAGGTGCAGTTGGGTATCGAGCTTGCCGTACTTCTGTTTTATGTCCCACACACTCTCGCCGCTGCCCCGGCGAATGCCGAACAGGGTGATGTCCTGGCCGTAGGCCTTGTGATTGTCGCCGGTGATCAGACTCAGCAAGGTGGTTTTACCACAGCCGTTGGGGCCGGAGACGCAACAGTGCGTATCGCGACCGAAAATCCAGTTTACTTGCCGTAACACTGTCAGTTCGCCATAGCTGACCCCAACATCTTGCAATGCCACCAGCGGTCCGCTGGCGGGCAGCTCGTAGGGGCGGGGGGAGGGCGGCGGTAGATGGTCCAGGTCCGCTGCAGGCGGGTTCATCAGCGCGATTACCCGAGGATCTGTGAGGGTGTCGGCTCGACTGCCGGCCGTGAGCACTTGCCCCCGATCAAGCACGAGAACGTGGCTGATGGCCGCGGGAATATCCTCCGGTTGTCGGCACAGCATCAGCACGCTTATCTGCGTCAGCAGCAGCTCATCGATAATTTGTCGCATATCCGCCTGGCTGGCCAGGTCCAGGCCGTCCAGCGGGCTATCGAGTATCAGCAGCGCTGGGTTGCTGAGAATGGCCCGAATCAGCAAGGTTTTTCGCATCTCGCCGGTCGAGATAAAGCGTAGGCCGCGGCGCAGGATATGGCCTATATGTAGCCGTTCAACCCAGTGCTGAAAGTCGGAGTCGGCAGGACGACCGCCGAGAATGGCCGCCTGTACATCGGTGCCCGGGTCACTGGCATCGGCGCGAAACTCCGAGTCGTCGAGTTTTCTGTCGCGCTCACACAGGGCCTTGGCCTGCTCAAAGCAGACGTAGGACACACCCCTGTCGAGCAGCAGCTGTGATCGGCTGAACTCACCGGAGAAATGCGTTGCCTGGGCGCTTAGCACCCGTGCCAGGCTGGTTTTGCCTGCGCTATTGGGCCCCAGGCAGGCCCATTGCTGGCCCTGTAGCGGAGTCCAGTTGATATCGCGCAGGGCGGGCAGTGCCCGGTATACCAGATTGAGCTTCTGCAACTCGAGTAGTGGGGGGGTAGTCATGCTGTCCTTCTATTTGCAACTTGTGTCTCGTGCTCTCAGCTGGCTAAATCGAGCAAACCCTTACGGATTGTCTGCTTGTGCCTGTACAGCTTTTGCAACTAATCGAAACACGCCTCTCTGATCACAAACCTGGCAAGAAAGTGTGGCGGCGGCTGATGAAACGCTCGGCCGTGGCCATGATCCTGCAGGTGCGCCAGGGCGAACTCCATATTCTAATGATTAAGCGCGCAGAAAGGGAGGGGGATCCGTGGTCCGGTCATATGGCGTTTCCGGGCGGACGCATGGATAAGGTCGATGCTCACGGGTTTGCCGTTGCTGTGCGAGAAACGGAAGAGGAGGTGGGCCTGACACTGGGGGAGGGCGACCAATGTATCGGCCGGCTGTCGGATATTGTCACGCGACCCAAGCGGGGGCCCTTCGGTATGGCCGTGACGCCTTTCGTGTTTCGTCTGGAGCGGGAGGTAGTATTTACTCCAAACGAAGAAGTGGCTGAGGTGGTCTGGGTGCCACTTGAGTTTCTGCTGGACAGTGACAATCGGGAGAGAATGCACTGGAAGTACAAGGGGGTGACGATGCCTTTGCCCTGCTATATGTACGAGGGGCGGCGTATCTGGGGTTTATCGTTGATGATGCTGGATGAGATGATGGACCTGGTGGAGGGGAAAAACCCGCGGCGGCTGCGCTGGAATCGATGACGGCTATCAATCTCCCTCCCGCAGGAAGGCCTTGGTGTCGAGCATCAGCTCCCGTACTGCCGGATCTTCCTTGCTGGCCTCGGCCAGTGTCCTGGCATCCACCTTGCCCGCGATAAAGTCAGCCACCAGCTCCAGCAGTACAGGCGTCATTTTTGGTTCGCGCACCCACCTTGGAGCCTGCACAAGGTTACCCGTCACCCAGTTGCCGTCCCGGGCGAGCCAGTAGCCGCCGCAACTGGAGAGAAAGTAATCACCCACGCGGCCGTAGCTGATATTCGGCGTGTGGGGATTGAAGCCGCCTGCCACATCTTCCCTGATTCTGAAAAGCGCCATGACCCACTCGCTGCCGCTTGGGAACGCGGCCGGCTCCGGGCGGCAGTAATCGCCGGTTTTCAGCCAGATACGTATATCCGGGTGAGTCGTTTCGCCCCGCAACAGGCGATCAATGCCGAGGTCGAGAGAGTTTCCCTTTACGCTGTTAATTCTGCCGCTGACAACCAGATCAGCAGTGGCCTCCACATCGGTAAACGATCCCTGCCACAGGCAATCGCACTCGGCTCTTGCAATGTCGCCAGCAAATACACACAGTAGCAGACATGTCAGTACGCGATAGCGCATGGTACGAGCTACTGCAGCGCTCTGGCGGCAGCAACAGCAAAATACGTCAGAATGCCGTCGCATCCCGCGCGCTTGAACGCCATCAGTGATTCCAGCATAACCGGCTCCTGCTGCAACCAGCCCTTCTCAAAGGCGGCCATATGCATCGCATACTCGCCGCTGACCTGGTAGGCGAATGTGGGTGCCTTCAACTCGTCCTTAACGCGCCGCACAATGTCCAGGTAGGGCATACCCGGCTTGACCATGATCATGTCTGCGCCTTCATTCAGGTCAAGGGCGCATTCGTGCAAGGCCTCGTCGCTATTGGCCGGATCCATCTGGTAACTGAATTTGTTGCCCCCCTTGATATTGCCGGAGGAGCCCACCGCATCCCTGAAGGGGCCGTAGTAGGATGACGCGTATTTGGCAGAGTAGGCCATGATCAGGGTGTTGTGGAAACTCTCGGCTTCCAGCTGCTGGCGAATGGCAGCTATGCGCCCATCCATCATATCCGACGGCGCCACCACGTCAGCGCCCGCGGCGGCGTGTGACAAGGCCTGTTTAACCAGTATCTCACTGGTAACATCGTTCAGGACGTAACCAGCATCGTCGATAATACCGTCCTGGCCATGGGTGGTGAAGGGGTCCAGTGCCACGTCAGTGATGACTCCCAGCTCAGGGACGGCGTCTTTTAGTGCCATCACCGCCCGCTGTACCAGGCCATCGGCATTGAAGGCCTCTTCCGCCAGCAGGCTTTTGCGATCCGCCGCAACTACCGGGAACAGGGCGACTGCGGGAACACCGAGCTGTTCGAGTTCGCGGGCCTGTTGCACCAGCAAGTCGATGCTGAGGCGATCAATACCCGGCATCGACGGGATTGCCTCCCGCTGCTCACGGCCCTCAAGTACGAATACCGGGTAAATAAAATCCGCTGGCGTCAGCCCGGATTCGCGCACCAGCGCCCGCGAAAAGCGGTTGGCACGAAGTCGCCGCATGCGTGTGTGAGGAAAGGGGCCGCGCTGTGAAGTGAATCCCATATGCTACTCCTTACGATTAAAGCCCGGACATGGCGGTGGCTGCAGCTGCGATGGTGTCTGCTATGTCCTGTTCGCTGTGTGCGCTGGACATGAAGCCTGCCTCATAGGAGGCAGGCGCAAGATACACACCCAGCTCCAGCATGCGGTGGAAAAATTGGTTGAATGCCGGGCCGTTGCAGGCCATCACCCCGGCGTAATTGCTTACGTGTTTATCCTGGGTGAAGAAACCGCCGAACATGGTGCCTGCATGATTGGTTGTGAATGGCACACCGGCTGTGGCGGCCGCTTTACGCAGGCCGCTGCATAATTGCGCCGTTCGATCAAACAGAGGCTGGTAAAACCCGGGCTGGGAAATAATGTCCAGGGTGGCCAGGCCGGCGGCCATGGCGATTGGGTTACCGGAGAGCGTGCCGGCCTGATATACCGGGCCCAGAGGGGCGATCTGCGACATGATCTCTGCCTTGCCGCCAAAAGCGCCCACCGGCATTCCGCCGCCGATGACCTTGCCCAGCGTGGTCAGGTCTGCTTCAACATCGTAAAAGCCCTGCGCGCCATGCAGGCCAAAGCGGAATCCCGTCATAACCTCGTCCAGGATCAGTACCGCGCCGCTGGCGGTACACACCTCGCGCAGTGTCTGCAGGAAGCCCGGTGCGGGGGGGATGCAGTTCATATTGCCCGCCACCGGCTCCACAATCACGCAGGCAATCCGATCGCCATACGCGGCAAAGGCGGCACGCACGCCGTCGGGATCGTTATAGGTCAGGGTGAGGGTCAGGTCAGCCAGGGCCGCTGGCACTCCGGGCGAACTCGGCACACCCAGGGTGAGGGCGCCAGAGCCGGCCTTTACCAACAGCGAATCAGAATGGCCGTGGTAGCAGCCCTCAAATTTGACGATGGTGTCGCGGCCGGTGTAGCCCCGGGCCAGCCGGATAGCGCTCATGGTGGCTTCGGTGCCGGAATTGACCATGCGCACCATATCCATTCCCGGCATGATCTCGCAGATCCTGTCGGCCAGCTGGATTTCCAGTTCTGTCGGTGCGCCAAAGCTCAGGCCCTTTTCACTCTGCCGGATCACCGCTTCGCGCACCTGCGGGTGGTTATGACCCATAATCATGGGTCCCCAGGACAAAACGTAGTCGATATAGCGCTTGCCGTCGCAGTCGAATACACAGGCACCCTCGCTACGATCAATGAAGACGGGGGTGCCCCCCACGGCCTTGAAGGCCCGTACTGGCGAATTGACGCCGCCGGGAATATGTTTCTGCGCGCGCGCAAACAGCTGTTCAGAAGTGCTCATGGTGGTCCTGTTTCATTGCCGGAGACAAATTATCGGGGCTGGCGCCGGGAATATCCAGCGCCAAGGTCAGCGCGCCGCGCACGCGAGTGCAGCGATGGGCGCTATTTGTTCTGCGTGCCCACATTTTCCAGCCAGAAAAGTGTGTCCACATAGGACACAAAGCGGGCCAGGTAGCCGGGGGAAATCTCGCGCATGGACAGCATTGAGCGAATGATGAGTTTCTGCGGATTCAGTGGTCCTGACTCCTCGGGGGCTTCCTTCAGCGCTCGCGCAACCCGGTCTTGCGCCGTGCGTTGCTGGCGCAGTTCACGGAAGTATCGAGCGGATTTCAATTCTCCGGCAGGCGGGGCTGCTGCATGGCAAGAGTCCGCGGCGATTAATTCGAGTACGGCGTTTTCCTGCTCCTGCAATTGTGCACTGGCGGGGCCCTCGCTGGGTCTCCCCTCCCCTTGTTGCGATAGCGGCTCCAGGCTCTTGAGAAGCGTGGCCAGAAGTGTGCTGGTGGCGCGTCGATCGAGGCGAGCGGCCAGTCGTTTTGCAGCTGAAAGCTGGTTGGTATTGAACAGTTCCTGCAGTTCGGGCGCAGCCTCAGGGTGCCGTGCGCCGACCTCCCCGATCAGCTTTTCCATGCTCTGGCGCTCGTGGTCAAGGGTCAACTGGTAAGTTTTCAGAGCGGCCAGCGCTTTGTTCGCCACAATGTCCGCTACCGGTCCCGTGCTTGCGCCGGCTTTTTTCGCCATCGCTTCCAGATAACAAAACTGTACGGCATCAAAGTGATCGCCATCTGCCGCCTGCAAGGCGATCAACCCCTTTTCCAGAGTAGCCACTGTGTTTTGGCGTTCGCGGCTGGTCATTTCAGTTCCGGTTGATCTTGCGCTTTGGCGTTCGCGGTACGGGTGCCATCTCTACCCTGCGATTTTGCGATCGTCCGTCATCGTCGGCGTTCGGTGCCACCGGATGCTGGGCTCCGAAAGCCGCAGCGAATACTGCATCGGGAGGCATACCCTCCTGGATGAGGGCCCGGGTGACCGTGAGGGAGCGCTGGGCGGATAATTCCCAGTTGTCCGCGAATAGGTTATTCCCTTTCTGTATGGGCAGGTCGTCGGTGAAGCCACTGACCATCAGCAGTTCATCACGTTCTCCCAGAAATACTTCAAGCGGCCCAACGAGCGTCTTCAGCAGGGCGCGCCCTTCGGGTTGCAATTGGTCGGAGTTCAATGCAAACAGCACGTTGCCACTGATGCCGATACGACCGTCCTGCAAGCTGATACGCCCGGTTGCCAGCGGGTCCGCCAGAGCCTCTTCCAGTGCCATGCGCCGTTGCTCCTCCGCCTGACGTTTGCCCACCTCTTCCCGGAGTGATTGCGCGAGTTCCAGTTGGTAGCCCATTACCCAGACCAGGATCAGTACAAAGACCCCCACCACGCCGGCCATCAGGTCACCGAAAATAGCCCAGACGGGTGTTTCCCCGGCCTCATCGTACTGCAACTCTTCCATCAGAGCGTCTCGGCCACGAGTGATGTGTCCCCGCAGCTCATCTGGCGCAGGTCCTCGACGATTTCTCGTTGGGATAGCATACTTTGGTCGATGATTTCCCGAGCCTGGGCGACATAGTAGGCCATCTGCTCGTCGCTGCGAGTGCTGGAGCTGTCCATGGTTTCACCAATGCGGCTCAGGTGTTCAATCATGCTGTCGTTGGAACTATTGAATAGCTGGACAGCGTGAGCAAAGGCTTCGCCCAGGCTGGCCAACTCAGTGGCGCTGCCCGCGATGTGCGTGCTGGCTTCGGAAATATTGGACATTCCTGCCCCCAGCTTGTCTCCGAAGCCGCTGCTGAGCTCCTCCAACCGGCTAGCAGCTGAACTCACCAATGCTTCCACGGCTTCGCGCTGTGCGGATGTCGAGCGCTCCAGGGAGCTTGCCAGCTTTGTCAGTTCCCGCATTGTCTGCTGGCGCTCCACCAGCAACTGGTTGTCGCGCTCGATGTTGTTGCCGATCTCTGTCCGCAGTTGCCCAATGACTTCGGCCGCGGCTTTGGGCGTTTCCGAGGCGATCTCTATGAGGCGTGTGAGAGGCTCTTCGAGGCCCTGACCAAGCTGCGTCAGATGGCCTGTTACCGTGACCTCCAGTGCTGCCAGGCGCTCGCCCGCGGCCAGTTGGTGTTGGTGTTCCTGCTCCCGTAATTTGTCCAGACCTGTGGTTAACGCTGCGGCGATCTGGTCGATGTGCCGTTTCTGGTCATCCAGCAGGGCTGCCTCGGAGTTGGTGCGGGCCTCGAGTAGTTGCTCGGAGGATTGCAGCAAGCCGCCAATTTCTGTGAGCAGTTTGTCCGATGTCATCAGTGAATTTTGGGCCATCTCGCTCGCGGAGTCGGACATGGACTTTTGTATTGTCTCCTGCAGGGCCTGGGACTGTTCAACCCAGGTGGAAGAGGCCCGCTCAAAGCTTGCCAGCATGGCGGTATTTGCCGCTTCAAATTGATTGCCAAACGCACCCAACTGGCCCTGGGCATTGGTGACAAGTTGCTGTTGTGTCTCCAGGACGGAAGCCCCAATGTCTGCCATGGCCTCGGCGATAACGGGTTTGATGCTTTCCCCTGCGGCCCGCCCACTGGCAGCCAGACTTTCACGCAGTGACTGGTCCACGGAGTCTGCCAGCGCGGTATATTGTGCCTGGACGGAATTATGGAACTCGCCCTGCCGGACCAGCATCTGCTCGCTGAGTTTGTTACCCATGGATTCAAGCTGCCCGGCCACTGTCTCTAGCTGCCTGGCTACCGCAGGCAGTGCAGCCGACTGGGACTGTAACGCTGTAAACGCTTCCTGCCGTTGATGCGTGAGGGAGAGCTCCCGCAGGGCGGTGGCAATTTTGCTGTCCAGATGTCGTGTTGCCAGCATGCGCTCGCGCCGCACCATGGTGGAGATAAATCCCAGCATCGCCGAAGCCGCGACACCTGCTACTGAGGTGCCAAAAGCCACACCCAGCCCCCGGATAGGCGCCGCGAGGCCAGACCTGATGGCTTCAAGCTCAGTGCTGCCCTCGAGTGCGAGCACCGCGCCATTCAGTGTGTCAACCATGCCAACGAATGTGCCCAACAGCCCGAGCATGACAAGCAGGCCAACAAGGTAGGGAGTGAAAACCGGCGCAGGCAACCCCACTCGCTCACCCTCTATGCGCGATCTCACCGCGTTTTGCAGGGAGGGATCGAGCTGGTCCAGCCAGTTGCCCAGCCATTGTCGGGTCTGTTCCGTTTCGGGGGTGAGATTGCCAAGAGCGTTTGTGAGTGTGGCAGTCGCATGCCGGAATTGCAGCAACTCGAAGATGCCGATCAGATACACACCCCCAATGACAGCGGTGACAGCAAATGCCAGCGTGTTCGTGCCAGCAAAGCCCAGGCTCATCCAGATTATGGCGGAGGCACCCAGCAGGAATGCGATAAGGAAAAGTGCTTTTTTCATAGTGTCATCTTTGTGTGTGTTCTTCGAGGGCCTCAATCAGGCCGAGCGTCGGGAGTAGCCGGGTTTCAATCTCAGCGAGCGCCAGGCTCTGCATGTCGTCGCGCAAATTGGACAGTGATTGCGCCCAGAGATCCGGCTGGTGTTGCTCCTGTGGGACAGTTTGCCGATATTCAGCAAGCAGAAACTCAAAACGATTTTGCAACAGCTTCGGAATGGCGCCGAACAAACGCCGGTGGTTTGCCGCTATCGGGGCGGTGAGAGCGCTGTCGAGGGCGCATAGTTGCGCCAGAGTGGGCGAAAAGCCCGCCACTGAATCGCGCACAGCGGCCTGCAGGTTCCTGGCCCTGAAATCAATGTCCCGCTGCAATGCTATGTAAAACGCCAGATAGGGCTCGGGGTCTGTGGCCTCATCGACCGGCGCAGAGGCGTTTTCCAGCGGAAACCGGATACGTGTATGCCCCGAGCCGGGAGTAAAGGAGCGTAGCGCGGCTCGGATCAATGCTGTCCGGCCGCGAAAGAATTCATCCCTGACCTCATCAATGGACAGCCTTCCCGCCTCAAAGCTCGCGGCTGAAACGCTCGCATGGGCGGAAGAAATTCTGATCGAGTCTGGCAGGTCAAACAACTGCCCCAGCCGCTCCGCGAACCCCCTTGTTGCGATGGCCACATCACCTTCGACCCACTCATTGAGCAAGCGCACCAGCCGCGAGGCATCTGCCGAAGCGGGGAGGGGAAGCTGGGTCATAACTGTCGGTGACACGCGGGCAGCTGCCTTATAGGTAATTGATTTTAAATGTAAATATGGATTGGCGCAGAGGGTCAAAAAAAACAGGGTCGCCTCAAAACCAACGTCCAGGCGCGGTGCCGAGCAATCACAACCGTCTTGTGCCCGGCAGCAACAGCGCCTGCATTATCGCTATTTTGTACCAACATTCAAGGCTGCTGGCAGCTGTCCACCAACCGGGCTAGAACGGCTTTAGTACAACCAACAGTACGATGCCAAACAGGAAGAGAACCGGGACCTCGTTGAAGAACCGGTAAAACACGTGCGTATGCTGGTCCGTGCTTTCATTGATGGCGTGCACATATCGGCCGCATTGCGCGTGGTAGACAACAAGAAAGGTGACACCTGCCAGCTTCAGCCACATCCATTTGGCGTGCAAGTAGTAATCGAGGTTTAAAGCGATCATGACCATACCCAGTGCGATGGCGATGAACATGAAGGGCGTGACGAAGCGGTACAGCTTACGGGCCATGATCGCCAGCTGTTGCCGGGTTTCGGCGTGTTCGCTTGCCGCGTAGTAGACAAAAATTCGCGGCAAGTAGAACAAACCGGCGAACCAGCAGACAACGAAGATGATATGGAACGCTTTTAGCCAGAGCATTATTGTCCCTATAGGTCAGAGCCGGTCGAGGGTGAATTTTTCGATACTTTCACGTGTCACCACACCGTGCAGTATGCGTTTCCCTGTGGCCCTGCTGCGCTCGTAGACGCAAACTGCCTCAACCGTGCTCGCCCGTATAGTGTCCATTGCCTGGCGCAGGCTGGCCTGCAGCGGTACCGGCGCAATAGTCCAGCGCCGGATCGTCGCATCCGCAAGGTCCGCAGACTCGCTATCGGCAAGGGCTTCGCGCAACCACTGCAGCAGTTCGCTGCCCTGTACCAGGTAGAGGTCCTGGCCGTCGCGCTCTACCAGGCACCAGGTGGGGGTGAACTCCAGTAGCGGCTCCAGATCATCTGTGTCCAGTAAGATCGGGACGCGCACCACTCTCACATCCATAGTGGCGATGACATCGGTGCGATGCAGTAACTGGTTCAGGGGGTCGCTGGGTACTACCCTTTGCAACTGGCGCAAAACCACCTCGTAGGCCGAGCGCTGGCGAAAAATGCTGGTGTTGGTCAGGTTCGCTGCGACAATGGCCAACAGGGCGGGCATGGCAATACTGATGGTCTGGGTCAACTCAATGACGGCCAGTATCGCCGCCAGCGGCGCATTGAGGACAGCCGCCATTGTTGCGGCCATGCCAATGGCAATGTACAGGGGGATGTCCGAAGCCAACTCGGGCTGAAGTATGTGAGCCAGGCCCCCCAGTGCACCGCCTATACAGGCCCCTATTAACAGGGCTGGCCCGATAAGACCTACCGGCAAACCTGCGCCGCAGCTTACGGCGGTAGCCAGTATTTTGCACGCCGCGAGTACCAGTAAGGCGTTGAACATGAGATGGCCGTCGAGGATTTGCCCCAGGGAGTCATAGCCCAACCCTAATGTCTCCGGCACGGCAAGAGCGATAGCGCCGGTCAGGCAGCCTGCCAGCGTGAAGCGGACTGCTACTGGCCAGTGGGAATATGTGCTGGTGATGCGCATTATGCGGATAAACATAGCTGTTGCTATGCCGCACACCAGGCCCAGCAGCAGAATATAGGGAATTTCCAGCAAAGAGTTCAGCTCCACTCCGGGAATTTCCAGCAATGCCTCGCCACCCGACAGGTTCAGGCTTACTGCAGACGCAGCCACCGAAGCCAGTATGACCGGTATAAATCCGGCTACCGAGTACTCCATCACAATGACTTCCATGGCAAAAATGACGCCAGCCAGCGGCGTATGGAAGGCTGCCGCTATACCTCCGGCTGTGCCGCAGGCTATCAGCATGCGCAGACTGTTGTTGGGCAGGCCCAGTCTTTGCCCGAAGAGGCTGTTGACCGCACCGCCGAGGTGGACTCCTGGCCCCTCCCGACCACCAGACTGTCCGGTTCCCAGTGCGAATGCGCCTGCGACAAATTGCAGCAGGGCGTTTCTCAGTGGCAGGACACCATAGTGAGAGTGCATACGGCTCATCACGTGAACAATGCCGGTCTCTCTGTCTGCGGGCTTCAGCAGGGTATAAATCAGGCCCAGCACTGCGGCGCCGCCGGCTGGCAGGGCAAAGGCCATCCACTGGGGCAAATCCTCAAAGGCTTCTCCACCATTGCCCACACCGAACAGTTTGGCCACCTCCGAAATCGCCATCTCGAATGCCAGCACGATCAGGCCAGAGGCCACACCGCCGACCACACCCAGAACGGAGTAGGGCAGCATCGCGTCGTAGTTGGTGAGATAGCGGCGGTATTTTTTTAGAATTTCTCGCACTTGTGTCCCGTTAGCTTAACTCACACTGGCACCGCGACCGCAGCATACACCAGCACAGGGAGCAGTCCGCGAGCAAACAGTGTCTGCTAATTGCAAAAAAGACAATATTACCAGTTATCTCGCCTGTTATTGCTTTTATACTGACCACCCGCTGGGCTGGCGTCGCCAGATGCCCGTTCAGCGGGGCTTTGCTGTAGGGGATAGGGTAGTGACATGGTAAAAATAGGAATCGTCGGCGGTACCGGTTATACCGGGGTCGAACTGTTGCGTCTGCTGGCCTCTCACGAAGAGGCTGACGTTGTGGCTATCACCTCCCGAGCGGAAGCTGGCCGCCGTGTGGATGACCTGTTCCCCAATCTCCGCGGTCATTATGATCTGTCTTTTTCTGAGCCGAATGTCGCCCGGCTTGCAGCCTGTGATGTCGTCTTCTTTGCCACACCGCACAATGTGGCGATGAACATGGTGCCAGAACTGCTGGCAGCCGGTACTCGGGCGATCGATTTATCTGCGGATTATCGTATTCGCGACGCAGAACTCTGGTCGCAATGGTATGGCGAGCCGCATGCCAGCCCCGAGTGCCTGGCTGATGCCGTATATGGCTTGCCGGAAACAAACAGGGCCGCGATTGCTGGCGCCAGGCTGGTGGCCTGTCCCGGATGTTATCCAACCGCGGTCCAACTGGGTCTTATCCCCCTGCTGGAACGCGATCTTGTGGATCCGGCCCACTTGATCGCCAGTGCTGCCTCCGGGGTGAGTGGTGCGGGGCGTCAGGCCAAAATAGACAATTTGTTGAGCGAGACCGCCGATAGTTTCAAGGCCTATGCCGTGGCGGGGCATCGTCACCTGCCGGAAATCGAGCAGGGTCTGATGGACGTGGCAGGTGAGCCGGTAGCGGTGACTTTCGTCCCCCACCTGCTGCCAATGATAAGAGGAATTCACGCCACTTTGTTCAGCCAACTGCATGCCGACCCTGGCGATTTACAAGCGCTCTTCGAAGAGCGGTACGCCAGCGAACCGTTCGTTGATGTCCTGCCGCAGGGAATGTTTCCACAGACCCGCACCGTGCGAGGTGCAAACCGCTGCCAGATTGCCGTGATGGTGCCCCAGCAGAGGGATACGGTCGTTGTCATGTCAGTGATCGACAATCTGGTCAAAGGCGCTTCCGGTCAGGCACTGCAGAACATGAACATTATGCTGGATCTGCCGGAATCGATGGGCTTGCGCCAGGTTGGGTTGTTGCCGTGATTGGGCCGCAATAAGCGCATGGATTTGACTGGCCAGTTAAGGCGGAGCAGGCGGCCGGTTGTTATTCTGGTTGCGATACTGGTAGTGGCGCTGGCAGTCGAGGCGGGGTTCTACCTCGGCCAGCATTCAGCCTTCAATGGTCTTGGGTCTGACCCGGAGACCTACCATGAAATGCAGGCCGAGCTGATTTCCATGAAGAATGCGCTGCGCTCGCGGAATGCGGAGTTGGAAATAGTCAGTACCCGGCGTGAGGTGGACCAGCAGGCGCTGGAGCTGGTGCGCAAGGAGTTGGCTGGACAGAAAGAGGAAATTGCAGCGCTGGAGGAGGGGCTGGCCTTTTATCGTGGCCTGATGTCACCGGGGGAAATTGCCCCAGGTTTGAATCTTCACGTTTTAGAACTGATGGCAGGGGAGTTGCCGCGACAGTACTTCTTTCGCATTGTGTTGCAACAAGAGGCCCGCAAACACGCTCTACTCAAGGGCAGCCTGGAGGCCGTGATAAGTGGTGTTAAGGGTGGCGAGGTGGTGGAGTATTCCCTGGCGGAGCTTAGTGACGATCTTGAGGCAGAACGAATAGCACTGCAGTTCCGCTATTTTCAGTCCATTGAGGGGGGACTGGTACTGCCTGAAGGGTTCGAGCCCGTGGAGATTCGGGTGCAGGCCAGTACCCGAAAACCTAACAACTTTGAGATCAGCGAGAGTTACCCCTGGCATCTAGAGGAGCGATTTAGCCATGTTGGGAAGTAAGAAATCCAGTATGAATGTATCTGGCAAGACCACCCTCGTGTCCACTGAAACGGTAATTGTGGGGGATGTCCACTTTAGCGGTGTGCTCGATGTTGAGGGGCTGGTAAAGGGCAATATTGTGGCGGAGCCTGGCAAGGATGCTCTGGTGCGGATTGTGGACAAGGGGCGTGTGGAAGGTGAAATACGCGCCCCGTCAGTGGTCATCAATGGCGCAGTTGAGGGTGATGTCTACGCCACAGTGCACCTGGAGCTCGCCTCCAGAGCGCGGGTCCTGGGGGATGTGTATTATGCCCTGGTCGAAATGGCGGCAGGCGCAGAGGTGAACGGCAACCTGGCCCATATGGCAGATACCGATGCGGAGAAGTCCGTCAGAGACAAGGCTTCTGGTCCCGAAAGCGATGTCGCGGGGCAGGCTCCCGGGCTGGCGGTAGTTTCCGCTAAACTTGACTAAAATACTGGGACTTCACATAATGTCGGGTGATAGTGCATCATGTTAGTGATGCCTGACCCTGGGAAAAACTGATGTCTGTAGCCGAGTCCTTCAATCCGACGAGTATCAACCTGTCCGCACGTGCGGTGCAGAAGGTACAACAGTTGGTCGCGGAGGAGGAAAATCAGGAACTGAAACTCCGTGTGTACATTACCGGCGGAGGTTGCTCCGGGTTTCAGTACGGATTCAGCTTCGAAGACCAGGCCGCGGAAGATGATGCGGCGATCGAGCGGGATGGTGTAACACTCCTGGTGGACCCCATGAGCTTTCAGTATTTGGCTGGCTCCGAGGTGGATTACACCGAAGGGTTGGAAGGCTCACGCTTTGTCGTCAACAACCCCAATGCCGCCACTACCTGTGGTTGTGGCGCTTCCTTCTCTATCTAGTTTGACCGGTTTGCCGCGAGCGGCGAGCCTGCTGTTTCTGGCGAGTGTACTTTGGGCGGTGTCGGCCACGGCCCAGGAGCCTGAGCGAAGTAGCGCGCGCTATGTTGCCGATATAGAGCTACAGGACGCTCAGCAGTTGAGCGAATTGCTGGAGCGTGCGGGCCAGTTATTGCTCGATGGTCTCGCCACCCAGAACGGAGTTCCCAAGGTCTCCTTTGTGCTGCACGGCCCGGTCATCAGAGACCTGCTCAGGCAGAACTATGGGGGTAACATTCAGCTGGTGAATCTCGCAGCCAGTCTGTCAGCACTGCAGGTGGTTGAGATCAAGGCCTGTCGGACCTGGATGGGGGTGAATGCGGTAGACGCAGCTGAATTGCAACCCTTTGTGATCCCGGTGGACCTGGCAGCAAGTGAGGTCGAGCGACTGCGAGGGAAAAAGAGCTACCTCGATTTTTAGCCCGGGTAAATCCCACCCAGTACCCTTGGTCCGCTGGCGCCTGTCACCGCCGGTGCATTGCCCGGGAATCCCTCCAGAGTCCTATGTGCCAGCCATGCAAAGGTCACGGCTTCCACCCAATCAGGTTCCACCCCGATGGCGGCAGTCGTCGCCAGCGTAGCGGGGGCCAGCTGCTGTTCCAGTCTGCGCATCAGGTCCGGGTTGTGGGCGCCGCCGCCACAAACGTAGATTTCCGTCACAGCTGCTCCGCTGCCTGCCACGGCATTTGTGATAGTGGTGGCTGTCAGTTCTGCGAGGGTGGCCTGTATATCTGTGGGGTTGAGGTCGGGGTGCATTTTGAGGCAATCGTCCAGCCAGACGAGATTGAAATCCTCCTTGCCCGAACTGCGGGGCCCGGTCAGCGCAAGATAGGGGTGTTGCAACAGATCTGACAACAAAGCCGCTACCACGTGACCTGCTGCGGACCAACTGCCGTCGCGGTCGAAGGTCTTGCCATGGTGGCGGTGTATCCAGTGATCCAGCAAGGTGTTGCCCGGGCCGGTGTCAAACCCCATCAGTAGCTGATCGCCCTGCAAAATACTGGCGTTGGCAATGCCTCCTATGTTGACCACTGCCCTGTTTGTACTATTGCATGCAAAGGCTGCGGCGTGAAAGGCGGGGGCCAGCGGTGCGCCCTCGCCACCAGCGGCGATATCCCTGCGTCGAAAATCAGCGATCGTCATAATGCCGGTGATTTCGGCAATGGTGTTCGGGTCGCCCAACTGGAGGGTAAAACTGTTTGTGCCGGAGCCGCCTGACGGAGGCCGGTGCCTCACTGTCTGGCCGTGGCTGCCGATTGCCCTGACCTGCTGCGGGCGTTTGCCGGCCTTATCCACCACGGCGAGAGCGGCGGCACCAAACTGCCGTCCCAACTCACGATCCAGTGGGCCCAGCCGTTCGATTTCATCGGGCCCGGAGTGGCTCAGCATGGCAATGCACTCTCTGGTGGCACCCGGGATGTCGTGTTGGTGGGTGGCGAGAACTCGCACCTGATCATCGGCACAACTGACGAGGGCAGTGTCGATGGCATCTACACTGGTGCCTGACATCAAGCCGATGTACAGGAAGTCATCCATAGTGTTAATTAATTGGCAGCAGAATCGGGATGAGAGGAGTTGTGCATGGCCAACTGATTATCTGAACGCAGTGAGGCAAGTTGCAGCGAGCTTTCGTTGATTGCCTGTCGGAATGCTGGAATTTCGTCTCCGGGCAGGGTTTTGGCCTTGGGTAGCGACTTGTGGATGCTGCGTGGGTCGCGATGAGTGCCATTTACCAGAAACTCGTAGTGCAGGTGAGGCCCGGTTGCTGCACCGGTCGAGCCAACAGTGCCTATAACCTGGCTTTGTGTAACTCGCTGCCCTGCTTTGACATTGCGTTTGTGCAGATGCAGGTAGTGCGTAACATACTGATCGCCGTGCTGGATAAAAACATAGTTGCCATTGGCGCGACTGTAGCCGGCTTTAGTGACACGCCCGTCACCCGCTGCGTACACGGGGGTGCCGGTAGCGGCGGCATAATCGGTGCCGCGATGGGGGCGCGTTGTTTTGTAGATGGGGTGCAGGCGTTTCATGTTGAAATTGGAGCTGATGCGCGTGAAATCCAGGGGTGCCAACAGAAAAGCCTTGCGCATACTCACTCCGGCCTCGTTGTAGTAATTCGACTCGCCGCTGGCGTCAACGTAGCGGAAGGCGTTGTAGGTTTTACCCTGGTTTGTAAATGAAGCAGCAACTATAGCGCCATCACTGTACTTCTCATTATCAATATAAAGCTCTTCGTAGACGATGTGGATGGTATCCCCCTGGCGTGGGTCCAGCACAAAATCGATAACACCGCCGTAAATCGCGGCGAGTTCCATTATGGTCGAGTAGGACAGGCCGGCCTGTTTGCCTGCCATGAACAAAGAGGAGGTTATCTCTGCCGTGGCCCAGGACTCTCTTACTTCCGGTGTGCGAGTGACAACTTCGCTGCTGAATCCGGAGCCGCTGTTGCGATAGACAATGGTTTCCAGTGGTGATTTGACGATTCGCACTGCGGCGAGCTTTCCTGCGGTGTCTGACTGGAATGCTACAACTTGCCCAGGATATATTTTAGCCAGGGATTTGCCATGCTTGGACTCACTGACTACCTGGTGCACGTCGCGCTTATTAAAGCCTGCTCTTTGGAATATGAGTGACAGGTTGTCGCCGCTCTTGACCACCTGTTCGACCCAGGGCCGTTCCACGGGCCTGCCATTTTCCCAGTGAGGGCCCGCTTGTGCAGCTGTGGTATCGGATACTCCTGGAGCTGTAATTAGCCACAGGTCACTGTATGGGAGGACATCCTCGAGGGCAATTTCAGGAGAAAGCGCGTGTTGGGGGATTGTAGCGTTGTTGTCACTGGATTGAAAAACCAGCAGGGTTGCGAAACAGGCCAGTAATGCAACGCCAGCCATGGCTTTCTTCCCCGGCAGTGGTAAGCCTTGCGATGGTGTTTTTCCCCTGCGACTAGCTGTCGCTCCCCGCGGTTTTTTTGCTACTGCGAGCATGCCCCGATGATCCTTATTATCTGTCAGGGCTCGAGTATAGTAAAAATCGGTTAAATACCATAGTCAAAACATGACTTTAGCTCGACTGTTGTTGTATCGTTTGCGCCCCGAAAATGCAGCATCCACCTGCCCAAGAGAGTGTTTTGATGAGCAGCGCCCTACTCGATGACCTTCGCGAACGCGGATTAATTTTTCAGATTGCCGGGGAGTCCGACCTTCCTGCATGGCTTGATGGCGGGGTTCGCGCGCTCTATTGCGGGTTCGACCCCACCGCAGACAGCCTGCACATAGGCTCGTTGGTGCCGTTGTTGATGCTACGCCGATTCCAGCTTGCAGGTCACAAGCCGCTGGCATTGCTCGGTGGGGCAACCGGGTTGATTGGTGATCCCAGCTTCAAGGCTCAGGAGCGTCAGCTGAATACCCGAGAGGTAGTGGACGGTTGGGTTGAAAAATTGCGAACCCAGGTGTCGCGGTTTATAGAGTTTGATCTCGGACAGTGTTCTGCCGAAGTTGTAAACAACCTGGACTGGACAGCCGATATGGATGTGCTGAGCTTCCTGCGAGACGTCGGTAAGCACTTTTCTATCAATGCCATGATCCAGAAAGAGTCGGTGAAGCAGCGTATCGAGCGGGAAGGCTCCGGCATCAGCTACACTGAATTTACCTACATGATTCTGCAGTCGTTTGATTTTGCGGAACTTAATAAGCGCTATAACTGCTCCCTGCAGATCGGCGGTTCTGATCAGTGGGGCAATATCACCGGTGGAATTGACCTGACGCGCCGCCTCCATGGCAATCAGGTGTATGGGCTGACCATGCCACTTATAACCAAGGCGGATGGCACCAAGTTTGGCAAGACGGAATCTGGAACGATATGGCTGGACCCTCTGCGCACCTCGCCCTATGCCTTCTATCAGTTTTGGCTGGGAACTGCCGATGTGGATGTTTACAAGTTCTTGAAATACTTTACTTTTCTGGATGTCTCAGAGATTGATTCACTGCAGGTTGCAGATGCCCAGAGGCAGGGGAGGCCTGAAGCTCAGGCGGTGTTGGCGCGAGAGGTGACCGGCATTGTTCACGGCGAGGGCGGCTTGGCCGCTGCGGAGCGAATTTCCGAGGCCTTGTTCAGTGGCTCCATAGACGCATTGTCCGAGGATGACGTGCTGCAGCTGCGGCAGGACGGTTTGCCCGCGTCCACCATTGCGCGCGCTTCCTTACCGGGTACGCTTACACAGCTACTGGTCGACGCAGGCATGGCGGGATCTGGCAAGCAGGTCAAAGATGCGCTGGGGCGCGATGCAGTAACGATAAACAACCAGGCGGTAGGTTGGGTGCAGAACAGTGATGTGTCTGCTTGCTTTGAGCGCCAGGCGGCGCTTTTCAGTCGCTTCTATATCGTCCGTCTCGGCAAGAAAAAGGTCCATCTATTTGAGATGGAGTGATCGAAGTGGAGGGGGGCTAGTTTGAGCAAGATGCCGTATTTTCGGAAATTTCCATCAAAGGCCTTGCTCTTCCCCGGCTCGCTGCGTATAGTTCGCGTCCCTTCGAGGTAGCGGTTCCCCAAAGGCCTGGTTTGATCGGCCTAAAACCCTATCACTTTCAAGTGATTAGGGTAAAAAGTTGGGGTGGATCTTGAGGGAAAAATGGCGATGGAGTTTTTAATTTACCCCTTGCCAAAGCGATGGCGATCGGTATAATACGCGTCCGAACTTCGGGGCAAGCCCCGGATTATATCCTGCCCCTGGCGGTCAGGCGTTATTTAACAACCAAATGAAGAC
>TARA_R110001599_G_scaffold353826_1_pt1 | contig 112229 bp, 96 predicted proteins | sample TARA_R110001599 | Tara Oceans TARA_R110001599 (sample SAMEA4398360) | marine metagenome | biome: Polar Biome; feature: [MES] marine water layer (ENVO:01000295) within the mesopelagic zone...; material: water (ENVO:00002006), including particulate matter (ENVO:01000060) such... | reverse complement strand
CAGGCTTCAGATGGAATGGGTGGCAGACTTCAGCGGTTTACGCAGATCCCACGACAAAGCGCCGATGCTCCGCGATGATCATGGCAACTGCGGTGATAGCGACGATAGCGGATGTAGTCATGACTGCCCGTGAAAACTGGTAGGGAACTCACCTCCAGTCTGGATTTACGCTGTATTTTCGCAACGGGAATTACATTGGTGGCACCGTTCGGTGCTGGGGGTATCGGTATTCACTACCATTTCTTATTTGGCGGACACCACAGCATTGTTGGGCCAGCTGTGAGATCTATTTAAGGTGGCCCCTGCTATCGATGGTTTTGTGAGCGCTTCAGAGCTGTTCGATGACCAGGCGAATCTCTGTAGCGTCGTTGTAAATATGTGGTGAGATTCTGATGCCCGTTGGCCGGACATCGAAGTCCACCTTAGCTTGCCGCAGGCGCGAACACACCGCTTTCTGCAGGCTATTGGGGTAGTGCAGCACGATTGTTCCTCCCCGTTGTGCGGGGTCGGGGGGAGTAATTAAAATGTCAGCGTCAACGGCCTGAAAGATCAGCTGTGTCAGCGCCAGATTGTGGGCTCGGACATTCTCCATCCCGATTGAGTGCAGAAGGCGGATACTATTCGTCGCCGTTGAATATGGCGTTATGGAGGGTGTCCCACCCCAGAAGCGCAAGGCATCTTTTGCGTAGCGAAAATTGTGCATATCAAACTCGAAGGGGTCCTCGTGCGAGAACCATCCCACGTCAGCGGGTTCGCATGTCGGTAGCGTGTCCGGTGATATCCAGAGGAATCCGGCACCCGGGCCACCGCACAGCCACTTTACACAGGAGCCTATAACGAAATCGGCCTTCCAGGCGGAAAGGTCAATAGGAACCACACCTACCGATTGAGCAATGTCTATGACTGAAACAGTCTCCCGTTCCTGGGCGAGTGCGCTGATGTCTGCGACCGGAACCTGTCGCCCGGTGTTGGATTGCACGTGCGTGATAAGAACCAGGCCCACGTCATGGGACAACTGCTCTTTCCAGACACTCAAATCCAATGTGTCCAGATGCTGAGGAATTGCTTTAAGCCTGTAGCCCTGCTTTACGGCCTGCTGCAGAACGAAGGCCATAGAGGGAAAATCCTGTTCAGAATACAGAATAGTTCGGCGTGATTCGGCTGGCTTCAGGCTGGTGATAATCTTTGTCAGAGCGCTGGAAAGATTGACCTGGGGACAAAAGTGCTTTGCCTGACCGTGCAACAGGTCGGCGAGGGCATTCCTGAAATTATCGATAGTCTCCAACCGTCGCGGCCAGACATTTTCACCCGCGTTTTCCCATGGCTCCAGAAAACTCTCTACCCAGGCTTCCCGGGTGTTAACCGGAGGCCTACCAACTGAATGGCTCAGCAGGTAAATACCCGCTGATGGAACAAACAGCGCCTTGGGGTTTTCGTTCATAGCCGAATACTCCACTAGGTGCTCAGACTTTGTCGCAGGGACTGAATATCCCTGTATCGGCTGGGAATGTCATCGCGCTCTGCTGCGGAGCGCAGGTCGGCCAGTTTACGCAGTGATTTCAGCAGCACCGGCAAGGGCGGGCCACTGGCGGTAAGCCCCTTACGCTCCATCAATCCCTTGGCAAATGCGGGGTCTTCGATAAACTTTGCTACCAACTTTTCATGGTGTTGCAAGGCAGTTAGCCCATGCGCTTCACAAGCCTGCAGAAAAAGCGCTGCGTTGCGCTGGAACCACGCCTCGCTGCCATTGCTTTCCAGCTCGGCCAGAAACTCATCGAGGAGACTTTCCCGGCGCATGCAGTCGCGTAATACAAGCTGATCCTGTGGTGTCATGAACAGGAACTTGTCGACCAGCAGCTGGGAGTAGTAGGGGTCACCGGCCCGGCACAGTCCCAGCAGTAGGTCGATCACGTTGATGCCAGCGAAATCGCCCGCGTTGGCACCGCGATATTCGTGCAAACCGACACGGTGCGTTTTGTAGTAGGGCCGTACGCAGAAGAAAAAGCGCTCTACATCCAGTTTATCGAACAATTCATTATTGGAACTGACGACATCCTGTAGCGCTGCGGTAGCGGCCTTCAGTAAATCTGCGGTGATGGGGTGCGAGATACCCAGAGGCAGCGTGCGCAGCAGGGCCTCTGAGGCCCGGATATAGCTGAGTGCTGCGCGGGTGTTGTAGTTGATAAAGGTGGCTTCGTCCTCCAGTGAGGTGAAGGTCTTGTACACACCGTTAACAGCCTTGTTGTGGGTCTCAAGATGGGCGGATGCAAAACGTGGCACTACCCCGAGTGAAGCCCCCAGCTGCATGGAGAGGGCTGAGGCTTCTACCAGCGGTGACTTTGTCTCGCGAGACGGCTCCGTTATTTCGTGGCGTCTACAGGCTGCCATATAGAAGCCGACATTGCCCAGAAGATCGAAACCGGCATCAAAACCTTCGTCAGTATTGCCCTCTTTCAGCAGCTCAACGATAAATGCCTTACCGTTCTCTACCAGCTGCTTTTTGATATCTTCCCCAACACCCTCAACTTCCTGGGGGTTGTCACTTGCGAAGTACAGCTCCTCCAACTTTGTATTGAGGAGTACGAAGTCACCGCGAATCCAGTGATCGAAGTGTTCAGTGTTTGTTGTCATTAGCGGTCTCCTGGTTCCGGTCCGAGCTCTGTATTTTCAGCAGAGCGGTTTGAAATTGTTTGATCAGGGTGAGTAAACTTGCGCGATTGTTATGGCCCATCTCCGTTGCGATGCGCTCCTCCAGGCCTTGTACTTCCTGGTCGGCCAGCTTCAGGGCTGCGCGCCCGACACGGGTGAGGTGCAGCGCATAGGACCGCCGGTCCGTGAGGGGGCGTTTGCGCTCAATCCAGCCTTTCTTTTCCAACTGGTCCAGTATCGGCACCATGCTGGATCGGTCCAGGAACATGCTTTGCGCCAACCTGCTCTGGTTAATACCCGGGTTCAGTTCGATCAGGGACAAAACCGTATAGTGCCCGGGGGCCATATGCAGTTGCGGGGAGGAGGCAAAGAGCCTGTCTGCGAGAATTTGCGCTATGCGCAGTTCCACTCCCAGCATGTTGTCCAGGTTCCCCAGTTGTAGCTTGTCCCCGGCCATTGATAGAGTCCTGTCACGCCAATTATGTTGGATATCAAACAGTTTGAGACCCTACTATATACTACCTGTTATATCAAGCGCGGCGGCACGTTCCCTGTGACGAGTATGGCTTGGGGCTGTCGAGATCGGCGTCTACCTGAATCAGCCTGCCAAGAGGCAAGAGCGGATCTGTTCCGCATGGCGCTCAAGTACCGCAAAATCTTCCATATCGCGGGCATGTAGCTTGAATTCCAAGCCGCTGAACCGTGGCATAATATGAAAGTGCATATGAAACACGGTCTGTCCCGCCGCCTCGCCATTCAGCTGGGCAATCATGATGCCAGGGGCATCGAAAGCCTGCTTTACTGCAGCCGATACTGTTTGCACGGCCTGGATGGTGCCAGCCAGCGCCTCCGGGTCTACGTCGTGCAGATCTACCGCACTATCCTTGGGGATGACAAGTGTGTGCCCCGGAACCTGCGGCATAACATCCATAAAAGCCAGCGCGTGCGGGGTCTCGTAAACCTTGAACACCGGGGCCTCACCCCGAAGAATCTTTGCAAAAATATTGTCGGTATCGTAGCTCATAGAATGGTTAGTCCTCATCTTCAGTGAATTCCAGAATGTCACCCGGCTGGCATTTCAAATAATGGCAAATAGCCGCGAGTGTCTCAAAGCGTACGCCTTTAACCTTGCCCCTTTTGAGTAGCGACAGATTGGCTTCAGTAATGCCGATTGCACTGGCCAGATCCTTTGAGCGTATCTTGCGTTGTGCCATGACAACATCAAGGTTCACTATAATGCGCATTACTAAACAAACGCCTGGTTTTCATCGTTGATTTGCTGCGCGGCTTTAAGCACATGCACGATCAATATCAGCACAATAAGCTCTATCAATGTGCCGGCATCCACTGTCAGAGACAAGCCGGCATCTGCTGTCGCAGGTGACAGATCCGCCAGAATCAACGGATAGATTGCGCTGTATACGAAGTAGAGCGCTTTCAGCCACACCAGCCAAATATAGCAACGCATGGTTCCGTCTGTGAAAAACCTGCCCGCCTGATACTCGCCGAAGAGTCGTTGCAACCAGTACACACCGAGAATAAGAGCAAGGAGAATAGGCGCAAAAACCGTGATCAGCGCAATGCGGCCATAGGTTCCACCTGTCCACAATTCACTGAAGCTGCCATCGGCGACGCTGACCCACTCCTGCCCGGGGTTAAACGCGGCAACCATAACAGCGGCAGTGATAACAGCCGCAGCAGCAATGAACAGGCAGCGGATTATCGCGCTGACGCGTTGAATTCTTTCCAGTCGGCTCATTTATGACTACCCCATTAATGCTGTTCCCGGGAATTGTAGTTGTTGAAAATATTTCTGTCAAAAAATATTATTTTATTGTTTTACAATAATAATATATTACAATACAATCATTTCAACTTTGATGATTCTGATGCTGATGGAGCGGATATATGATGATGGGAACGATGTCTTACAGACTGACGACGCACTTTGCTGGCTTTATGCGGCCAGGTCGCCAGATAGCCTGTGTCTTTGCCGGTGCTGCGATATTGCTACTTGGCGGCTGCCAACTGGCGGATATGGCCCGGTTTAGCTATGCCAATAGTACTGCGGCCCATCATTGGGCAGACGAGGCGAGGACTACCACAGTGCGTTTTGAGATGCTGGATGACCACATCGTGGTGCCGGTCAGTGTTAACCGGAGTAAGCCCTTGAATTTCGTGGTGGACAGTGGCGCGGCCGCGACGGTAATTCTTGAGAGTCAGGATACTAAGTTACTTGCGTTGACACTTGGAGCTGAGCTGCCTGTGTCTGGAGTGGGGGCCGGACCGGATCCGACGGCCTACATTGTCGCCGATACCGCTATAGCAGTGGGCAGTGTGCGTCTGGAGGGGTTGTCTGTTATTTACCTGCCGGTAGAGTCTGTCCCCTTTTTCGACAATGTCGACGAGGTGTATTTTGACGGGGTGATCGGAGCGTCTTTTTTTGAGCGCTTCGTAGTAGAAATTGACTACGACCAGCAATTGATCAGCTTTTCCGAGCCGGCGCCTGAACGATACAGGGCTGTTCAGGGTGATTCTGGTTGGCTGGAGCTACCGTTGCAGATTGAGTCAGGGTTGCCATACCTCACAACTGAAATCAGCGTATATTCTGGTCAGCCTGTCACCGTAAAATTACTGATTGATACCGGATACAGGGGGCCCGTGTCGCTCACACCGGATACACATGAGGGCATTGCAGAGCCAATAGAGTATTTCTCTATGATAAGTCAGGGCCTATCCGGCGACGTGGCGACTATGGTGGGGATGTCCAGGTCGCTCTCAGTGGGTGGTTTCAAGCTGAATAATATTCCCGTGAGCTACTCAATTATTGGCGGTGAGAGTGACAACGACAGTAACGGGTTGCTGGGAAATGAGGTGTTGAGTCACTTTAACCTGATGTTTGACTATGCCAACAAGCGTATGTTCGTTTCGCGAAACGAGAATTTCAATGAGCCAGTCAACGCGGACAGAAGCGGTCTGCTTTTGAGACCGTATACATCAGGCGCGGTGGTGAAGTCTGTCGCATCGGGTTCAGCTGCTGAAGCGAGCGGCCTGCGGGTGGGTGATACTGTGAGCAGTATCGACGATCAGGTGGTAACCCGTTCAAATCTCGGCGGACTCAAGCGTTTGTTGGCCTCTGGCCGCGAAACAGTCTCACTGTGTTGGCTGTCCAGTGGGCAGGAACAATGTGGCAAGCTTGAACTGGCCTCGCGTTTCAAGCAGTCGGAGCAGTGAATTTCCTATCGGTGGTTAGTGATCGGTCAGGCGGCCAAGCTCTTGTGTTGTTACTCCGCGTCACCACAGGGCCAGGTCTTACTCTCTTTGCTACCTGGTAATACCGTGGTGGGAACACCCTCAGCGCCCGCATAGAATACGATGATATCGACTGGCCCGCCGATGGCCAGACCGCGATGCAGGGTGTTCATCACCTCGACAACAGCATTTCCTTCCTGCACGCGCACCGAATCCCCCTGCTCAGTCTCTACCTCCAGGGTGCCGCTCAGCAGGTAGCCCAGGGTCGGCACCGGATGACAGTGAAACGGTAGCACCTCGCCGGGTTCAATATGTAGCGTGATAGACGTTATCTGAGCGTTACCCGGTGGGTATGCCAGTGCGCCGCCGTCCCAGGAGGTTTGGGTTTCCAGCAACACATCCGCGCCGTAGGTTGGGCCAGTGGCCAAAACACCCAGTGATAATGCTGAGATAAAGAAACGTGACTTCAAGTGGATCTCCTTTTCCGTATTGGTGTTAGCGGGCAAGCCGTGTCTGGGTGTCCAGCCAATACCCTGTTTCCCCGTCGCGTTTAATATGCCCAGCCGTTGGCGTGGCAAAATGCGTGCCGATGACGAGAATCGGGGTGTCGGCGCAGGCTTCAAGTAACGTCTCCCGGGTGCTGCGGGCCTGGCTGCTGTCATAGTCTGCCGAACTGCACCAGTCAGTGCGGTTCATCTGGCAGGGGTGATGAATAAAGTCGCCGGTAATGAGTGCCTGGTGACCCTCCGATTCAATCTGGATACTAACATGGCCCGGCGTGTGTCCCGGTGTCGGCTGCAGGCGAATGCCGTCACATAGGGTGTGTGAGCATTCGATCAGGTCCACCAGGCCGGCGTCGAACACCGGCCGCACGGAATCGTCCAGAACATTGGCGTTGAGTGGATTATCGTCTTCGCCCTGCCAGTAGCGCCATTCCGTTTCCGCCAAAAGGTAGCGCGCGTTTGGGAATGTTGGTACCCAGCAGTCGTTCTCCAGCATCGTGTTCCACCCCACATGATCAACGTGCAGGTGAGTGCATAATACGGTATCAATCGATTCTCGCGGATAGCCACTTGCCTCCAGATCTGCCAGGAAAGATGTCTGGAGATTAGACCATGCGGCAATCGCGCGCTGCTTGTCGTTGCCTATACAGGTGTCCACTATGATCCGCCGGTCTCCCGTGTCGATAACCAGCGCATGGATACTCATTTTCAGGTTGCCCTCGGTATCCATAAAGTGTGGCTTCAACCAATCGATGGACTTGCATGCATCCCGGGTGGCCTCTGGAAGGATGAATTGTGTGCCGCCTGAAATTTCGAGCTCTACAATACGGGTGATTTTGATTTTGCCGATCTGCCATTGATTCATTGGGGGTTTCACCTTTTCTCAGCAAGCTGGGAACGAAGAATATCTTGCACAGAAGGATTTGGCGAATTCTCGTGCGGCCCATGAAGTGATAACTAGCCCTGGGGGTTGTTCGAATCAATTCCGCTTTGACTTGCAAAAATTGCAAGCTTGGCCTACATTTGTTTGCTCTGAATATTGCATTGTCAATTCTGAATAAACCCAATATATTTATTCGTTTTTGACAAAAAGCAGCGCCAAACAGGGGAACAGCTTGATGAAATCCGTCATTCATACTTATTATCGCACCGGATCGCCGGTGTTTTTAATCTGACGGGTTAAATCTGGTCGCAAAAACCAAGCCCGTCAGATAGCGGGCTCAGTACAATTCCACAGTCGTGTCACTGTTGTTATTGAAGGTCCGCTCCAAGCGGGCTTTTTTTGTTTTGGCCCAAAAGAAATACGATTTTTGGGAATAACAACGTGAATAAATCGAAACATCATAACCGTCTTCTGGTCGAGCTGATCCGCAGCGAAAAATGGTATTACCTTGCATCGGTAGTATCAGTGGGCTTCGCCAGTTATTTTATGTTCCTGGTGCCAACTATAGGCAAGGTAGTTATAGATCGGGTTATAGATCATCCGCGACTGACGACGCCGGGCTTGATTGAAAACCTCATCCAGAGTGTAGGCGGCGTGGATGTACTGGCCCGCAATTTGTGGATTGCAGGGCTGGCGATTGTCGCTGCAACGGTACTGGCAGGTCTCTTCATGTACCTGAAAGACTATCTGGCGGCAAAGGCCTGCGAAGGCACGGTCCGAGATCTTCGGAATCGTTTGTATGCGCACCTGCACAGGTTGCCGGAAAAATATCTGGGGAATGCCGACAGTGGTGACATTCTCCAGCGATGCACTTCGGATATTGATACGCTGCGCGAGTTCCTGACCGTTCAGGTGATGAATATTGGTCGCACCGTGGTGTTGCTGTGCATTATGATCCCTCTGATGCTGGCACAGAGTGTTGCAATGAGTGCGCTCTCACTCGTACTCCTTCCGGTAGTGTTCTATTTTGCCTGGCACTTCTTCGGGCGGATAAAAGTGCTCTTTCAGGAGGTGGAAGAGGCCGAGGGCGAGTTGACCAATATTGTTCAGGAAAACCTGACAGGTATTCGGGTGGTACGCGCTTTTGCCCGGCAGGCGCATGAGTGCGCCAAATTTGAGGAAAAAAATCATCTCTACAGCGAGCTGAACTATCGGTTGATTTGTATGCTTGCGAATTTCTGGTCGTTGTCGGACTTGCTCTGTCTTGCACAGGGTGGCGTACTATTGATCGGTGGAGGCTGGTTGGTCGCACATGATCAGGCCTCGATGGGTACTTACTTTGCCTTTATTGGTTACACGACGATATTGATCTGGCCCATTCGCCAGCTCGGGCAGGAGTTGAGCGAGGCCAGCAAGGCGACGGTGTCGATTGGGCGAATACAGGAGATTTTGAATGTACCTGAAGAGACTGATCAGGAGGGCTCAGCCCAATCGGGGGTAACGCTGAGCGGGCGTATTACGTTCAATGATCTCAGTTTTGGATATGATGCGAATAAGCCGGTTTTGCGCAAGTTGAATTTTGATATCGCTGCTGGAGAAACGGTAGCTATTGTCGGGCCCACCGGTGCTGGTAAGAGCACGATTATTCGTTTGCTAATGCGCTTGTATGACTATGATATGGGCTCTATTCGACTGGATGGACAGGAGCTTTTCTCAATCGATCGAACCACTGTCAGGCAGCATATTGGCACCTTGCTACAGGAGCCTTTTTTGTTCAGCCGAAGTCTGCGTGAAAACATCAAATTTGGTCGACGGCAGGCTTCGGACGAAGATATGTTCTTGTCGAGTAATGACGCCTCTGTGCACCACACTATTCAAGGCTTCAGCCGGGGCTACGAGACCGTCATCGGTGAGCGTGGAGTCAGTTTGAGTGGCGGACAGAAGCAGCGCGTGACTCTATCGCGAACGCTACTTCAGGACACCCCCATTCTGATACTGGACGATACGCTCAGCGCGGTCGACTCGGTAACCGAGAGAAATATTATCCAGGCCCTACACAAGAAGCGGGGCGAGCAAACACTACTAATTATCACTCATCGTATCAGTGTGTGCCGGGAGGCGGATCGAATCCTGGTTATGCAGAATGGCGGGCTGTCGGCGCAGGGCAGTCATGAGCAACTCATCGACCAGCCCGGTTTCTACCGGGATTTGTGGGGTATTCAGTCGGGGCAGAATCGTGAATTCCAGACTTCACTCTCTAACCCGGTTGGGAAAGAGCACCGGTCAGGCTAATAACAGGGCAGCACCATGAAAGATTCAATTAACAGTACACCAGCAGAGAAGGGGGCCTGGAAAGTGCTCTTTATGATGTGCTATGAGCCGAATAAAGTGCTGTTTCATCGCCTGATTGTGGCAGCACTTCTCACGGCAGCAGGAGAGGCATCACTGACACTCATTACTAAGGCGGTAGTCGATGATATAGAGTTGTTGGGCTCACAGATTGACCTGTTCAAGTACGGGGCACTGTATTGCTTTGTGCTGTTCACTATCGTGATCTGTATTCGCACCTTTATTCGCCTGGCCGGGCGATTATCGATGAACCTGATGTATTCCCTGCGCAAGCAAAGCTTCGAACATATGCAGGAATTATCCTTCTCGTTCTTTGATAACAACGCGGTGGGTTGGCTACTTGCGAGAATCACCTCGGATACCGCACGTATAGCTCGTGTTATTGCCTGGGGCACACTTGACTTATTCTGGGGTGTGCCGCTTATTCTCGGGATACTCACGGTGTTGCTGATTCTGGATCTCCGGCTTGGTTTAATCGTGCTGGCGCTTTCACCTTTCCTGGCGGCCATCGCCTGGTGGTTCAATTCCAGAATACTGGATAGCTCGCGACTGCTGCGCAGAACCAACAGCCGCCTGACCGCGGTTTTCAATGAAGGTATCGCCGGGGTGACAACCAGCAAGGTGTTGGTCCGCGAGAAACAAAACCTCGAGGAGTTTTCCGAGGACTCCGGGCTCATGTATCGCCAATCGATGTACAACCTGTTGTTGACCTCGGCCTTCTACCCGTTCGTGAGCATTTTTGTCAGTGTGGCGACGGGTGTTGCCCTGTGGCTCGGGGGTGCCGAAGTGATCGCTGGTGGCCTGACACTGGGGACGTTGGTGGCATTTATGACTTATTCGCGCACGCTTATGGACCCCATGCTTGAAGTGTCGGGAAAGCTGGCCGAATTGCAGCGCACCACGGCCTGCGTGGAGCGGGTTATCGGTTTGTTGCAAGTGCAGCCGGATATTGAAGACTCTGAGGAGGTGAAAGCGCGCATGCGGCATGCGAGCGCTAATTCAGCAACTGCGCTCGATGGTGGCTCTTCGGCTATTAGAGATATTGAGTTTTCCCAGGTTTGCTTTTCCTATAAACCGGAAGAACCAGTGTTGAAGAACTTCAGCTTGAAAGTTGCGGCGGGCTCCACCATCGCCCTGGTCGGCCCAACCGGCTCTGGTAAGACGACGGTAGTTAGTCTGTTGTGTCGTTTCTACGAGCCGGTGTCTGGAAGCATTCTGGTAAACGGTGAGGATTACTTGGGCCGCAGTCTGCTTTGGTTGCAGTCGAATCTGGGAATCGTATTGCAGTCCCCATTTCTCTTTACCGGTACGATCAAGTCGAATATACGCTACGGTAAACTGGGCGCAACGGATGAAGAAATTGTGGCGGCAGCCAAGGCAGTCAACGTTCATGACATTATCGTGAAAATGGAAAATGGCTATGACACAGCGATTCAGGAAGGGGGGAACAACCTGTCGACGGGGCAAAAGCAGTTGATATCTTTCGCGCGTGCGATTATCGGTGACCCACAGATTCTGGTAATGGACGAGGCGACGTCTTCAGTCGATACGCAAACAGAACAGCTACTGCAGATCAGCTTGCGATCGGTGCTGCGTGGTCGCACCAGTTTTGTGATAGCTCATCGGTTGTCGACGATTCGCTCTGCGGATAGAATACTGGTGATTGATGGCGGGGAGCTCGTAGAGCAGGGAAGCCATGAGCAGTTGCTGAGTCAGCGCGGCCAGTATTTTGACTTGTACCAGAAACAGTTCAAAACGGAGCGCGAGGAGGCATTGATGAGCTGATTGCTTGTACGGCAGTGGCTCGATAGTCGAAAACCTGTCGGAGATAGTTCTACAGGTGTTGCTCAGGAACCCTGGTTAGAAATGGCTGTACCAGCAGCTTATGGAGATACTGCGCGCGGGCACCCTGGAATCCACGAACACCAACTTCCATAGCTTCGTGCCCCGCATGAGGCTGTGCTCTATAGGTACTAAATAGACGATCCCACCACGGGAAATTGAAACCGAAATTGGTGTTCGTCTCTTCCTGCTCAACTGAATGATGTACCCGATGCATATCAGGTGTAACCACGAAGAGTCGCAAAAAACTGTCTAATTTCGGAGGTAGAAAGATGTTGCCGTGATTAAACATTGTTGTGACATTGAGCAAGATCTCCGCCAAAAGAACCGCAGCAGGCGGTGGTCCGAGAGAAACGATTACCAGCATTTTAATCAGCATTGAGAGAAGAATAGACAGCGGATGAAAACGAATACCTGTTGAAACGTCAAAGTCGGGGTCGCTGTGGTGCATGCGATGCAGGCGCCATAGCAATGGCACCATATGATATAGGCGGTGCTGCCAATAAATGGCGAGATCGAACAGAATTACAAATAGAAGGATACTAGTCAGGGCTGGCACGCCGAGGAGGTTGAAAAGCCCCCAGTGATGTTCGGTTACCACGACCGCGATACCCACAGCCAGAACTGGAAAAGTCAGGTACAGAAGCAAGCTGTTCAGGACACTTATCGAACAGTTGTTTACCCAGCGTAGAAATTTCGAAGATGACAATACCCGTCGAGGCGCAAGAACCTCCCAGCAAGCAACCAGCAATATGACAAACAGGAAGGCTGCCAGGCGGACCTGAGTATCGTTATCCATAACCAGGGCGAGCAAAGCCGTCTCCTTGCAGGAAATATTTGATTCTAATACATGAATAGTAACCCATCTTTGGGCAGTCCCGTACTAGAGCAGGTTCCCGGAAGGGAGGAAAGCGTTGAAATCAGCCTGCTGCCCGGTCATTGATGGCTGCTGTTAACACAGATTTGTAGCTGGCGGGTGACGTGCGGTGTAGCTTTACCGTTTTGCATTGATTGAACCCTCTGAATGATTCAAGTTCCTTGGCGAGGGCCAGGCAAAATGCGTCGGTTTTGTTTGCTGCCATGGGTTCCAGAAAAACCTGATTGATATGTAGTATGGAGTTTTTCCTATCGGCTTTACAGTCCATTCTGGCAACCAGACGTCCATTCCATAAAACAGGCAGCGCAAAATAGCCGTATCGTCGTTTAGGCTCCGGAACATAACATTCAACCAGGTAGTCAAACCCGAAAAGTTGTTTCATACGCTTCCGCTGAATAAGCAGGTTATCAAACGGTGACAATATCTTGACCCTTGAGCGTGCTAGCGACTTATCAAGGAGTTCAAGTGAGCTGGGTAATGCAAAGTAGGTTTCACCTGCGGTATGCACCTCAAGTAACTCCCCGCTTGAAACCATTTCATGCAGTGCCGAAGAGACCTGTGCCCTTGTGTCTTTTAGCAGATAAGCCATCTCTACTGCTTGCCCAAGTCCGTTGGCTCTCAGGTAGCGGGTAATCAAAAAGCGCGCGTATTCCTCAGGGGAAGGCAGAGAAGTATCTGTACTTTCGGGCAGTGCGCGCTCCGTCAGATCGTAAACCTTGTGGAAATTGTCCCGGTAAGGTGCCATCAGATCACCCTGCATAAACAGGTATTCGAGCGCGCGTTTGGCGGGTTTTAGTCCCCAGTCACCGGTCTTTTTGCCGCTGTGGTCGAAGTCTCTGGCCATCAATGGCCCTTCCGTTTCTACCCGCTTCAGTATCGATTTCATTAACCGGTCATCGCGCGGGCCCCAATGGTCCTGGCTGCCGTTAGTGATCGCTTTTTTTCGTGGCAGAGTAAAGCGGAAGTCTTTCATCGGCAGGTAAGCCGCAGCGTGGGACCAGTACTCGAATACCTGTTTGTCCGCGACGAGCTGATCCAGTTGAGATAATTTGTAGCGGGGGTTGCGATTCCACAGCGTATGATGATGGGCTCGCTGAACCACAGAGATCGTATCGATCTGGATATATCCCAGGTGCTCTATAGCTGACAGCGTGGCTGAGATGGCGGTGCCGCTCTGCTTGCCCGATAGAATTCGCTGTGCTTGCAGAACAAGCTTTCTGGCTTGTTCAATGGAGAGTGATACAGTCATTGGGTGCCCGAAAAATTATGAATTAACCTGTTAGTTGCATCCCGGTGGGGACATATAGATGGCTAGCGGGTCACCACCCCCGGCCTGTGCCAGGCAGGACATGGCATTGATAAATAGCGAAAAAATGTCTGTCTGTGAACACACATCCAGCTTGTGATAAATATTTTTGCGGTGACGGCGGACAGTTTCCAGTGCAATTCCAAGCTTCTTGCCGGTTATCTCGGGGCTATAGCCGCGCAGCATGAGTTCGAGTACTGCTTTTTCCCTGGGCGTCAGTTTTGATGCGCCAAAGGTTTTAAAAGCCAAGTCAACCTGGTAGTCAATGCCTGGCTGTATCAGGTGCGGTATGGCGAATTGGTCGTGCTCGCTGTGACTTTTTATGAGGGCGGATATTGGTTCAGCCAACAGATAGAGAGACTGGTATTCTTCATCGGTGAAGTCGCCATCTTCCGGCAATCGCATTATGTCCAGGTTGATTACGCTGCCTCCTCTAAGCATCGCCAGGAAGGCGATCTCGTCCACTGCGCCGCTGTCTGCATAGTAATTCAGGTAGTAGTCAGAATTTTGCAGTTTACCCGTTGTGATTCGCGATAGCCGATAAATTTTTGAACGTGGCCGTCGCATGGATAGACGATAGAAGGGGTCTTCGGTGTACGGCCCCTGAAGATACTGATTTATCTGCCTGTTAATGGCTGATTTGGGTACCTCATGGTACAGCAGACGAGGGGGTTGCTCGCGGTGATATAACCACACCTGTGGGAAATTCGCTCGAACCTGGCCCAGGATAGCCTGTACCAGCGCCGGGAAAAATTGTGCGCTACCCAGGCACGTGATGGCCCGTGAGATATCCCGATTCCAGCTAATCAATTGATTGATATCGGTCATTTCAGCCGGTTGTGAAAGGTCTGCTATTGTTGCGGAGTATATTTATGGGCGGCTTGCGTTGGCATGTCAAAGAAGAAGTCGACTTTTCAGCACTTAGTTCGATTTCGAACAGCCTTACCTGGCTTGGTATCAGTTGCAAGGGGCAGGCCGCAGGGATAGCTTTCTTCTGCGGGCAGCGCGTTTGTTCAAACCAATATCGGCTTGTCGCTAACACTTGCGAAATGTACCCGTCAGCTCTAGATTGTCCACTGTAATTAACCTCGATCGTGCGATTTTTGGAAAGTGAGTTAATACCTATATGATTGATCTACGTAGCGACACTGTCACCCAGCCAGACCCGGCAATGCGCCAGGCCATGCTCAGCGCCGAAACCGGCGATGATGTGTACGGGGAAGACCCTACAGTCAATGAGCTGGAGCAGCTTGCAGCGGAACTGACCGGGAAAGAAGCTGCGGTGTTTGCGGCCAGCGGTACACAAACAAACCTTATGGGCCTGCTCAGTCATTGCCAGCGCGGCCATGAATATATTGTTGGGCACACGGCCCATACCTACATGTATGAAGGTGGTGGCGCTGCTGTTCTCGGGGGTATTCAGCCCTGTCCCTTGCCCTTTGCTGCTGATGGTTCGCTGTCCCTGGACGCTGTGGAGAGTGCCATCAAGCCGGACGATGCTCACTACGCCATCACCCGCCTTGTGTGCCTGGAGAATACCCAGGCGGGGAAAGTGTTGCCTATGGAGTATCTCCGTCAGTATTCGGAGCTATCGCTGAGGTATGGTTTGCGGCGCCATCTGGACGGCGCGCGAGTGTTCAATGCAGCGGTTGCCCTGGCTGTGCCTGTACGTGATATCTGTCAATATTTCGATACGGTATCCATTTGTTTTTCCAAGGGTCTCGCCTGCCCTGTGGGCTCGATTCTGGTGGGTGATACCGAGTCTATCCGCAGTGCGCGGCGCTGGCGCAAGATGCTGGGTGGTGGCATGCGACAAGCGGGTATTCTTGCAGCAGGTGGGCTGCATGCTTTGCGCAATAATGTGCAGCGTTTGCAGGAAGATCATGACAAAGCCTTTCACGTTGCGGGGGCGCTGGCAGAGCTGCCGGGTTTCTCTTTGCGGGAAACTCCGCAAACTAATATGGTGATGCTCGCACCAGGCATGGATATAGCGGCTCTGCAAACTCATCTCGCCGGGGAGGGCATACGAATGTCCGGGCCGCGGTGGGTGTTTCACAAGGATATATCCCCGGGTGATGTAGACCGGTTAATAGAGGCCTGTAAACGCTTCACCTGAACATGCGATGAATTATCGATAGGCTTTATCGAGTTTCACCTGCTGCACAGACGACCTGACAGCTGATGCCGACGCTGTTAAAGCGGTTTGGCCTGAGCTCTGTTCTGAAATTGCGCCCTGTAACTTTCGCTCAGCGTTTGTGCAGGATCACTGCGGTGCGCAAGCGGCTTTTGCCGAACAGGCTCATGGAGGCAAAGTCGGCCCTGGCGATGGGAATGTGCTGGCATTCAATGGATTCACGGTTTTCCACTGCGATACTCGCATGCGGGCCAATCTCCAGATCCGGGTCGTGAAAATACAGGCAATTGTCATCATATCCACTGAGCACGACCCAGTGGGGAGCCTTGTGACTGTCCAGTCGGTAGGTTGAAATCAGGATCAGTACGTTGTCACCCCGGGCATAGCTTTCCACCAGTTTGTCCTGATCAATATCGGCATAGCGCACTCGCAGCTTCTGTTGCCGCGCCTGCACAACAAACGATTCGTGAACAAGGCTCATTACACGCTTCTTATTGGGATCGCGAACACCCTCTATAAATAGAGGACCCTTCTGGCTAATCCAGACCTCGGCGCTAAAGCCGCGGGTCCCGGCTGCTAGCGCCAGCCCTAGGGGGTGGCAACCGCCGTGGCCTGAGGTCATAAAAATGGTAGTAGCCTCGCGCCAGATATCCACCTCCTCCAGCGGGCTGGGGTAATAGCTGGGATCGAGCCCGTTCATGGCCATCATCAGAGAGGCAGGCCCGCAGGTGAACGGGGTTGTCTGCGGTATCCAGGGAATTACCCTGTTGTCGTTGTCGGGTGATAGCCGGTGGATGCGCTTTTCCAGTCTGAGGGCATCGCTGTGATCCTCGTAATAGTCCCGATAAAGGCCGAATTGTGTGTAGCCCAGTTTCAGATAAAGGGCGATGGCGGCCTTGTTATTGCCTGCGACCTCCAGCCGCAGATACAACGCGCCTGCCTCGCGGGCATCCTGTTCCCCGTGTTCGATCAGCGAGGAAGCAACACCTCGACCACGATAAGCCGGGTCTACCGCAAGCGAGTACAGGCGAGCCAGTCTCGTACCCCGTCTGAGAACCAGCAGGATGTAGCCGCACAGCGCACCACTTTCTTCGCTGACCAGGAACACGCAGCCAGCGTGTTTCAGCCAGCGTCTGAAGCTGCGCCGGCTCAATCTGTCGCCCTGGAAGGCCACCGATTCCAGTCGGAGCAGTTCGTCGAGATCTGTGGGAGCCGCCTTGCGAATAGTGCTCATAAGAGCCAGCCAGAGGCTGTCGCGGGGCAATCCCCAGGCGCTGCAGATTTATGGTCACGAGGCGTATAGCCAATGTTAAAGGCGTTCATTATCAGCTCTGTTGCAGGTAGTTGAAATATATCCCCACCGGCGATTGACTGCCAGCCCGCGCTGCCAAATACTTACGACGAATCCGTTATTAGCGGCATATGGCGGTTAAGGAGCAGGGCTCACCCATGTCATTACCCCTTATTGTTACCCACAAGTTGAAAGACTGGCCAGCCGAGAATCCGGGTGGTCAGGTTGTCAGCTTCAGCGACTACATGAATGGAGTACATCCCGGTGCGGCCCCGCGCACGCGCGTTATCAACCTGTGCAGAAGTTTCGACTACCTGTCGGAAGGCTACTATTGTTCGCTGTTGGCTGAGGCCCGCGGCCACAATGTGATTCCTTCGGTGCGTACGCTCAACGACCTGAGCAAGCGCGCTCTTTACCGCATACATATCGATGATTTCGGCGAGGAGATGTACAAATCTTTACAGGAGGCAGACCCTGCAAGACCCATTGTACTGCACAGCTATTTCGGGAATACCGTGGACAGTCGGTACCACGAGCTATCGCGAAAGCTCTTTGAAATCTTTCCCTGCCCAATCCTGAAGGTCACCTTGCGCTGCCGCAAGCGCTGGGAAATCTCCAGTCTGAAGCCGGGGTCGCCAAAGCAGCTTAGCGCGGAGCAGGCCGACGAGTTCGCTGAGGCCTTGAATGTGTTCAGCAGAAAAGTGTGGCGAAAGCACCGGAAGCAGAAACTGTCCCGCTACGACCTGGCCATTCTGTGTGACCCTGAAGAGCTATTGCCCCCCTCCGACAAGGGCGCGCTCAAGCGATTTATCCGGGCTGGAAAGGAGATCGGTATCGATTGTGATGTTATCCGGCAGCGAGATTACCTACGCTTGTCTGAATACGATGGTCTGTTCATCCGCACTACTACCAATATTGACCACTATACCTACCGCTTCGCCAAGAAAGCGGAGAGTGAAGGCCTGGTGACGATTGATGACAGCAACTCCATTCTGCGTTGTACCAACAAGATCTATCTAGCTGACTTATTCAGAACACACAAGGTATCCTCGCCGCGCACAGTGCTGCTGTACAAGAGTCGGCCGGGGCAGTTGCTTGAGCTGGAACAGGAGCTGGGCTTCCCGGTTGTAATCAAGATTCCGGATGGTGCCTTTTCAAAAGGGGTAGAAAAAGCCAAAAACGCAGCGGAACTCGCCCTAATCTGTAAAAAACTGTTCCGTCATTCAACGCTTTTGCTGGCACAGGAATTTCTGTACACCGATTTCGACTGGCGCATAGGGGTACTGGACAATCAGCCACTGTATGCCTGTAGGTATTATATGGTGAAGGGCCACTGGCAGATATATCGACACGGAAATCGCACTGACTCCGGTGGTTTTGAAACCATGCCTATAGCCGATGTGCCGGAGTCCGTAATCGACACGGCGTTGCGGGCAACCAGGCCTATCGGCGATGGCTTTTACGGAGTGGACCTCAAGGAGCGGGACGGCAAGGGTTGCATTATCGAGGTCAACGACAACCCCAGCGTCGACAAGGGTGTGGAAGATAAGTACCTCGGCATGGACCTCTACCGTCGATTTATGAGCACCATGCTGAAGCGCATGGAAGCGCGCCGTGGGCACTAAAGCAATGCCAGGCGCCAACCCCAACTGTGCAGCGCCTCTGTGTCGAGTACAGCGCTGAGCAGTGCGCCAAGCGCTGATCCAAGAAGTATGCCACCAACCGGCCCGACGGCGATACTTTCTGATCCTGCAGGTAGAGCTTCCCTTGTCACTTGTTAGTTCCCCTGCTCGGTTCGGCAGCACTATTCGCCCGGGCAGGGTACTTCCGAGCGGCTCACTCCCTCGCCGTCAACTAGGGATTGTGCCCTCTGTCGATCGTCTGCCTCAGGCTTGAGTCCGGCATAATCAGTATCGCGATCGGCTGAGTAGCTCAGGCAGGCCAGAAGAGGGAAATGATCTGACCCTATTGATGGCAAGCGCTTGAGTGACAACACTGAAAAATGGCGGCTGTGAAACAGGTGATCGAGAGGCCAGCGCATAAACCAGTGATCGGCATGGAAAGTGTTGAACATCCCCCGACCTACCCGCGGGTCCAGCAGGCCACTAAGCTTGCGAAAAAGTCGTGTTGTTGGCGACCAGGCCACGTCGTTCAAATCTCCCGTCACGATGACAGCCTGATCTGTACTGGCAACACTCCTTGCCACTATCACCAGTTCGGCATCTCGTTGTTTTGATTTAGTATTTTCTGTAGGGCTTGGTGGCGCGGGGTGTAAGAAATGCATGCGTACGGTGTCACCACTGCGCAATGTAAGCAAGGTGTGAATAGAGGGTACGTTTTCCTGTACCAGAAAAGAGGTTTCGACTTCAGATAGAGGCAAGCGTGAGTAGATGTGCATACCGTAAAGATTGTCCAATGGACACTTTACGGTATGGGGCATTTCGGTTTCAAGGGTGTCCAGGTGGGTCTGCCACCAGTGGTCAGACTCCAGTGTCAGCAGGATGTCTGGCTTGTACTGTGCTACCAGCTCCAGCAGCGCATGGGCATTGCGGTTGGGTGTCAGAACGTTAGAGGTGATGATACTGAGCTGCCGGCCCCCGCCGTTTTCAGGCGCGGCCGGGACTTCTACAGGCCATAGTCGCGTGTATGGAGCGATCCACCACAGGTGCCAGGCCAGGCATGCAGCCACGGCGATAACCGCTGCCCAGCTATAGTTTTTGTCAAAATCCAGCCACACTATTTGCAGTATCAGCAAGCTTAGCGCGAGACTCGCCAGCTGCAGGCGTGGAAAATCCATAGAACGGATAATCCAGTGGGGGTTGCGCCACAGCGGAAGCAGGGTGGCGGCCAGGATTAGAGTGGTGGCGAGGTATATTGCAGTCGAAATGGGAGCGCTCCGGGAGGTGTTTGCAGCTGCCAGCTGCTTTCAGTGAATGTATCAGGAACCCGTCAGGTCGGCACCCAGGCACCCCGCAACATTGCGGGCCTTGCCTGCTTCCACCTGTTGATACTTGTCCCAGAATAAACTATCAATTTTTTTGTGGCTCGCCGCTACAGTATTACTGCGGTACCGGCTTACCTGGCCAGGGCCGCCGTTGTAGGCCGAGTAGCTCGCCCGCGCCAGATTGGTGGCGCCCCCGGGGTACTTGTGCTCACCTCGCTTCACGGCGTATTTGGTGAGGTAACTGAGCAGAATTTCGGACCCCGCGCTACTGTTGTAACTGATATCCCAGCGCAACTTCTGCAGATCGTAGAATCCCCGCCAGACTTTCTCGTTGACCTGCATCAGGCCGACATCACCGCTGGAGGAGCGCAATGGTTCGATGCGTTGGTTTACTACCACAAACTGGCGCCAGCAACTTTCCTGCCAGGCCGTGGCCAATACCAGTTTCTCGTAAAGGCTGCGATAGCCCCGGTCCAGCTTTTGTTGTCGCTGCGCTGTATCCGCCGCGGTCTCCAGCAGCTTTTCGACCTTGGGAACATACACATTCAGTTTGTCTTTCGCTGGCAGCCACTGTTTCAAGCTTTCCCAGGGCGCGACCGCGTGAGCCCGGGGAAAGAGTGAAAAATGCAAGCGCCAGGAAGAGAGGCTGGGGTCGTTAGTGTCAAATTCTTCTTTCAGTAACCGCTGCAGTTGTGGGTCGACTTCTTCGCTGTACTGCTGCAGCTCGTCGGCCAGCTCTGCATTGACCATGCGAGCCATGCGCCGCAAGCCTTCGGCGGTGAGTTCCAGCCCAATGGTGGAGCCCAGTTGATTCAGGGCATAGAGTGCATCACTGGCCGTCAGCGCATTCATCCAAAGCAGCTGCTCCTGGCCCGATTGTTGTAGCGCTATCTCTCGCACGACCGGGTTCAGCCGGTGCCAGCTTTCGATAAACCAGTTGCGCACTGCATCTCCAGAGCGATCGGTAGGTTCGGTGAGTGCGTCCCGCAGGCGATAGCGGCTGTCTATGAGGATATCGAGCAATGCGCTGCGCAGGGACCTGAGTTCGGTGGCGGCCGCGTACCGCTTTACTGCACCCACCAGCAAGGTGTCCATCATCTGCCACTGAATTTCCGCCTGCGCCAGCTCCTCTTGTGTCAGGGGAGCAACCGGCTCGGAATTTTCGATGAGTGTCTCAACATCAAAATCGATGGAGAGACTGAGGCCGGTCTCCGACACTTGAAGGCTGCTGAGCCCGAGACTGTCTATCGTGGTCTGCAGTTGTGCAGTGTCGCGATGCGGCATGATCTCCGGCAGAAAAGCCATCAGCGAATTCGTATACGGTGTCACATTGACCTCGAGGCCCCCGAAGAACTCCGCAAGCCGCACTGCAGCAGCGTCCCAGAGCGGCCCGGAGGCAATTCGGTCGCCTTTGTTGTTGGTAATCCAGGTGGTGCGCGGTTCGAGTTTTACCGTTTTTGCGTCCGCTTGAATCAACGGCCGGCCCAGATAGGCGATTTGGCCCTGCCGGTCTGCCAGGTTCTGGCAGCTGCCGAACACCTCCACCGCGAGCTGCGCCTGGTAGCTGGCAACGATTTCAATATTGTCCTGTTGTGCGCTTATCTTTGGGTCCGACAACACAATTCGGCTGCAGCCGGCGGGATCGTTGAGGATCTCTCTGCTCCCATCGGGGGTGTTGAAGAGCTGTGTGACCAGCAGCTGGCGCAGCATCGGAAAGTCGAGATGAACAGGTACGCTCACGGAAGTGCTGACAGCGCCCGCAGGTGTGGCTATAAGCAGCGACGCCAGCAGTACCGTCCTGAAGAGTGACTGGTCGCGAATTTGAACATATCGTGGAGTGGACATCGGAACCCCGGGTTCGTACAGCCATCTGTACAATTGTGGCCGATTATTTCACGAGTTGTGGGAGTTAGCATGCTTTACCCGAAGCAATTCCGCGAAAAGTGGCGTGTCTCGACTTTGCCAGGCCCACACCAGAACCGGCACCAGCGTGGGTACAATCAGTACATTCAGTTGGTAGGCAATTCCGATGAGCTCCGGCCCGGGTACGAGGACGCCCGGTTGTTCCAGAAATGCCAAATCCCCAGGTGGCAAAGCAGGGAACCAATAGCGCAAACACGAACAGCAGGAACTGCCTCAGATGCCTGGGCATGGGACTCCGCGCCCGGGGGCCGGGACCGATAGCGCAGCACACAGAGAATTGTCAGGGCAAAACGTGTCACTGACCAAGTCTCCATTAGCAAAACAACTGAGCGTGGTTATCGGTGCCGAAAAAACCGCGAGGATTACCCCGCTTGGGCTGCGAGCAGTAGTCTCCTTTCCAGGTTTAGGCAGACGCCAACGCATGGGAAGGTTAGAATTTGACTGTGCTGAATAATTCACTTTCGAGGTTTCACTATGAAAAATTTCAGAATCGCTATAGCCACGATGCTTATTCTGGTTCTCCCCGCACTGGCTGCACACTCAAGTAACTATGGCGATAGCAAGTCTGTGAAAGCTCTCAACGCGTTACTGCAGGCGCGCCCCGAGCTTCAGGAGCCGTTGAAACTGGCGATTGACACTGCGGGCATGAGCGGTATTGCCAACATCGAGGAATTTGAGGCATATATCAACGGTATCGTGCGGCTGATACCGACCAATCGGAATATAGACGACAAACTCGGCCCGTTGTACATCATAACCGATGTCTCGGACACCCTGAGGCAGAGCGCTGAGTTCGAAGACTGGTCCAGGGGAGTGATAGCGGAATGGGGTCATTTCCTGGATTCGCCGGAATCGATTGCCGGCCTGCCAAGCTTCTACGCCGATCCGGCGATGAAAATCGATGATTACTATGTAGCGCCTAGCGGGTGGCTGACCTTCAACCAGTTCTTCGCGCGCGAAATCAAACCGGGAAAGCGTCCGATTGCGGGACTGGCGGACGGCAAAACGGTTGTTTCACCCGGAGATTCTGTATTCAAGGGCGCCTTCCCGATCACCGAGGAGGCGACGCTAGTGGTAAAGGGGATCACCCATAAAATCTCCGACCTCCTGCAGGACAGCGAGTACGGTCATTTGTTCGAAGGGGGCCTTTTTACGCACAGTTATCTGAGCATAACGGACTACCACCGGTTTCATGCACCATTTGCCGGCACCGTAGTGGAGAAAAAATTGGTAACAGGCTTCGCCTATATCGGAGTTTTTACCAGGCCTGATGGTTCGACCTATCTCACCGATGGCGAGAGCTACCAGTTTAAACAACAGCGCGGCGTCATTATCATGAAGTCGGCCACTATGGGCTACGTGGCGATACTGCCCATTGGCATGGGGCCAGTGAGCAGCGTGGAGCTTACACCGGATGTCGGGGCTACGTTGCACAAAGGAGAGGAGCTTGGTTTTTTTCAATTCGGCGGATCGGATGTGATTGTTCTGTTCCAGAAGGACGCGGTGGCTATCACGGCCAAGCCGGGCCAGCACTATTTGCAGGGCGAGGCAATCGGGACAGCCAAACCGAAAGCGCAGTGATTCCGCTTATGAGTGTGATATGAGAAAAAGTCTGTTCACAGCGTTAGCGACACTATCGCTGCTTGCATTGATTACTTACTGGCTGCCGCGGCCTATTGAGCGCGACCCGCCCCGGGATCTTCCCTGGCATCTGCCGGACTACCGTATGGCGGATACGGGTTGGGAGGTGCTACCCGACGGCCGAATCCGCACCTATGTCGAGCATTTCTTCCTCGAGGATATCTCAGCTGCAATGGTCATGTGGTTCTATCAGCAGCTGCCCATTGCCACCGTGGAATATCGCGGTGTCACCCTCCCGCTTTACCACATATTCCACCCCAGCGAGCACGGCACACTCAGGGTGCTTGAGCCTGCGCCCGATGGGACCCCGGGCATGGCCCGTGGTGCGATGATACAGCGCGACGAATGGTTTGGGCCCTATGACAGCCGCGGTTCGGCGCGAATCGTGGAGTTTTCAGAACTGGGGATGCTGGCAGTGCCCCAGGTAGCTGGCTTGCCTATTGGTGAGGTGCGGCACTCTCTTCGCAGCGAGAACGGCGGTACTGCTTATCGGGTGGACGCGCTTATTGGTTCCGATCTGCCTCTGTTGGGCGCGGTAGTGAATTATTACCTGCGCACCGTGGTCTTTCACCCGGCCATGATCGAACAGTGGCAACGCCATCAACTCGAAGAGGTAGCGAGCCTGCAATTTTTTCTGCCGCAGCTCTATGCCCAGCGAGCGAACGGCACGCACTTCCATCTGGACGCTCCTCCGGAATCGCTTCACTAGGCCGCGATCACTGGAACCAGGCGCTTATGCATCGCTCAGCTGGGCGGCGAGTACGGCGGTCTGGCCTATTTGCGTCACAAGACTGGCTGAGTCGAAGTAAATGCGCTCATTCACGATTCGGTCATCCTCGAAGAAGAATATGGCACACACGGGAACTCGAAAGGACTTGCCGGTTGGCTCCATCCCATAAAAGGGCCCATTGTTTGTACCCAGCAGGTCGAACTCGGTGATCACGCAGTCCTCGGCGAAGTGCATTCTGACATTGTCGTGTCGCTGGTCAGGGAAGGCTGTCCTCGTCGCCAGGTAGTAATTCATAACTTCCTCGGGTCCGTCGTAAACCTCGTTGGTCGCCATAATCTCGTAATGTGGCTTGTCAAATGTGGCGAGGGTTCTGTCAAACTCCTGATCCTTTTCCGATTCGAAATGCTCCTTGACCACTTGCTCTCGACGTAACCGTAGGTTCGCATCCATGGTATTTCCCCCTGCCCTTGAAAAAGTTGTGGTGAGCTGGAGAAGCTCCCACATCGTGCGTCGCTGATCAAGCGTTTGGGCCATATGCCCTCTCGAAATTCCGGGTGGGTGACTGGACACGCACAAAGACCTCTAGTAATTTACAGCCGAGTTGTTTTTGTCACTTGTGCGATGCATCCGATCGCCCGGCAGACCATAGGAAGAGCGACGCCTCCGGTGGGGCGCCTGGTCTTCAAAACCAGTGAGGCGCATTAGTGTGCCTGGTAGGTTCGACTCCTACCTCTTCCGCCACTTCAATTAGGGAGACGATGTTGGGAATAGAGCGTTCTTTGTGCTGCCAATGAGGCTGCGATGAGCAAGCACCTCACCTTTGCTGTCGTTGGTCATGTCGATCATGGTAAAACCAGCCTGGTGCGTGCCCTGACGGGAATGGAGACAGACCGGCTTGCGGAAGAAAAACGGCGTGGCCTCACAATAGAGCTGGGCTTTGCCTACCTCGAAACACCCGAAGGTGTAATAGATTTTGTCGATGCGCCGGGGCACGAAAGCTTTGTAAGAACAATGATCAGTGGGGCATCGGGTGCGGCTGCCGCATTACTGGTTGTCGATGTTACCCAGGGTGTCCAGGAACAAACCCGGGAGCATTTGTACATCTGCAGACTGCTGGGTATAGACCGCTACGTTGTCGCGCTGACCAAGATTGATCGAGCGGACGACGAGCAAATCGCAACCGCTCGTCGCAACACTCTGGAGCTATGTGCGATTGAGCAGCAATCGGTTGCTCGGATGGTACCCGTTTCCAGTGAGATGGGCACCGGTGTTGACGCCGTTCGCCATGCCCTGCTCGAAGTACTTCGCGAGACTCCCTGCACGCCTTGTGGCAAGCACCCATTTCTTCCTATAGACCGGGTTTTCGTGGTTGACGGCACCGGCGTAGTGGTGACTGGGACGCTGAGCCGCGGCGCAATCAATACGGGTGATGAGGCCAGTATCTGGCCTGCGGGGCAAGACTGCGTGGTCCGACAGATTGAAGTTAACGGGCACCCGGCTACGACCGCACTGCCGGGCATGCGTACTGCAATCAGTCTTCGCGGCAGGAAGATCGACAATTTGGTCCGGGGCATGACACTGTGCACCGCCGGCTACGATCGTCCTGCCAGGCAGTTGCAGGTATCTGTGGCCGTTCGTGACCGAGGCTACAAACTACGTTCTGGTGACAGCGTGCGGGTTCTCTTTGGTACGACCAGTAGAATTGCCAAAATCAAGGTAGTCGGGGGACATTTGCTACAGCCGGGCGAAAGCGGGTTTTTACGTATCCTGTTTGAAGAGCCTGTGCTTGCCAGATTTGGCCAGTGCTTTGTCGTGCGTCGCTTGTCTCCCGCGCAGACGTTGGGTGGAGGAAAGATTCTGGATCCCTGCGCGGATGATCGCTCCTTTCTTGAGCCCCGCCTGCATGAATACTTGTCCGCACTGCAATCGGAGGGACTGGAAGATGCACTGCAGATAATGGTCGAGGCCGCCTGGCCCGAGGGTGTGTTGGTCAGTGATATTGAGGTGGCCCACGGGCTACAGCCGGGTGCCACGACCGATGCAATCACCGGTGCCGCGCGCCTGGAGTGTGGCGGCAGGGTATATTCGCAATGGCATTGTGACCAACTCGAAGTGCGTATTGAGGAAGCTATCAATACCTTCCATAAAAATAGCCCCACTTTTGTCTCGATGCCACTCAACAAGCTGATGAATATCATTGGCAGCGGCCATGACAGAGCCCTGGTTGCCTTAATGCTGAAGCGGCTGCAGGAGAAGTCCCGAATAGTCATCAATGGGGCAGAGGTAATGGCCAGTGGCTTCGATCCGTTCGCCGGACTGGATGCCCCTCAGAGGGAGCGCCTTGGAAAGCTGGAATCGGTACTTCTCGAAGCGAACTTGTCTCCGCCACACCTCGAGGAGATAAGTCATGACCTGGCGCTGGACGGAAAATTACTGCGCATGCTGGTTGATCTGGGGCGTGTTGTGGCCCTGGGCAAAGCGGGGCAGCAGAAGAATATCTATTTTCACCGGGATGCACTTTTACAGGCACCGGGCTTGCTCGAAGCCAGTTTCGGGCTGTCTGAGCCTTTCAGTATGAGCGATGCGCGCAAGGCACTTGGTGTCTCGCGAAAGTACGCCTTACCGCTGCTTGAATATTTTGATCGGCTGGGGCTTACCCAGAGAACGGGGGATGTTCGAATGCTGATTTCAAAGAAGTAGCGTGTGCGAGCCCGTTTCGGCACAATCCGGTGGGCTGCGTCGCAGCAAGATAGAATTCGGCTCTCCATCGGTCATTCATTTCGACTATAATTCCCTACAAAATGCGGTGTGCAGCAATGGTCTGTACGAAAGCAAAACATACGTTTAAAAACCCGGACCAGGATTAAAAATGTCCTCTTCAATTGCCCAACTGCTACAAACCGGATTAGAACTGCATCGGTCTGGGCGTCTGCAGGAAGCAGAGTCGTATTACCAGTCTGCTCGTGAACAACAACCGGAGCACCCCGATGCATGGCACTTGTTGGGCGTTCTTGCACATCAGGTAGGGAAAAATACTATAGCAGTAGAGCTGGTGCAGGAAGCGATCAAGAGACATCCGGATAACCCGGAATTCTATGTTACCTGTGGCGAAGCTTATCGCGCGTTGCAGGAATACGACCTGGCCGTAACGTGTCTAGAGCAGGCGCTTTCAAAAAAGCCGGATTTCGCGGGGGCCCATGTCAATATTGGCAATATTTTTAAGGAAATGGGGCTTCTGGGGCAGGCGGAAGAACATATTATAAAGGCTATTGGCATACAGCCAGATTTTGCTGTGGCGCACAACAATCTCGGAGTAATACTGAAAGAAACCAACCGAGAGGAAGAGGCGATAGACTGTTTTAGAACAGCAATAGAAACCATGCCGGGGCATTTCGAGGCATACAATAATCTGGGAAATGCCTTGTTTAACCTGAAAAGGATCGATGAAGCAAGACAGCGGTATGAACAGGCTCTGACGTTAATGCCTGACTACGCGGAAGCACATAGCAACCTCGGCAATGCGCTGAAAGAACTGGGTAATTTGGGTGAGGCCCTAACGCATTATGAGCGAGCCATTGCCATCAAACCCGACTTTGCCATGGCATACTACAATTTGGGCACGGCCCTTGATGATCTTGGGCGACCGGAAGATGCCATCACCAGATACGAGCAGGCCCTGGCTATCCAGCCTGACTATGCAGAGGCACATAATAATCTGGGGAATGCGCTTGATGAGGTGGGCCTTCAGGAAGAGGCCATCAGCCATTACGGGGAGGCTGTTGAGATCAAGCCCGATTATACCGAGGCATATCGAAACTTGACAAGATTGCAGCCAAAGCAGGTGCAAGCATCGGTACTGGAAAAACTCCTGACTACGCCTTCCCTATCGGAAAAAGAGGCAATCGATTGCCACTTTGCACTGGGGAATATTTTCGATGATGGGGATGACTTCGCCAGGGCATTTGAGCATTACAGTAAGGGTAATGTGCTTAAACGTAAAACCGTGATGTATGATTCTCAATCTTTTTCCGCTTATGTAGACAGGTTGATTGAGGCCTACTCAGAGCAATATTTTCGCGACATCAATGAATTCGGGTCCGATACAGAATCGCCAGTATTCGTATTAGGTATGCCCCGCTCAGGGACGAGTCTGGTAGAACAAATTGTCGCCAGCCACCCGCAGGTACATGGCGCCGGTGAGCTGCCCTTTCTGGTACATGTGGAAGAAGGTATGGCCGAGCGGCTCAAGGCTTCCGGCCCTTACCCAGAGTGTATGCAGTCGCTAAGCCAGTCTTCTGCGCGCGAATTTTCCCAGAAATATTTGGGCGAACTGGAAGCTTACGCCGACAATATCTTGCGCATTACTGACAAGCTGCCCAGTAATTTTCTCAGGGTAGGGCTCATAAAAACGCTTTTTCCAAAAGCAAAGATTATTCATTGTCGGCGCAATGCCATGGATACCTGCACATCAAATTTCCTCAATTACTTTTCTTTCGGCAATGACTACTCCTTCGACCTGGAAGAGCTTGGCAAATACTACCTGGATTACGAGCGGCTGATGAGGCACTGGGAGAGTCTATTTTCATCTGAAATATTGACAGTGCAGTATGAAGCGCTGGTGGCGGATCAGGAAAAAGTCAGTCGCCAGTTAGTCGAGTACATCGGGCTGCCGTGGGATGATTGCTGTCTGGATTTTTATAAAAGCAAGCGTGCTGTAAATACCTTCAGTAGCAGTCAGGTACGTAAGCCGGTGTATACGCAATCTATAAACCGATGGCAACTTTATGAGCAACAACTGGCCCCGCTTTCGGCAATTCTCAATAGAGCTTAACGTATATTAGACAGTTTCCTTGTGTTTTGATTGATAGTCGCCCCTCCCGGGCGTATTCCCGGTCGTGAATTGGTTTTGCGCAGATGTAGGTTGGTGGCGGGTCCTTATAGGGGTATACAGGCCTCATGAGACAGCCTCTGCGCAAATAGCTGCAAAATAATATATTTACCTTCCGATGCATCCATTCTCAAACATGATCCGTATTACCTAGGTAGGCCCCCTAATTCGGAGAACTCTAATGAACAAACGCTTCAACAAATCTCTTGTTTCCAGTCTGGTCAGTGCTATTGCCGTTGGCACAGTTTCCAGCGTGGTGTTGGCGTCCAGCCATCGGGAAGCACCCTATATTGCCAAATTACCCCAGGTAGACGGTACCGACTTCTATATGTTCAACAGTTATCAGCCGGGGCGAAAAGGCTATGTCACACTGCTCGCCAACTACATCCCGGTGCAGGCCCCATATGGCGGCCCCAACTATTTCACGCTGGACGAAAATGCACTTTACGCCATCCATATCGATAACGACGGTGATGCCAGGGAGGATATCACCTTCGAGTTTCGCTTCAGTAACAGCGAGCGTGAGGGTGGAACTGCCACATTCGAAATAGGCAGCGGCGAAAACGCTATGGATATTCCGGCCACACTCAGGAATGTAGGGGCAATCGACGCGAATTCGGCGGCTGGGCTCAACTACGTAGAGAGCTACAGCCTTGACGTCGTAGCTGGCAAGGGGCGCAGCAGCAGGTCGTTTGTTACGGACGCCTCCAACGGATCGGTGCAATTTGGCAAACCCTTTGACTACGCGGGCACCAAGACCTTTGGGGGGCCTGGCAATTACGCCGGCTACGCCGACAACTTTATCCACACTATCGTAGTACCGGGTTGTAATGCGCTAGGTAAAGTATTCGTGGGGCAACGCCTGGAAAGCTTCAAGCTTGCCCTCGGGGAGATTTTTGACCTGGTAAATTTTGTTCCCGTTGAAGGTGACAGTATCCCTGGAGCGGGAGACGGGGCAGGGTTTCCCGGCGGCATAACCCAGGATGCTTCACGCAATGCACTGGAGCGCAACAATATTACGACGCTTGCGCTCGAAATTCCCAAGAGGTGTCTTACCGGGGACGGCAATGGCGTAATCGGCGCCTGGACTACTGCCAGTCTGCGGAAATCGACAATACTCAACTCGAGTACCACTCTTGCCGACCCCGAGGATGCCAGAGGTCCCTGGGTGCAGGTATCAAGGCTGGGGAACTTCCTGGTAAACGAACTGTTTATCGGCTTTCCCGACAAGGACAGTTTCAACGGCAGCGAACCGACTGACGACATGCAGTTTGCCCACTATGTCACGCACCCGGTCTTCCCCGCTATTGTTGACGTACTCTTTCGGGATGCTGTCAATTCAACGCTTGGAACCGATATAAGTAACCTGGCCCCGGTGAATATTCCCCGTACTGACCTGGTGACCGGCTTTTTAACGGGTTTCCCCGGTGTGAATCAGTTGGCTACAGTTACGCCGTCTGAAATGCTTCGCCTCAACACCGCGATTCCTGCCACTGCCAGGGCACGGCAGCACCCGCTGGGTGTCGCAGCGGGTGACCTGGCTGGCTTCCCCAACGGGCGACGTCCCGGAGACGACGCGGTGGATATCGCCCTTCGGGTTGCGATGGGTGCACTTTGTCACGATTTACCGCTGGGGGATAACGGTGCACCGGTAAACCTGGGTATCTGTGATCCTTCCGACGCGCCAATTGGCAATGTAGCCCTCACGGATGGTGTACCGATATCGGCGCTGGACTTCGAAAATGCCTTTCCCTACCTCGTGAGCCCCTATCCCGGCTCGCCCAACAATGCACCGATTCCACAACCCCGGGATTGAGTCCATCCCATCGGGTTGACAATGGAAATGGATCAAAGTGATAGGTTCGGCGCCTTAACTCAGGGTGTCATCATGGGCGTCGGCATTGCCGACGCCCGCCGATTACCGGCGCTGGTGTTCGGCGCCTTTATCGGCCTTGTCTTTTCCTGCGTCGCGTCGGCTCAGGCCTTTGTGCCAACCGGCGACGATTACGTTCTGGCGAGTGGCACTGCGGTCACGCGGGCGCGGCCAGACATGGCCTTCCGGCAGGCGGCACAGCTGACAGACTCGGAACTGGCTGAACAATTGGCGGCCTATCTGCGCCTTGCGCGAGCCGAGCAGGACCTCAGCTATATCGGTTTCGGGCTGAGTCTGCTGTCCAGGCTTGAGCCCATTAGGCGGACCAATGCAGAAATTGCCCTGGCCGAGGGTGATTTACTGCAGCACGCCCACCGCTTTCCCGCTGCGCTGGAAGCCTACCGACTTGCAGCCGTCGACCCGGTGTTCGTCGTGCAAGCTGAGCTAAGGCGGTTTGTATTGCTGATGATGGTCGGACACTTTGGCGAGGCGAGAAAGTCCTGCGCAGTTTTACAGGCTCGAGCGGCGCTGGGTTATGGCCTTGCCTGCAAAACCTGGCTGGCGGGTCTGACCCGGGACACTGATGTGGCCATCGCCGAACTGCGCGCCCTACTGCCACTGATGTCGGACCAGCCGGCCGTTGCGGGCTGGATGCGTGAAATTGTGCTCGATCTGCTACTGCTGAATGGCGAGATCGATGCGGCGCTGGCGATGCTCGATTCCGGCGTGCTGGATGTCGCTGACACTTCACAGAACATCGCGAGCCCGGCATTGCCGGTTGAAATCGTGAAATTCACCGTCGAGCACCTGATTCTGGCGGGACGCTATACAGCGGCAAGACAGTTGCTGGATAGAGCGGAGGATGCTCGACCCCTGTCTGTGCACCGGCAATTACTGCAGCAATTGCTTGGTCGGAAGGCTGCAGGGCGAAAAGACACCGAGGCGCTTATTGCCGGTTACCTACGCACTGAACAGCTTGATAAGTACAAACTGGTCGCGTTGTGGCAATTACTGGCAGAGAGCGATGCGCCCGCAGCGCTGGCGGCTGCGAAGCAGTCCTGGCAGACCAATCGTTACATCAGCGACGCGCTGCTGCTGCAGCAGCTTGCCCGTACTGTTGGTGATATGGAAACCCTGGCGGAACTTCGCCGGTGGCGGCAGGCACACTCCATCCGGTCGGCATTGCTGGGCGAGGTGTAAGCGATGCCGCCAGGTCTGGGTCGGTCCGTGGCAGCCATACTGTTCTTTGTGGCTGCTGCAAATGTCTGGGCGCACGATTTGAGTGCAGCCAGGATTAGGCTTGCCCTACAGTCCGGAGGCGCTGACGGTGAATGGACCGTGGCGGTTCCTGATCTCCAGCGGGTCCTCGAACTGGACGGCAATGGCGACGGCACTATTACCTGGGGCGAGTTGCGCAGTTCGAAACCACAGCTGCAATCACTGCTGAATCGTTCACTGCACCTGCAGCCGTTATCAGCTAACTGCCATCATTCGTTGCAAGAGCTTCTGGTGGAGCAGTCTCCTGCGCGCAACTTCGCCGTTCTGCGCTTTAGCTCCAGCTGCGACGGCGTCGGCGCGGCACAGGCACTTGAGTACCGGTTCCTTGCAGATATCGATGCGCTGCATCTGGCCAGCTATCAGATCAGCAGTGGCGATAAACAGCTGAGCGGAACCCTGTCATCTGAGGCATCGCAGGTGGCGTTTGCTACAGCTACTCCCCGCTCGATACCAACCACCATGGTAGTGCAGGGTGTGAAACACATCGCGCTGGGTATCGATCATCTGCTGTTCCTGCTGGTGATATTGCTGCCCCTTTTCAGGGTCGACAGATCTACCGGCAAGCCCGCCCTGCCAGCTAACACTATCCTGCGTCGCGTCGGGGCCTACACCCTGACCTTCACTCTCGCGCATTCAATTACCCTGGCATTGGCAGCAGCCAACCTTATCCGCCTTCCCCCGGAGTGGGTTGAGGTGATCATTGCGCTCACGGTTGCTTATGGCGCATGGAATGCAGCGGGCAGCAGGCCCAGGCCTGTGCCTCTCGGGTTGCTGTTCGCCTTTGGCTTGATTCACGGCCTGGGCTTCGCCAGTGCACTACAGGCACTGTTGGGTGAGCAGCCTCTGGTTGGCGCCTTACTGGGTTTCAACCTGGGCGTTGAACTGGGCCAATTACTGTTTGTGCTGTTAGTGGCGCCCCTGTTCTATTGGGGTGGTTTTGCCTATGGGGGGCGCCTGCGTCCCGTTGCAGCACTGCTTGTTTTGTGTGTGTCGCTTGTCTGGATTGCCGAGCGTTCGCGGCTGTTGCTTGGCTTAAGCTGAATATCTCCTGTACAGCGTTATATCCTGGTTAGCAGTGCCTGGTATTATACCACCGGCCCGGTGGACAGCCCGGTCGGTGAGCCATCCCCAGCTCGTATAGCAGGCCGAGTTCGGTCGCAGCTACGGTCTCGGCCCTCGCCTCCTGCCCGCCAATTCGCCGGCGAATAGTGCGCCATACTCTGGCCGGAGGCGAAAGTGGCGGCACTATTGAGGCAAAGCCTTAGAGCAGTAGCAAATAGCTGCGGCGATATGGCTTCGTACAGCTCCTCAAAGGCACTTGTATCGCCATTGGCGGACCGGTGCAGCCAGTAGGGAAGTAGGGCGTGGATTGGCAAAACACTCCTATCGATACCCGGTGATACCGATCGAAGTTAGCCCGTTGAAACCGGGCTGTGCCTCCCGAATTACTGCCCCAGTCCGGTATCTCCTATGGCCGTGGAGCGCCCGTCCGCCGCCAATTGCTCGATATTGTCCCCGGTGAGCGCCCGTAGAAAATTCTCCAGATCACTCAACTGTGACGGGTCCAGGCCAAGCGGGCGCAGCAGCGGGTCGAGATCCGGGTGGGCGAGGCCGCCATCATTATAGAAGCGCAGCACTGACCCGAGGTCGGGTATTGATCCGTCGTGCATGTAGGGCGCAGTCAACGCCACATTGCGCAGGGAGGGTGTGAGGTACTTCCAGCGATCGGTGGCCTGCCCCGTGGCCTCATAGCGACCGAGGTCATTGATCTGCGGAGTGGCGAAGCTTACTGTCGGCACAACTTCCACTCCCGGCGCCAGACGTACACTTGCTGCGGCTGATGCCGACCCCTGCATGCTGCGGGTATAACCGATACCGGTATCGTGAAACTGGCCATCGCTGAACAAAGCGTAGCTATCGTCAAGAGTATGGCAGGCAGTGCAACCGGCACTGCTAAACAATGCGAAACCGCGGCGCGCCGATTCCCCGATAGCCTCCGACTCACCACCGAAGTACCAGCGATCAAATGGGGACGCCGCCGAGACCAGGCCACGCTGGTAGCTGGCCAATGCCTGACCGATGGTTTCCACCCCGGGCCCCCGGCCGTATGCCGACTCGAACAGGCCCGTGTAGTCGGCTGCCTGGGTGAGGGTTTCTATAACATAACCCACCGAGGGGTTGGCCATTTCGTTGTCTTTCAACAGGGGTTGCCACACTTGATTTTCCAGGCTGAACTCGCGACCATCGTGAAACAGGCGTGTGCGGTAGCCAACGTTGTAAAGGGAGGGGGCATTGCGGTTTACGAAACTGCCCTCGATGCCCACGGGGGTGCGTATTTCGTTCTGGGTAAAGCCCTGTTCAGGGACATGACACATGGCACAGGACAGTGTGCGATTAAAGGACAGGCGCCGGTCGAAGAATAATTTCCGGCCCAGTACAATCCTGTCTGTGGTAACAGCATTGTTCACCGGTATGTCCATAGCGGGCAACCCGATGGGCGGCGAAAGAATGGCCTTGGCGAGATCCTGTGCCGCCCCACCGGTGGGCGTTACAGCCAGGGAAGGCGCCGTGGAATCAGCGTTTGCCGCGGGGTGGAGCACACAGCAAAAAGCCAGTAGCAAGCGCGAAAGGATCCACCTGCATGCAGTTGGGTTAGGCCGGGTGATCGTCATTGCGGTTGCAATACCCCCCGTCGGGTCTATGATGATTTCACTAACAGTATAAGAGGGATTTCCCATGCGTTGGATAATATTATGTACACTGTTTTTCACCAGCCTGGTATTCGCTGACGAAACCTGCATGTCGCCGTACATGGCAAAAATCGAGGGCCAGGAAGATTTTGTCTATGTCTGGACCCTGGGAGTGAAAGGGGTCGGGGACGAACAGGACAAACTGGTGACGGTGGATGTCAACCCGGATTCTGCTGACTACGGCAAGGTTGTCAGCTCCCTCTCGGTAGGGGGGCGCAATGAGGCCCACCACACGGGGCTTTCCGACGATAGGCGCTATCTCTGGGCGTCGACCCTGGATACCAGCAAAATATTCATTTTTGATATCCACTCAGACCCGGCCAAACCGACACTGCACAAGGAAATATCTGACTTTGTTGCTGTGACCGGGGGTGTTGTGGGGCCGCACACCAGCTATGCCTTGCCGGGTCGTATGATGATCAGTGGCCTGTCCAACAACCGTGACCACGGCGGGCGTACCGCTCTGGTCGAATATACCAATGCCGGCGACTATATCGTTACCCACTGGATGCCCACCGACGACAACCTGCAGGGGGCAGTCAAATCTGGAGAGTTTGCCGATGGCTTCGGCTATGACATTCGCGCCCTGCCGCGCAAGAATATCATGGTGACATCGTCCTTTACCGGATGGAACAACTACATGATGAACCTGGGAGCCATGATGGCTGATCCTGAGGCAATGAAGGCCTTCGGTAATACCGCAGTGGTTTGGGACCTGCACGCGCGTTAGCCGAAGAAAATACTGGATGTGCCGGGCGCCCCGCTGGAAGTACGCTGTGCCTGGGGCGAGAACCACGATTACTGTTTTACCACAACCGCCCTAACGTCCAAAATCTGGTTGATCTTTGAGGATGATAAAGGTGAGTGGCAGTCGGAAGACGTAGGTGATATCGGCGATGCGGCAAAAATCCCGCTGCCGGTAGATATATCCATTTTCGCCGACGACTCTCGCCTGTGGGTCAATACCTGGAACGATGGCATGACCCGGCTATATGACATCAGCAATCCGCACGAGGCTAAACAGATCTACAGCAAGAAAATTGGTGAGCAGGTCAACATGGTATCCCAGAGTTGGGACGGTAAGCGCGTTTACTACACCTCATCGTTGCTGGCCAACTGGGACAAGCAGGCGCCCGCCGGGCCTGACCTGCAATACCTCAAAGTCTATGATTTTGATGGCACGGAGTTGAAGGAGACGCTGAGTATCGATTTCCTGGCTGCCAAACTGGGTTCCCCTCACCAGATGCGTTTCGGGGCATATGCCCTGTACGGTGATAAAACCGCTGGGCGCTGACTTCTGTGCGCCAATGGGTAGTAGTTTATTGCGCACTGTTTTCTCTGGCCGCCGCAAGTGCCGGGGGTTCAGTACTCGCGCCGGGCTACGGGCCCCTGCAGTATACGCCACCTCCTGCGGGGTCCTACGCACTGCCAGCGCTGGGTGTCGCCGCTGACGGCGAGGTAATCGATGACACGGGCGAGACTCTGCAACTCGATGAATTGTTCGGAGATAAACTGGTACTGCTGGGCTTCATCTATACTCGCTGCTCGGATATCAACGGCTGCCCGCTGGCCAGTTACGTGATGAAGAAAGTACAGGACGGTGTAGCCCGGGACGATACACTGAACAGCCAGGTACGCCTGATAAGCCTCAGCTTCGACCCGGAATCAGATACCCCCGCCGCACTTCGCGATTACGCCCGGCACTTCCGTCGCTCGGGGTCGGACTGGCAATTCCTGACCACCCCCTCCGAGATGGCCTTGCAGCCTATTCTTGAAGGCTATGGCCAGGTACGCCAAAAAAACTATGACGAGAAGGGTGTTTACACCGGGAGCATGTCGCATATTCTGCGAGTATTTCTGGTGGACAAGCAAGGGCGAATTCGCAATATCTACAGCACCGGGTTCCTGGATGCCGATACGGTTATCAACGATCTGCGAACATTACAGATGGAGCGCGATGCTCAAAGTGGATTGTGAATTCAACTCGAGTATAAGGCGCACCGGGCGCAGTTGTTGTTTTCTGCAGGGCCTCAACTATACTGGCCAGCGGCATACACACAGGAGTGATTATTTATGACAGCAGTGAAAGGCGTGGCCTCTATCGAGGGCAATGGAGCGACAAATGTTTTGGTTCTGCACGGTTGGGGAATGGATAGTTCCGTGTGGAATTGGTGCAGGCAGGGTATCGATCGCGAAACCTATAGCTACGCTTTCTTTGACTTTCCCGGATATGGGTGCCATAGGCCCCAGGCTCCTGCAGAAGGAATAGATGGCATGGCGCGCGCCGCGTTGGCAGCGGTCGACCAGCTTGGCTGGACCACTTTTGCGGTGGTGGGGCACTCGATGGGAGGAGGAACGGCACTGCGCGTCGCTACACTCGCTCCTGATCGCGTGACTGCGGTTTGCGCGTTGACACCCGTGTCCCCCGGTGGCACACCTCTGGATGAGGCCACCTACGAGTCCTTTCAGTCGGCCTACCCCGACTGTGGCCCAACTCTGAGCTCTCTTGCACCTTTTTTGACTGACGCTCAACTGGAGGAAATGGTCTCATTATCGGGCAAAACGCTGGACAAACAGGTGTGGGACGCTTACCTCGCCAACTGGACGGGTGCGGATTTTGCCGGAGAAGTCGGCAATTATTCTGCGCCCACCACACTTGTTGTTGGCGACGGTGACCCGTTTGTAACCAACGAGTATCTTGCCGCCACACTGGCGGACCTGCGTTCGGGCAGCATGGTCAATCTTGCAGGAGCAGGGCACTACCCGATGATTGAGCAGTCGGGCCAGACGGTGGCGATCTGGGAAAAGGCAATTGCCAAGGCAGCTAACTAGACACTACGGGTACGCATTAACATGAGTAATAATAACGAAGCTTCTGCAAAAAAGCCTCCTTCAGTATGGTCTCCGCCAACGCCTCAGTTGATAAAGGATGCGCGCATGCTGATCATCGGCTATCGCGCCGATATGAACGCAATTGAGGAGGTGCTACCGGAGGGCCTCGAGCCACATCCTAATGGCTTGGTTCAGATGAACATGTACCAGGTGCCTGCCGACCAGACCAGTGGTTTCGGTGCCTTCTCTTTAACTTATCTGTCTGTGGAGGTCGCCAATCACGACAGTTATGCCGCAGAGGGTGCTATGCCAATTCCGGGCCGGTATTTTGCTTACTACTGGAATAGTTCTGCGCGTGTTTGTGCCTATGTGCGCGAGTCGATTGGTGTGCGCGCCATGCCCGGAGAGCGGCGGACCGAAACCCGGGATGACAAGTTTCAGTCGATATTGCAAGTAGAGGGGCGCGACGTAATAAAAGTTACCGCATCACTTGGTAACGAAGTGGGCGGAACGCTCGGTGGGCACCTGAACTATTTTTCCCACAGGGAATTCGCCAAACCGGAAGGCGGTTCGCCTGTAGTCAGCGAACTGCTGGAATTTCCATTGCCGTTTGTGGCGGATCTTTACAACGCTGAAGTTGACGAGATTACCTTCGATTTCCCGGACGGGCACCCGGCAGCGCGCCTGGCACCTGTTGCACCGCTGGAAACCCCGTCGATAATGCACGCTGATGTGACATTCACCTACTCAATGGGGCGCCAGGTGCATAATTATTTGAGTGCCACCGGCGATAAATAACTGCGCAGAGCTGAGTATTTCAGCGCAGCGATAATCTGGCGGGCTCCTTGCGAAAGCGGGAGCTTCTAATGCCGGTCACTCCATACGGGTATATTCGGGTCCAGGCTGATGTATTTGAATCTCACTATATCAAGCACGTTTCCCGGGGCCCCTATCACACTGGGCTGCAGCAGATGCTTGCTGTTATAGGTATACAGTGGAATCACTGCTGCCGAACGCAGCAGGATAGCCTCGGCCTCCTGCATCAGGGCACGGCGCTGAGTCCGATCGGCGGTTTCAGGCGCTCGCTTTAGCATTATTTCATCGTATCGAGTGTTGGCGAAACCAGTATCGTTGTTGCCGTTTTCGCTGGTGAAGCTGCTAAGAAAAGATTTGGGATCGAGGTCCGAAGCGATCCAGCCTCTGCGCGACATGGTAAAATTCTTCTGGTGGGTTGTATCCAGGTACACTTTCCATTCCTGGTTAACCAGGGAAATATCGATGTTCAGTTCGTCTTTCCACATCTGCTGTAAGGCGATGGCAATTCTGCGGTGGTTTTCGCTGGTATTGTACAGGTACTCAAGGCCCGGCCAGCCTTGCCCGTCAGGGTAACCGGCTTCAGCTAGCAGGATTCGGGCCTGGTCGGGGTCGTAGCGAAGAATCTCCGGGGACGTATAATCGGGTGTCCCGGAGGGTACCAATGCAGAGTTGGCCAGCTCGGTGCCTCTTAGAACCGTGTCTACAAGCTTCTCACGATCGACCGCCATCGCCAGTGCCTTTCTGACCCGCTGATCGTTAACCGGGTAGCGGTCTATGTTGAACTGCAGGTAATAGCTTCCCTGCCATGGCGCCTGGCGATAGGGAGAATCGGTCAGTTTTCGGTAGACGGGAATCTTGTTGATCGGCACCGCATTGGTATAGTGCAACTGCCCGGCGCGGAACATTTTTTCCTCGCTGACCTCCTTGTCAATAGGATGGAAGACGATGGCATTGAGCGCGACGCTTTTGGCATCCCAATAGGTCTCGCTTTTGTTGACTCTCAGCCTGCGATTTATCTTCCATTCTGCAAGCGTAAATGGCCCATTGCCTACAAAATTCTCTACTCGCGTCCAGGGCGTGAAACGGTCGGAAAACTTGCCGTGTGCCTCCACCGTGGCCCGGTGTACCGGGAAGGATGGATAAACTCCGAGTATTCCCAGAAAGTAGGGGTCGGGGTGCTCCAGGTTTATCTGCAGAGTCCGGGTGTCGAGGGCTCGCACCCCCAGCATGTCTGCATCGACCAGTTCACCTTTGGAAAAAGCCTCAGCTCCGACGATGGGGAACAGCGTATAGGCCAGTTGATTGCCCATATCGGGATGCAGGGAGCGTCGCAGGGACCAGACAAAATCATCTGCCGTCACCGGGTCGCCGTTAGACCAACGGGCATCGGGATTGAGGTAAAAAGTCATCACCTTCCCATCAGCCGAGATATCCCAGTGCTCTGCGACACCGGGGTCCATCTCCATCGTTGCTGGATTGCGGACTACAAGGCCCTCATATAAGGCATTGGCGATATGGACTTCAGGTGAGCCACTCATCACATGCGGATCAATGGTTTGCGGCTCGGTGCCGTTGCCGAAGTGCAGCACGCCGTCGCGATTGCCAGCGGCGACATTCGATTCGCTCTGGCTGCAGGCGACCAGCGCGGCCATCGCCAGTCCGGCTATGGCAATACCGAGCAGGCTGGAGGGAGTTTTACGATCTACTGCCATATAATCAGCTATTGTTGGGTTTCATGCTCCGGACCGAGTGTAGCTTCCCTGCCAATAATTGTAACTGCGATATCCACTCGCTGAGTTCGCCTCTATCAAATTGTGCGGCTGCATAGGGGCCGATCGCCAGTAATGGGCAATCCCTTTGTTATCGACTACTCTATAGCCTGAGATGTCGAGCGTACCGATAGCACTGATACACAGAAGGAGTTGACCATGAGTACAATGTTGGAATCCGCAATGCAGTTCTTCGATGCCTGTGAAACCGGGAAGGGTTGGGAGACCTGCAAGGGCTTTTGTCATGCGGAGGCGTCCTTTTCAGCGCAGGGCGAAGCGCTGGCAGGCATCGATACCCTCGAAGGCTACTGCCAATGGATGCAGGACTTGCTGACACCTGTGCCGGATGGCCACTATGAACTGAAGTTTTTTGCTGCCGATGAGGGGCGTAGTGCAGTTACTGCCGTCGCGGTCTTTCACGGTACCCAGACCGGCCCTGGCGGCCCGGTGCCCGCCACGGGTAAGACTGTTGCAGCGGACTATGCCTACTATATGAAGTTTGATGGGTCGCGCATCGAGCACATGACGAAGATCTGGAATGATACTGTCGGTTTGCAACAACTGGGTTGGGCGTAAAATCCCGAAGGATGCGTAGTGGTGAGCTAGCAAGGCACCCTCAGCTATGAACACCCTTATCGGCTCAGTCGTTAACGTCCCGATGGTTAATGGGGGCAGCGTAACCATCGGTAGCTCCGCCGAGCCAGTTTGACCGACGAGTATCTCGCGCCCCCGCAACGGTCTCAGCTGTTGAGCAGCTGCAATATCATGGCATCCGTAACATCTCAGCAGATAGCATCGTAGCGCTCAAGGGGATTTCTTTTCCATCATAATCATGCCGCCATTTTCCCGGAATGACACGATCGTATTTTGCGGCGAGGCACAACGTCAAAGCGATAAGATGGTAAAATTCCCAATGAGATTGCCGCCTCATTTTTGAGTGCAGTATAAAACGAGAGGTTCGTCGTCATGACAACTGATACTGGCAGCTTTTCAGTAGACCACCTGGCACAAACCCACGAGGTGTTTAACCAGTCCCGCCCCCTGGTGGATTACAACACTTACGAAGGCGACACCGCGCTGCGGCAAGCAGTACAGCGGCATGGGGCTGCCTGGGCCGAGGATTCCCTGTCGGCACACGGTGCGGTGACCGGCAGTGCCGGGGTGATTGCATGGGGCTTTCTCGCCAACGAATACAAACCCGGCTTCGACCCCCATGACCGCCAGGGCTACCGGGTGGACAGCGTGCGCTACCACGACAGTTATCACCAGCTGATGCGCCTGGCATTGGAGGATGCGGGCCTGCACAGTACACCCTGGGTAGAGCCCGGGCAGGGCGCCCATGTGGCCCGGGCCGCCCGCTACTATTTGCAGGGCCAGGTCGAGTCGGGTCACGGTTGCCCCGTAACCATGACTTTCGCGTCGGTGCCTACTCTGCGGCTCACCCCGGCCATTGCAAATGAATGGCTGCCAAAAGTGCTGGCGCGGGGCTATGACCCGCGCAATATACCTCACATGGATAAGGCTGCGTTGACTATCGGCATGGGTATGACCGAGAAGCAGGGCGGTTCCGATGTACGCGCCAACACTACCACCGCCAGGGCACTGGGAGCTTCTGGCCCCGGCGAAGCCTACGCGCTGGTGGGCCACAAGTGGTTCACCTCCGCGCCAATGTGCGACGCTTTCCTGGTGTTAGCCAATACCAGTGCCGGCCTGAGCTGTTTCCTGGTGCCGCGCTGGAGCCCCGATGGCAGCAAGAACCCGATACAGGTGCAGCGCTTGAAAAACAAAATGGGCAACGTGGCCAATGCGTCCTCAGAAATCGAGCTGCGAGGTGCCCTTGGCTGGATGGTGGGTGAGGCAGGCAGGGGGGTGAACGCTATCATTGAAATGGTTGCCATGACCCGCTTCGATTGCATGATAGGCTCCACTGCAGGACAGCGTCAGGCGGTAGCTCAGGCGGTCAATCACGCGTTGGAGCGCAGCGTTTTCGGTAAGCGGTTGATCGACCAACCACTGATGCGCAATGTGTTGGCCGACTTGCAGCTGGAAGTGGAGGGCTCCCTGGCAATGACCATGCGTATGGGGGAAGCACTGGACCGCAGCCTGGCGCCGGGTGGCGATGATCACGACAAACTGTTATTACGTTTGGGGCTGCCCACCGGCAAGTACTGGATCTGCAAGCGTACGCCATTTCATGCCTACGAGGCGATGGAGTGTCTTGGCGGTAACGGCGTGACCGAGGATTTCATCCTCGCCAGGCTTTATCGAGATGCGCCTATAAACGCGATCTGGGAGGGCTCGGGGAATGTGCAGGCGCTGGATATGCTGCGCGCCCTGGGTCGCAGCCCCGAGGTGTTGGACGCCTGGTATGTGGAACTAGCCAAAACTCGTGGCGCCAGTTCTGTGCTCGATGCCGCCGTACTGTCGGTGCAAAACGCACTGCTGGATTCAGACGAGGTGGAATACCGGGCGCGACGGCTGGTGGATCAGCTCGCCCTGACAATGCAGGCCAGTCTGCTGCTGCAAGCTGGAAATAATGCGGTGGCCGATGCGTTTATCGCCTCCCGTCTGGGACAGGCGGGAGAGCGAAACTACGGTACGCTGCCCCGCGGACTGGATGTGGCGACTATCCTGCAGCGTGCAAGTCCTCGCGATTTCTAGCTCACGTTGCCCACACCCGGGTTGGCCGCAACCGGTGCGTCTCGTTTGCGGGGCGTAGCCGGGGCTGTCAGTTGCTCACCCGGTCCAGAGTTGCGGCTTCCAACCCAATCGCGTTGCGGTACATGATGCCCATCCCGATAAGACAAGCGGGGAGCACCCCCCCGGAAAATATGGCATGAGATCATGTTGTGCGAACAAACTTTACCGCCGTAAGTGCGATGCATTACCTCATTCTTGCTATATCAGTAAATCCTGACTATCTTGTTTTGTAACGGGAGTCATCAATGGCCGAAAAGCTCAATTCAGGTGCGCATTTTCCAGAACTTACCTTGCAGGTTGGCGAAGGTACGTTAGCGTTGCCCGAATTCAAGGATTCCGGATACAGCATCATCCTCTTCTACCGCGGTCACTGGTGACCTTTCTGCCGGCGTCTGTTAGACAGCTACGCTGAACGCTTTGAGGCGTTTTCCAATCTCGGCACCCGGATCGTGGCGGCAAGCCATGACGTCCGGGACAAAGCTGAAGAGGTGGCGGCCGGACTGCCGTTCCCGGTGGCCCACGAGGTAAGCCGAGAGCAGGGTGATGCGATCGGGGCCTGGTGGGATGAAAAAAGGGATTTCATACAGCCGTCGGAGTTCATCCTCAACCATTCCGGCAGGGTAATGCACTCTACCTACAGTTCCTCTCCGGTGGGGCGAACAGATGCCCAGGAAGCACTTGTTTTTCTTGGTTATCTGAGCTCCCGCAAGTAACCACCGTAGCTGCCCGGTCGCGCTTGTCTCGGGGTTTCAAAATGTTTTCACTGTGAGTTGGGTAGCCTCGAAGTCGAGGCGGCAACCGGCAACCCATTGCGCGTCTGGCATAACGAGGAAATTGTCGTGCCCGACAGTCACCTCTGTACGGCACGCTTCACAGGAGGAATGAGATGGAACACCCCCAAGATCACCATGGCGGCCACTGCCATGCCCATTCGGATTCAGCGAAACCGGTGCCTGCTGCGTCTGCCGGAACCCTGTATACCTGTCCGATGCATCCAGAGGTGCGACAGGAGGGGCCGGGGTCTTGCCCCAAGTGCGGAATGGCACTCGAGGCCGAGGCCCCAACGCTGGATGAGGGTGATAACGTTGAACTGATCGATATGACCAGACGCTTCTGGTTCAGTCTCGCCTTCAGCTTGCCAGTGCTGCTCATTAGCATGGGAGAAATGGTGCCGGCACTGGATCCGGCGCAGTGGCTAGGGTACAGGGCCTCTGGCTGGATCCAGTTTGCCCTGGCGGCGCCGGTTGTTTTGTGGGCCGGGCTGCCGTTTTTTGTGCGCGGTTGGCAATCGCTGATCAACCGCAGCCTGAACATGTTTTCATTGATCTCTCTGGGTGTAGGTGCCGCCTTTTTATTCAGTGTGGTGGCCATCCTCATTCCCACCGCGCTGCCTGTATCATTTCGCATGGCCAACGGTATGCCGCCGCTGTATTTCGAGGCCGCCGCCGTTATTGTTGCACTGGTGTTGCTGGGCCAGGTACTGGAGTTGCGTGCGCGCTCACAGACCTCTGGTGCTATCCGCTCGCTTCTGGAGCTTGCCCCCAAGATCGCACACCGGCTCGATACGCAGGATGCCGAGACCGATGTTGACCTGGAACAGGTTCAGGCTGGCGACCGCCTGCGAGTGCGGCCCGGGGAAAAAATACCAGTAGATGCCACGGTTCTGGAGGGGGAGAGCCATGTCGACGAGGCCATGCTGACCGGCGAGCCAGATCCCGTACATAAAACACAGGGAAGCATTGTGACCGGGGGCACATTGAACGGGTCGGGCAGTCTTTTAATCCGCGCAGAAAAGGTGGGTGCGGATACGCTGTTGTCGCAGATCGTGCACATGGTGGCAGAGGCTCAGCGCTCCCGGGCACCGGTGCAGCGACTGGTGGATCAGGTCGCAGCCTGGTTTGTACCTGCCGTCGTGCTGTCGGCGGTTATCGCTGCGAGTGTCTGGGCCCTGTGGGGCCCGCCGCCCACGCTCGCTCACGCCCTGGTCGTGGCGGTGTCGGTGCTCATTATTGCCTGCCCCTGTGCGCTGGGGTTGGCCACGCCGATGTCCATCATGGTCGGCGTGGGTCGCGGCGCCCATGAAGGTGTACTGATCAAGGATGCCGCCGCATTGGAGACGCTGGAAAAAGTCGACACGCTGGTGGTCGACAAAACCGGTACGCTTACCGAGGGCAAGCCGAGTCTGCAAACTGTAGTGCCTCTGTCCAACTTCAGCGACGCCATATTGCTTGGGCTGGCAGCTGCCGTCGAGGCTTCCAGCGAGCACCCCCTGGCACGTTCAATTGTCGAGGGCGCGAAAGAACGTGGAGTCCCGGCCTCTTCGGGGTTAACCGGTTTTGATTCAGACCCCGGTCTGGGGGTGTGGGGCGTACTTGATGGTCAGCAGGTGCTGGTGGGAAATCTGCGCCTGATGGAGCGGGAGCAGATTGAAACTGCCGAACTCCAGGCCCTTGCTGAAAGCTATCGAGAGCAGGGGCAGACCACTGTATTCGTAGCAGTAGACGGTCAGCCCGCGGGCTTGTTGGGTGTTGCAGACGCGATAAAGCCGACTACTCCCGAAGCGGTAGCTGCACTGCACGCGGAAGGTATTCGCATCATCATGCTCACCGGTGACAATGCAAAAACAGCAAAAGTGGTGGGGGATAAACTCAATATCGATGAGGTGGTGGCCGACGTATTACCGGCTGATAAGGCGGACGTGGTAAAGCGTCTGCAGGCGCAGGGTCGGATCGTGGCTATGGCCGGTGACGGCGTTAACGATGCGCCGGCCCTCGCGCTGGCCCATGTCGGCATCGCCATGGGTACTGGTACTGACGTGGCGATGCAATCTGCCGGCGTGACCCTGCTCAGAGGTGACCTGAGAGGAATTGCAAAAGCCCTGCGTTTGTCGCGCCTGACGATGAGCAATATCCGCCAGAATCTGTTCTTCGCCTTCGTCTACAACGCGCTGGGAATACCGGTGGCAGCGGGTGTTCTGTACCCGTTTTTCGGGGTACTGTTGTCGCCTATGATCGCCAGTGCGGCCATGAGTCTGAGCTCGGTATCAGTGATTGCAAACGCATTGCGGCTGCGGAATGCGTCAATTTAGTCTGTAAGACAGCGGTGATGTTTTCCGCTATGCGCCAGGCAATTGCAGGTGACATCCCACCGCACCCCTCCGCAGTTTTTTGTGGCCGGGGCGACAATAGTGAAACCTGGGATACTAGCGAAGAATATTTAGCCCTTGCGCTTCATCACCAGAGCGCCCAACACAACCCCCGCGATGTTTGCCAAACCGTCCAGTGCCGACATATCCCTGCCCGGGACATAGTGCTGGACCAGTTCTATCAAGCCGCTGTAGGCAATGATGCCGACGCACACATGCAGATAATACTTTTTGTTGGCCAGCATACGGTAAGCGAATACGGCGAATATATAATAGACAAACAGGTGAGCGACCTTGTCGAGATTCGTTACATTTTCGTTGCTGCCCGGGTATAGCGATGCAATTGTAACGACAGCTGTGTATATGACAAAAACTATGGAGTGCATAAGTTAACTTCAGGTGATCGGTCGCCTCATGGCGACGATTGGATTGAGTGTCGTGCACGGTATCAAATTCGCAGGACATTACCAATTGTCGTATTGCAGTGCATACTACCCTATTTCTCCCCGGCTCAATTTTAAGTGCTTGACCTTCCTATAACTGGAACGATTACAGCATCTCCAAACATTTTTGGGAGAGAGTTCCATACAGGAAATACTGCCGCTGTTTTTACCCCTATATTTCCTGCTTTTGCCCAATGTTGTCACCCTGCTAATTATGATGCTCGACCTGGCCTTGATACAGTTACAGATACGCTTGGAAGAGCAGCATCTTGCTGCGGAGAACGGCGATGTGTACAAACGGTATTGTGACAATGTGCGGCGTGGGGTCTAGTGAAAGAAGCGCAAGTGGTATTGCTGCGGTCCAACTATCGGGCAAATATATTTCGTAGTCTCATTGAGACTGTGCTAGATTTCGCGTGGTTGCACTTCCGTATCGTAAAAACACCCGACAAAAATTGAATGATCAGATTTCGTCGACATATTGCTTTTTCGCTTCTGGCCCTGTTTGTCTGCCAATCAGTTATGGCGGGTGTGGGTGAGCATATGCTGTTTTCCTTTGATACAGACCCTGGGGATGCCCAGCACAACAGTGCTACGGGCCATTTGGCTGACAGTAACGATGTGCACGGTCAGCCCGGCACACAGGGATCGCTTGACGCAGATTGCTGCCATGCACACGGGCACTGCCATATTCTGGCGTTTGTCGGTGGTGTGAATTCGGTTTCAATGGCCAATGGGCGTTGCTTTGCGTCTTTATACTCTTACTCATACCATCTTCTGTTTTATGATCCTCTCTTAAGGCCCCCCGCCAGCGCCTGATCCTGTCTTCTTTGGCGGATTACTGCGCTCTGCTGTGTAAATCTCTACCCGGTGTTTTCTCCATTACTGGATTACTCCGGTCGAATACCGGCCATCTGAATAGAATTTATCGGTAGTTGCGCTGCTTCGAGCTTGCGTGTTTTTTTGCGCGCGGGAAAAGTAGCAGTACGAAGATAAGAGGTTCACAAAATGTATCAATTCATTTGCGGCTTCAAAAGCCGTAATTCGCTGCTGTATCTACATGCCATGCACTTCATGATCGGCGGATTCTTCGCCCTGTCGTTGACTGTTCCGGTATACGGCGAAGAAACCCGAAGTACAACAATGACCCTGGCGTTGGCGGTGCAGCTCGCTTTGGCTAAAAACCCGGAACTTCAGGTCTATCGATTTAGAGAGCAGCGGCTACAGGGAGAAGTGGAAACAGCGAATTTTCGACCTCAATTTGTTTTGAGTGCGGAAGTGGAAAACCTCGGTGGCACCGATGATTTTAATGGTGTCGATGCCGCTGAGTTCACCCTGGCACTGTCATCCGTAATAGAGCTGGGAGGCAAACGGGATGCGCGGGTTGCCGCTGTGAATGCTCAACGTCAGCTCTCTGAGGGTGAGCGGTAGGCGCGTGCTCTGGATTTGTTGGGAGAGGTGACTCGTCGCTTTGTCGAAGTGGTTGCCACTCAGGCCCGTCTCGACCTTGCAATCAATGCCAGGACGCTTGCAACGGAAGTAGTCCAATCAGTCGAGCGCCGGACCCTGGCGGGTGCCGCCCCGGAGGCCGAGCTATGGCGAGCCAGCGCGCAACGGGTGCAGGCTCACATTCTTGTCAGGGCTGCGCAAAACCGCTTGCGTGCATCTACATTGTCACTCTCTGTCCTTTGGGGGGATGGAGAGCCCGACTTCCTTCGAGTAGATGGCAGTCTGCTGAGCCAGGGGGGTGTTGGTGATTTCGAAGCGCTTTTTCAGCGGGCCATACAGAATCCTGCAATTGCCATTTTTGCCAGCGAGCAGAGGATGAGGGAGGCGGAGCTACAACTCGCAAAAACACTATCCAAAACCGATATCAACTGGTCCGTGGGTGTACGGCAATTTCAGGATACAGATGATACTGCGCTGGTAGCCGGATTGAGTATTCCGCTGAATAGCGCCGGCCGAAACAGCGGTGCCCTCATTTCAGCGCGGGCAGCGCGAGAGGAAGTAGCTGTGCGCCGGGAAGCCGCAATGCTGACCCTGCGCGCTCGACTTTTCGACGCCTACCAGCAACGTAAGTTGGGAATTGAAACCGCAATTGCGCTGCGCGATGAGGTTATTCCCGCTCTGACTCGCGCACTGCAGCAGACTCAGGTGGCGTATGAAAGTGGCCGCTACGGGTATCAGGAGTGGGTGGCTGCTCGGCAGGAGTTGATATCGGCGGAATATGCCTGGATCGATGCGGCCTCTGCCTCACTTCAAAGCGGCGCCACCATTGAACAGCTCACCTCAGAACCCCTACTACCTGCACTGGAGCAGTATTCCAGTGCGAACAATCAGGAATCCGACTAATGCAGAAAATTACGACACACAGCCGATTGTACTGGCTGACGCTGACACTATTGACCATTACTCTGGGTTGGACAACACAAGCGGTTAACGCTGAAGTCGCACCACCGGATAAACACGCGAGCGAAGAAGGCCACGAAGAAGATAGGCTTATCTCCCTGACCCCGGACCAGATCAGACACGCTGGCATATTTCTGGACCAGGTGGGTCCTTCTACTATTCGAGAGGTTTTACCCTTGTACGGAAAAATCGTGGCGAATGCAGAGCGTGAAAATGCTGTGTCTGCGCGATTTCCCGGTGTGATCCGTCAGGTCACCAAGCGGGTAGGGGAGCCGGTGGCGCAGGGAGAAATCCTCGCTGTCGTTGAAAGTAACGAAAGCCTCAAACCCTATTCAATTGTTGCCTCGCTTAGCGGCATTGTCGCGGAACGCCATGCCAATGTTGGTGAACTGACCGGCGACAGGAAGTTATTTGTGATAGGTGACTACTCCACCGTCTGGGTGGACTTATCGGTATTTCCCCGCGATCTCTCCAGGCTCCGTGTCGGCCAGGAAGTAAGAATTATCAACAGTGACGCATCGGTCTTGGGTGAAGGCAGTGTCATCTCGATATCTCCCGTTGGTAGCAGCGTGAACCAATCAACGACGGCCAGAGTGTTGTTGGAAAACCCGGCAGGACAGTGGGTGCCGGGACATTTTGTGAGTGCGGAACTGGTTTTGTCTGAAGCTACGGTGCCCATGGCTATCCGGGAAGAGGCTGTCCAAATTGTGGGAGACCAGAGTGTTGTCTTTGTTGCAAGCGATCAAGGGTTCGAGGCACGACCGGTGATCCTGGGGCGCGGCGATGGAGAGGTCAGGGAAGTCCTGGCGGGGCTTGGTGCAAAAGATGCTTATGTAACGACCAACAGCTTCATTCTGAAATCCGAGCTTGGCAAGGGGGACGCTGGCCATGGTCACTGAGTTTGCTAAAGGGGAATCTGCCCAGTGGGAAGTTGAGTGGTTGGCACGGCGCCACACTGGCATCGTAAATGTGAGTGGCAGGTCTTCGGTATGATAGACGCGCTTATACAGTTCTCGATTGCCCGCCGCTGGTTGGTCATCTTCCTGGTCGTGGCAGTTGCCGTTCTAGGTGTCTGGAACTATAAGAATCTGCCAATCGATGCGGTTCCGGATATTACCAATGTACAGGTGCAAATCAACACGGAAGCTCCGGGCTACTCCCCGCTGGAAGTTGAGCAACGTATTACTTACCTGATTGAGCTTGCCATCGCCGGGCTGCCGTATGTCGAGGAGACCCGCTCTCTTTCCCGGTATGCCCTGTCGCAGGTAACTGTCATTTTTGAGAAAGGCACCGATATCTATTTTGCGCGAAACCTGATTAGCGAGCGATTGCAGCAGGCGAAGAGTGAAATGCCGACGGGTATTGAACCGGTGATGGGGCCCGTTGCCACGGGTCTGGGAGAAATTTTCCACTACACCGTTACAGCTCAGCCAAATGCCAGGCAGGATAATGGCGAGCCCTATGATGCGACTGCTTTACGCACACTGCAGGATTGGGTGATTCGGCCGCAGTTACGACTGGTGCCAGGTGTAACGGAAATCAACACGATTGGCGGTTTTGAGAAGGAGTTTCATATCACTCCGGAACCTGCCCGTTTGTTGGCTTACGGCCTCGGCTTTGATGATTTGGTTGAGGCGCTTCGCAACAATAACGCAAGCGTGGGAGCGGGCTATATAGAGAAGAACGGTGAGCAGTATCTGATTCGAGCGCCGGGACAAATCTCTGATATCGCTGCTATTGAGGGCGTGATAGTAGCCTATCGCGACGATGTGCCTGTGACCGTTGGCGACCTGGCCCAGGTGGGGTTCGGTAAGCAATTACGCACAGGTGCGGCCACCCTCAATGGTCGGGAAACAGTTCTCGGCACGGCGGTGATGCTGCTGGGCGCAAACAGCCGGACCGTATCTGAAGCTGTGTTGGAAAAGCTGCTTGCGATAAATAAAACACTGCCACAAGGCGTGATAGCTACACCGGTATACAACCGTACCGTGCTGGTGGACAAGACTATCTCCACGGTACAGACCAACCTGCTCGAAGGAGCGATTCTGGTGGTGGTCGTGCTTCTGGTGATGCTGGGAAATGCCCGTGCAGCTTTACTCACCGCGATGGTGATTCCATTGTCCATGCTTATGTTGATTACGGGAATGGTGGAGACCCGAGTTAGTGCCAATCTGATGAGCTTGGGTGCGCTGGATTTTGGCCTTATTGTCGACGGCGCTGTCATCATCGTGGAAAACTGTATCGTGCGACTAGCAGCACACCAGCATCATCTAGGGCGGGTTCTCAAGCTCGATGAACGATTGCACACGGTGTTCGCCGCAACCCGGGAAGTGTTTACACCAAGTCTCATCAGTGTACTGGTGGTTATCCTGGTCAACCTGCCCATTCTCGCGCTTACTGGCGTCGAAGGCAAAATGTTCACACCGATGGCGCTGGCGGTGATTATGGCGCTTGTTTCGGCACTGGTTCTCTCACTAACCTTTGTTCCCGCTGCAGTCGCACTGCTGCTGACCGGCCGGATTGAGGAGAAGGATAATGCGATAGTGCGCACGGCCAAACGGTTCTACTTGCCAACGCTGGCTACTGCTCTCCGGTTCCGGTTGCCTGTGCTTGCGGGAGCGGTTGTACTGGTGCTCGGCTGTGGTTGGTTGGCCGCCCGCATGGGAGCCGAGTTTATCCCCAGTCTGGATGAAGGAGATATCGCTATTCAGGCCTTGCGCATCCCTGGCACCAGCCTCAGCCAGTCTGTCGAAATGCAGTTTCAGCTGGAACGGGCTGTGCTGGAACTGCCCGAAGTTAAAACCTACTTTTCGCGGGTCGGCACCGCCGAGGTCGCGAGCGACCCGATGGGTCCGAATATGTCCGATGGCTATGTCATGCTGAAGCCTCGGGCAGACTGGCCGGAACCGGGCAAGACCAAAGCCCAGCTGCTGCGCGATATTCAGGCAAAACTGGCGTTACTGCCCGGCAATGCATTTGAGCTCAGCCAGCCCATTCAGCTGCGCTTCAACGAGTTGATTTCAGGCGTGCGGTCCGACCTGGGTGTCAAAATATTTGGTGATGACCTGGCACAATTGCTCCGCTCGGGGAATGACATTGCGGAGCTGGTAAGCGGGATTCCGGGTGCGCGGGATGTGAAGGTCGAACAGGTGTCGGGCCTGCCGATACTGTCGGTTGGGGCGAACCGCCAGGCACTTTACCGCTATGGTCTTAATGTGGCGGATGTGCAGGATATGCTGGCCGCCGCCACTGGCGGTGAGGGTGCCGGGCTGGTTTTTGACGGCGATCGGCGTTTTGCGATTGTGGTGCGATTACCGGAGCGCTTGCGCAGCGATTTGATTGCACTGGAACGTTTGCCGGTGCCGTTGCCACAGGGTGGCTACGTGCCACTGGGAGAGGTGGCAACCTTGACACTCGCGCCGGGCGCCAACCAGATATCCCGCGAGAATGGGAAGCGCCGGCTGGTGGTGAGCGCCAATGTTCGAGACCGGGATCTCGGGAGCTTTGTCACCGAGGTTCAGCAGAAACTGGAAGAAGAGGTAACTCTCCCTCCTGGCTACTGGCTGAGTTACGGCGGCACGTTTGAACAACTGGAATCAGCTTCACGGCGACTCAGCCTATTGGTGCCGGTGACCCTGGTTATGATATTTGCGCTACTGATGATGAGCTTCGGCTCTGCGACGGATGCTGCACTGGTATTCAGCGGCGTACCCCTGGCACTGACAGGGGGTGTTGTTTCACTGTGGCTGCGTGACATTCCACTGTCAATAACTGCCGGAGTTGGATTCATAACCCTGTGTGGTGTATCAGTCCTGACGGGTGTCATGATGGTGTCCGCATTCCGGGATGAACTGCTAAAAGGCAAGGAAATAGACGCAGCAATACACGGGGGTGCTTTGCTGCGATTGCGTCCCATTCTTATGGTTGCTTTGGTAGCGGCCCTGGGCTTTTTGCCGATGGCACTCAATACCAGTACTGGTGCGGAGGTTCAGCGGCCTCTTGCGACAGTGGTGATCGGCGGCATTGTCTCCTCAACCTTGTTGACACTAATTGTGCTGCCAGGCCTGTACCGGATGGTTTATCGGAAGCCAAACCAGGAATCAGACGACTAAGTCACTGTTATAGCTCGCACTGACAGTGGAGGTTACGGCCGCTTGAGCACCAGCCGGCAATTGGCAAATGAATTGCCCGGCTGGTGCCCCCTCGCATTGGTGTACATGTATATCCGTTGACACATCTTCAGTTAATAACGATAATGATTCACATTAGTATTCGTATTTGACTTAAAGATGCTCCCGGGGATTCATCATGCGTAAACGCAGGTTCATACTATCGTGACTGGCTGCGGGCCTCCAGCTGGCAGCGCTGCAGCAGGCAGTTGCCGCAGAGAGTGATGGTTCGACCGGGCTTGAGGAGGTTCTGGTTACCGGCAGTTATCTGAACCGCGATGACATGGATATGGCCACAGGTCTCGCCCTGACACCACAGGAGACACCCCAGTCCGTCAGTGTCATGACCTCGCAAAGAATACTCGACCAGCAACTGGATACTATTACCGAGGTTATTCAAAACGCCGTGGGAATCTCGGCGGACGATGTGGACAATGTTCGTCATACGTATTACGCGCGCGGCTTCGAGGTCAAAAACTATCAGGTGGATGGCGTACCCCTCGCCTCAGGCCTGAACCGCGAGGGCAGCGTACGAGGCAGACTGGACTAAATGGCGTACTACCAGCGAGAACTATTTTGTTAATCTCTCCCATAGCTTTGCCAATAACTGGCAACTGATGGCAAACTACTATCGCCTTGAATACAAACAGAGCACACGCCTGTTGTACCTTTATGGTGATGTGAACAAAGTCACCGGGAAGGGACTTGCCTCCTACCCTTACCGCAGCGAAGGTGATAGCACCCAGGACAGCTTCGATTTACACTTGCGCGGTGAATACAATCTGTTCCAGCGGGAGAATGAGTTTGTGATTGGCGCTCTCTACAGCGAACAAAATGCGGATACGGTAAATTACGCGGCACTGGATTATCCTCCCGTTGGAAACTTTTTTGAATGGACGGGCGCCTATCCGCAGCCTGCCTGGTCCGACACCGGCGAGATGATCCCCGGCACCATCGAGGAGGCGTATCGCGCGGTCAACGGCACTAAAATCGAGGGTTTCGAATTCGAAGCCGTGGGGGCGCTGAGCCCGAGCTGGCAGGTCAGTTTCGGTTATACCCAGTTTAAGGCGGAGGATGCAGACGGGATAGACATAAATACCCACCACCCGCGAAACCTGCTGAAGTTGTTCACAAGTTACCAGTTTTCCGGAGCGCTGCAGGGGCTCACAGTCGGCGGAGGGGTTAACTGGCAGGGAAAGACCTACTCGAATATTGTTAATCCGGATACCGGAGAGGATGCGCGGCTTGTGCAAGATGATTACGCACTGTTCAACCTGATGACACGCTACCGCTTTAACGAGCATCTCTCCACGCAGCTTAACGTGGAAAACGCCTTCGACGAAACCTACTACAGCCAGGTGGGGTTCTTCGACCAATACCGTTATGGCATGCCGATGAATTACAGCTGGCACCTGAATTACCGGTTCTGAGCCTGGTTGCCCCGTGTTTTCAATTATTGCGTTACTGCTGATCACGACGGGTGTGATCGGCCTCTATTTTTCCTGGCGGCGCCCGGGTCCGGGCAAACACTGGGTGGTGGCGGTCAGTTGGTTGCTGATAGCGCTGTCTGTCGGGTTCTGGAGCCGTGCCTGGGGTTTGGAATTCGGTATCGTATACAGCTGCCTGGCCCTCAGCCTCTGCGGTGGGCTGGTTTTACTGCTCAATTACGAGGTGCGTGAGCGCAAACAGGTTCGACCTGTTGAAACACAGCTCGTTGTGATCAACCCCCGGTCCTGGGGGCGACACATAACGCTTTTGGTTACCGTGCTTCCTGTGGCCGGGGCTGTTGCTGTTATGGGGTCAGTTCTATTCGCCAGTTGGTTGCCCTGGCAAACGGTGAATGCAATGGTGTTCGCTGGTTTTATGGTACCCGTTGTATGGGGGCTGGCAGCCTATTGGGCCTGCGCTGACCCAATGCCGGCTCGGCCCGCCTGCGTACTGCTGACAGTTGCACTCCCCCTGGCGTTGTACCTCTACCTGTGAGACTTAAATGAAGTTAATGCCATCCCCGGCACTGGTCCGACAATCCCTGGCTAGCCATTCATGGCTGGGCCTGTTGGCCGGCGCCATGATGTATCTTGTTTGCCTTTCCGGCACTCTTGCGGTGTTTTATCCGGAGTTTGAGCGCTGGGAGCAACCCGAGGTGCAAGAGTATCGCGACATTGATCCGTCGCTGCTCGATGCCGCCTACAGCGAAGCACTCGTGCGTGATCCTGGTGACACTGAACACGTGTTTATCGGCTTGCCCCACAGCGACATGCCGCGTGCTACGGTGGCCACCGACAATAGGGGTTGGTTCGTTAACCGTGATGGCAGCCTCGGAGAGGCAGTAGCACTTGACTGGACACATATCCTGTTGCATCTGCATCTCTATCTGCACCTCCCGGAGAGTTTCGGGATGGTCGTTGTCAGCCTGCTGGGCGTTCTGTTATGTGGCCTGATCGTTTCCGGGCTGATGGCCCACCCGCGTCTGTTCAAAGACGCATTCAGCCTGCGCCTGCGAGGGTCAAAACGTATGGAGCAGGTGGATATCCACAATCGCCTGAGCGTTTGGGGCGCACCCTTCCATCTTATGATTGCGATAACCGGGGCCTATTTCGGCCTGGCTGCGCTGATTTCTCTGGCCATTGCCCAGGTTTACTACGATGGGGACACCGACCGAGTGGTCGCTGATCTCTTCGGGGCGGAACCGCAACTGGAGCAGGTATTGGAGCCCTTGGCGGCCGTCGGCAGGGCCGTGCTACAGGTGCGTGAACTGGCTCCACAGAGCAGCCCGCTCTACGTGACCCTGGAAGAAGTCGGCAGCCCGGCACAGTTTATGCTGGTGGGGGCAGGCTACCCCAGGCGTTTGATTTACGCGGAGCAGTTTCGCTTTGATAGTGCAGGCAACTACCTGGACAAGGTCGGGTTTTCCGACGGAGAGGCCGGCAAGCAAGCAATTTTTTCTGTCTACAGGCTGCATTTTGGCCACTTTGGTGGGCTGCTGACCAGGCTCGCTTACGTCGTACTGGGTCTGGCGTTGACGGTGGTGTCGGTGTCGGGCATTAACATCTGGTTCTCACGGCGCAAACAGCGCGATTCTCTCAACAGCCTCTGGACCGGCTTCGTCTGGGGAGCACCATTGGGCTTGGCCGCCAGCGCATTATTCCAGGTAATACTTCACGTCCCTGCTACGGCTATCTTCTGGGCTTTGTTACTGCTGGCCTGCGGGTTCAGCCGCCTGCTGGATGATGACCGCCGCAGTCGACGCTACCTGCTCGGGACCAGCGCTGTGGTAACGTTTGCGCTGGTGTTAGCACATGCTGTGAAGTTTGGCGCCCACGCATTCAGCGGTGCCGCGCTGTGGGTGAATATTGCTTTGCTCATTACCGCAGTTGGCCTGGCTTTTGGCAGCAAAGCCTCGGTTGCTACAGCTACAAACTACAACTGATCACTTATAGCGGGCGCACCTGGCCCATAAGCGGGGTTTTAACTGGCGTCGCCAATCCGTAAAATACCACAATGCCATTACCGCCACCGTTGGTAGACAATTTCCTGTCGGGGTTGTCTGACACTACGGTTGCGTCCCTATTCCAGTTATTAGCGTCCACAGTGACATCACCCCAGTCCCCGGTGTGAAGATTCGCAAAATTAGGCACGTTGCCGGCGGCAATCTTTAACCCGAGAGCAGGGCCGGAAATTGTAGTGCCATTAATAAACTGGGCATGGGTAAAGACGGACGCAACGGTGGTTAATTCGTTGATCACAAAGGGAGCTGACGAACTTTCACCCAGCACCGACAGTAACGCCAACTGGTCCATCTGAGCGGTGACGTAGTCGGTGGCACCCGGGCCGGCGGTACTGATCACACCTTCGAACGCGAAGCGCCCCTCCGTATCGGTTTGTAGGGACTGGATGTCCATTGCCTCGTGCCTATCACCGGTTTGCCACAAGGTAACTGATGAGTCCCCGAGGACATGGCCTGCAGCCATAACAGTGCCGGTTATAGCGTCATCGTTTGGCGCGGCTGCCACTGTGTTGGTGGAAGTCGTTGTGCTGACCGATAGAGATGGACTGAAGGCCAACGCAATATTGCATTGCTTTTACACTGTATGCCCTCTGCTAGTTTGAAACAGCTGCGATCAAGTATGGTTTTCCTCGCCTCTCGAACGAATGTTCGTCTCGTGCTCAAATGCAGTGATTGGCTGCGATAGCGCTAGTGCTTTCCGGGGTGATGGTGGCGCTTTACTGTGTGAACTTGCTAACAAATGGGAAACCTGAGTAAAGGTTCAACTGGACCTTTCCACAACTATCTTGGTGTAATCGGTTCCTATCACTCCCGGAGTCCAATATTATGGCGGGCGGACAGTGCTCATGATAATTCTACCAAGGCTTATTTATGCGGTTGAGATCTAACCCCACACCCTTCGCGTTCCCGCGTTTGTCACTAATCCTGGCAGCAGTAACACTCTTCCTGGCAGCGTGTAGCGGCTCTGAGGCGCCAGCAAAGGTGTCACCGCCGGTTGCTGTAATTGCGCTGACGATTAAACCCGAAGACGTTCCCGTTACGACCATTTTTGTCGCCCAGACACAGAGCTCCCAGGCGGTGAATATCCAGGCCCGTGTTTCCGGTTTCCTCGAGAAGCGGGTCTATACCGAGGGGTCCAGGGTAAAGGCTGGGCAGGTTCTCTTTGAAATGGACAAGAGGCCGTTCCAGGCGCAAGTGGATGGCGCTGCCGCGGCGTTGCAGCGCAACGAGGCAGCTCTGGAAGTGGCGCGCGCGAATCTGGCGCGCACCAAGCCCCTGGTTGAGCTGAATGCATTATCACAGCGGGACCTCGATGATGCGCGCGGACAGTTCGAGCAATCGGCCGCGGCCGTGGCGCAATCAAAGGCGCAGTTGGATTCGGCGCAGCTGGATTTATCTTACGCTACGATCCTGTCACCCGTGGATGGCGTCAGCAGTTTTTCGGCGGTGGCCGATGGGACCTACCTCGATGCCATGAACGCCCAGCTGACAACGGTTTCAGTGCTCTCTCCCATGTGGATAAATTTCAGTTTGTCTGAAAATGACATGGGGCGTATCCGTCGAGAGGAAAAAGCAGGGAGGCTCAAGCCACCCAAGGGTCATCAGTTTACCGTTGAGGTTGAGTTAGTCGATGGCAGCCTGTTTCCGCAAATGGGCACGATCGATTTTGCCGACCCTTCATATAGCGCTGAAACAGGGACTTTCCTGATTCGGGCGGTGGTTGATAACCCCGACGGTGTGCTGCGCCCCAATCAGTATGTTCGTACGCGGTTGGTCGGCGCCACGCGTCCCAATGCCGTTCTCGTTCCCCAGCGGGCAGTGCAGCAAAGTGCAAAGGGGCATTTTGTCTGGGTCGTGAACGATTCGCAACATGCGGAAATGCGCCCAGTGGATGTCGGCGATTGGTATGGGGACAACTGGTTTATCGACGAGGGACTTGCCAGCGGTGACCGTGTTGTTGTCGACGGTGCCTTGCGTTTGGCGCCCGGCGCGGCGGTCGATGTGAAAGATGCAGCGGGCTCCAAGAGCACTAACCCGTCAACTTCGACGACAAGCAAGTAAGCGGGGCCCGGCGCTAATGTTCTCGCGATTCTTTATTGAACGACCAATTTTTGCCAGTGTAGTGGCGATTGTTTTGTGCCTGGCAGGTGCGGTGTCCATGTCGGTGCTGCCGGTGCAGCAGTATCCCACTATTACTCCGGTGCAGGTGAATGTCGCTGCAACCTATCCGGGAGCGGATTCAAAAACCCTCGCCGATTCCGTGGCCGCACCCATCGAAGCGCAAATCAATGGTGTCGACAATATGCTGTATATGACGTCGACCAGTTCGGCGTCCGGCCAGTTGTCGATGACGATTTATTTCTCACTGGACACCGATCCCGATATCGCCCAGGTACAGGTTCAGAACCGGGTCAATCTTGCCTTGCCGCAATTGCCAACAGCGGTGACGCAGCAGGGTGTCTCGGTGCAAAAGAAATCATCGTCCATCATGATGTTGATCGGGGTATACGGTAAAGATGAACGCTACAGCGCTGACTACATCGCCAATTACGCCAATGTTTATATTCTGGATGCACTCAAGCGGGTACCGGGTGCGGGGCAAGCCCAGATTATGGGTGTGCCTGATCAGGCCATGCGCATCTGGATGAATCCCGACAGGATGGCCTCACTGGGCATTACCACCAGCGATATATCCACCGCGATAAACAAGCAGAATGCCTTGTTTGGTGCCGGCCAGATCGGCCAGCAGCCCACTGACGGGCCGGTGCAATTGACACTGCCTGTGGTGACGCAGGCGCCCTTTGTCGACCCGAAGGAATACGAGAATATTATCCTGCGGGCTGACCCGGATAATAGCGCCATCGTAAGAATCGGGGATGTGGCCCGCGCCGAGGTCGGGCTGCGCCAGTACATAGTCGATTCCAAGCTGAATGGGACTGCGGCCACGTTTATCGCCGTTTACCTGCAGCCGGGGGCCAACGGCCTCAAGGTCTCCGCGGGGGTCCGCAAGACACTGGAAGACATGAAGTCGCGATTTCCGGAGGGGCTGGACTATATCATTTCACTGGATACCAACGATTTTGTAAAAATCTCGATTGAAGAAGTCATACACACCCTGATCGAAGCGGTGTTGCTGGTTGTGCTGGTGGTGTTCCTGTTTTTGCAGAGCTTCCGCACCACGATTATCTGTATGGTAGCTATTGTGGTGGCATTGATAACTACTTTTGCGGGCATGCTGGCGCTCGGTTTTTCTATTAACCTGATTACACTTTTCGGGTTGGTGCTCGCCATCGGTATGGTGGTGGATGATGCGATCGTCGTAGTTGAAAACGTAGAACGGAATATGCATGATCACAATCTTCCACCCAAGGAAGCCACGATCAAGTCCATGGGCGAGATATCCACGTCCCTGGTAGCCGTCGTGCTGGTGATGGCCTCGGTGTTCGTCCCCGCCGCCTTTCTGCCTGGCACCACCGGTCAGCTGTACAAACAATTTGCAGTCACCATTGTGGTATCGGTTATCATTTCCGGGTTTCTTGCATTGACGCTCACACCTTCTATGTGTGCAGTGCTGTTGAAACACAATCCGCCGGCACAGAAAGGCTTCTTCGCCTGGTTCAATCGGCAGGTGGACGCGACTACCCGAGGTTTTGGGCACGCCGTTGAGCTGGTCATCAAGCGTTGGGTTATTGCGCTGGGGCTGCTGCTCTTTTTCCTCTGGAGTATTTACCATTTGTTTTCGATCACGCCGACTGGCTTTGTTCCGAATGAGGACCAGGGCTATGTTATGGCGGCGATAATTATGCCCGAGGCTGCCAGTATCGAGCGTACCCAGGCCGTCGCCGAAAAAGTGGATGCGGTTTTCGCCAAAATTCCCGGCGTGGATACACGCTCCATGATCACCGGCTACAGCCTGCTTGACAGTGGCTTCAAGACCAATGCCGGCACGTTCTTTGTAACGCTCAAGGATTTTAAGGAACGATATGATTCAACCACAACAGCGCGAGAGCAGAACGCGCGGGCTGTGTTGATGACCCTCGCTAAGGAAACTGCGGATATTGAGGAGGCTATTATCTATCCGGTTGCGCCGCCACCGATTCCCGGTATTGGCTCCACCGGTGGGGTTGAGTTCTGGATTCAGGATACCGGTGCCGGCGATCCCTCGCAGCTGGATGCTGTGACCAAAGCCTTTCTCGCAAAGGCGGCTGAGCGGCCCGAGCTTACCCGAGTGACATCCACGTTCCGGGCCAATACGCAGCAGCTGCGTGTCAATGTCGACCGCGACAGGGCCACTCTGTTGGGGGTGCCGGTGGAGGATGTCTACAACGCCATCCAGGCGCAATTCGGTTCGCTGACTGCCAGCCAGTTCAACCAGTTCAGTCGTGTGTGGTGGGTGATTCTGCAATCCGATGCCAAATACCGGCAGGATCCGGAAGATATCAAGCGCCTCTATACCCGTTCAAACAACGGCAAGATGGTTCCGCTTTCCGCGATTGTCACCACTGAGTGGGTGTCCGGTCCGGATATGCTACCGCATTTCAATGGGTTCCCGGCAGCCAAGGTTAATGCCAGCGCTGCTGAGGGTTACAGTTCCGGTGATGCCATCGCCGCGATGGAAGCGGTCGCTGGCGAGTCGCTCCCGCAGGGCTACACCTATGGCTGGTCCGGTATCGCGTTTGAGGAACAGCAATCCGGTGGCACTTCAATGATCGCTTTTGTATTTGGCCTCATTATCGTTTTCCTGGTACTCGCAGCGCAATATGAATCCTGGACTTTACCGGGTGCCGTGATGTCAGCAGTACCCTTCGGAATACTCGGTGCACTGTTGATGATCACAGCCAGAGGTCTGGAGAACGATGTGTACTTCCAGATCGGATTGTTGGTGTTGATCGGGCTGGGCGCCAAAAACGCCGTGCTGCGCGTATCTGCCGCTGTGGATTTCCGCAAACAGGGCAAATCGATTATGGAAGCCACGGTGCTGGCAGGTGAGCAGCGGCTGCGCCCCATTATCATGACATCACTGGCTTTTGCCGCGGGTTGCCTGCCGCTGGCACTGGCGATGGGTGCGGGTGCGAACGCACGGCACTCCATCGGCACGGGCATCATCGGCGGCATGATTGGTGAAACCACACTCGCTATGTTGTATGTCCCGCTACTTTTCTATCTCTTTGATAGTTTCGCCGAGCGCAACAAAAAGGACGTGAAATTGCCCGGAGGCGGCGAAGACAGTGTAGCGAATCCGAAATTGCCGGGGGAGGGTGACTGAAATGCCGCAGGCTGAGCTAAACCGGATTCGTTCCGCATTCCGCCTGCCCGGCGCAGACCTCAAAAAGACAGGCTTCGCCGCGTTGGCCCTGTTGATACTGCTCAGCGGCTGTACCTTGAGTCCGGACTATCAGAGGCCCGAGGTGGAAATACCCGCCACTTATCGTTATGAGCCCAAGGACGTCGCCGCAACCGCCAATACCGCGTGGTGGCAACAGTTTGGCGATCCGGTTCTGGATGAACTGATTGAAACTGCGCTGGCCAACAACTACAACGTGCAGATCGCTGCGGCGAATGTCGAGCAGGCCATTGGCATTGTCACCCAGACGCGCTCTGCGTTTTTTCCTCAGGTGGGTTACGGTGCCAGCGGAGAAAAGCTGCGTTCCCCGGACGCCAGCCTGGCTGGTAATCTCCCGAACCCCCAGGAGACTTATCAGGCCCTGCTGTCCGCCAGTTGGGAACTGGACCTGTGGGGGCGAATTCGAAGCCTGTCCGAGGCGACACAGGCGAACATGCTCGCCACCGAGGAGGCGCGTCGCGGCGTGATTCTTACCTTGGTGTCTTCAGTTGCGAGCAGTTACATCACCCTGCGCGGTCTTGATGAGCAGCTGGCAATCAGTCAGCGTACGCTAGTGGCATACGGCGAATCCGCTCATCTCTATCAGCTGCAGTTCAAGTACGGGCAAACATCGCTAATGACTGTTGCGCAGACGCAGTCGCAGTATGAGATGGCCGCAACGCAGGTTCCGCTGATCGAATCCCAGATTGCCCAGTTGGAGAATACCCTGTCCGTGCTGCTGGGTGGCAATCCCGGCCAGATCGCGCGCGGAAAGCCTATCTCGGAGTTGTCGGCACCCGCTGTGCCACCCGGGCTGCCCTCAGAGTTACTGGAGAGGCGCCCGGACCTGGTGCAGGCCGAGCAGCTGTTGATCTCTGCAAACGCGCAAATCGGCGCCGCCAAAGCGCAGTACTTCCCTACCATTTCCTTGACCGGTGCCTATGGTAGTGCGAGCTCCAGTTTGTCAGATCTTTTCGAAGGTTCAACACGTACCTGGAACTACGCCGGCCAGATTGTGGGGCCAATTTTTACCTTTGGTGCTGTCAGTGGCCAGGTGGCGCAGGCAGAGGCGGCGCAGGAGGCGGCGCTGGCAAGCTACAAACTTGCCGTACAGAACGCCTTTGCCGACGTCGACAATGCGCTGGTGGCAAACCTGAAAATCGGCGAGCAGTTGGCGGCCCAGCAGCGGCTGGTGTCAGCGCTTACTGACTACGAACGACTGGCGAAACTGCAGTACGATGCTGGCTATGTACCCTACTCCACTGTGTTGCAGGCCCAGCAGACGCTGTTTTCGGCTGAACTGACACTGGCTTCATTGCGCGCCTCTGCGCTCAGCTCATCAGCCGATATTTATAAGGCCATGGGCGGCGGCTGGATCGATGAGGCCGACAAGCTGGTAGGCACCGCGCCACCTCCGGTGGAAAGTGCCGCGGGTGTACCGCCGCTGTTTTGAGGGTATTGCCAACCCGGGTAGCCAAAATCAAGTGAATCGATAGAGAGGATTATGGTGCAGCAAACCAAGAGAATTGCGCTTCTTATTGACTGTGACAATGTCAGCCACACCGCTATAGAGGGTGTGTTGGAGGAGTTGGCCAAGTACGGAATCGTAAATGTTCGCCATGCTCACGGTGACTGGAAAAGCCCTTCCTTGACGGGTTGGGCAGAAAAACTGCACCCCCATGCCATCCGACCGATGCAACAGTTTGCCTACACCAAGGGGAAGAACGCCACGGACTCGGCCATGATCATCGACGCTATGGATCTTCTTTACAGTGGCAACGTTGATGCCTTTGCTTTAATGACCAGTGACAGCGATTTTACCCCCCTGGTGCTGAGGATTCTGGAAAGTGGTTTTCCGGTTTATGGCTTCGGAGAGGCGAAGACTCCCAGGCCGTTTGTAGATTCATGTTCTCCGTTTATTTATATCGAGAACCTGGTTTCCGGTGGCGAGAGTGAGACAGAGAAGGGCTCTGCTCCCAGCAAAAAAACCAAGGCGATGCTGCGGCAGAACAGTGCATTGGTCAAACTGCTTAGAACTGCCGTTGATCAGGCCGCGGATGACGATGGCTGGGCCAATATGGGGCAGGTCGCCAGCTACATCTCAAATAACAATAGCTCCTTCTCATCAATCAACTATGGGTACAAAAGAGTTAGCGATCTTATGAAAGCAACTGATCTATTCAAGGTCGAATTGAGAAACGGTACAGCCATGTATATTCGGGATCTGAAAACCTGAGCTAAATCATACCAGGGTCATTTGCATTCACGCACTATCGATTGTTTTAACCCATTTCCCAGTAGTACTCCTTTTTACAACACCTATGGTACATACTGCTCGTGCGCTTATTTATCGAGGAGTCTCTGCATGTGGTTAACGACCCGCTGTGATTTGGCGTTCGATATTACCGTACCCACGCCCTTTGTGTTGATGCTGCGCCCGCGCAGCGGTGCCCAGCAATGGATCGCCAGCGAGCAATACGATCTTTCCCCGGCTGTGCCGGCATTCGAGTTTACCGATGGCTATGGCAATCTGTGCCAGCGGCTTGTTGCCCCTGTCGGAGTTTTCCGGGTGCACACGGCGGCGGAGGTCATGATTTCCGACACCGTGGACCGGGCCCCGGATGCACCCTTTGTCGATGTACAATACCTGCCGGACCCGATACTGAGCTATCTGCTGCCCAGTCGTTATTGCGAATCTGATCGCTTCGGCAATTTGGCCAATGAGATTACCGGCGGACAATTTCCCGGGTATAACCAGGTGGCGGCCATCGAAACCTGGTTGCGCAATACCATTCGTTTTGAGCCTTACAGTGGAGAGGTGCATGTTTCGGCGATTGAGGTTAACGCCCGCCAATGGGGTGTGTGCCGCGATCTGTCGCACCTTGGGATAGCCCTGTGCCGTAGTCTCAGTATTCCGGCCCGCATGGTCGTGGGCTATCTCTATGGTTTACAGCCCATGGACTTGCATGCCTGGTTTGAAGCCTATGTGGGTGGTCGTTGGTACGCTTTTGATGCGACCCAGTCTGGTGTGATCGGTGGTTATGTTGCTATAGGCTATGGTCGCGATGCAGCCGACGTGGCCGTTTACAATCAATTCGGCCCTGCTCTATCGCCTACCTCACAGCAGGTAAGTGTAGTGCTGGGAACGCCCCCCCGCTAAGATCCGCCTGGCTAAACGACCACTCTCGATTGCGCTAATTGTAAGTAAAACAGATTTCACGCCCGCATCGGGCTATACTGAATAGGCATCAAGGCCTCTGGTGAGAGCATATTCAATTTGCTTCCAGGCCAATCTCATCGTCGCCGTGCACGCCCAGTTCGGGCCGGGAGTCACGATCATGTCGAAGATTCAGCGCAGTAATAAGGAATCCAAAAAGCAATCCACCCTCACCGCCAAGGAAAAAAAGACAGCAAAACGAGACAAGAAGAAAGCCGGCGGGCACGTTCCCTTCGTCGTCAAGGACACCTGAGACCAACCGGAATCTTCGATCCAAGCTGAAGCATCACGCGCGGAAGTTATTCTTATCACCTCAAGTAGATCGCCCATGTAGCAGTTTTTTTTGACGCGTTTGCTCCAGAGCCGTGTCATGTATCTGCTTACTATTGTCGGTAGTTTTTTCACACTTGCTACCGGATTCGCGAATCCCACTCCACTGGAACAGCACTCCGTGACACCACAAGGCGTGCAGTACCACCCACTATGGACACTGGCGGAACAAAAATGTCTGACGAAAAAAGCGAATATCTACCCAGCACCAAAGCACAGAAGCCAAAGGAAGAGAATATCTCCGAAATCATTCAAAAAAGCAGGGCAGATGGCTCCTGCAGTTCTGGTCGTGTGAACCTGAGAGACCTACTGGTCCAGCGCACAATGGCGCGACACGGCTTTACAGAAGAGCAGGCACTTGCGGTGATTCTGGCATTTGGTGGATCTTGACAGCCCATTTGAGAGGCTGCCAGCGCAACACAGAACGAACCTATTCCCGATCCTTCATTCTACAGGTAAACCGATCAGGCACCTGGAGTCCCTTGCTAAAAAACAGCGAGCTTAAAGAGGCAAAAAAATACATTGAGCACTTTATCGATAGGCGTTATTGGAACCTCCAAAAAAGTCGACGAGCGACGGGTTCCTATCCATCCTGAGCATTTACCGCGGCTGCCAGAAGAACTTCGCCAGCAGTTGGTTTTTGAAACGGGTTATGGTGCACGGTTTGGCATTGCTGATGATGAAATTGCTGACCTGGTGGGTGGGCTCGCGTCACGAGACGAGTTACTGGAAAATATGGAGGCGGTAATTGTTGCGAAGCCTGTACTTGCTGATTTTGAAAAGCTTCGAGAAGGCGGTGTTCTGTGGGGTTACCCCCATTGCACCCAGCAACGAAAGGTTACCCAGGTAGCCATAGACCGAAAACAGACATTGATCGCCTTTGAAGACATGTTTGTATGGGGGCCGGAAGGTCAGGTTGGGAGGCATACCTTCTACAAAAACAATGAGATGGCTGGTTACTGTGCGGTAATTCATGCACTGCAGTTGAAAGGGATTGATGGCCACTACGGTAACCAGCGAAAGGCGTTTATCTTGAGTTTTGGGGCGGTTAGTCGTGGCGCAATTTACGCTCTAAAGGCGCACGGGTTTCGCGATATTACGATCTGCATTCAACGGCCCGATTATGAAGTCCGCGAAGAAGTGCTCGATTGTCATTATGTGACACTGAGGATAGGCGGCCCGGACGAGGCGCGAATGGTAGTCGTTGAGCATGACGGCACACATAGGCCTCTGACTGACATGATCAGCGAAGCAGGTATTATTATTAATGGTGCCTTTCAAGACACCAATAATCCCATTGATTTTGTAATCGAAGAAGAAAAGGCCTGCCTGAAACCTGGTTGCCTGATAATTGATGTCAGCTGCGACGAGGGTATGGGCTTTTACTTTGCCAAGCCTACTTCCTTCAAGGAACCCATGTTTCAAGTTGAAAAAGTGGATTACTACGCTGTAGATCACACACCGAGCTACTTCTGGGAAAGTGCCTCACGATCCATTTCGGCCGCGTTGATTGTTCATTTACCCACCATTGCAAGCGGGCCTGAAGAATGGCAGAAAAATGAAACCATTCGCCGGGCGATCAATATTGATAAAGGTGTCGTTCAAAAACCAGATATTCTGGCATTTCAACACCGGCATTTGGATTATCCGCACGCGGCCATTTAGTGAAGCTGGGCTACATGAAATAGAGGGGTGTAGCGCTTAGCCGGTGTGCCTAGAACGGTATATCATCATCCTCAAAATCCGAAGGGGTCGGGAAGTGCGGCGCTGATGACGGGTCTTCTGCTGTTTGTGATGGCTGATTTTCCAGGGTAGTGATTTTCCAACCCTGGAGGTTATTGAAATACCGCCCGTTGTACTCCCTGCCTCGAATATCAAATGTGACCGTTACTTCCTGCCCTGGACTAAGAGAATCCAGTAAGGCCGCTTTATCCTGAACAAATTCGAGATTGATCTCCTGGGGGTATTTCCCATCCTCAACAACGACCACCATTTCCCGTTTGGTAAACCCGCTATCGAATGTTTTCGCATCCTGGATTAGCTTTATCTTGCCAGTTAGTTCGTATGCCACTAAATCGTCTCCTCTGAATCAAATATGTCTGGTTGATAACACTACGGTCTATTTTGCTGTGCCTTGGCCAACAATTGGTCCAACTGGTTAGCAAACTGCTGTTTGTCCTGATTGTTCAAGGGTGGCGGCCCGCCCGACTGTATGCCGCTGGAGCGCATGGTATCCATAAAATCGCGCATATTCAGCCGCGGTTTTATGTTGTCAGCGGTCAGGCGTTCGCCGCGAGCGCTGAGTACGTGAGCACCCTTTTCAATTACTTCAGCCGCCAGCGGGATATCCCCTGTGATTACCAGGTCACCGGGCCTGCTCAATTTGACAATTTCGTCATCGGCCACGTCAAAACCCGAGCTTACCTGCAACATGCGAATATTGGCGTGGGGGGGAACTGGCAGTGCATGGTTTGCCACCAGGGTGAGTTTCAACCCTGTCCGCTGAGCAGCACGGAACAGAATGTCCTTGATCACTCCCGGGCAGGCGTCGGCATCTACCCAAATATCCACGTACTGTCCCCCATCCCTATAGTCGTGTCGGTTCACTATTGTACTCGATGAATGCGGCGCGGGGTTTATTATGGTTCGTCGCCTGGTGAGACGTTGGCAGGTTTCCAGGTATTCACTGAGGTAAGCTGTCGATACCCGAAGTCGAGTATTGTCCAATTTCCTGCAGGTATACGGCCTTCTCGCCTGCGCTCAAAAACGAGCCAGTAAAGCTGTTTTTTGCCAGTTGGATAAGCTCGTCTCGAGTCAAGTCGAGGGCATCGATAAGGGCATGGTAATTGTCGTTCACGTAGCCGCCAAAATAGGATGGGTCGTCTGAGTTGACGGTCACCTGAAGGCCCAGTGCCAGCATGTCCTTGATGGGGTGATCAGTCATGTTGTGGATTACGCAGAGCTTGAGGTTGGATAGCGGGCAAAGGGTCAGTGTCATTTTCTGCTCTGCTATGCGCCGCAGTAACACCGGACTCTCTATTGCACGGTTTCCGTGATCCAGCCGGTCGATTTTCAGTAAATCCAGGGCTTCTTCGATATAAGCGGGTGGGCCTTCTTCCCCGGCATGTGCCACTCTCAGCAAGCCGAGGTCGCCGGCGGCAGCGAATACATTTGCGAATTTTGCAGGGGGGTGACCAATCTCGGAGGAGTCCAGTCCTACGCCGTCGATCAAATCCAGGTGGGCTTTGGCTTGTTCAAGGGTGGCGAAGGCGTCACTTTCGCTAAGATGGCGCAGGAAACACATAATCAGTTTATAGGAAATGCCGTACTGTGCTTTCGCGTCTGCCAGCGCTTTGCTGATTCCTGTAATGACTGTGGCGAATGAAATTCCCCGCTCGGTATGCCCCTGGGGATCAAAGAATACCTCAACGTGGCGTACCGTATCCGCGTGGGCCCTTCGCAGGTAGGCCATGGTCAGGTCATAAAAGTCCTGTTCCGTTTGCAGCACGCTCATCCCGGTATAGTAAACGTCCAGAAACTCCTGAAGATTACTGAAGTTGTAGGCGTTATGAATGTCCTGCACGCTGGCATAGGGTAGTGCAATACGGTTGCGTGCAGCGAGTGCAAACATTTGCTCTGGCTCCAGGCTGCCTTCAAGGTGGAGATGTAGTTCGGCCTTGGGTAGGCCGACTACGAAGTCGTGTAGGTCATGCATGGTAGTGGCTTGCCTCCAATGGCGTGAAAAGGGACTGATAAGTTAATGCATTCTTGCACAAAAAATGGCTGCCAGGAGCAAATCAGGTCTACCGGACCGGGTCAAAGTGGTGCCCGTCCATCTACTTCTGGCCGCTCGAGCACCGCTGCTGCCTATCACACGGAAACGTTAGGGATTGAAGCCCTCCCTATGTGAGAACTCGATGCCGGTGCGCAAGGCATCGCGGGAGTAACTACCCGAGGGTTCGCTGAAGTCGCCTTCACGCCCATGCCGCATAGGCCTGCATGCGTCGGGCCTCAAAATACTGTTGCTCCGGGGTAAGGGCGTCCCATTCCTGTTGAGATGCAAGTTATATCGCGTGTCCCCCTGTTATTATAGGCAGGCACAACGATTACGTTGACTGTAACTTTCCCAAGTCAGCGCGCGAATGCTACTTTAGCTTCCCCCGTTGCAGGTGATAAGACATCCTCCGGAAACTGATTGTATCCAAATGCGTGATAAATGCCGGGGCGCCTACTACCAGCGGTACGGCTGAGTGATGGATTCCGGAGTTACAGCTGTTATCATCCTTTTATTGGCCAGAACTGAATGGCGCGATATTTAGCAATAATGAATACATGTATTAAAAGGGTTACATCAATGCATAAGCGACTCAACTATCTTGGTGCACTGACGGTGTTCGCAATTTTTATTGCATCATCAAGCACTTTAGCTGCGGACGCGGCAGCACAGAGCAGTAAGGCATCAACCGGACCTTATGGCGTTGGCGTAACGCCTGCCGTTTATCTCGTGAACTTTATGCTCATGTACATTGCGAGCCCCGACACAGCCGCCAAAATGCCAGCATTCAGGGCGCCTGTGCCGGTATCGCTCGCCGACTGTCTTCATCAAAACCCCCAAGGCTGCCCGTATTCTGACTTCGCAACTTCATTCGACGATCAGCCTTTCAGGGATATAGCCGTTCAAGGCAAAACTTGCGCCTTGCCAACAGAATGCAGGACGAGCTTTAAATACGAAAGACTGGCCCCGCGTGTGGTCAAACACGCCAGGCAGATCAACAAAGCCCTGGGAATGCGGCGGGCTAATTGGATCGCACAAAAAGTCGGTATCGACAAGAGTATGATCCTGACCGATGAGCAATGGGAATGCACAAGAGGTGTGCCGCCGTGGCCTGCGGATGCGGATAAGAAGATCATCAGTGTCTGCGTGAATAATCTCACCAATTCGAACGGGAACACCAATATTCCGCTGTCGAGTCATGGTTTGGCCATCACCAGGGCGGATTTCGAAAGCGGGGTCAGCGGTCCCGATCTTCAGCGGGGGGGCGATGTCCAAAGCCTTTGTGCCCCTGAAGCTCCCTGCCTCGTGTTTAATGATCTGTTTGGCGGACCGTTGGAGCGAATCGCACTCGCCTGTGGTTGGGAGGACAAGCTGATCAGCCTGTTCGAGTTGAAGTCGTTTCAGCGAGTTATTGCCGATGGAAGCGCTTGTCAGGAGTTTAGTGGCACACCGACCAATGAGTGCCTGGTGGAGCCTGTCTGCCCATAGTCCCGGTATTGACGCCGAGCGGGATATTCGCGGTTTTTCGGTGAAGTTCTACACCGAAGAGGGTAACTGGGACATGGTGGGCAACAACACGCCGGTCTTCTTCATGAAAGACCCACTACATTCCCTGATCTCAACCATGCGGAGAAACGTGATCCGCGCACCAATATGCGCAGTGCACAAAACAATTGGGATTTCTGGACATTGTTGCCTGAAGCCTTGCACCAGGTAACAGTCCTGATGAGCGACAGAGGTCTCCCCTGAACCGATCGGCATATGCATGGGTTCGGTAGCCATACGTTCAGCTTTATCAATGCTGCCAATGAGCGTTTCTGGGTAAAGTTTCACTCGGAGTCCCAGCAAGGCATCGAAAATCTAACTGATGAAGAAGCGACTGAATCGGTCTGAGTTGGCGGGCATTTCCGGCCTGTTTGGGGAAGCCCACACCTTGATTGTTAAAGGTTGATGGGCGTCTGCCCTCAGGATGGGTGCGTTTGCTGAGTAGGTGGGCGACTGTCAGACATCAACTGGTCCAATATTTCCTGGGCCTGCTCCGGCGCGTCGAGGTCGCGGACCTCTATCATCTCGCAACCGTCACGAACCATTTCGCCTATCGAGCTGGGGTAGTGTCGGCAATCCTCGGGGCGGTCCTGATAAATCCGGCAGGCGTATTTATCAGTACTGCTGGTTGCGTCAGCAGGCAGCAGTTCCAGCCACGGGCAACGTGTGAGTTGTTGGCCGGTGTCCGGATCCATCCAGATTTTCCCATCCACCACATATTCTGCGATTTCAGGATTGAAGGTTTCCCAGGCGGCAACTTCATCAGCGCTGGCGGATAAACCGCCATCACTATAGAGAAGACAGCACTTTCCGCACTGCGTACATTCTTTCATCGCGGTGATTTTCGCTGGAGTGCGAGTGGAATCCCAGGTTTAACTCGCCCGGCGATTACCACCACCTGAGTGGGCTCTTGCCCCTCCAGACCGGTTGCCGCCTCCGGGTCTGCCACCGGCAGAGGGGGCGCGTTGTCTGCCTCGGCCATTGCCTGCACGGCCGCCCCTGTCGCCAGAATTATTACGGCCATTGCGTCCATTCTGGATAGGTTCTGCTTTGATAAGGGGATTGACGTCATAGCCCGGCAGGTTAACCTTTTCGATGTCCGAACCAAGCAGTTTCTCGATATCCCTGAGCAGCTTGAGTTCGTCGACACATACCAGCGAGATGGCGTTACCTTGCTGTCCTGCACGTGCTGTGCGCCCGATGCGGTGCACATAATCTTCGGCGACATTAGGTAGCTCGAAATTAACCACGTGGGGCAGTTTTTCGATGTCAATACCGCGGGCAGCGATGTCGGTCGCGACCAGTACCCTGACACGGCCGGCTTTGAAGTCTGCCAGGGCCTTGGTTCTGGCGCCCTGTGACTTGTTGCCGTGGATCGCGGCAGCGGTGATACCATCTGTTCCAAGCTGCTCAGCCAGTTTGTTGGCCACGTGCTTTGTTCTGGTAAAAACCAGAACCTGCTGCCAGTCCTCTTCACCGATTTTGTGAGATAGCAGTTCGCGTTTACGTTTCTTGTCGACGGGATAGACTATCTGGCTTACCAATTCGACTGCGGAATTTTGCGGCGTCACCTGTATTTCCGATGGCTGACGCAAAAACTCCGCAGCCAGTGATTTGATTTCCTGAGAGAATGTGGCCGAAAATAACAAGGTCTGGCGTTGCTTGGGAATTACAGCCAGTATCTTGCGGATATCCCTGATGAACCCCATATCCAGCATCCGATCCGCTTCGTCCAGAATCAGTATTTCTACCTCGGCCAGGTTGATGCTGCGCTGTTGCACGTGGTCGAGCAGGCGGCCCGGCGTGGCGACTACAATGTCTACACCTTTAATAAGTTTCTGTTTCTGCGGATTAATACTGACGCCCCCGAAAATCACAGCCGACCGGAACGGCAGGTAGCGTCCATAATCGCGCACGCTTTCATGAACCTGGGCTGCAAGCTCACGGGTAGGAGTAAGTACCAATACCCGGGGGAGGCGTTTCCGGCCTTCGCTGTGGGTCTGTTGTAGCCGCTGAAGAACCGGCAGGGTGAATCCCGCCGTTTTACCTGTACCTGTCTGGGCACCGGCTAATACGTCTTTGCCCTCCAGTATCAGAGGGATGGCTTGTTGCTGGATTGGGGTCGCTTCTTCGTAACCCTGTTTTTCGACAGCACTTAGCAATTCGGCTGTGAGGCCAAGATCTTTAAATAACATTTGTGTTTTTGCTCCTGATTCTCTCTAAGAGAGCGCCTGACCAGAACGCGTTATAGCAATGTGTGCTCGCGATTGGTTCGATCCAGGACTGGAATATATGATGCGATCAACACTCACTGAATGTGAGCATGAGGTAAGGTGCAGACCGAAGTGCACCGATGCGGGGCGCACTATACCAGAGAATGACCCGAGATAGGGCTTTAAATAGTGCAGATAAATTACGTCGCCCGCAGCACTGCCTTCATTCCAGGGCGAATGTCGTTATTGCCAATCTGCTGATATTATTGACGAGGTACTGAATTGCCCACCACAACAGGGAGATATAACGATGAGGCCAGCAGGTAGGGCGGAGCTCGATTCGCTGTACTTTGACTACCCAGAATACGAATGGGAACGCCCCTGTGAGCTCGACGGCAAGACGCCTCTGCACCCGGTAGTGATCGCGGGTGCCGGGCCTGTAGGCCTGACGGCTGCGGTTGCGCTGGCCCGCAGAGGCATCGCTTCGGTGCTACTCGAGAAGAAAAATACGCTCAATGACGGCAGTCGGGCAATTTGCGTCTCAAGATACAGCTATGAAACTCTGCAACAGTTGGGCCTGCATGAGCCATTTGTCGCGAAGGGACTGGGCTGGACCCACGGGCAGTGTTACTACCGGGGTGAGACGGTTCACCGATTTGAGATGCCGCACTCCGAGCAGGAACGTTTTCTGCCCATGTACAATATTCAACAGCAATATATCGAGCAATTTCTGATGGACAAGGCGTCCGAATATCCCGATCTGATCGATTTGCGCTGGCAAAGTGAAGTGACAGGACTGCAAAGTAGCGACCAGGGAGTTGAGCTTAACGTGCGCTGCCCTGGCGGTGAGTATTCACTGCGGGCCCAGTACCTGCTTGCCGCGGATGGCGGCAAGAGTCCAACACGAAAAATGCTCGACTTGCGCTTGAACGGCGAGAATCTGCCGGGCAACTACGTGATCGCGGATATTCGCATGGAGCATGACTTTCCCACAGAGCGGCGCTCCTTTTTTGAATCTGCAGCAAATCCCAACGCCACGATTCTGGTACACAAGGAGCCAGACAACATCTGGCGAATAGACTGGCAGATTCTGGATTCCGAGGATCCGGATGCCGCCATTGAAGAGGGGACCATAAGGCAGCGGGTGCAGGCGATTCTTGCGATGATCGGGCATGACGGGCCCTGGGAACTGGAGTGGTGGAGCATGTACACGGCCAATACGCTTTGTTTGGATGATTACAGGCACGGTCGGGTATTGTTTATCGGTGATGCCGCGCACATTGTCCCCATTTTTGGTGTGAGAGGCTTGAACAATGGTTTCGCCGATGCGGTCAACGTCGCCTGGAAGCTCGCCTATGTGCTTGATGGAGGCGCTGATGAAAAGCTGCTCGATAGCTATACACAGGAAAGACGCGGCGCCACTTTGGACGTATTTCTCAATGCAGGTAAGAGCTCGCGCTTTATGACGCCGCCAAGCCGAGGTTATGCACTTATGCGAAAGGCGGTTCTGGAGCTGTCTCTGAGCGAAGAGTTCACGCGACCCTTTGCCGACCCAAGGCAGGTACTTCCCTACACCTATAAAGAGAGTCCCCTTACCATCGAGCATGCCCAGGAACAGGCATTTGCGGGTGGTTGTCCCGCTGGCTCCGCCGCAATAAATCGCCGACTCTCCACTGGTGACTTTTTGTTGGACCACCTTGGTTCAGGTTTTACCGGTTTGTATTTTACCACGCAGGATGCTGTTCCCGATGCGGTACTGGATCTGTTTAGCGAACTGGGCGCGAGTGACACACACTTTAAACCGGTGGTCGTATCCCGCAATGAACTGCCCCAGGGCGGGTACGAATTCCTCCTGGATGCACAAAACAGCATTTTCAGCGGCTATGCCGCACAGGATGACACATTTTATCTACTGCGCCCCGATCGTCATATCGCTGCGCGATGGTGTACTACTGAGTCCAGGCAAGTAACACGCGCGCTGCGAATCGCATTGGGAGAAATCAAGTGAAGGCTAGAACTTTGGATTTTCAGGGTATGGAAATAGTTTACGAATTACTGGCGAACACCATCGACGAAGTTGGCAAAGACAAGGAGGCCCTGTTCCTGAGCAAACTTTGTCTGATGCTGGCGCACGAGATTCCCGACATTTCAAAAATAGAGGCCGCGGTCGCCGTGGCCAGGCAGATAGAGCAGGGCACAATGTGACAGATCTCGGGCCTCACCACGTAGAACTGCGATCGTGGACTGCGCCGGCACCCTTCGAAAAACTGTTGAATATGGAAATCCTGCTGGCAGAAAATGGTGCAGCACATCTGTCCATGCCGTTCCACTACGACTACTGCCAGGGCGCCGGCCTCATGCACGGCGGGGCAATACTGTCATTGGCCGATACAGCACTCGCCATGGCAGTGAAAACCATTCTTCCAGTGGGCACACACTTTGGCACAATCGCCATTAGTGCGGACTACAAGGCCCCGGTACTCTGTGGAATAATTGACGCACGCGCAGATATACTTTCCTGTCAGGCTTCGATTATCGAAGGGGGCGCCCGCGTTGCTGATCATGCCGGAAAGTGCGTTGCGGAATTTCGTGCAACGTTCAAAATAGCCCGATCAGAAAACCTGGACCATCTTGTTTTCAACCCAGAAGATAGATGCTGACAAGCGACTCCCCGCTTGGAGGTCCGAGGGCGCTTCATCTCTAGCGCACACTAATTGCCTTGCCTCCCCAGGGGGTTACAGTATCGCCAAAAGCGGCCTGAAAACTCGCCGGCAACTCCTCGGTCATATCCAGCGTCGCAGCCAGACGGCCCATGCCAACATAGAGGGCCAGGTGTAAAAGAAATTCCATCGTTTGCGCTTCGTCTAAATGCTCACGCAGTTTCACCGGCGGTCATGGCCACCAAATCCTTGTCCCAATCCTCTACAGGCATTTTGCTAATACGGCTCATAAGTCGATTCTCCCAGTTGCGTGAACTCTGTGCCTAGCATATACCATTGCCGGTACTGCCTCTGCTGATCTGTTTATATGACCGTTACTAGAGCACTCTTCGAGTGTTGCTGCTAGACTGCTGGAAAATGGCCAAAACGAGTGACGATATATGGATTTCGGAATTGCACTAGCTACTACCACCGACTCCTGGCGCTGGGTAAAACGCGCAGAAGAGTTGGGTTTCAGCCACGCCTGGTTTTATGACACGCAACTACTCAATCCCGACGTGTTTATCGGCATGACACAGGCTGCCATGAATACAGATAAAATTCGTCTTGGCACTGGCGTACTCATTCCCAGCAATCGTATAGAACCGGTAGCAGCCAACGCCTACGCCAGCCTGAACAAAATTGCCCCCGGGCGGATTGATTTTGGCGTGGGTACAGGTTTCACAGGGCGTCGTACCATGGGGCTTGGTGCCATCACCCTGAGTCGCTTCGAGACCTATATTGAACGGGTACAGGCATTACTGCGCGGCGAGACCATCACCTGGGATTTCGAGGGCAAGGAACGCGCGATCCGTTTTCTCAATCCGGATTACGGTCTGATTAATCTCACAGATGATATTCCCCTGCATATCTCCGGGTTCGGCCCGAAGAGTCGCGCGCTGGCAGCAAAATTCGGCGCTGGTTGGATTAACTTTACCGGTCAACCCGAGATGGCCATTGGTGATCTGCAAGGTATGCAGGAGAGCTGGGCGGATGCCGGCAACAGCAACGAACTGTATAGCAGCCTGTTTGTGCTGGGGTGTGTGCTGGAGGAAGGTGAGAGTATTTTCAGCGAACGTTCCCTGGCACAGGCCGGCCCATGGGCGACAGTGTTTTTACACAATCTGGTGGAGACTACACAACCCAATGAGATGAAGTCTCAGTTGCCCGCCGCCCTGAATACTGCGCTCGAAGCCTATCGCGAGACCTACCTCAGCTACCCTGAGGCTGAGCGGCACCTGTTCAATCACCGCGGCCACTTGATGAAGTTGCGCGAGGACGATGGCGCTGTGCTGAATGCTGAAGTCATGGCGGCCCTGTGTGGTTTTGCTGCTACAGAGCAACAACTTGTTACCCACATAAAATCGCTTGAGGCAGCCGGCTACTCCCAGTTTACTGTGCAACTCGTAGAAGGGCAGGAAGACGCACTGGAAGATTGGGCGCGGGTGATGAACAAGGTTTGAGATGAGGGGCCCGCAAGGGCTCCAATCTTACAGCAGTCGATTATGTTGGGCCTGTAGAGCACTGGCGATAGCGGGAGGATATCGTATACTTGTAGGCGGTTCGGCAATAATAAAACGAGGCTGACAATGAGCAATATCGACGAAATCCAGCAGGCAACCAGAAGTATCGATGCCCAATCTCTCGCCAGGGCAGTGGTCGCGGCAAAACGTGGCGACCGTGCCGGGCAACAACAGATAGCGGGGGCTCTTGCTTGGGTCGCCTACTCCTGTCCCGATGCCGCAACTGCCGTGTACGACAACATCACCAGCGCCTGGCTGGGCAGCGGTGACACTCCCACGATCCCCACCGGGTTGCCGGAAGCGCCAATAGAAGACAGTTTCTGGAAGGCGTTCTGGGGTGTGGTTGAAGGCCCGGAGGAGGGCTATGACGCGCTGACGATTACCGTCGCTGTCGCCGCACTGGCGAATGCCTTACATCCCGATTTTGAACAGATCGCAGAAAACCACGCCCGTCACCACCCGGGGGCGGCAATATCGGTGAACAGCCCGGTTCCCGGCCATACCGATATTGAGGCTCTGGCCCTGTGTCCCGATGGCAGCCTGGGGCGATCCCTGTACAATATGATTATAGAAAATGGCTATGACCCCGAGGTACTGGATCGGGAAGAGATCATGCTGTCAGCCTTACCGCATTCCCTGCACTACCTGAACGCACGCATACTGCAAATGCACGATGTATGGCACCTGGTGGCAGGTTATGAAACCACCTCCTCCAATGAGATAGCCATCTCAGCGTTTCAGCTGGCGCAGTTCGGCCATAACTACTCAGCCATGTTCCTGGCAGTGGGTATGGCTATGGCGGTTACCAAAGAGCCCAGAGGCTTTGCCATACTGATGCAGATCATCACCGAGGCGTGGCGCCACGGCCGTGAAGCGCCAGCGATGATGGACATCGAGTGGGAGAAGGAGTGGAACAACTCCCTGCCGGATATTCGCGCCACCCACAACATCCCCCTTTACCACAGCGTGTTTCCGACGGACCTGCTGGAATCGATTGAAAACCCCCCGTTCTGGAAGAAACTCTATCTGGGCCTCAAGCTGACCTTGTATCACCTGCGGTTGCGGCAATCCGCTGGCCGACCCTTAATGCAGTGATTAGTACGCGCTTACCCGGCTGCCTGCTACTGTTGCTGGTCTGTGTTCCCGTTTGGTCGGAACCGCAGACTGATCCTTCCGCGATTGTTGGCACCGCGCTGCAATCCCTCGACCAGGCAGACATTGACAACAACTGGTTTTTCACCATGGAGGTGGAACAGGACGGTGAAAACCTGCTGATTCGCAGCGATCCGCGTTTGGAGAAGTACGAAAAGCGGCAGCTGCTCACGGTGAATGGTAGTGTACCCGGCAAAGATCGACTGGACGAGTTTCGCGCGGCTGAGAAAAAGCGCATCGATGATATAGACCCGGGCAAAGAGGGCTACCGCTATCTTGTGGATACCGCCACGCTACAGCTAATCGAGGAAAGCGAGGGATACCAGACGCTGTCGTTCGTGCCGCGGCTGAAGGATCTGGAGGACTCTGGCGATAAAGTGCGCGGCAGTTTGCTGCTCGATACCAGTACCAACCAGATAGAAAAACTCGATATCTATAATACCGAAAATCTGTCCCCCGCCTTCTCTGTGAGCCTGACAACCTTGCGCCTGACTTTTTCCTTCCGGCAGGAGCAGGGCGCTATGCTGCTTGCTACGATGTATTCGCAATTGGAGGGCAAGGCCGGTTTTGTCAAAAGTTTTGCCAGCGAGGTGACCATCGATTTCAATGAGTATCAGCCGGCAGCAGACTGTTCTTCGCCTACCAGCCTTGCTGGCAGTTCACCCCTGTGTTGACCGGCGGCAAAGCTGGCGACGCCTGATTTGACGGCACACCCGAAGTCAACAAATCAAACATGGAGCCTATTAGGGAAGCTGTCTGAATGGATTGTGCACGGCTATTCGATGTCGTAGCGCACTACGACCGCAGGGCTGGCAACGGGGCCATCCAGCTGAATAGTTAGCAACCCGTCGTGTTGTTCTGTACCAACAATCTCTGCGCCTAGCACATCAATGCCGCGCCAGGGCACACCCGGGTCTTCGATGGTAAAGCTGGCCTCCACATCCCCGGCCACAATGGCATAGAGGGCCGTGTCGCTTTGAGTGTAGTGCAGGGCCCGCCCACGGCTGTTGTTAAAACGCTGCCAGGGACGGGTCTGGTAAATGGCCTCACCGTTAATGTCCATCCACCGCCCAAGGCCGAGCAAGGGTACTTGCTGAATGTCTGGAATCTGGCCGTAACTGTCCGGGCCGACGTTAATCAATACATTGCCGTTTTTGGCCACGGTATCCACCAGGTAGGTCACCAGTTCACCTGCAGACAACATGTCGGCACTGGTTTCACGGGCATTGAAGGCAAAAGACGCACCCAGTCCACGGGTGGACTCCCACTTATAGGGAGGGATGCCGGGCAGGCTATCGTATTCGGCGGTCTTGTATCCGATGCGGGACGGATCGTCTTCCAGCGGGTCGGCCTGGTTGGACAGACTCCAGCGGGCCAGAGCCTTGAACAGCCACGTCGCGCCGGGTATTTCGGCGATGTCACCCAGCACATCTACATTGGCCCAGCGGTCATTAACCGTTCCGGCGGGTACCTGGTCGAAATAATACTGGAACATCTCGCCCTGACGGCCCTTGGACGGATAGCCGATATCCGCCCACAAAATATCGGGCTTATAGCGGTCTATGAGCTCAATCATGTGGCCGTACACATAGTCGGCATAGGCCTCACTGGAGGGTGCGCTGCGCATAACGCCACCCACCCAGTCGTTATCGGTAACCAGCTCAAAACTCCAATCCAGGCCGGTGGAGTAGTAGGTGCCAAAATACATGCCCCGGGCGCGTACCGCGGCGGCCAGTTCCCCCACCAGATCCCTGGGTGACCCCCAGTCCTCACGGTTCGGGTTGGCGACCCCACTGGGCCACAGGGTATAACCGTCGTGGTGCTTGGTGACCAGAACCACATATCGGGCACCGGCCTTCTGAAACAATTCGGCCCAGGCTTGCGGGTCCCAGCGTTCATTTATGCGCTGTTCGAAAGGGACTTTGAAGTCCGTGTAAGGTGTATCCCCGTACACTTGTTGGTGATGCTGTGCCGTTTCGCTACCCGGGTAGCTCATAGCATTGAGGTACCACTCCGCATAGGGTAATTCACGCGGTGGCGAATCCGACAGTAGTAACTCCACCAGTTCACCCGGCTGCAATGCCCCGCCGGGTGCAAAGGCCGGCACCGATGCCGGACCCCAGTGAATGAACACGCCAAACTTGGCGTCGTCAAACCACTGCGGCGTGTCTCGCGAGCGCGCCAACACATCCTCCGGGACGGGGTCGGCGCAGGCGGCCAACAACAGGAAGCTTGCAAGCAGTAGAACGTTGCCACGGTTACTAGTGGTCCGGCCAATTTGCATAGGGGTACTCTCTCTATAAATCACGCTTTGCGGCTGCGCAAATCACCAGTCATAACGCAACTCGATGCCGGCTGTGCGGCGCGCATATTTGGATTTAAACTGCATGTAACCGTGGGGGATCAGTACATCGGAATGCGCGAAAATCAGGCTGCTGAAATCCTCATCGAGTGCATTCTTAACGAATACTGAAAGACTGTAACCGCCCTCGCGCTCCAGCGCCGCCAGGCTCAGGTCAACAATGGTATAAGCTTTCTGGATGTTGTTGGGGTCCTGGGAGTTCTGATACAGCACATCATCCTGCCAGCGCACATTGCCTACTGCCAACAGGTCAAAGGGCAAGCCGGGTAAGGACTGCCTGTAATTAGTAGAGAAGGTCAGCTTCCATTTCGGTGTGTAGGGCAGGTCTCCGCCGGACAGATCTTGTGAGCCCCCCGGGCATTCGCCGCGAAATATCTGCCCTTGGCTGCAGTTACCGGCCTCGAAATCATCGATCCTGCCATCGGTGTAGGCGAGGCCACCGGATATATTCCAGTTGTCGTTCACGCGCCCGATGAGATCCAGCTCAACCCCTCGAGTAGAGACGTCACCGGCATTCTGTAACAAAAATTCCGCAGGGAGCTCATCATCGGGATTTTCATCGATGAGTGCCTGGGCCTGAAAGTTCTTATACTCCGCGTAGTACAGTGCCACGTTGAGGATAAGGCGATCGTCCAACCAGGCGCTCTTCAGGCCCAGCTCGTAGGAATCACTTTCTTCCGGTTCGATGGGGTCGGTAACTACCGACACCTCCACATCGAAGGCCGGGCCCTTGTACCCGCTTACATAGGAGGCATACAGCATGGCCGAGTCGTTCACATCCCACTCCACGGCGATCTTCGGTGAGAAGTTGTCCTTGGACACGTCATCACCGCGGGGTGCGTGTGGCAGTGGGAATACAAGGCCGTCACCACCGATTCGTTCGGCCTCGAAATCCAGTTCGTCGCGGGTATAACGCCCGCCAAGGACACCTCTCAAGTCATCCTTGATGTTGTAGGTCATCTCCCCATACAGCGCCATATTCTCGCTGTCGACTTTGACCCTGGAGTCCGAAACGACGGGCGGGAGTATCGGCACAAACAACTCGTGAGATGCCACGGTGCGAGTCTTGTTGTCCTGCGTGAAGTAGAACGCACCCAGCACAAAGTGGCCCCAATCTGCAGTGTTTGAGCTCAGGCGCAACTCCTGGGAAAACTGGTCGACTTCCGTGTGCGGCGGGGAGTCGAGCATCAGGGTCAGCGGGTTGGTGGGGCGATTATCAACGTCTACCGTCTGGGTGTTCTCCCAGTTGCGATACGCGGTTATGGAGGTTACCTCATAAGCGCCCAGCGCCTTGTTCATGGTGAGCGAATTACCCCAGGCGGTGACTTCGTCGCGGGTCTTTTGATTGTTATTGGCGTCAAAATTGTCGTCCGAAGGCACTACCGGCTGCAGTTCCTCCAGCAATGCTTCGCGTTGGTCTGACTCCAGCACCGCACGCACGGTCAGTGCGTTGCACTTGCAGTCGCTGTCGTAGTAATCAGCGCTCCACATCAAATCGAAGTCATCGCGTGGCTGCCAGCTGAGCTTGCCGCGCAGGCTTGTGCTCTCGCCTCCATTCAAACGGGAGCCGTCATACACATTGGTGGCATAGCCATCGTCATCGATCCACATGCCGGTGAGGCGCATGCCCACGGTATCCCCAAGCGGCCCGGAAATGGTCGCACCCAGCCGATATTCGTCCTTTTCAATCGCCGTCGCGGAAAGCGTGCCAGCCCACTCCGGGGTGGGGTCACGGGTAATAATGTGTATCACGCCGCCGGAGGCGTTCTTGCCGTAAAGTGTTCCCTGGGGGCCGCGCAGGACTTCAACTCGCTGCACATCCAGCATGGAGCTGAATGCCATGCCCGAGCGGCTCAGTACCACGCCGTCAATCATGGTGGACACACTGGGCTCAGCGCCAGCACTGAATGCCTGGGTGCCAATGCCGCGAATGTTGAAGGAGGAATCACTGGCGGTAGCCCCGGTCTGGGCATTGAGGCTGGCTATCATCTGCGTCAACTCTGCCGCGTTGACCAGGTGCGCCTCGGCGATCGCTGTGCCGCTCAGCAGCGACACGGCCACAGGTACATCCTGCAGACTGGCCTCGCGGCGGGTGGCGGTAACCACCAACTCTTCCAATACTCCGACACTGTTTGCGCTCGTTGCCGGACTCAGTGTCAGGCCGCAGGGAACCAACAGTGCAAGCACCAGGGAAGTCCGTCGAAAATGCCGGGTATCGGTCATTGCTTAGGTTCTCTTTTCGTTATTTTTATATAGTGCCGGCGCCACCTGCTGGGGCGCCTTTGGGGACCCGTTAGAATCCCGTCATCATCTGTCTGCCAACGAGCTCACTCACTTGACCCTGCATCGATTGTACAACGACTTAACTCGTTGGCAACCCGGATGGTGCCTCATCGGCAACGGGCACAGCATAGCCGTTACCGTTAACTCGCGCGAGAGCCATGACCTTGCAGGGCATTTCGCCAACCGCCCAGCGCACCAGTTTGCTCTTCAATTTCTCGTTTGGCCTGAACAAAAACCGCTCGGCAATACTGCCGTGCCAGGTGCCGGTCATCTTGCGCGCCCAGTCCGGCATCATCGCCATGGAGCCGTGTAAACCCAGCCATGATTCAAGGCGCTGCCGCCGCGTTGTTTCCACATCGCCACTGGTACCCAGAAGAAAGTCCGCAAACTGTCGAGTCTGATCGTTATAGGCCATCAGCGGGCGGCTGCGCTCTACATAGTCCTCCAATTCTGTAACAGTTTCTGGCACCCACTCAGCCCCGCCCATGCGGCCAATCACCGCCTGCTCTTTAAGATACTGATCTTTTTCTTGCCGGCTCAAGGGTCGGCGGTAGCGGTCATACGCCATCATGATGGCCCAGGGAATACAGGTATGTACCCAGGCAAGCAATTCCGGGTCGAGCGCGCGATAGGCAAGGCCATCATCCCGAGTCCCTTTTACGAACCCGTGTATGCGCTTGACCTGCTCAATCACACCGGTAGCGGCCTGAGTATTGCCGAAGGTTGTGCGCAGAACATAGCCCAGTGTATTGCGGGAGCGGGTATAGGGGTCAGTTCGATAGGACGACTGGGTGAATACCCCATGCATGACAGAGGGGTGCAGTACTTCCATAAGAATGGCTGCCACTCCAGCCCCGCCGACGCTGGCAAGGTCCCCGTTGATTTCCCAGGACATACTGTCCGGGCCACCGGACAGCCCCAGGTCACCAGCGGGCCCCCCGTACATGGCCTCCTCGTCGTGGCGGCCCCCCATGAGTTCGAGCTGGGCGATAATGTCGGCTCGGATACGGTTCATTGTGCTCACTCCTGAATGCAGACTTCCACAGTCTGGCCCACCCCGTGACAACTGTCAATTTACGGTCGCCATCCGTTTTGTCAGCTTGATAACTGCCTAGCGAGGAACCAAACCGTCAAAAATAACACTCACAGCACTGTCAACCTGGGCCCTGATTGTCCGTGGGTTGTACCCCTTTGCGCCGCGGGTAAGGCGTTTGGTCAGGGCGGGGAGGGCAAAGATTCCGCCCACGCCGTGGGTCATCAGAAAATAGATCAGGGTCACTGAAACAGGGGCGATTTTGCCCTCATCGCTGAGCCGCATCAGCCAGGCATCTCCGAAGTCGCGCACAGGCTGGATATAGGTGTCAAACAGATAGTCCAGGCGCGGGCCTGGCTGGCTGGCCTCCTGGTTGATAATTTGCAGCAGTGACGGGTGCAACGCGTTCACTTCAATAAAGTAGCCAATAAGCCCTTTCAGCACTACCAGTTCATCGTCGCCGAGGGTCTGCGCCGCGCGCTCCAGGTCGTCCTCCAGACGGCCAAAGCCGTAGTCTACAGCCGCATACCAGAGTTTCTCTTTTGACCCGAAACGCTGGGGAATGAGGTTGTGACTCACTTTCAGGCGACGGGCAATTTCACGTACCGATGTGCCGTCATAGCCATTTTCACCAAACCCCTGCAACACCGCATCCAGCAACACATCATCTGCCACGACAGCGCGCTGCGTCGGCCGCCCCCTTGCTCTGGTCACCATCTGCTTTCACCTCCCCGTTGGCCCTGAAAACGGATTTCCAAGCCTATCTTCAGCCGGAATAATGCAGTGTAGAGTCCCTGATCACGCGCTGACAAGCTAAACCGACGCAGTGCGTCTAAATTGACAGCTGTCATATTGTTAGCCAGACTGAACCATCGGAGCCGGAGACGAAGGGACAGACTTATACACGATCTGGTGATTCAAGGCGGAATGGTTATCGATGGCACGGGCGCACCGGCGCGGCGGGCAGACGTGGCAATTGACGCCGGCATTATCACAGCCGTGGGCAACGACCTTGCCGTTGCGGTTGAAACGATTGACGCCGGAGGACTGCTGGTCACCCCGGGGTGGGTCGATATTCACTCGCATTATGATGGCCAGGCCACATGGGATGAGCAGCTGTCACCTGCGCCCTGGAACGGCGTCACCACCGTCGTTATGGGTAACTGCGGGGTGGGCTTTGCACCGGTGCACGCCGATCAACACGATTTCCTTATCCAGTTGATGGAGGGGGTCGAAGATATTCCCGGCAGCGCCCTGGCGGCAGGCGCACTCGGGTTCTCTACCTCGCGCACCGTTCTCCACCGTGCCAAAAATGGCGAACTGGTGCCGGGTACTAACGCTTCCAGCGATGAAGTACTGGGCATTGGCCGGGTGTTGGGGGAGGTTGGCCATGGCGTTTTTCAGGTGGCGGGTGATTATGTGCCGGAAGACAAGGAGCTGGCCTGGATGAAACAACTGAGCCGGGAAACCGGCCGGCGCGTGTTATTCAGTGTGGTGCAAAGTGCGGACGACCCCGAGCGATGGCGTCGCCTGCTGCGCGCTGCGGAGCTGGACGCGGATGAGGGCGGGCAGCTGACACCGCAATCGCGCCTCGCCCGGTAGGCCTGTTACTGGGTTTTGAAAGCAGTGTGCACCCGTTTATCCTGCATCCGAACTACTGGCCCCTGCAGGCGCTGTCTTTGGCCGAGCGACGAGCAGCCCTTGCCACACCCGAGGTGCGCGGGTCTATCCTGTCAAAACCGCCCAACTACAGCCAGCTTGACGGCGTGGGTGCCAGTATTCCCACCTTTCTGCTGACCCACTGGGCCCGCGATCGCAAGCGGGGTGCACGCATTCCGATCGAGGAGTTGGTGGAGAACCAAACCCGGCGCACGGCGCAGTGCTATGGCTTGTTTGACCGTGGTGTTATCGCGCCCGGCCTGAAGGCCGACATCAATATCATCGACTTTGACGCGCTGCATATTCACGCTCCGCGCCTGGTCTACGACCTGCCGGCTGAGGGCAAACGTTTTGTCCAGGACATCACCGGCTATCACAGTACGATTTGCAGTGGCCAGGTGATTTACCGACATGGCGAAGCCACCGGCAAGTTGCCGGGCAAACTGATTCGCGGCCCTCAAGCAGCACCACAAGCTGCGGCCTCCATAGGCACCTGAATGGCAACTCAAGTGGATTTGCAAAGTATTGTACTGCCTGGCCGCGCCGACGATCCGGGTTTTCACCTCGCTACCTGGCAGGCAGGTGAGGGGGAGATCGAGCGACAGTACGTGGCGTGGTTTCAGCAACCGGGTATTGCCGAAGCGTGCATGGACCAGCAGGTGGAGGCCATCGTGTCGAAAATCCTGCGCACCGCCCCATGTACGGGCTTTCGGGGCGGTATCAACTGGTACCGTAACATAGACCATAACGCGCTGGCCCATCCGACTGTGGGGGGTTGCCCCGCTGGATATACCCTGCCTGATGTTGATGGCCGACCGCGACCCGGCTCTGCGGCCTGAGTTTGCGGCCGATATGCCAGAGTGATGCAGCAACCTGGAAATGCATCTTATTCAAAATGCCGGGCACTGGGTTCAGCGTGAGCAGCCCGCTGTGTTCAACCAACATCTTATTGCCTGGCTGCGACGCCACTTTCTCGGGAAGCGATAACGAGGACTTGAGTGCCGGGACGTGCGTTCAGAGCCCACGCCGTTGTCCTTCGCTGCATCCTGAATAGCAGAGAGCCGTTGGGTGAAACTGGTGAAATCGACTCGTGACCGGCGAAAACTATTTTGCTGAAAAAACTATCAATTCTACTAGCAGTTCCATCTCTTGTTTGCCTCCTGACGGCCTGCGGTAGTGACAATGACAGCGGAGTCCCCAATGTCGAGTTGGCGGATAATGTTCTTATTTTCACTGATCAGGAAATCCCCAATTTCTTCTTCGAGAATGCGATGGTAGTTACTGTCGGGAAATCTTGGGGCAGCATGCACGACGACAGGCTGCCGCATGGCGACCCTGGGGCGACAATGACTCCCCTCCAGCTAATCTGCCAATAAGCCGTGCCATTTGCATGGCGGGGCGTGGCTTGTTAAGGTGCTATAGCGAGAATCGTTCAACCCCTTTTGCATTCCGATACCCCACACCCGTATCATCAGGCTCTCGAGCAGGCATATCACAGCAATTCAGTACGCGGAAAACTGCGCTAGAAAAACTCTGTTCGTGCTGCTGCAGGCAGTGTGTCTGTGCCTGCCATCGGCACTGCCAGCGCAAGCTGCGCAGCCAAACCTGAACGAACTGGAAACGGAAGTGGCGTCGCTGACGCAGCAGCTGGCCGAGGCCACTGCGCGGTTAGCGGAAGCGCGCGGCAGGGCGGATGCCGCTGAGCAAGAGCTGGCAGATACACGGGCTATAGAGGGCAAGGGCATTACCTTTGGGCCGCTCACCATAGGCGGCGCGATGCGGGTCAACTATATTTACGGAGACTACGACAAGGTCGGAAATGCGCCCCAGCGTGGGGGCAACGGCGGCAACGCCGAGCTCGATACCTTTCGTATCAATGCAGCTCTCAAGTACCGGCAGTGGATCGGCCAACTGGAGTACCGGTGGTACGATAGTTACAATTTTATGCATACCGGCTGGCTGGGGTATGCCTTCGACGAATCCAGTCAAATTCAGGTTGGGGTAACACGCGTGCCTTTTGGGCCCGGTCCCTATGGAATCTCTCAGAGTTGGTTTTTCGATCAACATTACTATGTAGGTCTGGCTGATGATCCGGATCTGGGCGTCAAATATCTCACGCAGTGGGGCGATTGGGAGCTGGCGATCGCCTATTTTGTCAGCAGTGAAGCCAACGGGAATGGCGCCAGTGGAGACAGTGCTCGCTACGGTTACGATGCGGTGAAGTGGAAGTTCGCCCTGGAGTCCAATGGGGATGTTGTCGAAGCACCGGCGAACGGCTATGAGGAGCGCAACCAGTTCAACCTGCGGGCGATCTACCAGCTTGAAGATGGGCCAGTTCCCACGGACGTGGGCTTCTCTATGGAGTGGGGTGAGCTTGATGGCAAGCGCGCCGAGGATGGCCACCACTGGGCGTTGTCTGGGCACATGGTTAACACGCTTGGTGATTTCACCCTGGCCACCCAGCTCACCCGCTACGAGTACGACGTTGATGATAACAATCTGGCGGGGGCGCAGCTCATACCACTGGGTGCCTATGACTTCGCCTGGCCAGCGGCGACACGTGGCTGGCTACCCGCGGTTTCCCTGAGCTATCGCATCGACACACCGGGCATTCCCTGGCTGAGCTACATAATGCCTTACCTTGAATACAGCAGTATCGTTAAGGATGACAGTCAGTTTCACAATAGCGAGCTGTTCATTCTCGGCTCCGCCTGGGCCAGTGGCGGTTGGTATATCTACAGTGACCTGGCCTATTCAAATGGCAACCTGTTTATTGGTGACACGGACGACAATTACTCGAATGTCTACCAGGGCGTTGGCGACTTTGGTGCCGATGGCAATAACAAATGGAATTACCGATTCAACCTCAACCTGGGGTACTACTATTAGCGGGTACAGTAAATGACTCACCTGACAGATGAGACCACGGCGCGTGAGCATCTGGCGCTGGCCAGAAAATTCAAGCAAGTAGAACGCGAAGCGCGGGAAAAAGCCGTGCGTAATCGCGACCGGATCGCAGGGTTGCAGATCGAACCCACCGCCTCAGTGGAGAACGATGCTGATGAACGCGAGCCTGGAGATACCAATTGGTCCGGCTATGGCTTTGATGTCCACCCACACGTAACCCTGATCTCTGTGGCCATCCTGATGGTCTTCATTCTCTTGACCCTGATGTTCAAGGACGACGCCAGTGATTTATTCAAGGCAGGATTGGCATTTATCACCAACACGGCAGGCTGGTTCCTGATTCTGGTTACCAACATATTCATTATTGCCGCCGCGTATTTTGCCATGGGAAAATTTGGGGATATTCGCATAGGTGGAAAGGACGCTTTGCCCGAGTTCAGCACACTGGCGTGGTATGCGATGCTGCTGAGTGCGGGTATGGGCATTGGTCTGATGTTCTGGAGCGTAGGCGAGCCGATGTTTCACTTCATCGCCCCCTCGCCGATGTTTGGCGATATCGAGGCCATGACTCCCGAGGCAGCACAAGCGGCGATGGGAGTAACCTACTTCCACTGGGGCCTGCACCCTTGGGCTATTTACGCTATCGTCGGGCTAGGGCTGGCATTTTTTGCCTATAATCGCGGCCTGCCATTAACCATACGCTCGATTTTTTATCCGCTACTGGGTGACAGGATTTACGGGTTCTGGGGCAATCTTATCGATGTGCTGGCTGTGCTGGCCACGCTTGTTGGGCTCGCCACCTCGCTAGGTCTGGGGGTGAAACAAATCAACGCAGGTCTCTTTTTTCTGTTCGATATGCCCATTAGCACCGTTAGCCAGGTGACGCTGATCGCGATTATTACGGGGATAGCGACCCTCTCGGTTATGGCCGGCCTGGACAGTGGGGTGAAGTTTCTCAGCCAGGTCAACATGGGGTTGGCGGCGTTGTTCATGCTGTTTCTGCTGATAGTTGGTCCCACTATTTATATCCTCGGGGGTTTTACCCAGAACCTGGGCTACTATTTCACCATTCTTCCCGAGTTAAGCTTGTGGACAGAGACTTTTCGTGGCACCAACTGGCAGGCTTCCTGGACTGTATTTTATTGGGCGTGGTGGATATCCTGGTCCCCTTTTGTGGGTATGTTCATCGCCCGTATTTCAAAGGGGCGTAGCGTGAGGGAATTTCTCTTTGGGGTGATTGTGATCCCGACCTTGTTATCCTTTGTCTGGATGTCTGTATTCGGTGGCGCCGCCCTGTATGTGCAGTCAGCCGGGATCACCGACGTGGCTGCAGCGGTCAACGAAGACGTGGCCACCGCCATGTTCGTCATGCTCTCCAGCTTTCCCTTTGCCGGGGTATTGTCCTTGGTGGCGGTAGTGCTGGTTACGATCTTCTTTGTAACTTCCTCTGATTCCGGGTCGTTGGTAGTCGATCATCTCACCTCCGGAGGAAAGTTGAACTCACCCACGCCCCAGCGCGTATTCTGGGCATTAATGGAAGGGTTGGTTGCTGCCGTACTGTTGGTAGGTGGCGGTCTTGCGACCTTGCAGGCGGCTTCTGTCAGCACCGGTCTGGTGTTCGCAGCGGTGTTACTGGTTGGAGTGTATGCCCTGTATGTCGGCTTGTCGCAGGAGCTTTACGTGGAGACCGCGGTAGAAAAAGCGCTGAAAAATGCCCACGAAGAGCACGTTCTGCAGGAGGCCGTAACTTCGGCGGTGCAGGAAGGCAGCTGATACGCGCAGTTTAACCGTACCCCTCTAATTTAGGGGTACCGGCCAGTTAGAGCGTGGTTATTTGTAGAAGCAGATGTGAAGCGATTTACGCCTTGGCAGCCAGGGCGGTGATGTTCGAGGTCTCCTGCGGATTCTCGCCACCTATATCTAACAATAAACCGGGTTGGCCTTTGCATGCGGCTATCAGGATATTCTTGTTTTGAGAAAGCAGTAGCCCAATATTTTCTGCATCCTTTTCGCTGATTCCCTCGATTTGCTTTTCGAGAAGCAAACTAAAGTTTTCTGCCAGCTCCAGCATTTTGTCGTGGGCATCAGCATCTTTTTTGGTATCAAACATCGCGTCGTCTCGATCACATTTCCACATTGCTATAACGGCCACAGGTCACCTCAGGTGCGGGTTATTCATTTTCATAAACTGTATATATGTACAGCTAATATGGCAAGTGATTTCTTGCGGGATGAACCACTGCTGAGTAGGGCAGAGTTGATTCCCGGTAGTGAATTACTGCCTCACCCTGCACGGATCAATGTTTCAGCTTGAGGCCGGGGAGCGCCGGCGTACCTGCAGGTAGAGGCCACAGGCGTTGCCGGCGATAATCAGCGCGGCGCCCAACAGCAGCCACAGAGTGACACTCTCGCCGTACAGCCACCAGGCAACCACCATGATCAGCGGCAGTCGCAGGTAGTCCATCGGCATCACTACCGAGGCGTCGGCATTTGATAGCGCGCGGGTCAGGCAATAGTGGGCTGCCAGCGCCGCCACGGCCGCCGCCACCAACCACAACCCGCTCCCTGCCGGCGGCAGGTGTACCTCTGCAGTCAGCAATAACAGCGCCAGTGACATCAGTCCCTGCATCAGGGTCATATAAAACAGTACCAGCAGGAACGCAAAACGATGGCCTTGCAGCAGTTGCGTGAGCTTGCGTGTCACGATCACGGTAATGCCGAAGCCAAAGGCCCCCGCCAGCATCACCAGGCTGGCGAAATTGATCACCGCAGCGCCCGGCCGCAGAATTAGTAGCACGCCGGCGAACCCCAGCAGCAGAGATATCCAGCGTCCACGATTGAGCGCCTCCCCCATGAACAGCGCCGCCAGCAGCGCCGCCCACAACGGCGTAGTGAACTCCAGCGCAAATACTTCCGCCAGTGGCAGGGCGGCGATCGCCACCAACCAGGCGCACTGCCCGGCGAAATGGGGAGCATTTCGCAGCAGATGCCAGCCGGCCAGTTGCGGCTGCAATCCCTGCCAGTTGAGGACGCCGGCGCGAGCCAGCAGCACGACTACAATGGCGCAACCCAGCAGGCTGCGCCAGAACAGGATTTCCACGGTGCCCATAACGGCGGTGAGTTCCCTGCTGGCAATGGCCAACAGAGAAAAGCAGCTCAGCGCCACCAGCATCCAGGAGATCGCCCGGCCGATGGATGTATTAGGTGCCTTGTTCATTGCCGACTACAACTTGCCGCCTGGCAGCTCTGCGAACGCCGGTTGCTGTTGTTGCTCATTCACGCTGACGGTTGTCTCTCCGTCTGTAATTGACCAGTACCAGCATTGCTCTTTTCCTACCTGTTCAGTCAGAGGGGAGATAGTGATGGTCAGTTCCCGGGAGGGATCAACCGTGAAGGGTTCGGGGAGTGGGAACAACACCTGATCCCAGTGGGTGGGCATATCGTTGGGGCCAGTGCCCAGTGTTATTCCCGGGCTCAATACTGCGCTGAACCACCCGCATAGCGCGAATATTGTGGCCTTTCTATCGGGTGTTATCGTGCCGGAAAACACTCTTGGGGTGTTGGACTTACCGATGTGGCGCATATCAAGCGAGCCCAGATGGGCTGTGTTTTTCAGTATACTTTCGGGGTCTAGTGTCAGCAGGTCCGTTTGCTGAAGCGGCACATGTGATATCGGGGCAAAATCAATATCATAGGGTCGCTCACTTAAAAAGGACAAATCGTCTCGTAAGTCCTCGTCGCAGACCAGCCCGGCATGAAGGCTTACCTCTGCAGGAATCATTACACCGTCTTTCGCCAGGTAACGGTCACGTATGGCCAGCAAAGGTTCGAGCATGGCTTCATAAAACAGGCAATGTCCCATCCACTCCGAGACAATGACATCGACTTTTTCTTCCAATTGTAGCGACTGGTGGTCGTCATGATAAAAATCGATATTGTCGAAATTGTTTCGTATTGCAATTTCCTTCGCTGTTTTGATAAAGGGTGAGCGATCGACGGCGATGACCTTTCCGGCGCCTGCTCGCGCTGCAAACATTGCCAAAATTCCGGTGCCGCAACCGAAATCCAGCACAGAGTGTTCAGGCCTGACTACCTCGCGAATAGACTTTGCATACGCATCAGTTCGAACGACATCCTGTAACATCACCTTATGCATCGCCACATCGCGATAGGACATACGATAGCTGGGTGAATTTTGATCATTTTCGTTGTCGCTGCTCATGCCAATCCCGCCATTGCCGGCTATGTCCATCATGACCGGGAAGATATAGTATCAAAAAGGTGTGCCGACAAGTTAAGTCGCGTTTTCGAAGCTTAGTGTGCGATATCACTTGCAATACCTATTACACTGTCACGCTACTGCCGTGTGCTGCCTCATCGTAATAGATGAGAAGGTGGTGATTTTGGGGTGTCGATTTCATCCATTGATATGGCCAAAGGGCTCCGTTTGAACACAATGAAAAATACACGCGATTTTGCGACAAAAATAACCCTCCTCCTTGTTCTTGTTGTCGGCGCGGGGTGCGGCAGTGGCAGTGGCAGTGGAGGAGGATCCCCTGATCCTGAGTTGGGAGCCCTGCAGATTGCCCACACGCTGGAAGGAGGGTCACCCCAGGAAGGCGACCCGAGCCTGCACTCCTTCATTAGCGGCCTGGATAGCTCTGGCAACGTTATTTACGGGCCGTTGCAGCTTCCCTATACCGATGAACACACCGTCGAGGATGTACCGAAAGCAGTAGTGCGCGCCCGGATTGAGCATCGCCTGGCAACAGGCCAGTTGGTTGCCATCGCGGAGGCTCCCGTAGCGGTCCAGGGCAATCAAACAACCCAGGTCCTCGCTGAGGCGGCCGGTGCTCCGAACAGCGTAATGGTGGAGCTGGTCAACGACACCGACAACGCGGGCGGTGACGGGGGGATGTTCGTGCTCTTTGATACGCCCAAGGATACCGGCAGCGTCGAGGGAATCGCGTTGCTGAAGGATTCGGGTGCTGCGAAGGCCAGCGCCACCGGGGTCGCTCTGAGCACATTATGGCCAACCGGGAAAGCCGATCAGCCCACGCTTGTATCACCCTATACCGGAAAGACGCGACCCATCTACTCGTTCACACTGGAGGATGTCGACTCAGGGCGGCTCACCTTTTCCTACGCGACAGCGGCTTCGATCGTCGACGGCAAAGCACCCACTGCGGCGTCGAACATCCGCTACGACAAGCTTGAGATCACCTACCTGAACACCATGAAAAGTGGGGGAGGAAACCTCACAGCGATCGACTTTTTCGCGATTCCACTACAGGTAGAAATTCTGCACTGGGGGGATAGTACACCGGACCCGCTGCAGACCAAGAGCATCTATGCATCCACACCGACAATTCTCAACACCCTCAGGGGGCTCGCCCCCGGTAGCATGGGCCCGGTGTTCAGGAACACCTCGGGTGGCGAGTATCAATTCTCTGTTACCGGGCCACTCGACTTGTCAGCGTTCGCACGCGTCCTTTCACCGAATACGATAGCGGCTGCGGCCAAGAGCGGATCGTCCGCGCCGTACCCGAGCTTCGGCGGCGCCAAAGGTTACCTGGAAAGCCTGGTGGGGAAGACATACACACTTAACGGCGCGCAGTATGGGGGTTACAAGTACAAGGCGACCTTTGCGTCCGATGGGAGCGGAGGCTACACCGTTCACTGCGTGGGCACCACTACCGCTGCGCCGGCGGCACCCTTACCCGCGAATGCGGACGTTACCCTGCACCTGCTGGCAGATCAGCTGGACTTCTTTATCTACGCAACCGTAGCCAACAAGGCGTCGTACAGTGTCGCGGGATTCCCTTTCGTCGATGACAAGGAGAGCACAGCGCAGGACAAGGTGAAATTGGCAAACGCCAGCCCCTACGGCGCCATGGTTGGGGATATCCAGGCAGCGCTGAACTTCGGCTACCTGGGCGGGCGCTTCGATTCGAGCGTCGCCGACAAGACAAAGACGCAGGACATCGACGGCTACTACACAAGTGTCTTGCTGCCGTACGCCTATCCCTATGGCGGAGCCCGGATCAGCAACGACGGGTTCTACAACCCCTATGCTGGCCTGTTCTACTACCTGTCTGACGCGTACGGTCACCCTTACAGCGATCGCCTCGCTGCGGCCAGTCCGCTCTACTCACTGCGCGCCGGCGACAAGGTTCGCATCACGATTCTCAACGATTTCCGCCTCGACACCCCGCTCGTGAAGGTCGCCGGTGCCAATAACACGACGCTCGAACTCTCCTGGCCCACGATAGCCAACGCCACAGGGTACACCCTGGCACTCAGCCCCCAACCGTCTGCCAGCCAGGGGCCATTCAGCCCGCAGACCGGTGCCACTCAATCCCAAACGATCACGGGCCTGACACCGGGGACCTCCTACCTCTTGTCTGTCACGGCGACCGGCAGCAAGAACGGCCAGACCATACAGTCTGCCGCGCTACCGGTTCAGGGAGTGACGGACGCTGATCCCGCATCTGTTTCCGGCGGCGCTGCCGCAGGTGCTGACCTGCCGTCGTTCAAGCTCAGTTTGGGATTGACGCCTAACTTCAGCAGCATGAGCTATCAGTTGAACGGCCAGACCGTGAAGTACACAGAGGATGCCAATGTTGATGCCGTGATCGGAACCAATACGCTGCAGTTGAGCATCCTGGATGCCAATCAGTTGGTCGTCTATAGAGGCACCTACTTCGTCAACCTTGAGGCCGCTTCCGCGGGGTTCTTTGATGTCGCTGCGCCGTTCGCGCTGGAGTACAACCTGACGCCCCTGACCCAGGCCGGACCGCCGAACACGCCGCCCTATCCGCTTGGACCGAACCTGCCCCTCACAATTGGGACCCCATTCACGCCCAAGCCCTACTACCAGTTCTTCGACGTCAAGTTCCCGTAGCCGCGGGGGAGAGTGAATCACAGGGCAGCTAAGCCAAAGCGAGGAAAGCGGCAGCATAACGCTGGGGCGAGGTGACCCTGGGAAGTTAATTTGTCGATACTGCAATGGGAGACCTAACCCCGATCGCATATAATGTAGGGGCGGCGCTCGCGCGCTATTGCTTTGTTCACACGGGGGCAGATTGACAGCCACAGCCAGAGAATCCAACACTCGCTTTTTTTTCCGCTATATCCTGCATCACAAGCGGGCGTACGGGTGGGGCATCGTGTTTATATTTCTCACCAACTGGCTGGCAGTATCGATCCCCTTGTACCTCGGTGAGAGTATCGATCTGCTCAGCAGCGATGCGCTAGTACAGCAGCAGGAAGCATTGATGCGTAGCATTGGCGCGGTGGTGCTATTCGCCTTGCTGATGGTGTTTACCCGCACCGTGTCTCGCATTCTGTTCTTTAATCCCGGGCGCGCTATCGAACGAGAGCTGAAGGACGATGCCTTTGCCAAGCTCACTAGAATGCAACCGGCGTTCTATCGGGAACACGAAACCGGCACCCTGATTTCCATCGTTAATAACGACATCAATGGTGTGCGGGCGCTGGCGGGCATTGTCATGCTGCAGGTGTTTAACATTCTTTTTGCGCTGTCGCTGACGCCGCTGAAGATGTACCAGATTTCGCCCAGCCTTACCCTGTATTGCATTTTCCCGGTGGTGGTCACCTTTGCCGTTGCTCACAAGGGGATTGCCTTTATGCGGCGGATGATGCGGATACGCATGGTAGAGCTACAGCAAATGTCATCCACCACGGTGGGTTTTCTCTCCGGCATTGAAGTAATCAAGTCCAACCATATTCAGCGTTGGGCCGAGGCAGCGTTTGACCGGGAAAACGGCAAAATATTGGACCGTTCCCTGCGCCTCACCCTGGTGCGCACCGTGGTATTGCCGGTTATTGCGTACACCGACCGCCTGTTGAAGGTGTTGATACTGGCGGTGGGCGGCGGCTACCTGATTCAGGCTGAATTGTCGCTGGGCGATCTCACCGCACTGCTCTCCTACGCCGCACTGCTGGCCATGCCCTTTATCTCTTTGGGTATGGTCTTTTCTGCCTGGCAAACCGGTATTGTGTCACTGGAGAGCATGCGTCGCATTCTCGATCAGCCCGAGCACCAACAGGACCAGAGGCACCTGCCGTTGGAAAAACGCGAGGACCTGTTTTCCCACCACCTTCGCATTAAAGCCCTCAGCTACACTTACCCCGGCGCTGATACCCCTGCCTTGAGCGACATCAGCTTTGATATCAAGCCGGGGCAAATGGTGGGCATACTCGGTAAAGTGGGGTCGGGTAAAACGACATTGGTGAATTGCCTGAACGGCTACCTTGAGATTGCCCCCGGTTGCATTTTCATTGACGGTATCGACATCACCACGCTGTCACGACAGGATCTGCGCAGCGCGGTGCGAACCATTACCCAGGACCCGTTTTTGTTTTCCGATACGGTGGGTGAGAATATTCAGTTTGGTGCCGGCGAACTGACCGACCCATTGCCACTGGAACAGGCGCTATACCAGAGCGATATGCTGGATGAGGTGCGCCAGTTCCCGGAGCAGGAAAGCACTCTCGTAGGCGAAAAGGGTATACTTTTGTCTGGCGGGCAGAAGCAGCGCCTGAGCTTGTCCCGCGGGCTGTACACTCCGTGCAAATTGATGGTTCTGGATAATGTGTTATCCGCCGTCGACAACGAAACCGAGCGCTTCCTGCTAGACCAGATATTCAACCACTCCCGCAGTGCCGCCACCTTGATTATCTCTCACCGCGCTACCGTGCTGGAAAGGGTCGACACCATACTCGTCTTGAATGCGGGCCGAATCGTGGCGGTGGGTACTCACGCGGAATTACTGCAAAGTTCTGAGGAATATCGACACACCTGGCAATTACAGCAACATGACAATGAGGCCGGGGCATGAAAACCACCACGGCAGGTCAAAAAATACGCTGGGGTGTAGTGCAGCGTTTTCTCGGGCACTTCAGGCCCTACCGCAGTCAGGTTATTCTTGGGCTCAGCCTGATACCGGTTTCTGTGACCTTCGCCATTCTGTTCCCCTGGATGATCATGCGCATCATCGACCACCAACTGGTGCCCATGCAAAGCCAGGGCCTGCTGTTCTGGTGCCTGGCGCTCGCCGGTGTGTTGGTGGGCAATTTCCTGGCGGATGCGGTGTTCAACTATTCACTGCAGTCGGCGGCGCAGTACGCTATTCGTGATATTCGCGCTGAAATGTTCAACCGCGTGCTACATTTTCCCCGGCGCTACTTCGACAAGACTCCCATGGGTGTCACTCTCACACGCCTGACCAGTGATCTGGAAGCCATCAGCGAATCCTTTACCCAGGGGTTGCTGAGCATGATCCGGGATGTATTGATAACGGTTGCGCTGTTGGTGTTCCTGCTGTTCATCAATTGGCAGCTCACGCTGGTGTTGTTACTAATTGGTCCGCTGATTTACTACATTACCGAATTGCTCAGGCGCCGTCTGCGCGATACTTACCTGCGCGCGCGTGTAGTGTTGTCCGAGGGCACGGGTTACTTGCAGGAATGCCTGAGTGGTATCAAGACCGTGCAGCTATACAACGCAGAGCTCGCTGTACAAAAACGCTATGCGACTTACACCGAGGAATTTCGCGAGGCGCAGTCGGAATCGAACCTGTACGATTCTGCCCTGTACTCCATTATTGAAGGCATTACCATGGTCAGCATGGGCCTCATCATCTGGTGGGGCTCGAAGGAGATATTGGCGGCCACAATCTCCCTGGGGGTGCTGGTCGGCTTTATTAACACGCTGGACAAGATCTTCGTGCCCATCCGGGATTTTACCTCACAGATGGCGTCCATACAGCGTGCCTTTGCCGCTTTCGACCATATTGAAGAGATTTACGAGGAAGAAACGGAACACGAAAGTAGCGACGGCGGGCAGCAGCTGAGTGCTGCGCAGCGTGCGCAACTGGGCAGCTTTGAGTCGCTGGTATTTGACGATGTCTGGTTCCGGTATAACGCTAATGGGCCCTGGGTATTGCAGGGTGTGTCTTTCTGTCTGAACAAGGGCAGCAAAATTGCCCTGGTAGGCAGCACGGGCTCCGGCAAGTCTACGATTCTGCGACTGCTCACCAAAACCTATGTCAACTATGAAGGCTCCATTCAACTCAACGGTATTGAGTTGGACCAGATTCCCAAGGCCGAGGTGGGAAAATTCTTTTCCCTGATGCAGCAGGAGGTGTTTCTGTTCAACGAAAGCATTGCCTTCAATATTGGACTGGAGCGCGAATCTTCCAACCCGAACTTTGTCACAGATGCTGCGAAATATGTGTACGCCGACGAATTTATCGAGCGCCTGCCGGGTAAATACGATTTCGTGTTGCAGGGAAATGGCGGTAACCTGTCCGCTGGCCAGGGCCAGCTGATCGCCTTCGCGCGGGCCATTGCCAGTGGCAGCGAGGTGGTGATGCTGGACGAGGCCACCAGCTCGGTGGATTCAGTAACGGAGCAGCTGATTCAGAAAGCCATTGACCATGTATTTGATGAAAAAACTGTCATCGCTATCGCCCACCGGCTGAGCACCATCCAACATTCGGATGAAATTCTGGTGCTGGATGGCGGGGCGATTATTGAGCGTGGTACCCATGGCGTGCTGATGGCGAAAGTCGGGTTTTACGCTAACCTTGTTCAGCAACTTGATTCGGCAAGGGCGTAGGGCGGTTGCTTGAGAACAGCGGCTCGCTGTTGTCTACATCCGAACAAGTTCACTTGTCGATTCCCCTTTCTCATACGGCCGGCCTATCAGGCGGCACTAGTTGCCGCCGAATACCTTTTTTAGCAGTTCAGTGGAGCGCGCTACCGGGTCTTTACGGATGCGAGCCTCTTCCTGGGCAACCATGGTGAACAGACCATCCAGAGCCTTGTCGGTGACGTATTCATCCACGTCCAGTGATTTGCCGCCGAACATGCCACCCAGTCCCGCAACGGGTGCCGTCATATTCTTGTAAGCTGAAGTCATTTCGGCGCCCGCTGTCGTCTCTTTTACGATCGGCAGGAACTGCTCGCGCAGTGTGGACTCGCTGTGCTTGCGGAAATACTCAGTGGCGGCGTCATCCGGCCCATTGAGAATACCCCTCGCGTCTTCCACGCTCATGGCGTTGATCGCACCCTGGAATTGTTCCAGCGCCGCCGGTACAGCCTCTTCCGCGGCCTGGTTCATGGTGTTGATGAAATTGTCTGCCAGCTCTTCCTGGCCTACCTTGCGCAGACCCTTTTCCACCCAGTCTAACTGGCTGGGAAGAGGAATGCGGACCTGTGGATTATCGAGAAAGCCCCCCGGTTTGGCCAACTGGCTGACGGCTGCAGCCGTGGCATTATCCAGCGCCTCCTTCAGTCCGGCCACTATTTCCGTCTGGGACAGGCCGGTCGCGCTTGCTACGTCCGAGGAACTGACAGCCTGTTTGGCGGCATCTGGGACGTTATCCAGTAAGTCCGTCCAATCGGCGTGTGTGCCGGTGGTCGCGAAGCATGCGAATAACATAATAACTAGCGGTAGTGTTTTCATGGCGAGATTCCCTTCTGGACTCTTGAGTTTATACGCGGTGTGGAAAATTGACAGAGCCTACCCTATCAAAGCAGGGTAGAGCGGGTAGCCAGTCGCGTCCTGAGCGGTAGATTTCGTTTCATAGAGCTGGCGTTGTAGCATACTGCTACCGGTTGACAGGTGCATCCTGATACGGGGCGGGGGAAATGTATATATTCAAATGTAAAGAATGCGTAACAACGGATTTGGTATCAACTCCAACCTAAGCTTCGTACAGGCGTCGGGGGGTGGTCTGCACTGCCGTATATCGCGCCAGCAGCAAGGTGTTGGAATATCTCAACCGCAGCCTGCTTGAATGGGAATAAGAGCGTAGTATTGGCTGACTGATCGCGCTTCTCCCATAGCGTTGCGATGACTAATAATAAGGGAGTGCTGAATAATGCCGAAAATTACCTTGGGCCTGCTGGAGGATGAGCAGCCCCAGGCCGAACTTCTTACGGGCTGGCTGGCGGACGCAGGATACGGCGTATTTCACTGTAGTTCTGGTGACAGTTTCCTGGCAAAGGTGGCGGAGGGAAAGGCCGACATGCTGATCCTGGATTGGCAACTTCCCGACTGTGAAGGTATCGACATATTGGACAGTGTACGGCAGTCACTGGACTTCCAGGGACCGGTATTGTTCGCCACCGCCAAGGATAGTGAGAAAGACATTGTGCGCGCGCTGACGGCCGGCGCCGACGATTATCTCATCAAACCCCTGCGCCAGGGTGAGCTGCTGGCCCGGGTTTCCGCGCTGTGGCGGCGCAGCGCAGATGAAGCACCCTCCACACTGGCGCTGGGTCCGGTGGAGCTTGATATGGATAACCAGCGGGCCCTGGTAGACGGCGAGGAAGTCAAGCTCACACCTACCGAGTTCAAGCTGGCAGTCTGTGTTTTCTCCAATATGGGTAAGTTGTTGTCTCGGGAATTCCTGTTGCGTGAAGTCTGGTGTGTTGCTGCTCAGTTGGATACCCGAACAGTTGACATGCATATGAGCCGGGTGCGAAAACTACTGAAAATTGGACCGAATATGGGCTATTGTATAAAAACGGTTTATCGCCACGGATATCGTCTCGAGGCATTATGAATTTTCGCAATATTCTGTTTACAGCCTTTATAGCGTGGATTATTGGTTTGCCCGCACCGGCGCTTGCGCAGGATTGGATAATCAAGTTCCAGCCGGGGGATACCTTGTGGGATCTTTGTATTCAGTATTCCAACAAGCGCGGTTGCTGGATAGAGTTAGCGAAATACAACAATGTCTCCAATGATCGGACCATGCGACCAGGGGATGAAATTCGTTTTCCGAAGGCCTGGCTTACTAGCCTTCCGGTAGTAGGGCAGGTAGAAAGTGTCCGGGGCCACGTACTTTACGATGAGAAATCCCGGGGCGTGGGCATTCCGCTGACTGCCGGGCAAGCGTTGTTGCTGGGCAGCCGTATTGTTACCGGGCAGGGCAGCGCGCAAATTACCCTGGGTGATAACAGCACGCTGTTGATTCGCCCTGACAGCGAACTGAATCTCGATAGTTTTAGCACTGGTACGGGCGTTGGCCAGGTGTCCGAGCTTGCGCTGGATTCCGGCGATGTCGAGGTCGCAGTAAAACCCGATTCCGAGTCCAGATTCCAGATAAAAACCCCGGCGGCTATTGCCGCGGTAAGAGGAACCCGCTATCGGGTGAGTAGCCTGACGGGGGGGAGCGCATCTACCCGCAGCGAGGTTCTGGCAGGGGCGGTCGAGGTCAGTGGAGTGGGTGCTACTCTGGTGCCAGCCGGCTATGGCCTGATGGCGCGTCAGGGCCAGGCGCCGGAAAAACCCAAAAAGCTTCTGCCGCCACCGGTCTTTGAGTATAAAAGACTGGATGCTCCGCTACCGTTAGTGGTCCAGTGGCAAGCGCATCCCGAGGCAGTGTCATGGCTGCTCGATCTGCACCTGGGTGAGGCGGGTGGTGAGCTGGCTGCGAGCTACACCCTGACCGAGCCGGAGATAGTGCTCACCGGGCTCAGCGAGCCATGCTATTGGCTGGTATTGAGAGCAGTCGATGTGGCGGGATTCAATGGCATGGAAAGCCAGTTGCCGGTCTGCGTTGTTGCCAGATTGCCTGCTCCGAAGGATATTTCCATCGACCAAATTGAAGTCAGCCCGACGCGATATCGGGTCGCGTGGTCGGTTGTTGCCGGTGCCACAAAATATCGGCTCGAGGTGGCAACTGATGGGAACTTCGCCTCGCCAAGTTCAAGCCAGGAGGTGATGCCGCCTCAAGCCGATATCGAGATAAACGGTGTGGATAGTTTCAGCGTACGGATAATTGCTATAGATAAATACGCCAACGAGAGCATGCCCAGTCCTGCTGCAGACTACATCAGTCCCGGCTATATTGTTCCCATCTCTGCGACGGCTGCATTCCTGTTGATCCTCTTGTTATAGCCGGGCAGGCGCCGCCCCAGTGAAAATACCGGCAAAGTTTTTTTACGCCCGATTGTTGCTGGCGATTGGCGTTGGCCTGTTCTGCATAGTGCTTACACGATTCCACTGGGTGAAACCGTTGGATCTCATGGTTTACGATCTTTTCAATGAGATCAGCCCTATGACGGTGGCAGACGATATTGTTATTGTCGCCATCGATGAGCGCAGTCTGCAGGAACTGGGCCGTTGGCCCTGGCCGCGAGAGAAGCACGTGGAGTTGCTGCGCCAGCTCAAAACAGCGGGGGTCGCCGCCGTGGCCATGGACATACTCTTTGTCGAAAAAGACGCCAATTATGCTCAGGTGGACACGCTTCTGGCAGAGGCGATTTCCGCTCTTGGCGTGGTGGTCTTACCAATATTTATTGTCCAGGATGTCCGTGGTGGCCGCTTGCGGGAGGTCATTCCCGTTGAGCCGATAGCCGGTGCCGCCGCCGCACTGGGCCACGTGCATATCCAGGTGGATAGCGATGGAGTAGCGCGCAGTGTTTTTCTCAAGGAGGGGGTTGGCCAACCGCGCTGGGTTCATTTTACTGTGGCGATCAACCGGCTGCTAGATCAAGACTCGGGTGAGCTTCCGGGTGTCCGCAATCCGGTTTCCGGGTCGCAGTCCGACAGCTCGACCATTGTTCGCAGCTATCTGAACCTTGTTCCCTTTATGGGGCCTGCCGGCACCGTGCGCAGCCTGTCCTATGTAGACGTCATGAAAGGGCGGGTTCCCGTTGCTTCCCTGACGGGAAAAATTGTTCTGGTGGGAGCCACGGCGGCTGGCCAGGTGGATAATATAACGACCTCTCTGGGTCAGATTTCCGGTGTTGAAATTAATGCCAATATTCTACAGGCGCTACGTACTGAGCAGCTTGCGAGGCCCCTGTCCCGCGATAAATTGGGTGTGGTAATTGGCCTTTTCGCGGCGTTTAGCGTGCTACTGTTTACCCGGTTGGCGCCCCGGCAACTCCTGCTGGGTGCACTTTCCAGTGCAATTTTGTTACCTCTGTTCTCTTTTATACTGTTTCATTACTGGCGGCTGTGGATTTCTCCGGCGCCAATCGTACTCACACTGCTGGTGGCCTACCCATTGTGGAATTGGCTGCGACTCGATGCGGCCGTCGATTTCATTGGTGAGCAGCTGCAGAATCTGGAAAACGAAAACCGCCAGCTTACGCCGCTCTACAGTTGGCCCGATGCCGAGCGGGCTGCCGATTTTCTGGTGTCACTTGGGCACCTGTGCAGATGGCAGTGGGTACCTGAAGAGACGTTCGACTCAAACAAGCACAAAGACAGGCGATGGCAACATGAAAGGGCCAGCTCCAGCCGATTCTTTAGCTTCAAGGGCAAAGTCAGGCGCTTGAATCTCTACTGGAACCCGGGACATGAATATGTGGCGGGCAGGCTGCAGCAGATATTTTTTGAGGTGGGGCACGATGGCATACAGCGAAATCCCGGCACTGATTTTGTTAACCTCAACCTGCTTGCGCTGGATAATGCTTATGCTCAGGCAAGACGCAACCGTGATGTGGTGAAGGGCACACTGGAGCAGCTCGAATCAGCCGTTATCCTGTCAAAGCTATCCGGAGAAGTTGTTCTGGTAAATGACCAGGCCAGGTGGCTGCTGGGCTTAAGCGAGGATTGCAAGGACCTATTGGTCGCTCTGGGAGGTATCGAACTGGCGGAGCGACAGGCTATCGAAGATCTCGTCAATCAGTTGATCTTTCGCGGTTCGCATTTTAACCATGAAGGCACAGCTATTGCCACAGGCCGGGAGGTTCTGTGTCGCGGAGGTGTGATCAATCTCGATCACCCCATGCTATTGATAGTGATGATGGATGTTTCGGATTTGAAAAAGAGTGAAAAACGCCGGGTCGAGGCGCTGAATTTCCTCTCACACGACCTGCGGGCTCCCCTGACTTCAGTACTTGCCCTTATCGAGGGTGCCAAAGCAGAGCAAACCGATGAGTACGATGAGAAGCTACTTGGTCAGATCGAAGAGAATATTGAAAAAAATCTGTCCTATGCCGAAAACTTTATTCAGTTGGCGAAGCTGGAGCACGACGATTCACTGCATTTTGATGCCTGTGACGCGACTTCACTGATCGATAACGCGGTTGCCCAACTTTTCCATACTGCCAAGAAGCGAGGCATCGACCTGAGAATATCCTACTGTGAGGAGGCGGTCTGGCTGAAGTGCGATCGCAGCCTGATGGAACGAGCACTGATTAACTTGATCGACAATGCCTTGAAACACAGTCGCGAAGGGGACGTGGTAACCGTCGCGCTGGACGCAGACAGTGACTGCGCAAACTTTTGCGTATCCGACCAGGGAGAGGGTATTCCTGCAAGCGATATAGAGCGTATATTCGGAGGCTTTGAGCAAGGTGCTAGCGCCAGCATAGGTGTCGGTCTTGGCCTGCGCTTTGTATCCGCGGTCAGCAAAAGTCATGCTGGCTCGGTCTCCGTAAAGAATAGCGTGCCCGTTGGTGCTCGCTTCATCCTCAGTGTTCCGCGCGAGGCGACTGATTTATACGCGTAGCGCCGCGATTTTCGATTTTACAATCCTTTTACAGATTGCCATGGCGAATCGTGTCGATATCCGTCATCATTTTCCCATGTCAAACGCTATGAGTTCTCCTGGCGTTTTTTTCCGGAAATACTGTTTTGACAGGGTGGCAATCAACATGACAAAACTATCTGATATAGAAGGTATCGGTGCATCTTACGCGGAGAAGCTGAAAGATTGTGGCATCGGCACACAAGAGCAATTGCTTACCAAGGGTGGCGCTACTGCCGGCCGAAAAGACTGATCGGGCTATACACTACTAATTGATAAGGCAGAGTTTGTGAAATTTGTGGATGACCTTTACTACAGCGGACTGGCGCTTGTGTGTGCTGCCATGCTGTTGCTGGGTTCTTTCGGAATGGACGACCCGGCAGGCTTCTCGGCATCGGATTCGTTGCAGACGAGTATTAGTGATACCGCAGCGGTACGTACATCAGAAGATACCTCGGCTGTACTGCCAGGGAAAGAGTAATGCCACATGCCAATACGCGCGATGAGTGTTTAGGCTATCGCTTTTCAAGTAAATAGAAATACGAACTAATAGGGAAATACAATGTTAAAGGAATTCAAAGACTTTGCAATGCGCGGCAATGTGGTTGATATGGCTGTCGGCATTATTATCGGCGGGGCGTTCGGCACAATTGTCAAAAGCCTGGTGTCAGATGTCATTATGCCTCCCATAGGGCTGTTGATCGGCGGTGTCGATTTCAGCGACTTGTTCATCACTCTGAAAGAGGGGGCGGCAGCGGGTCCCTATGCCACATTAGCTGCGGCACAGGAAGCCGGCGCTGTGACCATCAGCTATGGCCTGTTCTTCAACGCGGTACTCAGTTTCGTCATCGTGGCCTTTGCCGTTTTTCTGATGATACGTTCCCTCAATAAGATGAAGGCGGAGGAAGTTGAGGAGCCGGCAGAGCCAGTTACGAAAGCGTGCGTGTTTTGCTTTTCCGAGGTTCCCATCAAAGCTATTCGCTGTCCCAACTGCACGTCAGAGTTAGCCTGAACCGAGGTCTGAATTAACGAGGTTCGAAGCTCACATCATGAACGGCCTTCAACGAAGGCGGCACAATATTTTGGAGGCAAGCATCGTGATATCGGTAAGCGGAGAAGCACGGAGAATTTTTACCATGAGAAATACACGGGCTACGGAGATCCTGAGCTCTGCGTTCCTCGGAATTTTCGGGCCCGAGGTGGCGCTGCCCGAGGAAGGGTGGACGGTATTCTACAGCGACGTATTTCAGGGGCAGCCAACGGCAAGTAGAGAAATATTCGATCAGAGCGGCATGACGGCAGCGCATAAAACACTTCGCTTCGGCACCAGAATTCGGGTGACGAACCTCGAGAATAACAACAGTGTCGTGCTTACTGTTAACGACCGAATAGCGCGGCAGAACAGCAACATTCTTGACGTTACCCGGCGGGCTGCCCAGGGGCTTGGATTCGAAGATCAGGGAAGAGCTCGGGTCAGCATTGAACCTGCGCCCTAGTCCGTTCTTCCTACCTTTACCTCACTCGTGAAGACTACCACGGGTATTTCCGGCGACCTGCCCCGGCGCTGTTATCCAGAAGTTTGAAGTACAGGTTTTCAGTTAGCGCTTGAGTGTACTTGAGCTTGCGATTGCGAAAGTTTGAGCACTGTTTCCACAGGTAGCCCGCCAGCGCGGCGATCCTAGCGCCCAGAGCGATGATCGCTGCCTTGTCCAACGCCACGGGTTCGCTGGACGTGCCCAGCCAAAATCCCAACAGAGACCCCAGTAGCAATGCCGTAGCGCCCATTTTGGTTGTCATCACGAGGCCGCCGCTGCCGCTTTGGCCGCCTGCCCTGATGTACCTAGATAGCGGTACCGAATCAGTAGTCTTCAAGCCGTTATGCGTCTCTTACTGTGTTTTTGCCAGACAGGGTGCTATTCAGTGAGGTTCACAGCAAGTGCTCAATTTAAACGTCGTGCATTAGTAATCTCAGATTACTGATAACCAGACGAGCCATAAACTAATCTCAGTAATTTATACAGAAAATGTAGTATTTTCATCTAGTTACTACATTGATACGTATAAACTCATCGTATGTCCATTGCTTTCTACCGACAGTGCCGGATTACCTTATCAGTACTGTACGCCGGGTTATTACCGACGAAAGAGGCTGAGTCCCCTATGCGGCGCGATGTAGTGTCGATTTTTGCGACAATGGTAACTGTTAGCCGAATTGCCATTGTTGTAATGTGCATACACTAACTCTCCGGCTTTAATGGCATAATTTGGTGATATGTTCGCCGGGAGCGCGAGTGAGAGCCCAGATTCGATCATAGAAGCAGTTACGAGTAAAACTCTGAAAGAAGGATTCCAATTATGCAAAAACTTCCATGCTTTCTAAAAAAATTGTCCAGAGCCGCGACCGCAAGTCTGCTCCTGTGTCTGTCAAGTCTTAGCTTTGGGGCCGGCCCGGTGTTGGATCGAGTGGTTGAGCAAGGCGTGTTGCGGGTCGCGATGTCAGGGGATCAACAGCCCTTCAACTTTATCTTTGGCAAAAGTAAATCTGTGATTGGCTTCGACGTAGATCTGGCCGAAGCGCTGGCAAGCAGCATGAAGGTCCAGTTGGAAGTCATGCGAATGCCATTCGATGAGTTGATTGATGCTGTAGAGCAGGGCAGGGCAGACATGGTGATCTCGGGAATGACGATCACTGCGCAGCGGACACGAAAGGTTAGTTTTGTTGGACCCTACATGCTTTCAGGAAAGTCTCTACTTGCTACAGCCAAACTCATGAAAAAGACCAAGACTAAAAACATTGCGGGTTTGAATAATCCCGAAGTCAAACTGGTAGCGCTTAAAGGGTCAACGAGTGAAAGTTTCGTTCAGCAGAAACTCCCCAAAGCCTCGCTCACAGCAGTTACTAACTACGACGAAGGTGTGCAAATGTTGTTGGCGGGAAAAGCGGACGGCATGGTCGCCGACATGCCCATTCTAGCGTTGACCAAACAGCGACACCGCGATTCTGACTTGCAGCTGATAACACCGCCACTGGCTACCGAGCCCCTGGGTGTGGTAATTGCCAGAGGTGATGAACAGTTTGAAAATCTGCTGCGGAACTACTTGTTGGCTTTTGAAAAAACAGGTCTGTTTGTGGAGCTGCACAAAAAGTGGTTTGAAATTGGCAACCGGAATATCTATGAACCCTGATTTCAGAGCCTTCTCAAGCCGTTAGACTGGCTGAAAAAGCATGAATAACCGACAGGGCAGCGTTGGGCGCTATTAATTAGCGGGCGCTTACTCAATTGTAGTCTCCCGGCCCATCCGCAGCGTGCGGGTTGCAAGCTGGATTTCAGCCAGGAAAAGTAGCAAAGACACGATGAGCAGCACCAGAGCCATAACGAACAGGGCCACGATAAAAGTACCGATATCCAGTGTCCAGAAGCCTTCTATAAATAGCCCGACGATGACTGTGCAAACCAGCAGGGCCGAACAGGTACACAGCGCGATTGATTGGTGAGTTACTGACACCCGGCGCCACAGGATACGCAGTTCGCGCCTCGCTATGTCTTGCTGCTCTGGAGCATGTAAGCGGGAACACTGTGCTCCGACAACCCGGGCGCGATCGATGATGCGGCCCAGGCGCCCCGACATCACATTGAGAAACCCTGCTATGCCCGCGAGCAGAAACACCGGCGCAACGGCCAGGGAAATGATTTGGGCGAGTTCAGGGGCGTTAATCATTGGCGTGCCTTCCGGGGGAATGTGTTGTATGTGCCGAAAGTTAAAGCGTTTATAGGGTGCTGACAAGTTAACAGGCCATAATTGGTAGGATAGCGAGTATTACTCAAATTGTTTCATAAACGTCTCAAGGCGCTGTTCCAGTTCCTGTAGCGCCAATTTCAGCTCGTTGACCTGTAACTCCAGTGCCTCTATGCGCGAACTGTCTCCGCTGGCGGCTCGTTGAAACCGGGTGCTCGGCATAACGCTCTCGTCCGGTTCCCCAGAAAACAGATGGGAGTAGCGAGATTCTTTGCGACCCTCTTGCCGTGCCAGCATTGTGACGTAGGGGCCATCGGGTTTGTCTTCCAAAGCCTTCAACACACCGGCAATGGCATCGAGATTATCGAATACGTGAATACGTGAATACGCGAGCAGCGGGTGCGGATTTCACCCACGGTCTGGGGCCCACGCAGGAACAATACGCAGAGCACTGCTAACTCAGGTAGGGAGAAGTTGAATTTATCGGATACTCGATGGCGTAGTTTATGCTGGTACTTGGCCATCCGGTTGTGGTCGGATTTCCAGGTGGAGACCAGCGTCTTCTCAATGAGACTGTTCAGTGCAGTGATCAGGTCGTCGGAGCCAAGCTCCATCACCGGGTCTCGGCTGGTCTTCTGGTTGCAGGCCGTTAACAGGCTGTTAAGAGTGAGTGGGTATATATCCGGAGTGGCGGCTTCCTTCTCAATGAGGCAGCCCAGGATTCTCACCTCGATGGGTGTAAGAGTGACGTTCAATGTGTTCTCCCGATAGTGTGTAATGCCTATGATAGCGTGACGAAACGAATTAAGCAGGGACTCCCGGACGGGCCTTGCGTTGCCTGCCCCGGGTGGCCCCGGTCTTTTTTGATGCTTTACTCGAGCGGCGCTTTTTCCGGGGTACCCTTGTCACGTTGATATCTTTCAAGCCCTCTGGCAGCACGGCCTGGCTTTTGGCTGTCAGCTCATGGAGCGAGGCCACCAGCGGCTCCATGAATCCGCTATAGCTAGCCTTGCGTTGACTGATGGCGTTGAGCTCGGTTTCCCAGCGGGCTGTCATATCCGGGTGGGAGGCTATTTCAGGCAGGCTGTGGATCAGGCCTTTGCCCGCGGAGGTTGCGCGAATTTTTTTGCCGTTGCGCATAAGAAATTCGCGTGTAAACAACAGTTCGATAATGCCGGCCCGTGTTGCCTCGGTGCCCAGGCCATCAGTCTCTTTCAGGACCTTGCGCAGGTCCGAGTCTTGAACATAGCGGGCAATACCCGTCATTGCGGCCAATAGGCTGGCATCATCAAAGTGTTTCGGGGCGGTGGTTTGCTTCTCCAGCACTTCCCCCTTCTCGCAGAAACAACGATCCCCTTTTTTCAGGCCTGGCAGTGATGCATTTAACGCAGGCTCACCTTTATGCGCTTCATTCCGGGCCGGGAACAACGGCTTCCAGCCTGGCTTCAGGGGTGTCCTGGCCCTGGCAATGAAGCAACCACCGGCGATTTCCAGGTCAACCTGACAATCGCTGTACTCATGGGCCGGATAAAACTGTGCCAGGTACTGGCGTGCCACTAACTCGTACACATTCCGCTCTGCCAGGCTCAGTTTGCTGGTATCCGTTTTCCTCGCGGTGGGAGTGATCGCGTGGTGTGCCTCCACCTTCTTGTTATTCCAGGCGGCGCTTTTCAGATCTCGGTCGGCTTCCCGGGCAGCGTCACTCAGTGGCTGGCAGTTGTTGCCTACGGCGTTAATGACGGCATTGCGGTCGGCGAAATGCTCAAGTGGTAAGTGCCGACAATCGGAGCGAGGGTACGTGAGCAGTTTGTGGCGTTCGTAGAGCACCTGGCAGGTATCCAGCACCTGCTTCGCGCTCATCGAGAAGCGCCGGGCCGCATCGATTTGCAGGGACGACAGGTTATAGGGCAGGGGCGGGAGTTGTTTCCTGAGTTTGCGGCTACTGGCTGTCACCAGGGCCGGTTGTTGCTGGATGCGTGACTGCACGTTCTCTGCCAGGTCCCTGGACAGTACCCGGCCCTCTTCATCCCGCCATGGCAGGCAAGCTTCACTGGGTTGCCACCTGGCCGTAAAGTGGTCGCCCTGCTGCGTGACAATATGCGCGATAAGCTGATAGAAGGGTTTGGCCACGAAGCGATCAATCTCCTCATCACGCCTCACCACCAGCCCCAGTAGAGGCGTCTGCACCCTGCCGACTGACAGCACGCCCTGGTAGCCCACTTTGCGCCCCATCAGGGTGTAGGCCCGGGTCATATTGATACCGTATAACCAGTCCGCCCGGGAGCGGGCCAGGGCCGAGGTGGAGAGGGGCACGAACTCCCTGTTGTCCCGCACTTGCCCAAGGGCCCGAGTCACTGCCGCGGGATTCAGGTCATTGATCAGGCAGCGTTTTATAGTGTCCCGCTTGTTGCCGCGAACCTTGAGATACGCGATCACCTGATCGACCAGCAGCTGCCCCTCACGATCCGGATCGCCGGCATGGATGAGTTGGTCGGCGATTTTTACCAGATGGCGCAATACGGCCAGTTGTTTGCGGCTATTGGTTTTGGGCTTGAGCTGCCACTCCCCGGGGACAATTGGCAGGTGCTCCAGGCGCCACTGCTTGAAGCGAGTGTCATAGGCATCGGGCTCCGCCTGCTCCAGCAGGTGCCCTACACACCAGCTGACACAGTCACCATCGCCGACATAAATACAGCCCTCGGCCTTGCGGTGCGGTTTGGGCAGCACATCGGCAATGGCGCGGCCCAGGCTGGGTTTTTCGGCGATATACAGTTTCATTGCATCAACAATACTGTATATATGAACAGTTATCCAGGTTGTGGTGGGGCAGTACTATCCTCCCTGAGGTACGCTGTCGTTCACCGGCTAAACATTTACTCGCTTACGTCCACCAATCTTATTGGCGGCCTGTTCCATCACAGCTTTCAAATTATTGAAAATAATCGGTTTGGCAAGGTAATCGTCCATACCGTTATCCAAATAGTGCTCTTTATCACCAACTAGTACAAAAGGGAGACCCCCCGGCTCTGCCGGGGAGGCACCC